>Ga0207655_1001279_pt1 | contig 23943 bp, 13 predicted proteins | sample KBSM44metaG_FD_184398 | JGI IMG/M metagenome (GOLD analysis project Ga0207655, IMG submission 184398) | Miscanthus rhizosphere microbial communities from Kellogg Biological Station, Michigan, USA - KBS M4-4 metaG (SPAdes) (version 2) | ecosystem: Host-associated > Plants > Roots > Rhizosphere >... | reverse complement strand
GCAGTTTGAGCTGCGGGGCACTTTCGCCCAGCACGCCCAGGGCATCCAGCGCGAGTTTGCGGCCAGGGGTCTTGGCGGTGAGGAAGAACAGCTTGTCCAGCTTCTGCCCTGGCATCGCCTTGAGCATCGGGAACACGGTGCCGATGGTCTTGCCAATGCCGGTGGGCGCCTGGGCCATCAGGCAGCGGCCGGTGCTGACGGCCTTGTACACCGATTCGGCGAGCACGCGCTGGCCACTGCGAAAGTCGGCGTGGGGAAATTTCAGGACAGTGAGTTGGGTATTGCGGTTCTGGACGCAGGCGATTTCCTGGCGCGCCCAGTCCAGGAAAATGCCGCACTGTTGGTTGAAGAAGGCATGCAGTTGTTCAGCCGTATGGCGCTCGCGAATCAGGGTTTCCTGTTCGCTGACGACGTTGAAGTAGACCAGCGCGAGGTTGATCTCGGGCAGTTGCAGCTGCTGGCAGAGCAGCCAGCCGTAGACCTTGGCTTGGGCCCAGTGCAGTTGCCGGTGGTTGTCCGGCATGGCGTCGAGCTCGCCGCGGTAGGTCTTCACTTCTTCGAGCTGGTTGAGGCTGGGATCGTAGCCGTCTGCCCTGCCCCGCACCGTCAGTTCGTGGAAGGTGCCGGAGAGCGCCACTTCGGTCTGGTAATCCGCTGAGCGCCTGCCGGCCACGGTGCGATGCCCGGCGATGCCCTCAAGCGCCGTGGGCGACGGTGTGAAACGCAGGTCCAGGTCCCCGGCCTTGGCGGTGAACTCACACATGCCGCGCACACCGATCGTGTAGCCCGCAGCGGCCGCAGGTTGGGGAAGGATGGTGGCGATGGAAGTCACGCGGATTCGGGCCGTTGGGCTGACACTGGACGAACGTACAGTTAACCGATCTGCGGCGCCGATGGCAAATGGAAATGGATCGGTGGTGGGTATCTGTTCGAGTCTGATCTGGCTGCCTCGGTGATCTCACCGCCGCTCCCGCCGGCAAGCCGTGCTGCTACGAGTTCAAGGTTTGCCCCGATATCGCGTACATACATCACACCTGTAGCAGCCGGGCTTGCCCGCGGGGGCGATCTTGAGGACGCCGACGCCGGCAAGCCGGACTGCTACGGGCAGGTCAACGCAACATCCGGCTACACCCGTTCCTGCACCAGGGCGTTCCTGATGATCACCAGCATCGACTCGATGTTCTGGCTCCAGTCCGCCGCGCCGCTCAGGCACAGGCTCTGCTGGTGCAAGCCGCGCACGCTGAACAACTCTCCCGGCGCGATCACGATACGCTGTTCCAGCAACCGCTCGAACACCCGCGCCATCTCCACCCGGTGCACGCTCTCCAGCCACAGCGTGGCCCCGCCCTGAGGCTGTTCGAAACGCACCTCCTCGCCCAGGTACTGCTCAACCAGGCCGCCCAACTGCGCCATCCGCTCCTCCAGGCTCTTGCGCAGCCAGTGCAGATGCCGGTCCACCTGCCCCGAGCCATACAGCCGCGCGATAGCCTTCTGCCGAATCGGCGGCAGGCGAAACGAGCGCAGCAGCATCTGCTGGTGCCACAGCGCACTGGAATGCCGACTCAGCAGATAACCGAACGGCGCTTCCAGACCGATGCTCTTGTCGAACGCCCCCAGAATCAGCAGGCGCCCGGGATCGATCAGGTCGCGCAAGGGTTGCGAATGCTCCACGAAGCACAGTCCGCCGTGGGTGTCGTTCTCCAGCACCCAGACCCCGCTGCGATTCAGTACCTCAGCCAGGCGCTGACGCTGCTCAAGCGCCCTGACCCTGCCGCGAATCGGCTGCATGCGCGAAGACAGGATCGCCATCTTGATCTCGCCACGCTTGAGCAGGCCATGGAGTTCCTGGACATCGGTCTCATCGCCGGCCTCGGTGCACCACTCCACCACGCGAATGCCAAAGGATTGCAAGGTGCGCAACAGGCTCCAGCTGCACGGCGATTCCACCAGCACGGCGCAGTCACGCAGTTGCAGCGCCTTGAGCACGGTTTTCAGCACGCCGGTCTTGTCCGGGCCGACGAACACGTTGTCCGGGTGCCAGCAGTTCTCGGTGGACGAGGTGTAGTGCGCGGCCAGTGCCGTACGCAGTTCGATGTCGCCAAACGGCTGGAAACGCGGGTCAGGCTGGCAGGGATAGTGACGCACCAGCTCGCGCTCCAGGGTGAGCAAGGCGCCGTCCAGCGACTGCAGCAAGGTGGGCTCGTCAGCGCCGAAGACGAACATGTCGCCGCGCCGGGTGCTGGCCTGGTAACGCTCCAGCGGTGCATCGCCCTCGCACAGGATGTCGTTACAGGGCTGGGGCAAGGCGTAATAGCCGGATTTTGGTACCGAGCAGATACGGCCTTCCTTTTCCAGTAATGAGTAGGCGTTCTGCACGGTGGAAATGGACACCCGCAAGCGCCGGGCCAGCAGGCGCAGCGAAGGCAGCTTGACTGCCGGCCCCTGGGGCAGTTCATTGGTCAGGCGAGACAGGTAGCGGTACACCACCTGGTAGGCAAAATCGGTCTTGTTGTTATTCATCAGGCACACCCCATCCATGCGCAAGGCGCAGGGTCGTTGAGAGAAATCGCCCGTGGTGCGGCCGCCGGAGCCCGGCGCAACGGCATCACGGGCACAATGGTCAGCGACCGGAGATCAGTTCCGAGACCGTCTCGCCGGTTTCCTGGTCGATCGTCATGACATGGCCCTTGTCGGGGTCGCTGGCGCGGACTCGGGCAATGATCGAGCTGTCGTCGCAGAAGTCCACGCGCCGTTTCGCGTAGAGACTCTGCAGGCCCTTGAGCGTCAGGCCGCTGACATCCACCAGCCACTGGACCACCTGATCCGAAGCCACGTCGCCGGACAGCACCTTGTGCAGATCGCCCAGCGCCACCAGCATGCCGGGATGACAACGGCGCAGAAACGCTTCCAGTTGCGCGCCGCAATCGACGAAGGGCGCGAACATCAGGCAGACCAGTTGCGCCTCGTTCAGGCCGAACGCCTCGAAGCCGTACCCGGCCGCCAGCTCGCGCCGTTCCAGCAATTTCTCGGGGCTGTCGTAGGCCGCCATGGCCTGTTCGATCAGGCGTCGCGGCATGCCTTTGCGCCGCATCATGCCCGCCGCCAGTTCCAGGTATTCCTTGATGCCGTCGGCGTATTCACGCCCCTGGACGAATTGCGCCTTGAGCCCGCGCATGTGAGCCATCAGCAGCGGGTTCGCGCAATCCGACTCACTGAAACTGAAGGCCAGATCGTCGAAACGGAACCCCAGGAAATCCGTCAGCAATGGCCAGTGATCCTCGACCCTGAAACCGATCAGGTCGGCCACCGTCAGGAACGCCGGAGTCACGGGCCGGCCCGGATACACCGGCAACCGCGGGGTAAACGCGGGCGGCTCGGCCTCTTCGCCATACAGCTCGTGGTAATAGGCCTGACCGACGCTGTCGATGGTGCTCAGGGCCGTGCTGAAGCCGAGCTTGTGCCAGTGCTCGACCTTCTGGCCGTTCTGCCGCGCCAGACGCATGATCCAGGTGGCGTACTGCTTCTGCTCCTTGAGCGAATCCCCGCTGAGCACCGCGTCCACACCCTCGCCCCAACAGGCCGCACGGCCGAGGAACTCGGTCATGCCCAGATAGCAGCTGTTGCAAAAGGTGGTGCGGGCATCCCCTGCGGTCAGGTGCCCGCCCAGCAGCATGTCGGAGCGGTTCTGCTCGCGCCCGGCCGTGGAGAATGGCAAGTCGGGCTCGAAGGCCTGCACGTAGCGGTGATCCACCACCAGCAACTCGACCCGGGGGTCGTCGTGCAGGAACAGCGCCGAGTAACAGCGGTTGATGTTGTCCATCACCGCCGACGTCATCCCCGCATGGCGCATGTTGGCAATGCGCAGGTTGAAGGTGGTGGGCGCCCGGCAGGCGATGCTCAACTGGGCGGCGCGCAACAGGGCCACGGTGTAGGCGCTGTCCTTGCCGCCACTGAAGGCCACCAGAATCCTGTACTGCCCGACCCGCTCCATGCCACCGGCGGCCACTATCAGGCGTTGAATCAATAGTTGCAGCGCGGTGCGTTCCGCGCGGTTCAAATAACTCAACAAGCGCTGAAGAACTTGCTGATAGACATATGTCATTGCCTGTTCATGTATGGAACCCATTATCCGATCATCCGTAGTGCAGCCCTGCGACAACATCAAACTCTTGCAACAACACGCGTCGTTGAAGAGTTGATCACCTTCTGCGTACCACGCTCAAACAGCGCGTGATGATATTCGCGATCAACTGCTGTCCTGAGTTGAACAGCACTGAAACGCCAGTGACGGGAAAGGCCCGCAAGCCACGGCAGGCGCGCCTTGCAGCGCACCGCACACGGGGTTGGACACAGACAAATATGGAAGACCGATAGTGGCGTGCATCCGGCACCGTATAACCATCGGCCACGACAGACAGTCAGGCATGACTCGTTCCTTGAGTTTTGGTTCACCCCGTCATTATCGGTATCTGATTCACAATTACAAGCTACAGAATGCCGACGGAATGCCTGTCAGCTTTCCACTGAAACATGCACGCTTTTAAACAACTTTGTTTAATGATCGAACACCCTGAACAACACACAGCGCTCTAACTTCGCACACCGGGCAAAGTACACATCCGTTCAACAGGTTCGACCCCATAAACAAAAAAGCCTTCCTGAACGAATCGGGAAGGCTTTGTCGGGTCTTGCATGGCCGGTAAATGACGGGACGGACACCCTTGACCGGTGACCGAATCCACAACGCCGACGCCTGGGCCTGGGCGTCGAACAGTCAGCCTCGCGCGGTGGATTGCGCTCAGGCGGACTCGACTTCCACCACGACACGCCCACCTACCGGGCAGCCGTCCATTACACGATGGGCTTCCACGACCTGCTCGAACGGGAAGACCTTGGTCACCTGTGGCAGCAGCAGTTTGTCACGAGTCAGCTCGTTGATCTTGAGCAGCGCGCGCTCGACCGCTTCCTTGTCCTGAGGGATACCCAGTTCCGGCTTGCCGGTGAAGTTGCCAACGCAGTGAACGAAGAACTGGATGTTCTTCTGGAACGCAGCGCAGGCCGGGAATTGCACCTGGTTGCCGCCTTGCAGACCGTAGAGGATCAGGCTGCCGCGAGGCGCGAGGGCATCACCGAGAATCGACATCTGCGGGCCGCCCAGACCGTCGAGGATGACGTTGACGCCAGCCTTGTCGGTGTACTTGTTGATCGCGAGCAGCAAATCCTGCTCCTCGGTCACCACCACCTTGTCGGCGCCCAGGGACGTCAGGTAGCGGCGTGAAGTGCCTTCTTCATCATCGGTCTTGATGGCCGCGATGACCTTCAAGCCCAGCGCCTTGCCCAGTTGCAGGAACGCGGGACCGGCGCAGTGACCGGCGTCAGTGATCAGGGCCACTTGCCCTTCTTTCACCCGGGCCAGCTCCACGTAGGCAAAATACGCCACCAGCATCGGGGTGTAGTGCACCGCCGCCTGATTGGGCGTGAGGATGTCCGGGTATTTGGTCACGGAGGTGCGTGGCAGGACGATGAACTCGCCATACACCGGATGCTCGTTAGGGTTGGCGGACGGAAAGCTTGCGACCTTGTCGCCGACCTTCAGGTCATCCACGCCATCGCCGACGGCGGTAATCACGCCGGCCATTTCAGAACCCAGGCCAGCGGGCAGCTTTGCCTGGGACGATGCCAGATTTTGTCGCCACAGCACGTCATACCAGGTGACACCAATCGCCTGGACGCGTATCTGCACCTCTCCGGGTGCTGGCAACGCGGCTTGCTGCTCTTCTACCTTGAGCACCTCGGCCGGGCCAAACTGATGAAAACGGATCGTGCGGGACATTTCGAACCTCGCCTTATGAACCTTGATGCCATGAACTCTATCCGGGCGCTGCCGGTAACACTATCAGTGGCTATTAATAGTCGACATGCCTGTCATCGATTCTGTTGTTGAAAGGCGGTCATTAGATAACCATCGAATGCTCACGTATTCAAGGCGGTCATTGTTCTTTTCTCGTATCGACAATGCAACCCGACGGCCATTTTCCGGATGAACGTACCGCCAGACGGCGCGTAAACTGCACGGGCGCTGCGGCACACAGGCCAATCGGGTGCTCATACCCATTGGTCAAAATCGCCGGGGCAAGGTTCAGCGCAAATTATCGACGGCCGTGATGGTTAACACGTTGGTATGCTTGCGGATGAATTTAACCGTGCGCAGAATCGGCCAATACCCGTACTATTCGTTCCTGAGCCAAAACCGGCCCTGCCTTGCGGGCGGCCAACGTATCGACCCACGTTCCCGAGACCCCGTCATGAATCGCAACGACCTGCGTCGCGTCGACCTCAACCTGCTCATCGTGTTCGAAACCCTCATGCATGAACGCAGCGTCACGCGTGCGGCGGAAAAACTGTTTCTCGGCCAGCCCGCCATCAGCGCTGCGCTGTCACGCCTGCGCGGGCTGTTCGACGACCCGCTGTTCGTGCGCACCGGGCGCAGCATGGAACCGACGGCCCGCGCCGTGGAAATCTTCGGCCTGCTCTCCCCTGCGCTGGATTCCATTTCCACCGCCGTGAGCCGCGCCGCCGACTTCGACCCGGCCACCAGCACCGCGGTGTTCCGCATCGGACTGTCGGACGACGCCGAATTCGCACTGCTGCCGTCGCTGCTCAAGCGCCTGCGCTCCGAAGCCCCCGGCATCGTCCTGGTAGTGCGCCGCACCAACTACATCCTGATGCCCTCGCTGCTGTCGTCTGGCGAAATTTCCATCGGCGTCAGCTACACCGACGATCTGCCGGCCAACGCCAAGCGCAAGGTGCTACGCCGCAGCCGACCCAAGTTGCTGCGCGCCGATTCCATGCCCGGCGCGATCACCCTCGACGACTTCTGCGCCCGGCCCCACGCGCTGGTGTCGTTCGCCGGCGATCTGGGCGGCTTCATCGACGAGTACCTGGAAAAGATCGGCCGCAAGCGCCACGTCGTACTGGCCGTACCGCAGTTCAACGGCCTGGCGACCCTGATTTCCGGCACCGACATCGTTGCTACCGTGCCCGACTACACAGCCGACGTGCTGACCGCCGCCGGCGGCGTACGCGCAGAGGAACTGCCACTGGAAGCCCGTACCTTCGAACTGCACATGGCCTGGCGCGGCTCCCAGGACAACGACCCCGGCGAGCGCTGGTTGAGGTCGCGGATTCAGATGTTTTTTGGCGATCCTGACAGTCTTTAGGTGCCGTCGGGCAGCCTGCTTATCTGATCATTGTTGCCTTTTCATAGACCATGGACATCTACACACTTCCAGAGGATGAGATACTTGGGGGGCCATATCTGAGAGCATGCTTTGGGGACGTTTATATAGTTGCCCCCAGTTCAAGGTTTAACACTCCCCTTCGCGAAATATCACACGCGGCTGTTTCCAGCCGATGAAAGGAACGCCCCCTCAGAAACGCTCTCTCAACACAACTTTTCGTAGCAGCGCACTGGCAAATGGACGCATTGAGCAATACCCTGCCCGTACCGACCCAACGTTACGAGCTGAAACATGTCAGGGATTGCCATTTTTGAAAGCCCACGTTGGCTACGAGACCTTCTCCGTTTCTTGCCGCTGAAGAGTCAATTCGTCCTGTCAGGCAACATCCGCGACCTACAGGCCAGTGAAGTGGCGCCCGGCACGGTGACCGCGCAGAGCTTCAACCAAACCCTCTGTAATGCCCTGCTCGATGCCGGCTACACCCAGGTCATCGCCTGGGATCCCGTGTCCGGTTTCCGGGTAATCGACAAGCCCGGCTCCGCCCCTGAAGCCGGCCAGACGTTGCTTCAGGAACTTGGCCTGACGCCGGTAAATGGCGTAGCACCCGCAGGTATCGATCTGCTGGGCGCCACCCTGCCACGGCTGGTGGGTCGTGCTGGCGAACCTATCGCGCTAATCATCGATTTCGCCTCACGCCTGGTGGTTCGCAACGACTCCCTCAGCGCGGCTGAACACCAGCTCTTCACTCAGGCCCTGGTGCAATCTCATCAGGCTCGCAGCCGTCCGGCCACAGAGTTGCGCAAACCGTTTTTCAACACTCTGCTATGGCTGGTGGAAAAAGAAGGCGATTTGCCCGACTGGTTGCTGGTCGACAACCCGCGCCTGCGCCACATTCCCGTGTCCAAACCCGATCAATTGTCCCGTCGTGCATTAGCACCGGCCTTGCTCAAAGGACTCAGTGGCAGCCAGGGCGCCAGCCAAGTGGTCATGCACCAGGCTGTGGAAGCCTTCGTCCAGAACACCGAGGGATTGCTGCTGCTCGATCTCAGCGCCATTGCGCAACTGGCGCGAGTCGAAGGTGTAGCCATGGAACGGATTGCCGATGCGGTGCGCCGCTACAAGATCGGTGTCACCGAGGACCCGTGGCTGAAGATCGACCGTCAGCGTATCCGGCATGCGGACGCGCTCGTCCACCAGCGGGTCAAAGGCCAGGAGCATGCGGTGACACACATGCTCGACATCGTTAAACGTGCGATGACAGGCGTCGGCGCCAGTCGCAAGGGCAATCGTCCACGGGGCGTAGCATTTCTCGCGGGGCCGACCGGCGTGGGCAAGACCGAACTCGCCAAAACGATTACCAGCCTGCTGTTCGGCGACGAAAGTGCATATATCCGCTTCGACATGTCGGAATTCAGTGCCGAACATGCCGACCAACGCCTTATCGGCGCACCGCCCGGCTACGTCGGCTATGACGTCGGCGGTGAGCTGACCAATGCTATCCGCGAGAAGCCGTTCAGCGTGGTGTTATTCGATGAAATCGAAAAAGCTCACCCACGGATTCTCGACAAGTTCCTACAGATCCTCGACGACGGAGTACTGACTTCAGGCCGCGGTGATCGGGTGTACTTTTCGGAGGCCCTGATCGTGTTCACTTCCAACCTGGGGATCTATCGCCAGGGTGACAATGGTGAACGCGTTGCCAACGTCCTGCCGGGCGAAGCCTTCGAGCAACTCCAGGACAAGGTGCACAGCGAGATCGACCGATATTTCAAGCTCGTACTTAACCGGCCGGAAATCCTCAATCGAATCGGCGAGAACGTTATCGTCTTCGATTTCATTCGCGAAGGCGTTGCAGTGCAAATCTTCGAACAGATGGTCAACGCCACCTTCGACGACCTGCAGGGACAGAACCTGTTTATCGAATTGGCCCCCCAAGCACGCCAGACACTGCACAACCTCTGCCTGCAGGACCTGTCCAACGGTGGCCGGGGCATCCGCAACCAGTTAGAGGCACGCCTGCTCAATCCCCTGTCGCGGGCGCTGTTCGATCAGGACGCGCAACCGGGCGAGCACTTCACAATCACCGAGTTGGACATCACCGGACTGAAGATGGAACGTCGCTGAACATGGACCTTAGCCTGTCGCGCATGCATTTTCCGGTCACTACCCTCGGCCCGGGGCGGCGTATTGGTATCTGGTTCCAGGGCTGCAGCATCCGCTGTCCAGGCTGCATCTCTGCCGATACCTGGGGGCCCGGGCACCGACGTTTGTCGCCTGAGCAACTGATTGAACAGATAACCCCCTGGCTGCACGATGCCGAAGGAATCACCATTTCCGGCGGGGAACCGTTCGACCAGTTCGACGCCCTACGATCACTGCTCGAAGGCCTGCGTCGGCTCAGCAAGCTCGATATCCTGGTTTACAGTGGCTACTCCCTGGAGCAACTCGACGAGCCCTTGTTCCAGACCAAGGGCTTGATAGATGCCTTGATCAGTGACCCCTATATCGAAGCACTCACTCAGACCGTGGCCTTGCGGGGCAGTGACAATCAACGCCTGAGCCTGCTCACGCCACTAGGCCGGGCACGCCTGGGTCATTACGAACGCCAGCTCGAACCCACCGACAAGGCGCTCGACTTGATGTTTGACGAAAGTGGCAGCGTCTGGATGGCCGGCATCCCACGACGTGACGACTTACTGCGCTTACGCGATTTGCTGCATGAGCAAGGCCATCATTTACAAATCAGCGCACACGCGTCACGACGCCGCTGAGTGGAGCACACCCCATGATACGTTTCTGCCCTAACTGCAAAACCGAGCGCACCCTCCAGGAAATGTTCTGTGAAGGGCTCATTCAGGGACAACCCTGCGGCTGGGACCTCGCTGGCGAAACCATTCATGCCGCCGGCTGGCGGCCGCAAGCCGTCGTCACTGAGGAAGCCCTCCAGCCGGTCAGTCCGGCTCAGGTGAATGTCTCTGAACTGCACTGCGCAAAGGGTCACCTGATGGTCGATGGCGACCTGATGTGCCTTGAATGTGGCAGCTCACTTGCGCAAGTAACGCCCTACGATGCCCACCCAGACAGCATCGAACCAGAAGGTATAGCCCAGACCCTGATCGATGGTTGGAGCCTTATCCGTCAGATCAGCAGCACCGACGGCGTGCGAGAACGATACCTCGCCAAGCACGAGAAAACCGCGAAACACGCGGTCCTGACCCTGTATCGACCCGGTGCCGAACCGGACCCGGCGATCTATGATGTGATCCGCCGACTGCCACGCGAGCACGTACCCGAAATCATTGCCACCGGCCGTTGGGATGACCGTGCCTATGAGGTCATCGAAGAACTCACCGGCGGGACTTTGGCAGAACTTGGCAGCGTGATCCGCGACAGCGACAGCGTGCACCATGTGGTCAACGAACTGGGTCTGGCGCTGCATGCTTTCAACGAGGCTGGCCTGCGCCATCGTGACCTGCGCCCAGCCAGCCTGCTGGTACGCTCCCGAGATCCGCTGGACCTGGTCATCAGCGGCTTCGGCTCGGCACGCCTGTCCGAGTTCGACCTGGACATCGTGTCGCCACTGGAAACCAGCCGCTACATGGCGCCCGAAGCCATTGCAGGCGGCGTTGCGGCTGCCTCGGACTGGTGGAGCCTGGGCATGATCCTGCTCGAGCAACTGACCCAGGGCGCCTGCTTCGACGGCATCAACGCCAATGCATTTCTTATACACGTGCTGGCCAACGGGGTGCCGATCCCCGACGACCTCGACCCTCGCCTGAACCTGCTGCTGCGAGGTCTGTTGGCCCGCGACCGTCATCAGCGCTGGCAATGGCCGCAGGTCGAAGATTGGCTAAATGGTATGACGATCGAGGCCCCGGCCTCTTCCGTCCAGCAAACGGACGAAGGTGAAGGCGTGACCCTACTGCTGGGCGAGCGCCGCTTCCACAAGCCCGGCGTATTCGCCCTGGCGGCAGCCCAGGCGGATAACTGGCAACAGGCCCTAGACCATTTGCTACGCGGTGTGATCGTGACCTGGGCCGAGCAGGTAGGTCTCGCCCCTTCTCTGGTCGCCGGCTTGCGTCAGGTCGTTCAGCACGAGGGGATTGAGGACGACTTCCGTCTGATGCTGGCGCTGAGAATCCTCAATCCGGAAATCCCGTTGATTCATCGTGGTGACATCGTCACACCAGGATGGCTACTGGAGCATCCACTGGAAGGCTATCGCCTAATCAGCGGGTCGGTCCCGGACCTACTTGAACAATTGCAGACGGACAGCTGGCTGTCGCGTCTCAAATCCCGCGCCGACAACGTACGTCAGCGTGCCCTCCACCAACACATCGAGGTGGTCGAGGAGCAACTGCGGATATTGCTGCTATCGACCTCCCGAGCGAAGCTGTCCACGCAATGGCAAGAGCGCCAACGCCTGTTTCCAGACACCGACCATCCGGGACTGACCTCACTGTCGGAGCGCCGGGTGATCGCCGAAGAAGATCTGATCGTGCTGCTCAGCGCGACGCTCAGTCAGTTTCGTTCGGGGGCCTCGATTGTAGAGACCGCCGCCGAGTTGGCCAGGGCTGCCGATGTCGGCTGGTTCGACGCCGACGCGGCGACCCAACTGCTGTTGCATTCACGACTTGAGTTGTATCGCAGTGTCGATGAGCGCATCCAAGGCTTTGCCCGCTGTGGCGTGCCGGCAGTGGACGAGTGGGCCGAGCAGTTCCGTCTCGAGCGACGTATGCCGCTGGCCCAGGCACTGGTGTTGCTGGCCGTTCCGTCCAGTCATTGGCTGGAACCACAGAAACAGCAGTACGTCTCACAGATCCTCGACTTCTTCGAGAAGAAGGTAGTGACCGCAGTGATGCGCGGGCCACTGGTACGTATGAGTATCGGCAAGACCACCGCACGGGTCGACATGAATGAACTCAACAGCGAGCGCAGTCCGGCCACGGCATTACTCGATCACCTGCTGCAACGTAATGCCCGGGCAGTGAACCTTGATCCAGAGAGTTTTCAGCTCAACGACCAGCTGGAATCGCGCCTGCATGCCCTGTACCGGCAAAGCGCACTGTACAAACGCGACACTGGCATCGACGGCCTGTACCTGGGTTTCCCTTTCCTGCTCAATCGCGACCCTCGTGGCACCACGCGTACGCGGATTATCCCGCTGCTGCTGTGGCCGGTGAAGCTGCTGCTGGAGCTGGGCTCTCGTGGTCACGCCGCCTTGGCGTTCGACACTGAGCGCGAGGAAGTGCGGCTCAACCCCGCGCTGGAAAGCGTGCTCGGCGCCGAAACATGCAAACGCTGGCGCAAGACCGCCGATGAATTGCTCGGCCGCTCGTCAATTCGTGCGGCCGATGTGATGGACGCTTTCGGCATGCTCGCCACTATTCGCTCACGCGCCCTTGGCAACCTGCCCGGGAACACCGTGGAGATCGTGCCCTACCAAGACGAGCTGGACTGCGCGGCGGTGCTGTTTCACGTGACCTTCATGGGGCAAGCCATCGGTGAAGACCTGCGCCAACTGAAAACCCTGTCTCCCGCCGGTACCGGTCTGGAAACGGCGTTGCGCCTCAAGACCGCCGACGAAACCACGCATTTGGCACCTCCAGGCGAGTTGCAACGCTATTTCACCGTGGCCAGCGACCCCTCCCAGGAAGCAGCCGTGATCCAGGCCCGACAAAGCCCGGGACTGCTGGTCGAGGGTCCGCCCGGAACCGGCAAGAGCCAGACTATCGTCAACATGGTCGCCGACGCTATCGGCCGCCAGCGCAGCTTGCTCATCGTTTGTCAGAAGCATGCGGCGCTGGAGGTCGTGTACAAACGCCTGGTCGCTGAAGGCCTCGACCAGCGCATCGTCATGCTCAATGACGTGAACCGGGACCGCGAGCCCGTTATCCGGGGTATTCGCGAACAACTGGAAAGCCTGTTCACGAACGGCAGCCAGGCGCAGGGCTGGCAGCGCCAGCGCGAGCAGGTCGCGGCCCGTATCGAGGCCTTGGAGGGCGAGCTCGACCGCTTCCACCAGAGCCTGCATCGCCTGGATGAAGATACCGGCCTCAGTTATCGCAGGCTGCTCGGCGAGTTGATTGAATTGGAATCCGATCCGGCCCCGCTGGAGTTTCCGGCCCTGCGCCAACGCCTGGTCTCCCTGGACCTCGCTAGCCTGACCCGCTTGGAAGAAAGCTGCGCCCCTCTGATTCGCCTGTGGTTACCCGCACGCTACGAAGGCAGTCCATTGGCCCAGTTGCAGTCGTTCGCCGCTGACCGGGCGACTTTGCAGGCTTTCACCGACAATCTGCACAGTTTCACCCAAGCCGAACACAACCGTCAGGCAACGCTGCAAGCACACCCTGCCAGCTTCGAAATCGATGACCCGGTGCCGTACCGTAACTGGATAGCGGCCCATGTCGCTGCCCTGCTCGACCTTAAGCAAGAGCAACGTCTGCGCCTTGCGCGGTGGCTACCGCTTTTCCGCAGCCGCGAAGCGGGCCAACCCCCACGAGGAGAGTCAATTCTCGGTGAACTACAGCAACTGGATCGGCAGCTCGGCCAACTGGATCAGGACCACTACGCCCCCGCCTTTTCACCGGCCCTCTGCCTGCTCGAAAACAAGGCCCTCAGGCATCTGGATCAAGACTGCACCAAGGTCATGGCAGCCCGGTCCTGGTTGGCGAACATCAACCCGCTGCATCTGTTGCGGCGCAAACGACTGCGCAATTTCCTTCAGAGCCAGGGCGAAATCCGTATTATTGAAGCGCTACCAACCCTACAGGCAGCCATCCGCCTTGAAGTCCAGTGGCGACCATTGCGCGCCGAGCTGAATAACCTGCACCAGGCGCTGGAACTGGTAGCTGTGAGTAATCAAGCCTGCCTAGAATTGATCAGCTTCGTGAAGAGCGACATCCGCCACCTCCTGGAAATCCAGACGCTGGCCGTGGCGTTGGCGCAATCGCCTCGCGCCCGGCAGGCCGACGAGGCTGCCCTCGCCGGCGATAAACAACATCTCGAGGAGCTGCTCAGCGATCTCGATGCTTCGCTGATGCGCCATGGCGTTCGCCAATCCAGCCTCGAGCAACTCAAGATACTCGGCGACTGGCTGGGCGAAGAACTGGTGCAGCAGCTGCAACACGCCATCGAGCACAATCTGAGTAATCAACTGTCTCTTGATCGGCTGCATGAAGCTCTACCCTCTCTGGCCGCCTACCAGGCATTCCGCACGCGCGCCGCTCAGTTGACAGGCGCCGACCTGGAGCTGCTCGCATTTCTGCGCCAACGCCAGGAACAGCTGGACAACATTGCGCCCGAGCAGCTTGAAGCCGCGATGCGGCGCCTGCTCAATCGCGAAGCTCGACTGGGTTGGAAACACCGCGTCGAGCAAACCAATCCCGAACTACTGTTCAGCCAGGACGAAGCTCGCGCCAAAGTCGCCAGCCTTGCGCAAGCCGATGCGCAGATGCGGCTGCTCAATCGCGAGCTGCTGGCCAAAGCCATCAACCTTGATCACCTGGGTAATCGCAAGCAATGGGAGGATGTCACTCGCCTGACTGGCAAACGCTCGCGGCGCCTGCGCGAATTCATTGAGCTGGGCAGTAACTTAGGCCTGATGAGCCTACGCCCGGTGTGGTTGATGAACCCGGACGTCGCCAGTCGTGTGCTGCCTCTCAAGGCAGGCTTGTTCGATACTGTGATCTACGACGAAGCCTCACAGATGCCAGTTGAGTTCGCCCTGCCGACCCTGTTCCGCGGCCAGGTCACTGTTGTCAGCGGCGATGAGAAGCAAATGCCGCCGACGGCATTCTTTTCCAGTCGCATTGAAAGCGACGAAGCCGAAGTGTTCGACGGCGATGAACCTGATGAAAACGCGGATGAGGAACAGCGTGAAGCGTTCGAAGACACTTGGAACCGTCGCGAGATCAAGGATTGCCCCGACTTGCTGCAACTGGCACGCAACGCCCTGCCCAGCACCACATTGCAGATCCACTACCGTTCGGCCTACCGTGAACTGATCGGCTTTTCCAACGCCTCGTTCTATGGCAATCGCCTGAACGTTCCGGTCCGTCACCCGCAGGCGAGCATCCAACGCATCAAGCCGCTCGAGCTGATCCAGGTTGATGGGTTGTATCAGAACCAGAGTAATGCTCAGGAAGCTGAACGGGTCGTCGAGTACCTGAGCGAATTGTGGCAAGAACCCTACGACAAGCGTCCCTCGGTAGGTGTCGTCACCTTCAACCGCAAGCAGGCCGACCTCATAGGAGCACTTGGAGCAACGAGCAGAGCAAGATGAGCAGTTCCGCGCCGCCTACGCCCAGGAGCGCGAGCGCGGCGAAGACGGCGAGGATATGTCGGTATTCGTCAAGAACGTGGAGAACGTGCAGGGGGATGAACGCGACATCATCGTCTTTTCCTCCACCTTCGGTCGCAACAGCCAAGGCACATTCCGCCGTAGCTTCGGCGTACTGGGGCAGACGGGGGGCGAACGACGCCTGAACGTGGCGGTGACCCGCGCCCGGCGCAAGGTGGTGATGATCACGTCGATGCCTATCGCCGATATCTCCGACATGCTCAACACGCACCGTGCTCCCAAAAGCCCGCGAGACTATCTACAAGGCTATCTGGAATATGCTCGCGCCCTTTCTTCGGGAGAGTTCAACTACAGCACCAAGTTGCTGGAGCGCCTGCAGACCGATCGCAGCAGCCAGCATCGTGCGCAAGGTCAGCAAAGTGATGGGTTTGTCAGGCTGGTCGGTGAGTTCATTCACTCCTTGGGATGGCGGGCCGCTCCCGCCAGTGAAGGCGACGCTTTCGGTCTCGATTTCGCCATCGAGAATCCAGGCACGGGCCTGTATGCAATTGGCATCGAGTGCGATGCGCCTTGCCACAACCTGCTGGAACGTGCCCGCGCCCGGGAAATTTGGCGCCCGTCCGTGCTGCACCGCGCCATCCCGCACATCCATCGAGTGTCATCGCAAGCCTGGTATCACAACGGCGATAGCGAGCGATCAAAGCTGCGTGAAGCAATCGAACACGCCATGAAGATTGAGCAGCCAATGCAACCCAATCCTGTTTCAGTTGATACGGAAATCTGCCAATGAGTGGTCCCAAGGTCGTTCGCATCGTCACTCGCGAAGAAATCATCGCCATCTGTGAAGGCCACCTGCAACGCCTGGAGCACTCCGTGGAGCGTTGGCAGATACAGGCCACAAGGCTTGGCGAACTCAGTGAACAGGAGCGCTCTGCCTTCCGTGAGAGCCACACTCGCCTTCGCGCTCTGCTGGCAGAAGACCGATTGGCAGAACTGCAGAAGGCCGTTCCAGTGGAGATCGAGCACCTGCGTCGTGACTTGGAGGACCGCGAAGAACGCGCGATCATTCGCGCCGCCGAGCGACGCCAACGCGACCGACGTGTCCAGGAAAACGCAAAAACCCTCCTTGACGCTTTGCGAGCCAACCCCGAAAGCGTCGATCAGGCCTTGCTGGGGTACCTCTCCCAAATGGCCAGCGGTGCCATTCGGGAAGATGCCGAGCGTCTGCTGGCCGAGGGTTTCGCCCACTTGAGCAAGGCGAACGAGGAGCCGACCCTGAGCGATACCCAACGCGCCCTGGCACAGCAACTCAAGATCGACGACCCCGAGGTTTCCCTGCGCGAATGGATTGCGGCCCGGGAACCGGATGCAACGCGCGACGTTCGGCTGCTACGCATTGACCGCCACATCGTGGAGCTGCAACTGCTGCAAGGCGCTGAGCGTGCCGCGCCGTTCCTCCTGGCACTAGAAAGCGCTGAAACGGAAACCGATGCCAAGCGGCGCAACCTGCTGCTCGACAGCCTAGTACTCGACCTCGCTGCGTCCACCCGAAACTTCCGACGCCAACGCGAGTGTCTCGAACAACTGCAGGATCTGGCCAACGAAGTCAAAACCTACACAGGCGTCGAACACGCGACCTTGCTTGATCATATTGGCGCTTGTACAACCGACACCGAACTCTCGGTAACGATTGGACTTATCGAGCAGTGCAAAACGCTTATCACTTCCCACTTACAGGACCAGGCGGCCCTCGCCCGCCGCGAAGCCGTACTCGGCAGCTTGGCCAGCCTCGGCTACGAAGTGCGCGAAGGCATGGCGACTGCCTGGGCGGAAAAGGGCAAAGTCGTGCTGCGCAAAGCCGCTACCCCCGGCTACGGAGTGGAAGTGGGAGGCAGAGCCGACAATGGCCGTCTGCAGGTTCGCGCCATAGCCCTCAGCAGTGATCGCGATAAGGCGCGGGATCGCGACATTGAAACCATCTGGTGCGGCGAATTCCAACGGCTGCAAGCCTTATTGAAAGACAAGGGCGGCGAGTTACTCATCGAGCGCGCGCTTTCGGTAGGTGAGGTTCCACTCAAAGAAACGAGCGTCTCCGAGCCGGGCGTAGAAACAATCGCTGGTCAGCAAAAGACACTTCACAAATGAATCGCTAACTCCATCCCACCGAAAGCTATCGCTGACATGTTTTGCCGCCTGGAACTCAGAGCCGCGACGAGCTTGCATCGGGTCTGGTAGCCACTACCTTAAGGCCCAATCCAACGTCAGGTGTAGAAGACAAGCTGGTCTAGCATCAGGATCAACTGGAGCGCCTTGACCATCGTGAAGCTCAAGCTGCCAGCATCTCCTTGCCCTACGAGAGGCCTGGAAGCAGCCCCTTCTTACCTGCAATCGTCCCGGGCAACGGATGGGGACTTCCGTTGCCGTCGTCTTGCACGTCTGACGTCATCGCAGACTCTCGCTCATTTGATTCATCGTTCAAATGCACCTTGGTCACCATGTCCCCCAAAGAAATTATTAATGATCCCTAATTCCGAATAATTCGTGACTCGCACCCCTAGGCCCGACATTCACGCCCGCTCCTCTTCGATCGACGAACCAGTGAACTGCCCCTGGTTTCGAGGAAACCTCCAAGTCCAGCAAACCAACTACGCGTATGCAAATATTTGGTCGACCACATTCGATCGTAGTCACCGCCCTCGAGCGAGAGCGTATTAGCTTGTCCTTGATGAGCCATGCACCCTCCCTCCTGATCCAATGAGGAGTTACACCGAAAGCCATCAATCGCCATGCTGGAGTTCGTGAGAAATCGCCGCTCGCGAGCAATCTCGCACTCTGTGTAACTGGGGGCATCATTGATTTTTATGACCTGAAACTACCGTTCTAGAGCCAAGTCAAAATGTTTTTCGGGGATCCCGATAGCCTGTAATACCCGTGGGCACGCCTCGCCTGAGCGTGCCCTTCATCGAGCGTTACAGCGGGCAAACCGCATAATGCTCGAAAATCGCACAACCGTTCGATAATCGCACCAATTCCGCCAAACCCTCTCTACTGTTGCCCAATCTTGCGGCACGCTTAGCGCAACGCAACAAACAACGCCAAGCGCGACTGGCCCCTCCTTCAAAGGACGACGGCCAGACCGACAATCCACACTCCAGGAATGACCAGGAGCTCGCTTTGATCAATAAAACGTTCGAGTCCATCGCCAGCGCGGTGCAGGGAATCACCGACGGTTCAACCATCATGGTCGGAGGCTTCGGCACTGCCGGCATGCCGTCCGAGCTCATCGATGCGCTGATCGATACCGGTACCCGCGACCTGACCATCATTAGCAACAACGCCGGCAACGGCGAGATCGGCCTGGCCGCCCTGCTCAAGGCGGGCAGCGTGCGCAAGGTGGTCTGCTCGTTCCCGCGCCAGTCCGATTCCTACGTCTTCGACGAACTGTATCGCGCCGGCAAGATCGAGCTGGAAGTGGTGCCGCAGGGCAACCTGGCCGAGCGCATCCGCGCAGCGGGTTCGGGCATCGGTGCATTCTTCTCGCCGACCGGCTACGGCACCCTCCTGGCCGAAGGCAAGGAAACCCGCGAGATCAACGGCCGCCAGTACGTCCTGGAGATGCCGCTGCATGCCGACTTCGCGCTGATCAAAGCGTACAAGGGTGATCGCTGGGGCAACCTGATCTATCGCAAGGCCGCCCGCAACTTCGGCCCGATCATGGCCATGGCCGCCAGGACCGCCATTGCCCAGGTCGACCAGATCGTCGAACTTGGCGAACTGGACCCGGAGCACATCATCACTCCGGGTATCTTCGTCCAGCGCGTGGTCGCCGTTTTCGGCGCTGGCGCTTCTTCGATCGCCAACGCTGTCTGAGGCCTGCCATGACCATTACCAAAAAGCTCTCCCGTACCGAAATGGCCCAGCGCGTAGCCGCAGACATCCAGGAAGGCGCGTACGTCAACCTGGGCATCGGCGCACCGACACTGGTGGCCAACTACCTGGGCGACAAGGAAGTGTTCCTGCACAGCGAAAACGGCCTGCTGGGCATGGGGCCAAGCCCGGCCGCCGGCGAGGAAGACGATGACCTGATCAACGCCGGCAAGCAGCACGTCACCCTGCTGACCGGTGGTGCTTTCTTCCACCACGCCGACTCGTTCTCGATGATGCGCGGCGGCCACCTGGACATCGCCGTACTGGGCGCCTTCCAAGTGTCGGTCAAGGGCGACCTGGCCAACTGGCACACCGGCGCCGAAGGCTCGATCCCGGCCGTGGGCGGCGCAATGGACCTGGCCACCGGCGCCCGCCAGGTATTCGTGATGATGGACCACCTGACCAAGTCCGGCGAAAGCAAGATCGTGCCCGAGTGCACCTACCCCTTGACCGGCATCGGTTGCGTCAGCCGCATCTACACCGACCTGGCCGTGCTGGAAGTGACAGCCGATGGCCTGAAAGTGGTGGAAATCTGCTCTGATATCGACTTCGACGAGTTGCAGAGGCTCAGTGGCGTGCCATTGATCAAGTGAGTGCTCCCAGATTGACAAGGTAAGGATTTTTCCTTACCTTGCTCAAAGCTCACCACGAGACGCCATCATGTCTGCCATCCACGAAATCGCCACGCTTACCTCCAAGGGTCAAATCACCCTGCCCAAATCCGTTCGGCAGCTACTGGGACTGGATACGGGTGGCAAGATCGCCTTCGACGTGCGTGACGGAGAGGTGGTCGTCACCCGTGCCGATGCCCCTCACGAAGACCCGGCCATTGGCGCGTTCCTCAGCCTGCTGGAAGCCGACATTCGCGCAGGCCGAAATGTTGAAGCGTTGCCCAGGGATCTGGCGCACACAATGCTCGCGAACGCAGGCCATGACGTGGATCTGGACCAGGATATCGAGGGTGAGGTCGAGCTCTGATGCAGCGCCATGGATGGACACTGCTGTTCCATGAAGGTCTCACCGCACAGCTTCGCAAACTTCAGTCCGCCGCAGCGCGAGCCGAACAGAGTGACCCGGATGGATTCCAGAGCAACGCAAACGTCAAACTCTTGCGAGCCTTGAGTCAGCTGATTCTGGATGTCGTTCCAGGCGACCCCGCCCGGGATGATTACCGCCAAGGCAACACGCTGGGAACAGCCTACCGCCACTGGCGCAGGGCGAAAATCGGCAGACGCTTCCGGCTGTTCTTCCGCTATGACTCAACCGCCAGAGTCATCGTCTACGCATGGGTCAATGACGAGCAGACACTGAGATCGGCAGGCAGCAGGTCCGATCCATATGCAGTATTCGAAAAGATGCTGGGACGGGGCAATCCGCCCGATGACTGGGACGCGCTGATCGCCTCAACCTGTGGCGACTGGGCTGAAGCTCAATCACGCTGATTTCGAAGGTGCTCTACCCGGCTCACATGACCGTTTTTATACACGCCTGTGACAACCGCTTTCTCCCGATCACCCCATCCAGTCAAAACCCCGAAATAGAGCCTCTGCACAGGTAAATATCATTCCCACTGATATTTACCTTCGTCGTATTCGATTCGTGCAATAAAACCCCCGGGAACAGAATCCGCCCATCTCAATAACATCGGCGGATTTTCCCATGGTTCAGTCACTTACTCCTTTGCGCTATCCCCTTGCCGCGCTGGCTCTGGTGGTGATCAGCGCTTGCGGCCGGACCCCAGAGGCGACGGTTGCCCCCGCAGCGGCGAAAGTCAACGTGGCCAAGGTGCTCGAGCAGCCGGTCAACGAATGGGATGAAGTAACCGCGCGTCTTGAGGCCCCGGAAACCGTGCAGGTGCGTCCTCGCGTCTCCGGTCAGATCGACTCGGTGGCCTTCACCGATGGCGAGCTGGTCAAGAAAGGCGATCTGTTGTTCCAGATCGACCCGCGTCCGTTCGAAGCCGAAGTGCATCGTCTGGAAGCCCAACTGCAACAGGCCAAGGCGGCTTCGGTACGCAGCAACAACGAAGCACAACGTGGCGAACGCCTGCGCACCAACAATGCCATCTCGGCGGAGCTGGCTGACTCGCGAACCACCACCGCCCAGGAATCGAAGGCAGCGGTAGCCGCCATTCAGGCCCAGCTTGACCTGGCGAAACTGAACCTGAGCTTCACCCGCGTTGCCGCACCGATCACCGGTCGCGTCAGCCGTGCGGAAATCACCGCCGGCAACATCGTCACCGCCGATCAGTCGATCCTCACCAGCGTGGTCTCCACCGACAAGGTCTACGCCTACTTCGATGCCGACGAGCGCGTGTTCCTCAAGTACAACCAGCTGGCTCGCGACGGCAAGCGCGGTGCGACCACGCCGGTGTACATGGGCCTGTCCAACGAGGCTGAGAACCCGCATCAGGGCCAGATGAACTTCGTCGACAACCAGGTCAACCCGCGCACCGGCACCATCCGTGGCCGCGCCGTGTTCGACAACAGCAAGGGCGAATACACCCCGGGCCTGTACGCACGCCTGAAGCTGGTCGGCAGCGCCACCTACTCGGCGATGCTGATCAAGGACGAAGCCGTGGGCACCGACCTTGGCAAGAAATTCGTGCTGGTGGTCGACAAAGACAACAAGGCGACCTATCGCAACGTTGACCTGGGGCCGAAACTCGAAGGCCTGCGTATCGTGCGCAGCGGTCTGCAGAAGGACGACCGCATCGTCGTCAGCGGCCTGCAGCGTGTGCGCCCGGGCTCGCCGGTCGATCCGCAGGACACTCAGATGGCCAGCCCGGAAACCCTCGCTGCGCTGCAACAACAGCGCCAAGCACTTGAAGCCAGCAACCAACCCAAGGCCCAGTCGAAACTGGATGCCAAAGTTGCCGCTGCCGCTACGCCACGCGGTTAAGGGACAGACTCGATGAATTTTTCCAAGTTCTTCATTACACGGCCGATCTTCGCAGCGGTGCTCTCGCTGCTGATCCTGATCGCCGGCGCCATTTCGCTGTTCCAGCTACCGATCAGCGAATACCCGGAAGTCGTGCCGCCGACCGTGGTCGTGCGCGCCAACTTCCCCGGCGCCAACCCGAAAGTGATCGGCGAAACCGTGGCCGCGCCACTGGAACAGGCGATCACCGGTGTCGAGAACATGCTGTACATGTCCTCCCAGGCCACCGCCGACGGCAAGCTGACCCTGACCATTACCTTCGCGCTGGGTACCAACCTCGACACCGCGCAGGTGCAGGTGCAGAACCGCGTGACGCGGACCGAACCGAAGCTGCCTGAAGAGGTGACGCGCATCGGTATCACCGTGGACAAGGCCTCCCCGGACCTGACCATGGTGGTCCACCTGACCTCGCCGGATCAGCGTTACGACATGCTGTACCTGTCCAACTACGCGGTGCTGAACATCAAGGATGAGCTGGCTCGTCTGAACGGTGTCGGCGACGTGCAGCTGTTCGGTATGGGCGACTACTCGCTGCGTGTCTGGCTGGACCCGAACAAGACCGCTTCGCGCAACATCACCGCGACCGACGTGGTCACCGCCATTCGCGAGCAGAACCGCCAGGTTGCGGCCGGTCAACTGGGTGCACCGCCCTCCCCGAGCGCCACCAGCTTCCAGATGTCGATCAACACCCAGGGCCGTCTGGTCTCTGAGGAAGAGTTCGAGAACATCATCGTGCGCGCCGGCGAAAACGGCGAGATCACCCGCGTCAAAGACATTGCCCGCGTGGAGCTGGGTTCCAGCCAGTACGCCCTGCGTTCCTTGCTGAACAACCAGCCGGCTGTGGCGATCCCGATCTTCCAGCGCCCGGGCTCCAACGCTATCGACATTTCCAACGAAGTGCGCAGCGAAATGGAACTGCTCAAGAAGAGCTTCCCCGAAGGCATGGACTACAGCATCGTCTACGACCCGACCATCTTCGTGCGCGGCTCCATCGAGGCAGTGGTTCACACCCTGTTCGAAGCACTGATCCTGGTGGTGCTGGTGGTGATCCTGTTCCTGCAGACCTGGCGCGCCTCGATCATCCCGCTGGCCGCCGTGCCGGTGTCGCTGATCGGTACGTTTGCGGTGATGCACCTGTTCGGTTTCTCGCTCAACGCGCTGTCGCTGTTCGGCCTGGTACTGGCCATCGGTATCGTGGTGGACGACGCCATCGTGGTGGTGGAGAACGTCGAGCGTAACATCGAGCTCGGCCACCAACCGATGGAAGCCACGCAGATCGCCATGCGCGAAGTGACCGGCCCGATCATCGCGACCGCACTGGTACTCTGTGCGGTGTTCGTACCGGCGGCGTTCATCTCAGGCCTGACGGGGCAATTCTATAAACAGTTCGCCCTGACCATTGCCATTTCGACGGTGATCTCGGCGTTCAACTCCCTGACCCTGTCGCCGGCCCTGGCTGCCGTGCTGCTGCGCGCTCACGATGCACCGAAAGACGCCTTCTCGCGTTTCCTCGACAAGCTGCTGGGTGGCTGG
>Ga0207655_1001277_pt1 | contig 24034 bp, 23 predicted proteins | sample KBSM44metaG_FD_184398 | JGI IMG/M metagenome (GOLD analysis project Ga0207655, IMG submission 184398) | Miscanthus rhizosphere microbial communities from Kellogg Biological Station, Michigan, USA - KBS M4-4 metaG (SPAdes) (version 2) | ecosystem: Host-associated > Plants > Roots > Rhizosphere >... | reverse complement strand
AAATTCATCAAGTCATGCTAAAACCTTCGAAGCGCTTTTCCTAGCTGCTTGAAAAAGAAGGGAAAAATATGACGAAGTCGGAGTTGATCGAACGAATTGTCACCCATCAAGGGCTGCTCTCATCCAAAGATGTGGAGCTGGCTATCAAGACCATGCTTGAGCAAATGTCCCAGTGCCTGGCGACTGGTGATCGGATCGAGATCCGCGGGTTTGGGAGTTTCTCGCTGCATTACCGTGCGCCACGGGTTGGGCGCAATCCCAAGACTGGGCAGTCGGTGAGTCTGGATGGGAAATTTGTGCCTCATTTCAAGCCGGGGAAGGAGTTGCGGGACCGGGTGAACGAAGACGAGGAAGAAAGCGTCTGAGTCGGTTTCGATCGGGAGGTGGTTATGCGTGGGGTTAAACGCTTTTTTCTGGTTGCGGCTGTTTTTTTTGCCGCTCTTTTCGTATTGGTTTTTGTGCTGGAAAACCAGCAGAGTGCTTCGCTAACTTTTCTGGGGTGGTCGACCGCCCAGTTGCCAATATCTGTATTTGTCGCATTAGCATTAATTCTTGGAATGCTTGCCGGGCCTGTGCTTACGTTGCTGATAGGGCGCCGCAGGCCTCGCGCGAAAGTTTAGCCTGATAGGCATGTCTTGTAACCAGTGCAGCCGTTGGAATCCTGGCTCTTCCCTCCGCGCTTTCTAGCCAAGGTCGGTTCCATTCTGATATGTCAGTTAAAGCGTCCGGCTGCAGGCTATTTATCTGCGTTCGCTTTTGACATTGAGAGCGCAGAGCTTAAAATGGTCACCATTTTAAAATCCATCATCTTTAACTGCGCCCCACACAGCTGATTTCACGCCATAGGCGGTCAAACTCCGACGTTTTCCTTGAGAATCCTTTACCGCGGTGCATTTTTTGCGGCTAGCAGATTGATTGGATTGTAGGTTTTGAGGTGGTTGACCTGCTACAAGCTTGTTGTGCAGTTTGCGTTGCTTTAGGACTCATTATGTTTAGCGGAAAAACACTTCTTATCACCGGTGGCACTGGCTCATTCGGCAACGCAGTACTCAAACGCTTTCTCGACAGCGACATTGCTGAAATCCGCATCTTCAGCCGCGACGAGAAGAAGCAGGATGACATGCGCAAGCGTTACGCTAACGCCAAACTGAAATTCTATATCGGCGATGTGCGTGATTATCAGAGCGTGCTCAACGCCACCCGCGGCGTAGATTACATTTTTCATGCGGCAGCGCTCAAGCAAGTTCCTTCTTGCGAATTTCACCCGATGGAAGCGGTTAAAACGAATGTTATCGGCACCGAAAACGTTCTTGAGGCCGCTATTCAGAACGCAGTCAAGCGTGTGGTGTGCTTGAGCACTGACAAAGCCGTCTACCCTATCAATGCCATGGGGATCTCCAAGGCGATGATGGAGAAGGTGATGGTGGCGAAGTCCCGCAACGTGGATGATAAAAAAACCGTCATCTGCGGCACGCGCTATGGCAACGTCATGGCTTCGCGTGGTTCGGTAATCCCACTGTTCATCGAGCAAATTCGTGCAGGGCAGGCGCTGACTCTGACGGATCCGAACATGAGTCGGTTCATGATGACGCTCGCAGATGCCGTCGATCTGGTGCTGTATGCATTCGAAAACGGTCGCAACGGTGACCTGTTCGTGCAGAAGGCTCCGGCGGCAACAGTAGAGACGTTGGCCAGAGCCTTGACCGCCATGGTTGGCAAGCCGGAACACCCTATTCAAGTGATCGGCACGCGTCACGGCGAGAAGCTTTTTGAAGCGCTGTTGAGCCGTGAAGAGATGGCTTGTGCCGAAGACAAAGGGGATTATTACCGCGTCCCACCTGATCTGCGCGACCTGAACTACTCCAAGTTTGTCGAGCAGGGCGAAGAGAAAATTTCCCGTACGGAAGATTACAACTCCCACAACACTGAGCGATTGGACGTCGCCGGTATGCAACGCCTCTTGCTCAAGCTCGAATTCATGCAGGCGATTCAGCGTGGCGAGCACGCTACGCCCGAGGAGTGAGTGATGAAGGTATTGATCACCGGCGCCAATGGTTTTGTCGGTAAGAACCTGATAGCGCACCTGACGGAGCGTAGGGATGTGGAGGTTGTCTCCTTCACTCGAGAGAACAGCATCGCCGAGTTGGCTCCACGAGTGGCCGACTGTGATTTTGTGTTTCACTTGGCAGGGGTCAACCGGCCTCTATCACCAGAGGAATTCAAAATCGGAAATACCGATTTGACGCTAGCGCTTTGCCAAGCGATCAAGGCAAGCGGTAAGGCCATTCCTGTTCTTTATACTTCATCGATCCAGGCCGACCGGGACAATCCTTATGGTGTCAGCAAGTTGGCGGCAGAGCAGGCATTAAATGACCTGCGTGATAGTCATGGTTCCAGGGTAGAAGTTTTGCGCTTGCCTAATGTGTTTGGCAAGTGGGCACGACCTGACTACAACTCCGCCGTCGCCACGTTTTGCTACAACATTACCCGTGGGTTGCCCATACAAGTTAATGATCATGAGGCTGTGATTAGCCTGGTCTATATCGACGACGTCATTGATTTTTTCATCAGGGCCATGGACGTCGGAACGTCCGCTGAGTTGGCTACGCAAGTGCAACCCGTGTATAGCATCACGGTGGGCGAACTGGCGGATCAGTTGCATGCATTTCGCGACAGCCGTGACACGTTAATCACTGAGTCAGTTGGCACAGGATTGGTGCGTGCGCTTTATTCGACTTATGTAAGTTACCTGCCTGTCGAACAATTTACCTATGACGTGCAAAAGCACGGCGACCCACGTGGCGTTTTTGTCGAGATGTTGAAGACCAAGGACAGTGGCCAGTTCTCTTACTTCACCGCTCATCCTGGCATTACCCGTGGCGGGCATTACCATCACAGCAAAACCGAGAAATTCCTCGTAATCAAAGGCAAGGCTTGCTTCCGCTTTCGTCATATCGTTTCTGGCGAGTTCTACGAGTTACACACCGAGGGAGAGCGACCACAGGTCGTGGAGACTGTGCCAGGCTGGACTCACGATATTACCAATGTTGGTGATGACGAGATGGTCGTCATGTTGTGGGCCAATGAAATCTTTGATCGCGAACGGCCGGACACTTTTGCGATGCCGGTTGGAACTCAGGCCTGATCTGCGAGGCGTGCGACGCCGTGATCTCGCTCGTTGATTCCGATGTTAATGATTCTGGAAGAGTATTTAGATGAAAAAGCTGAAAGTTGTCACGGTTGTGGGCACTCGTCCGGAAATCATCCGCCTGTCGCGGGTAATGGCCAGTCTGGACGAGCATTGTGAACACATTTTGGTGCACACCGGGCAGAACTATGATTACGAATTGAACGAGATTTTTTTCCAGGACCTCGGTATTCGTAAGCCAGACCACTTTCTCAACGCCGCAGGTGCCAGTGGTGCGCAGACCATCGGCAATGTGATCATTGCCGTAGACCGCGTGTTGGAAGAAACAAAGCCGGAGGCGTTGTTGGTGCTCGGCGATACCAACAGCTGCATGGCAGTCATTCCCGCGAAGCGTCGCAAGATTCCTACTTTCCATATGGAAGCTGGCAATCGCTGTTTCGATATGCGTGTTCCAGAAGAGATCAATCGGCGCATCGTTGACCACACGGCGGATATCAATCTTACCTATAGCACTATTGCACGCGATTATTTGCTGCGCGAAGGCCTGTCGCCTGACATGGTTATCAAAACCGGTAGCCCAATGTTCGAGGTGCTCAACTACTACCGTGAAGGTATAGAGGCTTCTGATGTATTGGAGCGACTGGGGTTGGAGGCCGGCAAGTTTTTTGTCGTCAGTGCGCACCGTGAAGAAAATATCGATTCCGATAAGAACTTTCTGAAATTGGTTGAAGTGCTTAATACAGTTGCAGCCCACTACGACTACCCCGTCATTGTGAGTACGCATCCGCGCACCCAAAAACGTGTAGATGCCATGGGCGTGGTCTTCCACAAAAATGTGCAACTGCTCAAACCGCTCGGTTTCAAGGATTACAACAAGCTGCAAGTGACGTCAAAAGCCGCCCTTTCGGACAGCGGCACTATCAATGAAGAGTCTTCAATCCTGAACTTCCCGGCACTTAACATGCGCGAAGCCCATGAGCGTCCAGAAGGGATGGAAGAAGCTGCTGTGATGATGGTTGGTCTGGAAGCCGAGCGCGTCATGCAGGGGCTGCAACTGCTGGAGAGCCAAGCCAGTGGCCAGGAGCGCACCTTGCGCCTTGTTGCGGACTACAGCATGCCGAATGTGTCCGAGAAGGTCGTGAGGATAATCCACAGTTATCGCGATTACGTCATGCGCACTGTATGGAAGCAATACTGATTGGATAGGCTCACCCAGGAACGCCCGCTTAAGGTTTTAGTGGTCACCCAGTATTTTTGGCCCGAAAACATGCGTATCAATAACATGGTTGAAGGTTTTGTTGCCAAAGGCCATGAAGTCGTGGTGCTCACGGGGCAGCCCAACTATCCGGAAGGTGAGGTCTATAGCGATTATTTGCGTGATCCAGCGCAGTTTTCTCGCTACCAGGGCGCGCATATTTTTCGGGTGCCGATGCTGGCACGTGGTAAGCGCAGCATTACTCTTGCCTTGAATTACTTCACGTTCTTTACCAGCGCGTCGACCTTCGGGTGCTACAAGTTGAGGGGGCAGTCATTCGACGCAATTTTCGTATATGGCGTGTCGCCTATTATGGCGGCGATTCCTGCATTGGTACTCGGGCGCCTGAAACGCGCGCCCGTCTTTGTCTGGATCCTGGATTTGTGGCCGGAAACCTTGAATGCCGTAGGGGTAGTCAAAAACCCAAAGTTACTTGGCCTGGTCGGGAAAATGGTCTCTTGGATCTATAACCGCACCGACTATTTGCTGTTGCAGTCGCGGTCTTTTGACGAGGATGTCAGGAAGTACTGCACGCGTTCGATTTCGCCGGGCCGGTTGGTCTACTTCCCTAGTTGGGCCGAGGATGACTTTTCTGGCGATGCACAAGCTACTTCGGATTTGCTGACCCGAGACGACTCAGTCTTCACGGTCCTCTTCGCTGGGAACATCGGTGAAGCCCAGGACTTTCCAGCCATTATGGCTGCGGTCAAGATGATCAAGGCAGAATTGCCTGTACGCTGGGTGATCGTGGGGAATGGTCGGGCCAGTGAGTGGTTGGGCAAGCATGTTGTAGAGCATTCTTTGGATAACGTTCTATTGTTGGGACGGCATCCGTTGGAAAAAATGCCTGCCCTTTTCGCCACGGCGGATGCGCTCCTGGTGTCGCTGAAGACAAATGAAGTCTTTGAAAAAACCATTCCGGGCAAGGTTCAGGCATATCTGGCGTCAGGGAAGCCCATTATCGCCATGATTGATGGTGAGGCTGCCCGGGTTGTCGAGGAGTCACGCGCAGGAATGGCGTGTGCTTCCGGCGATGCTGTGGGGCTGGCTGAAATCGTACGCACATTGAGTGCATTGCCTGTGGCTGAGCGCGAGGAAATGGGGGTGGCGGGTAGGCGCTATTACCTTGAACACTTTTCAAAGACAACGTTGTTTGACCGTCTTGAGTCGCTCTTCAGAAAAGCGACCTTGAGACGTCATGACAAATGACGAACAAACGGGCGTCGATTCATCGGGGCGGCATACCGGATTCGTTGCTTGCAGTGAGCGTTGTGTCGACATGGTGCGGGCTGACGTCTGACTGATTGTCTGCGAGAGGCATCCTTTCTAGGTGTAACCACAGGTCCAGCTGTCGTAAAGGGTGGTTAGGCAGCCTTCGAAAATCTTCCCGGCATGAAGGCGTTTCGTTGTTTGTGACGGTCTTCTTGCCAGTATATTGTTTCAGGAATTTATTCTTACATGACCCTCTGGTTGGTATTCGTGGCGGTGCTGATAGCGTCGCTTCTGTTGACTTGGGTACTACGCCGCTATGCTTTGGCGCGTAGTCTGATGGACATACCCAATGGACGCAGCTCCCACACCGTACCGACGCCGCGAGGCGGCGGTATTGCGATTGTCCTGACATATCTGGCTACCGTGGGTTTGATGGCTTGCGCTGGATCGATCAGTTTGGAGACTACCTGGCCACTAATAGGGAGCGGTGCACTGATTGCAGTGGTCGGCTTTCTTGATGATCATGGTCACATTGCTGCACGTTGGCGTTTATTGGCCCATTTTACCGCAGCAGGTTGGGCGTTGTTCTGGATGGGAGGTTTACCAGCTGTCCACGTGCTGGGGATTGATCTGGAGCTTGGCTGGCTCGGGCATTTGATTGCCGCGATGTACTTGGTCTGGATGCTCAATCTCTATAATTTCATGGATGGAATCGATGGAATTGCGAGTATCGAAGCCGTCTGCGCGTGCCTGGGGGCTTGCCTCGTGTATTGGATGACCGGACATGAGGCGCTCATGCTGGGCCCTATGCTGCTCGCGGTGTCCGTACTCGGATTCCTTTACTGGAACTTCCCTCCTGCGCGCATTTTCATGGGGGACGCCGGGAGTGGCTTTCTCGGCATTGTGATTGGTGTGCTTTCGTTGCAGGCCGCTTGGGTCGCGAGTGAGTTGCTTTGGGTGTGGCTCATTTTGCTGGGCGTATTTATCGTTGATGCGACCTTTACCCTTGGGCGGCGTCTGGTGCGCGGGGATAAGGTATACGAGGCGCACCGCAGTCATGCCTACCAGTATGCATCGCGCAAGGCAGGTCGTCATTTACCCGTAACGCTGGCAGTGGCAGCCATAAATGTGTTCTGGTTGCTGCCCATCGGCATCTGCGTAGGGTTAGGCTTTGATGGCGTATTGGGGCTTGTGCTGGCTTACGTTCCGCTGGTACTGCTGGCTATCAAGTTTCATGCTGGTGAGCTGGAAAAAACGGGATAATTTGTTGGCTGCATCGTTGGGTGATTGCACGAAGCACAACATGGAACTGCCGTTTTTTCTGGCGATATTAAGGACTGAGGTATAAAAAGGGTCTATGGATAATCTACGTACCCGCCTGTTGGGCTTGCCACGCAGGCAAAAACGCATATTGCAGGTGGCCACCGATATCGTACTCGTCTGGGTGGCGCTATGGCTTGCGTTTGTTGTTCGTTTGGGATTTGACGATCTGAACAACCCGTTCGTCGTCCATTTGTGGCTGTTTCTCTGCGCACCGGTCATTGCTATTCCGCTTTTTATCAACTTTGGCATGTACCGCGCGGTCATGCGTTATTTTGGAAATGACGCATTAATCGCCATTATCAAGGCGGTTAGCCTATCCGCCTTGTTGCTAGCACTAGTCGTCTACCTATATAGCAATCACCAGACAGTGGTCCCGCGTTCGATCGTATTCAACTATTGGTGGCTGAGCATGGTCATCATTGGCGGCCTGCGGCTTGGTATGCGTCAATACTTCCTCGGCGATTGGTTTGCTGCGGCTCAGCATGTTCCTTTTACAAACCGTGAAGACGGTCTGCCCAAGGTAGTCATCTATGGCGCTGGCGCGGCGGGCAATCAGTTGGTGGCAGCGTTGCGCATGGGCAAGTTGATGCGTCCAGTGGCTTTTATCGATGACGATAACAGTATTGCTGACCGTGTGATTTCCGGGCTGCAGGTATACAAGCCAAAACATATCCAGCGAATGATCAATGAGACCGGTGCGCAAGAACTGCTGCTGGCGATTCCATCCTCCACAAGAGCACGGCGCCGGGAAATACTGGGACACCTTGAAGGCTACCCACTGCATGTGCGCAGCGTTCCAGGGTTCATGGACCTGGCGAGTGGCCGAGTTAAGGTCGATGATATTCAAGAGGTGGATATCGCCGACCTGTTGGGGCGGGATCCGGTGCCGGCGCAAGACGAGCTGCTGGAACGATGCATCAAGCAACGCGTGGTCATGGTAACAGGGGCGGGCGGTTCTATCGGTTCGGAGCTCTGTCGCCAGATATTGACGCTTGAGCCTACGACATTACTGCTGTTTGATCATGGCGAATACAACTTGTACTGTATCCTGTCCGAGCTTGAACAGCGTGTCCAGTCCGAGTCCCTGGATGTAAAGCTGTTACCCATTCTCGGTTCTGTACGGTATCAGGACAGGCTTCTTGAAGTCATGAAGGCCTGGTCCGTTGATACGGTCTACCATGCGGCCGCCTATAAGCATGTGCCCATGGTGGAGCACAACATCGCCGAGGGTGTGCTCAATAACGTGATGGGTACACTCAATACGGCTCAAGCTGCTTTGCAGGCTGGCGTCGAAAATTTCGTATTGATCTCAACTGACAAGGCGGTACGGCCGACCAATGTCATGGGTAGCACGAAGCGCTTTGCGGAGCTGGTTCTGCAGGCATTGAGCAAGGAGTTGGCTCCGGTTCTGTTTGGTGATACGTCTAAAGTTTCACGTGTTAATAAAACACGCTTCACCATGGTACGGTTCGGCAATGTTCTTGGCTCTTCTGGCTCTGTAATTCCACTGTTTCACAAGCAGATCCAGGCGGGGGGGCCCCTGACGGTTACCCATCCCAAGATAACGCGCTACTTCATGACCATACCCGAGGCTGCACAGTTGGTGATTCAAGCGGGTTCTCTGGGGTTGGGTGGCGATGTGTTCGTGCTCGACATGGGGGAGCCGGTGAAGATCGTCGAACTCGCTGAAAAGATGGTTCATCTGTCGGGTTTGAGTGTGCGTTCAGACAAGAACCCCCATGGAGATATCCAGATCAACTTCAGCGGGTTGCGGCCGGGTGAGAAGCTCTATGAAGAGTTGCTGATCGGTGACAATGTTGCGGCTACGAGCCACCCGATGATCATGCGAGCAAGTGAAGAGTTTCTCTCCTGGGATATCCTCAAAGTAAGGTTACAAGCATTGTTGGCGGGTGTTGAAGAGAATGATTACATCCTCGTCAGGCAGATTCTGAAAAGCACCGTCAGTGGCTACAGCCCGGAAGGTGAGATTGTTGACTGGATGCATGCCCAACGGCACTGTGATGCTGAATTGTCTGCCCGCTCTCCATCAGGTTGTTAGTAGCCAGCGTCAGTTAGGTTCAGCCTCAAGCCCCTTTGCTGTGTTGTAATCGCAGCGAGGGCGGGGGCTGAACAGTTCACGCCCTGTCAGGCTGTTCATAGCATCCTCCTGTTTGTCGCGCGAGCCCTACGCGCGATTTCCTTGCCCCTTGACGCCTCTTGTCGCTTCCTTCCTTGGAGGTGTTCAACCCGAGTGTCGATCATTCAACGTCAGTCTCCGGCTCATCGCGCTCGATCAACCGGAGTTGGGTGCAAGCAGGGGGCTGCCTGCACCAACGCCATCAAACTGTGATGCTAGGCAAGGGGTGAGGGCCGAGAAGTTTCCTAAGTATTTTTAACTTCAGCATACACACTGGCGCGAACACGCTTCGACAGAATAAATAGCAGCGTTAAAATCCAAAAAGAAACCATTGTTTCCAGGAAGCCGAATATCTGGTTGTTAGCGGGGATATATAGGAAAAGAATCCCAAACAGGGGTAAAAGCATTTTTGCATAAAAATTATCATGCAAAATCGCTGAAAGATAAACATTTGAGAAGTAAGCGCCCAGTATGAGCATGACAATAGTTACTCCCCAGAATCCAACGTCGTTGGCGATGTAAGTATAGAAGGAGTGCCAATAGACAAACTCGTCCCACTTTTCAGTTATTTTATGCGGGAAGGTTCTATCTCTGACGTCAATGCCCAGGTATTGGGCGAAAGACTTCTGCAGAAAGACGGAATGTCCTATGCCAAACGACGATTGAAAGTTTTCGTCGAGCGAAATTGACATTCCATAATAGCCTTGGACCATGTAGCTGGTGAGTTTTTCATAGAAATCTACTGCATTGGATCTTTCTGCGCCTGGGTCTTCGCTTTTGAAAGTGATGCCTTTTTGTTTTAGATAGTCAAAGGACTGGGGCTTGCTTTTTTCGACAATAACTTGATAGGGCGAGTGTGCTGATTTGACACTGTAGAACTGCCAAAAGGAGAACAAAAACATGAATGCCAGGAAGGCTATAAAAAATTTCCGTTGCTTGAGTGTATCAATCACTCCCTTGGAACTTTTTGAGGCAATCATCACACCCAAGCACGTGGAAATGATAAAAACATAAGAGAAATTGATTACACTTAGGCTGGCGATGATCCCTGTCAGCAATGGGATGGTAAGGACAAGCATTCCCGCAACCCTGCGAGGCGTGCTCAGTGCGTGCCAATAGAATACAAGCCCCGGCAGCAGGATGTACTTAAAAAGGCCAGCGAATAACGTTATTGCCGTGATATAGGGGTTTTTCACAAAACCAATCATGGACGCTTCTGACGCGTAGAAGGCCCTCGCCTCCCAAGGGATTACCAGACCTCTATAAAGACCGGAAAAAAAATTATCAGGGATGTATGAATTGGAAAGCGTCGTGTTCCTATGCACCACTACGTTGGCTGCGAAGGCCAAGAATAGAATGACCCAGAAATACCTGACGAATACATTATCATCTTTAGATGCTTCTGTTGCCGCGAGCTTTACGCCTTGCTGCTTAAGAAAAAATGAGCTTTGTAGAATATACCCGGCAATAAAAAATACGTGGTACAAGAAAATGAAGCCGAGGAATTCGCTTTTGTTTTCCAGTGGCCAATAAATAGGCCCAAAAAAGAAAATCCATAGACCAAATAATAAATAGGCCTCGACCAATAGCAGCGGCGCGTAGCTCTTCACGGTATTCACTCTTCAACTCCTTAAAGATAGTGTTGCTTGTGTTGCAGTATAGCGTGGGTATGTTTCTGTATTTTTATGGTGTTTCGTTTGTTTGTGAGGTGAGTTTGTTTTGCTGGTTTATTAGAAATGCGTTTGCTCTTTTTACAATTAAGTCATAGTGTGACTGGTGGAGGTGTGTGTCTGAGGGCGACTTTGAACATGCTTGTGTGATAGAGCGTAAATTGGCAATAATTTTAAAAAGATAAAGATAGTATCCGATGTTTAGGAGTTTTTTCATTGGTGTGTTATTAAGTTTGTAGCAATAGATCCTGTTTTTCAGGATGAGTCTATCCAGCCAGTTTTTTTCATTGGATAACATGTAATCAAAGGCTTTCAGTTTGTCTAGGTCGAAATCGGATCCTCGAACAAGATAAGTTGAGCCTGAGGTGCGTCTGTAGTAAATATAGATTTTCTTTGCTTGAGCGAAAGTGACGTTTTCGTAAGAGTTCGCGATCTTCACGATCATCGGGAAATCTTCAGTAACGCTAAAGCCATTTATGAAGTTTGACAGTTCGTTATCTTTTAAGAACTTTTTATTGCAAAATAAACTAGGTGTATTGATGCTGCTGATCCCTCTCAGGCGCTCTATAAGCTTTTTTCCTTTATAGATGACGTCGGTCGCCAATATGTGAAAAATCGTCGAGCGTGACTCTTCAATTTTTCCGTCGATCAGCAGCAGCGGTAAACCTGAGAAAAAGTCGTTATTTTTTAGGGTTTCAACTTCTTTGAAAAGATCGATACAAGAATAAATATCATCGCCAGCTGTTATTTTAAATAAGTCGCCTTCAATCAGTGGCCAGAGCCGTGTGTAGTTGAAGCAGGTGCCTTTATTCGATCCGTCAGCCAAGACCTTGATATCGGTAAACAAATCAGTGTTTGCCGATATCCACTGATTTGCCAGCTCAACGGTCCTGTCTCTCGAGCCGTCATCCGCGATGATTAGGTTGAAATGATAAGCTGCGCCGAAAGTTTCGATTAAAAATTTAATGCTTTCAAGGTGTTCAATTATATACGATTCGTGATTGTAGGTTAGAACCGCAAAAGTGAATTTGTCCTTGTTCATGCAGTGTACCTTTGAAAACGCTTATGGAGTTTTTTGGCCAAAACTCGGTAGAGAAAAATGAAGGCGCTCAATCCCACCATCTTGAAGCCCAATAAAAAGAAGTCCACTTTCCACTTCAAGCTGTATTTTCCATCTGATAGTGATTCGCTGGCGATGCCTCTGCGTCCGAGGTCCAGAGAAAGATTATATTTTTCTAGAACGGGGGTAATGACGCTTGGAACCCATTTGCCCCTGCGAATTGCGCCCCCTAGTGTGTAGTTATAGACAAAGGTATCTTCTTTGTCGATTTTGGCACAATAAAATTGACCGCTCTCACCATAAGTTCGCGCGCTGCCGAAGAACTCCCAAGCCCATGGTGAGTCCAATTCGCCTGTGAAGTTCAAGAGTTGTTGAGTTCTCCACAGTCCGGGGGCCGAGTTTAGTCGGTAGTCGTTTCGCTCCCCAATTAACTCAAAATCTTCATGCTCTGGGGGGAGGCTGTTAGTACCCGGAATGTTGTTAAAATAAAAAACACTTATCTCAGCGTTTTTTTTCATTTCTTGAATGCACTGGGCTAATTTTCTTATGTTGACCGGTGCTTCGAGGATAAAATCGTCAAATAGCGTGATCACGAACGCTGTATCGACCAAGGATAGCGCTTTGCGCAGTCGCCATCCCCACGGCTTCTTGCCGTCTGACGCGCTAAGGTTCAGTGAGACTATTTGCAGCCCTTCAAAACTGAAGCTCTTGTGTTCCGTATTCAGGATGATCTTGCAGTCGCAATCCGGCCACATAGCTTTGAAGGCACTGAAAAACGGCAGCCATACATCTTCATAGTTATCGCATGAGTTGATGATGAGGGTGCAGTCGTTTTTGCTTATAGGGTTAGCGTTATGAGTCATGAAATCTAAAGCCTAAGATTGAGAGCCGATACTTATATGGACTTTTTCACGGAGGCGCCACATAGGGATTCGTAGGAGCCGCTCTTGACGATTACACCATTCTCTATTTCAACCACTGTGTCACATCCCTGGAGTGTGTTGAGTCGATGGGCTATGACGATCAATGTTATATCCCCTCCCAGTCCTTCTACGGCTCGCATAACCTCTTGCTCGGTTTTACTGTCAAGGGCACTGGTTGCTTCGTCCAGGACGATAACCTGTGCTTCTTTATAAAAGGCTCTGGCAATCGCAATGCGTTGACGCTGCCCTCCCGATAGAAAAACACCTCTCTCTCCTACCGGCGTATCGTAACCGTTGGCCCACGACTCGATAACCTCGGCCATTTGTGCTTTTTCCGCAGCCCGTCGAACGCGTTCAAAGTCTATGTCCTGATAAGGTATTCCGAAGGCGATATTTTCGGCCACAGAGGCGTCAGATAGGAATATGAGCTGAGGCACGTGTGCGATATTTGCCTGCCAGTTGCGACAATTGGAAGCTGTAACCTGCGTGTTATCTACCAGGAAGCTGCCTTCGGTGGGCGGTAACAGCCCCATCAACATGTCGAGCAGAGTACTTTTACCGCTTCCTGTTGCCCCGACCAACCCAATACGACCACCTTTTGGGATAGTGAGATTGATATCCTTAAGAACCCAGGGCCCGTCTTCACCGTAGCGAAACGATACGGCATTAAGAGACAGCGATTCATTGAAAGGTTGATGGACTCGTGGAGTGTCAGTGTCGGGTGGCGTGTCGGTTTCAGGAAGTAGGTCGAGCACATCGAGCAAGGAGTCATGGGCTCCTTTAATGCATGCCCACGCAGCGTAGGACTGTTGCAATACTGGCAGTAAACGTTGCGCTGCCAAGGCCAGTGCCCCAAGCATCGGTATCGAGGCTAATAAGCCTCCCGGTTGTTGTGCCAGCCAGTACGCGAACACGGCCACCATCAACATGCCAAACGATTCGATCGTATACCGCGGCGCGTTTGCGATAATTTGTATGTTGGCTTTGGCTCGACGCAATTTTGAATCGGCAGCGTCGAAGTCTTTCCGGTAATTCAACTGAGAAGAGTCGATGATAACGTCACGAATCCCCTCAAGGCTTTCGTTCAGCAACTTCAGAACTTTATCAGAGCTGGAGCTTACCTCAAGGCTGTCCCGGCCCAGTTGCTTTTTAGTCGCGAGAATGACGGCGATGTAAACGCTTCCAAAGCTGGCAAAAGCAAGGAAAGCAACAACGGGTTGAATGGCCAGCACGATGATAAGTATCGCGAGCATCATGAAGGCCGAGCTCGCTATTGTCAGCGTGGGGATGAGGTATTCGCGAACAACAGTGTCAACTTTGTTGAAAATAGCGGTGATGACTTCGCTGCTGTTTCGCGAAAGATGCATACTGTACGGTTGATGTATGACGGCTTTGTATATGCCTCCCGCCAAATCGCTCCCGACGGCGGAGCTAAAACGATTCTGGGCCCACATCAAAACAAACCGGCTCACCCCGGATAAAATAGCCGCCAGTGCGAAAATGACGGTAAGTGGTAGAAGTAATCCGTCCGCAGGATCTATACCCAGCGCAGTAAACATGCCGCTGGCCAACGGCTGATCCAATATTTTTTCTGGATTAATCAGCACGGCGAGAAATGGAACGATCGCGCCGATGCTCAGAACTTCTGCAAACGACGCGATGATCATAAGAACAAGGATGATTGATAGCTGTACCTTTCTCTTTAGTGTCAGGCACTTCCAGAGTTGTATTAACGATGCAATCATCAGCTCAGACTTCACTCGCAAAATTATTGACAGCTGCAATGACACATTCAACTTCTGACGGGGTCATGACAGGACTGATTGGCAGACTCAGCACTTGTTTGTGGATCGCCTCGGTAAGAGGGTAACTACGGCTGTCCCAGTTTTTATAGGCCTGTTGCTGGTGTGCAGGTAGTGGATAGTGAATGATTGTTTGGATCCCTTGGGCGAGCAGGTAGTCCTGAAGTTCATCGCGACGTTCACAACGGATAACAAATACATGCCACACATGGCTTTCCAAGGCTTGCACGGATGTGCCCATTGCTAGCGGTAGCGTTATACCCGGGTTGCGGATACCTTCCATGTAGTGTTGGGCTACGTCTCTACGACGCTGTGTCTGTTCATCCAAGTACTTGAGCTTGACGCTCAGCATGGCTGCTTGAATTTCGTCGAGACGGCTATTTACGCCTTGATAGAGGTTTTTGTACTTCTCGTGCGAACCATAATTTCGTAGCGCTTTCAGGGTTTCAGCCAGTTCATCATCGTCGGTTGTGATTGCACCGGCATCGCCTAACGCGCCGAGATTTTTCCCGGGGTAAAAGCTGAAGCCCGATGCATGCCCCCAATTCCCTGCACAACGACCATTTTGGCGGGCGCCGTGTGCTTGGGCGGAGTCCTCCAATACAAGCAGGTTGTTTCGCTGCGCCAGCGTCATCAACGCTGTCATGTCGCATAGTTGTCCGTAAAGGTGTACGGCCATGATCACCCGGGTTTTAGGGGTGATGGCTGCCTCGACAAGCTTAGGGTCCAAATTGTAGGTGGCTGCGTCCGGCTCCACTAAAACCGGTACCAACCGGTTTTCCGTAATGGCCAATATGCTCGCAATGTAGGTGTTGGCGGGGACGATAACTTCATCGCCTTCCTTGAGTTTGCCCATTTCCTTCCATGCGCGGAGTGTCAGGTTCAGCGCATCCAGGCCATTGGCAACACCAATACAGTGTTGACTGTGTGTATAGGCTGCGAATTGGGCTTCAAACCTGGAAAGTTCATTACCGCCAATAAACCAGCCTGAATCAATAACACGAGTGCAAGACTCGATTAACTCTTCGCGCATTAACGCGTTTATTTTCTTCAAGTCGAGAAAACTAATCATTTGTCAACATACCTGATGATTTTTGCGGGGTTGCCAATAACTACAGCCCGGTCTGGAACGTTCTTTGTCACTACGGCGCCGGCGCCCACCATTGCGTAGCGCCCCACTGTAATGCCCGGCAGCAGAGTGGCGTTGGCGCCAATGCTGGCCCCTTGCATGATAGTTATACCCGTGAATGTTTCCGGGTAAACCTTTGATCTTGGCATAGGGTCATTGGTGAACGTAGCATTAGGGCCTAGAAAAACATCGTCCTCGATGCGGGTGCCGTCCCACAAAAAGACGCCTGACTTTATGGTGACGTTGTTGCCAATCACAACATCACTCTCGATGAGGGTATGTGCGCAAATATTGCAATTGCTGCCAATGGCGGCACCTTCAAAAACAATACTGAATTGCCAGATTCGAGTAGCAGTCCCTATATTTTCACTTTTGACGTCCGCCAGCGCGTGAATCTTAGGCATTTTTCGCAGCCTCTAAGAAATATTCATAATTACGAATATAGTCCGATTCATCATAGTGTTCGCTGGCCAGTACTAATAGAATGCAGTCATCACTGAAGTCATGCATTTCACGCCATACCATGCTTTCGATCAATATTCCTTTTGTTGGATTTTCCATCCAGCATTCTTCGCGTACTAAACCATTATCAAGGACCATTCTAAGTTTTCCCATGACACAGATGGCAACTTGCTTTAAGTTGCGGTGCGCATGAAATCCTCGGCTAACGTCCTCAGCAGTACGGTAAATATAGTAGACACGTTTGATATCAAAGGGGATTGCCTTTTCCATGCCGATTTCGAGAGCTACCAGACCCCCTCTTTCATCACCTAAACTAGGAAAATCAATCCATTTGATTAAACTCATCTGTCTCATCCCACCATCTGCGATAATTTGACTTAAAATAAAAAGCGTCGCATTTTCAGGCCTTTAGCGGCTTTTTTAAGAAAATTCGAAAATTTCCAGACTACGCTAAGTGATCCTGAGGCACACGAAAAGTTTAGTGATTTGTCTGCTTGGGCATTGAGTCGGCGCCGCTCCAGCATCAAAAGATCAAGCTCTCGTAAAGGCGAACTGCCATGAGCCTCCACCGGATGGATGCCCCCCATAAGTCGCCCACGCATTCGGCGCTCATCTTCAAATGCGCTAGACGTTAATGGCGACACTGCTCTGGAACGGTACGTCGACGATTTACCGCCACGGCGTAGGGCCTGAAGCCAGTCAATCACAGGTCTATCCCAGATGCTCGGAGTCTGCTCCACCACGTTGGACCTGCTTCCGTTCAAGGCGGGCAATATACCAGATGCCACTATGCTCCAGTGAGTTGTTGAGCGCGCGCGGACCTCTTGCGTCAGCCTGTTTTGACAAACGCATCCATTCAGCTCGACTGTATCGGTAGACTCACCTGCGAGCCATCATCGCTCTGGGGCTGAAGCCTCGCCAGCTGAGAAGCGGGCTGCGTCTCTTCTTTGGAGCGGGCAGGTGAGTGCAGCAAATAAGTTTGTGGCATGGGGCCCTGTCCCGAGCGTTGGACCACATGGTTCGGGGCCAGGGATTGTGCATTTCCTGTAACGTCGTTGAACCCTAAACAAAACTGAATTTATTGACAGGTACTTGCCTGAGCGGTCAGCAAAATAGCGCTTGGCTTTGTAGGTGAAACTTTGAAGATGGCGTTATGGCGTTGAATCATGCTTTGTAACATGAGGGTTTTTGACTTGGTTGATGTTTCATCTAACGTGGAAAAGCAGCTTCGGAAAAGCTGCTTTTCTCTTATCGATGTCATGGAGCGTCACCAATGCAAAACACCTATCTCTCTTCGTTGATCTTCGCTTTCCTCACTACCTTCTCCGTTGCGGCCACTGCGGCACCTTCCATCAAGCCCGAAGCCCCGGCCCCCATCACCGCCCAGCTCACCAAGGCCGACCAATCGGCCAAGGTCGACCTCAACGCTGCCGACGCTGAAACCCTGCGCCGTGACCTCTTCGGTATCGGCGCGGCCAAAGCCAAGGCGATCGTGGCTTATCGTGAAAGCAATGGCCCCTTCACGGCAGTGGATGAGTTGTTGGAAGTGAAAGGTATTGGCAAGGCGTTGCTGGAGAAGAATCGCGACAGGCTGGCAATCAAGTAAGCCACTCAAAAGGCCGGTCACTGACCGGTCTTTTCGTCCTCGAGGTTCAGCGCTTTCAAGCTGTCGCGCACCACATCCATTATCCGCTTTGTCATTTCCGGGCTCTCGACACTCCTGGCCAACACCAAAGCGCCTACCAGAGTCGACATCATCACCAAGGCTCGCTCATCACCACGGTCATCTCCCAGGGCCGTCTCGATCTGCTTGAGCCGGGCGTTAAGCACGGCATCCGTCGTCGCACTATGCTGGCCTCTGAGGCCTAGTTCCGAAGACATGGTCGGCAAAGGGCAACCCTCAGCAGGCGAAGTCAGGTGCCACTCCGACAGGTAGCTGTCGATAAACGCTTCCAGCGGGCGTTCCTGGCTGAACAGCCTGTCGCAATGGGCATCGAGTTCTGCCGCCGCAGCCTGCAGGGCTTTTTCGACCAGTTCATCCTTGGATTTGAAATGCGCGTAGAACCCGCCGTGTGTCAGGTTCAGCGCTTTCATCAATGGCTGCAAACCGGTCGCGCCAATGCCGTCGCGGCGGAAGCGCACGGAGGCTTCCTTGATGATGCGCTGATGGGTCTGGGCCTTGTGGTCTTGTGAGTAACGCATAGAAACGCCTCGGAAACGTGCGGGCAGTCTAACGGAGTTGAACCTTTTTACGCATCCAGCCTGCGTGCAAGGCGTTGGCATGAAAAGTGATTACGTCTAGGGATAGGATTGTTCAACAATCATGAGGTGGTCATGACGCTCAGTTTGTCGTTAGCCGACCAGATCGCCCTGGAGTTGCGTGCCGATATCATCGGCGGGCGACTACTGCCGGGGATGGCGCTGGTCGAGGTGGACCTGGTCAAGGTCTATAGCGCGTCGCGCAATACGATTCGCGAAGCGTTGCACCGTTTGGGGCAAGAGGGGCTCACCCGTTATGTGCGCAACAAAGGCGTCATGGTGCGACGGCTGGAACGGGATGAAGTGCGCGACCTGTTTAGGGTGCGCCGTACCCTGGAATTGCAGGCGATCGCCCAGAGCGACAGGCTTTCTGAAACACAGTGTGAACGCATGCAGAGCGCCATCGAAGCCACAACGTTGGCCCGAGAGCGGGAGGACTGGCGCGCCGTGGCGACCCACAGCCTGGTGTTCCACCAACACGTCGTCGGTTTGATGCACAGCCCATTGTTCGATGAGTTTTTTGCCCAGGTCACCGCGCAACTGCGCCTGGTGTTTTGTGCCGCGCCCGATGAACAACGTTTCCAGTCGCCTTGGCTCGAGCGCGACCGTGAGATCTACACGCTGCTCGCCATCGGTAATAAACCTGCTGCGCAAGAGGCGATGGAGCTGTACTTGCACGATTCCGAGCGCCTTTCGCTGGCCCTGTTTGATCACCCTTGATGGAGGATTGCCCCATGTACAAAGACTATCCGGCCGCTTATCAGGTCAGTAAAGGTTCGGCGTTGCAGGTTGATACGGCGTTTTACGAACGCATACGTGACCGAAAGGACCAGCGCCAATTGATCGAGCAGTTCGAGGTGCCGATTCGCACGGGTAAAGCTTGGAAGGTGCCGGCCGGGCATGTGTTTCGGGTCACCACACCGGTGGGGCCTCAGGTGGGTGACTTCAACGTGTGGAACGGCAATGACCCCCGCGAGCGCCTATGGGCGGCGCGCACTCGCCAGTTGCAGGGCGCTCATGTCAGTACCCATGACCGCTTGTGGTCGAACCTGCCGTTTCTGCGTCCGCTGGTGACGATCACCGATGACAGCCTGGCCGGTTATGGCATCGACGAGCATGGCGGGCGGCTCCACGACCTGCTGGGCACCCGCTGCGATCCGTATGTGAACCGCATGCTCACCGGCGAAGACTTCCATCACCACTGCCACTCCAACCTGACCCGTGCAGTATTGCCCCACGGTTTGACGGAGTTTGATGTGCATGACGTGCTGAATATTTTCCAATGCACCGGCCTTAATCATGACGATATGTACTTCATGAAGGCGTGCCCGGCGCAGAAGGGCGACTACCTGGAGTTTTTTGCCGAGATTGATCTGCTGTGTGCGTTGTCGACGTGCCCTGGTGGAGATTTGTCGCTGCCGATGTGGGGGCCTGAAGCGCAGGACCCGCTGACGGTGTGCCGTCCTTTGGGGGTAGAGATCTACAGGTTGGAAGAGGCATTGCTGAGCGGCTGGAGCCAGCCGGAGCGTGCGGCCTATAAGGGGCAGCATGGGTTGCAGATTGCCAAGGCGGCTTGGGAGTGATTGGGGGAGGGGCTGCTTCGCAGCCCGGCGCGGGGCGAGCCCGCTCACTGCAGTGAACGACCTCATTGGATCGGTCAGCGGTCCTGCGCATCCTTGGCATCCGCCTGGGCGTTGCGCTCGGCCACGCGCTTGCGTTGTTCGTCGGTGAGTTCCACCTTGTTGGCGCTGTCACGCAGCATCATCAAACCACCGACGATCGAACCGATCGCGACCACCATAATCAACCACGCATACCACGGCATAAGGCTCTCCTTGAGGCGGATTACCGTGGGAGGATTTTCCCACGGTAATAACTGCTTTGAGCAACAGGCTTTCTGAGTAGTTCATTGTAGGCCTGTTCCGCCTCGTTAACTCAGAGCCCGGTCAACATCGCATCCGCCGGCGCATCGGCGCGATCCTGTGCAGTCATTTGGAAGTAGACGAACCCCGCCAGCATGAAGCCGAGGAAGATCAGCCCGATCAGCGCGTTGAACCACGCCATGGCCACCAGGCACACCACCGCCAGCACCAGCGCAATGCCGGGCACGATCGGATAGCCCGGCGCCCGGAAGGTACGCTCCAGCAATGGTTCGGTCTTACGCAGTTTGAACAGGCTGAGCATGCTCATGATGTACATCACGATGGCCCCGAAGACCGCCATGGTGATCATCGCTGCGGTCAGCGTCATGCCGCCCAGGTTGATCAGGCCGTCGCTGTAGATGGCGGCGATGCCGACCACGCCGCCGGCGATGATTGCCCGGTGCGGTGTCTGAAAACGCGACAGTTTGGCCAGGAAAGGTGGCAAGTAACCAGCGCGGGCCAGGGCAAAAAACTGGCGCGAGTAACCGAGGATGATCCCGTGGAAGCTGGCCACCAGGCCAAACAGGCCGATCCACACCAGCATGTGCAACCAGCCGGAACTCTCGCCGACCACGGTTTTCATGGCCTGGGGCAACGGGTCATTGATGTTCGACAGGGTGCGCCAGTCGCCTACGCCACCGGCGAAGAACATGACACCCATGGCCAGGAGCACCAGGGTGAGGATGCCGCTGATGTAGGCTTTTGGAATGGTGCGCTTCGGATCTTTGGCTTCCTCGGCCGCCATGGCCGCGCCTTCGATGGCCAGGAAAAACCAGATCGCAAACGGAATCGCCGCAAACATCCCGGCAATCGCCGGCGCGCCGAAGGTGTCAGCGCCCGCCCAGCCATTCAGGGCAAAGTGGCTGAAACTGAAGGCCGGGGCAACCACGCCCATGAACACCAGCAGTTCGGCGACGGCCAGTACGCACACCACCAGCTCAAAGGTTGCTGCGAGCTTCACCCCGAGGATGTTCAGACCCATGAACACGATGTAGGCACCCACGGCCGCGTGTTTCGGGTCCAGTGCCGGAAACTGCACATTCAGGTAGGCGCCGATGGCCAGGGCGATGGCGGGCGGGGCGAAGACAAATTCGATCAAGGTGGCGAGACCCGCGATCAGGCCACCTTTTTCGCCGAAGGCGCGACGGCTGTAGGCAAACGGCCCGCCAGCATGAGGAATGGCGGTGGTCAACTCAGTGAAACTGAAGATAAAGCAGGTGTACATCGCCGCGACCATCAGTGAAGTCACCAGGAACCCCAGCGTACCTGCCACGCCCCAGCCATAGCTCCAGCCGAAGTATTCACCGGAAATCACCAGCCCGACCGCAATGCCCCACAAATGCAGGGTGCCTAAAGTGGGTTTGAGTTGTGTGTTCATCGTGTTGCTCTCCCTGAACCGGTTGGAATGATTCAAGGTGTTGCAGTGGGCATGCCAGCCTGAGAATTATTGTCGTAAAGCGGTGCAACTGTCGCCAGTACGACGGTTTGGCGTTTGAAATTTTCCAGCGTTGCACCAGATAGGGGCGCTGGTGACTGAACGGGCGCCTTCGCGGGCAAACCCGCTCCCACAGTGGAGCGCGCATATCTTTTCAAACGCAGCCAGGTGTGGGAGCCGGGCTTGCCCGCGATGAGGCCCTCAAACTCACCATAAATCCCCCTGTAAACCCCGCATAAACCCACTCTTTACGCCGTCTTTACGCCCCACCCATACCCTCGCTCTCGTTCCTTTACGCCACTCCTGCCGACAATTGCCCCACACGCGGCAATCGCCGCAAAACGGAGAGACTTCCATGAGCGTTCTGGACGGGGTGTCACTGCTATTGGCCGTGGCGCTGTTCATTTATCTGCTGGTTGCGCTGTTACGCGCGGATCGGAACTAGGAGCGGGCCATGCACAGTTATGACTATTGGCTGATCATCGCCTTCTTTGCGGTGGTGCTGGTGCCGGCACCGTTCCTCGGGCGGTTCTACTACAAGGTGATGGAAGGGCAGCGCACCTGGCTCACGCCGGTGCTCGGCCCGGTGGAGCGCGCCTGTTATCGCCTGTCGGGCGTGGATGAGCATCAAGAACAAAGCTGGCAGAAATACACGCTGGCCTTGCTGGCATTCAACCTCGCAGGCTTTGTGCTGCTCTTCGCGATCCTGTTGTTCCAGGACTATCTCCCACTGAACCCGCAGAAATTGCCGGGCCAGGAATGGACCCTGGCCTTCAACACTGCGATCAGTTTCATGACCAACACCAACTGGCAGTCCTACAGCGGTGAGGCTTCCCTGAGCTACCTCAGCCAGATGGTTGGCCTGACCGTGCAGAACTTCGTCAGCGCCGCCACGGGGCTCGCCGTCCTGGTCGCGTTGTGCCGTGGGATTGGTCGCAAGTCCACCAAGACACTGGGCAACTTCTGGGTCGACATGACCCGCGCCACCCTCTATGGCCTGCTGCCATTGTGCCTGGTGCTGGCGTTGTACCTGGTGTGGCAGGGCGTGCCGCAAACCTTCGCTCATTACGTTGATGCCGTGACGATGCAGGGCGTGGATCAAGTGATTCCGCTGGGCCCGGCTGCCAGTCAGATTGCGATCAAGCAATTGGGCACTAACGGCGGTGGTTTCTTCGGCGTCAACTCGGCGCACCCCTTTGAAGACCCGACAGCCTGGGCCAACCTGTTCGAGCTGGCGGCGATCATTCTGATCCCGGTGGCACTGGTGTTTACGTTTGGCCACTACGTCAAAGACCTGCGTCAGAGCCGCGCGATCCTCGGCTGCATGCTGGCGCTGTTCCTGATCGGCGGTGCGACCTCGCTGTGGGCCGAGTACCAGCCCAACCCGACGCTGAATAACCCTGCCGTCGAGCAAACCGCACCGTTGGAAGGTAAGGAAGCACGCTTCGGTACCACTGGCACGGTGCTCTGGTCGGTGACCACGACGGCGGCGTCCAACGGCTCGGTCAATGGCATGCAGGACAGCCTCAACCCCCTCAGCGGCATGGTGGCGCTGGTCAACATGATGGTCGGCGAAGTGATCTTCGGCGGTGTCGGCGCCGGCATGTACGGCATGTTGCTCAATGTGCTGATCGCCGTGTTCCTCGCCGGCCTGATGATCGGCCGCACACCGGAATACCTGGGCAAGAAACTTCAGGCCAAGGAAGTGCAATTGCTGGTGGTGACCTTGCTGGTGATGCCGGTGGGCACCTTGGTGCTGGGTGCCATCGCCGCCAGTTTGCCTGGTCCGGCGGGGGCTATCAGCAACCCCGGTCCCCATGGTTTCAGCCAGTTGCTCTACGCCTACACCTCAGCGAGTGCCAACAACGGCTCGGCGTTCGGCGGCTTCAGTGCCAACACCCCGTTCCACAACCTGATGCTGGGCCTGGGCATGTTGATCGGCCGCTTCGGCTACATCCTGCCGGTACTGGCACTGGCCGGCAGCCTGGCGATGAAGAAGACCGCTCCGATTGGCCAGAACAGCTTCCCCACTCATGGCCCGCTGTTCGTGACGCTGTTGACTGTGACCATCTTGCTGGTGGGCGGCCTGACGTTCTTGCCGACCCTGGCGCTGGGCCCGATTGCTGAACACCTGAGCATGGGCTTCTGAGGGATATGAAAATGAATATGCCTGCAAAAAACGCAGCTCCCGTGCAAACCCAGGAGCCTGCCAAAACCGCCATCTCTGCCCTGTGGCGCCCTGCGCTGGTCCAGGCGTTCGTCAAGCTGGATCCGCGCCAACTGCAACGCTCGCCGGT
>Ga0207655_1001274_pt1 | contig 24060 bp, 35 predicted proteins | sample KBSM44metaG_FD_184398 | JGI IMG/M metagenome (GOLD analysis project Ga0207655, IMG submission 184398) | Miscanthus rhizosphere microbial communities from Kellogg Biological Station, Michigan, USA - KBS M4-4 metaG (SPAdes) (version 2) | ecosystem: Host-associated > Plants > Roots > Rhizosphere >... | reverse complement strand
TAAATCATGATCTATCACTTAGTTATACGATGTATCATGAAACTTAATAAAGCCTTGAAATTTAACAGTTTCAGGGCTTTTTTAATGCCTGAATTTCTATCATGGACATATACAGGCACAATTTGAAAATCACGCACTATCACTATATGATGTTACACAGGTGTGACACGCGTGTAACAGGTGAACTATGCTTTCAGACTCACAAGTAAAAGCTTTAAAACCAAAAGAAAAAAGATATTCACTTGCAGATGGTGAGGGCTTGTCAGTTGATGTATTTCCTACAGGTAAAAAGAAATGGATCGTTTCATACCGGGTAAATGGAAAACAGACTAGAAAGAATTTAGGTGAATACCCTGAGCTAGGGTGCAAAGATGCCCGCCAGTTAGCTCGTCAGTGTAAAGCTGAAGCACAAGGCAAAATGCTAAATTCACCATCTGTAAATGCTGTGATTGAAGAATGGCTTAAACTGATGACGCCGCGTTGGTCCAGTAAAAAGTACATAGATACAGTTATTTATAGGCTGAATTATATTACTGAAGATTTTAAAAATCAGCCGATTGATGAAGTTGATAGAAAAATAATCGTTAAGAAAGTAAAAGAAATCGTGAATAAGGGAACACTAGAAACCGCAAAACGTTCACTACGATTACTAAATGAAATCTTTAACTTTGCTATTGCTTCAGACTATACCCAGAAAAATCCATGTACTTTGATTTCTGATGTTATCCCACAGCAAACCGTTCGTAATATGCCAAGTCTTGATGCAGAGCAGATGCCTGAGTTTTGGAACCGTGTAACACATAGCAATGTTACACCAGAACTGTTACACGCACTTAAACTCGCATGTTACACAGCTGTTCGAATTTCTGAGTTACTTCAATCGCGTTGGGATAGTGGCGAAATAGATTTAGAAAATAGACAGTGGGTGATTCCAGCATCTCGAATGAAAATGCGTAGAGATCATGTTGTACCTTTGACTGATCAAACTTACACACTATTTAAAGAGCTATATGATTATAAGACGGATAATGGATATATTTTTAAGCACACTCGTAATCCTGGTGAGCATGTCCGATCTGAAAGCATTTTAGCAATCATTAAGCGAAATGGTTATGCAGGGCAGATGGTTACACATGGTTTTCGATCTTTATTCTCTACCCACACAAATAACTCAAAACTATTCAGACCTGATGTAATTGAATACCAAATTGCGCACGTTCCCAAAGATCGTATTCGCGGTATTTACAACAGAGCTGAATATTGGGATGAGAGGGTAGAGTTGATGAAGTGGTATTCAGAACAAGTTGATCGTTGGATGAATTAATTTTTTTAACTCGATAAAGTTTTTGATTTCAAATAGAATGCAACTATTTTTTAACTTAAATATTTAGGTTTGTTATTATGTCTAATAATAAATATGTAGAAACTTTTAAAGAATTAAAGCCCAAGTATGAAAAACTAGGGATGAATGTTAAACAAGCTTTAGATGCGTTACTTGGAGAACATGGTATTCCATATTTATCAATTAACTATAGAGTTAAAGAACAAAATTCTTTTTTAGAAAAAATTGAACGTAAAAAGTATGAACAACCATTTATAGAAACTGAAGATTTATGTGGAATTCGAATAATATGTTATTTTCAAAACGATATTGATAAAATTCAAAATATTATTAATTCCGAATTTAAAGTTACCGAAAACCAAAGTAAACAAGAATTATTAAATGCTACTGAGTTTGGCTATAGATCAACCCATTTAATTGCTCAGGTAAAAGAAGAATGGGCAAGTACTCCCGCTTTCCGCGGTATAGTTGATTTAAAGTTCGAAATACAAGTAAGAACTATACTTATGCACTCTTGGGCAGAGATTGAGCATAAATTAGCATATAAATCTGAATCTGAAATTCCTAAAGACCTAAGACGTCAATTTTCATTTATTAGTGCAGCTCTTGAAGATGCAGATATTAAATTTGAAGAAATTAAAAACAGGATTAATCATAACAAGAAAGAACTTATTGCCGATGCAGAACAAAATCAGCGATTTGATGACAGTGTCGAATTGAACTTAGATAATCTTCAAGCATTCTTGGACTATGCATTCAAAGGTCGTAGAAAAGACATTGAAAATACAAGCTTACTTTTAAATGATATGCTTCATTATAATATTTCTTTTCCAAACTTAATTCATGGTTATGATAGTTTTAAAGATGTTCTACGCAATATTGAAGAAGAAGAAAAAAGCCATATATTAGCTTTAAATAATAACTACTTATCGGAATCTGAAATTTATTTATGGACAGAAACTGGTGCTGCTCGCACATTAATTGAATTGATAGATGCGGATTATAGGAACTCAAGGATAGATGATTTTAGTAAGGATATTATTCAAAAGTATTTAACTTAATCATTAAGTAACTATCAAATGCTTTAAAATACAATATTAAAGGAAGGCGCTAATTAAGCGCCTTCCTTTAATATTTCTTTTTTCATCCTTAGCAAAGTAGAAGCTGTATATTTCTTTTGAACTCCAAATTCCTGATCAGGTGGATACTTCTCTAAATAGTATTTTTTGAAAGTATTTAGACACACACCCAATTCACTCGCTACTTGCGTCATAGAGTACCATTTCATAAACCTTGCTCCTTTTCTGCTTTAGAAATTTTGATAGTAGTTGAGCTCCCATCCTTACAATTTAAAGTCAAACTGAGTTCTTTCTTACCATCATCATCCCAAGTGAAGGTTTCAATTTCCGTACCACTTGGCTCTAAATCAAGTGATTCTAAGTTGGCTTTTACTGGTTCCATCGAGTCGGCCATTTCCATCAAACAAGCACGGATGCGATCAGAAGGAATTTTAAGAAAATCACCAATGTTTTTTACTTTGTATTGTTTACTCACGCAACTTCTCCCAAACTATCTCTAATATCTTTTGGCAAATCATCACTCATTTCATTATTCACAATAAAATCCGTAAGAATGTGATAGAACAAAGTAGTTTGATCTGCATCTAATTCAACAGAAAAGCCATTCCCACTGATTACACGTGGAGCTAACTGTTCAGCTAAATCTGATATGTAATCAATGTCATCATTTGAAATTGGTTTACTCATGCTGCAATTCCTTTCTTATCAAGTAATTCAGCCAAAACATATTGTGCTGTTTTTGCTTTGGCCAACATTTGTTTTTCTTTGATTGCATCACGTTCAAAACGAAGCGTAGTCACACGTAATGCTTTGTCGATATGATTTACTTCATGCAGATTGTCATCTTCATAGCCAATCAATTCGTATGGTGTATCAACTAAGCAATGTGCTAGTTCAGCTTGGTTTCTATCCCATAGGTGCATGTAGGCTAAGAGTTGCCATTCATACGCTGTTTTACCACCTAGCTTCAATTGGTAGGGGTGAGTGGCTTTAGACCAAGAAGATTTGATATCAATGATTAGGCTGTTTTCCATATCATCAATGTCACATTCGCCAGTGATTAGTTCTGAGTTTTTACGTTCAGTATTTTTCACATAACTTGTGAAGTTATAACTGTTGTAGAGATCGATAGAATCTTGCTCAACGATGCGTCCTTTTTCGACCATGTTAAAATTTAAATCCTCATCCCAATCCAAAGCAACTTGTGATGCTAAGCACTCAAGATATGTATATGCGCCACTGCTTAAAGTATCTTTTTCAGGGTAGGGCATAATCCTCCCCATCGATGAAGCTCTAATTAGTTTCATTATTTTTGACTCCATTTAATTGGTTGAGTTGATCTTGAGTTAAAGCATATCCAGCAACGATTTGATCAATGGAGTAATGACCTGTCTCAACTGCTTTTAGCGCTTTGTCGAACTGCTGTGACGTAATAGGGTGTAATACTTTTTGGATGTTTGGAACTTCCTTTCTAATACGTAAACAGGCAACCATTTCACCGGCAACTTTTACAGCTGACTCATAAACGATAATAGATTTACCTGACCAATCCTCTAAATAGGGGCCATACATTCGTTCAATGGTTTTACAGTTGGTTCTATTCAAAATCATTGGTTTTGAGTTCATTAACTGCGCAACAGTACATTCTTCTTTTTTACCGCCGTCACCAATAACAATTTCACGACCTACTGAACGGATCGTGATAGTTAGATCCTGCCCATTTGGAAGGCAATAAACACCTAAATATTTAGGATTAATTAATTGCTTCCAGTGCGTTCTATTTTGAACTTGAGAATTCATCTCTTTCTCCTAAGCCACTAATTCATAAACACTTGACTTAACGAAAGTTTTAATTTCATTAATTTTCTCAAGCTGTTGGTTTAAAACATAAATTTGTAAACTGTCTTGATGCTTACTGGCATCTAATAGAACTGATTTACTAAAAACCAATTCATTGTTTTCTATCTTGTGAATCCAAACTGATTCAGATAAATCCAAAGTTTCAAAGCCATACGAAGTGCAGGTTATTTTTAATTGCTTGATGGCTTTCTTAATTTTTGCTTTTAAGCGCGAAACTTCAATTTCATAGAGTTTCATAACAATCTCTCCTGAACTTCTTGCTCGATAGCTTCTTTTAGAACATCCCAATTTTGTGGATTAATATAAAAATGATCGAGTAAGCCATCTTCGTTGTATGCCTTGATATTGCAAAGTTCTTCAATATCTGCACCTTTCCAAGTTTGAAAGCCATCCCCATCTTTGAAGTAACGAGCATTAAATTTCACTTCCAAACAAAACTCATCATTCTCAGTAAAGAAGTCTGCTTGACCTTGATCTAAACTAATTTCGTCAAGTCTGAAAGGTGGCTTGATGACTACTGGCAATGTGAGTAGGGGCATATTCATTGTTTAACCCCCATTTTAGCGATTGCATTTTGATAGCCTGCGCAATTCACTACACCTGCAAGACACATTGCGATAACGATAAGGGCAGGGATAAGTAAGCCTGATTTCTTATTTTTGATTGTGTTTTCAGGCGTTGGGTGCTGGTATAGCCGTCCTGTTTGACTTTTGCTTTGTATCTTTTGCATAATGTTCTCACTCTCTGAGTAAAAGTCCCGGCGCCTGCAAGTGTTGGGACTTTTTTATTGGTTTGTGAGTGAAATATACCTGTTAGGTAAAATAAAGTAAATACCTTGCAGGTAAATTTTGTTAAAACAATTACACTTGATAGGTATTTTTTTGTAATTATTGTTAAATAGGAAAAAGAATACACCTAATGTGTGTCCTTATCTTTAAGAAAATTAGTATTAATAATGGATATATTATCTAACTCTGTATGAATCAACTATTTCATCTAAGATATAAACTTATGTCTATAAAATTTGGATCACTAAATTTTAGTAGTGTTTTTTTGCTAGCGTCATGTAGAAATATCTCATATATAATTTATTATTTACTTTAATTGATTTTGTAGAACTAATACATTGTATTGTAATATAAAATAATTTTGGAATAGCTTTTGTTTTTCCTAGAAGATTTTTAGAAGTAAATAATATATTACTTAAGTTTATTATAATTAATATGAAAATTATAAATTAAATAACTACTAATATTTTTAATATTACTAAAAGGTATTGTGTATTTTAATAAATCAATTAAATAAAAAACAAATATATTAAGATAAGTAATATTGATTTATTGATAGTTTTAATATTATTTACAATAAAATGATTCAAGAAATATAATATTATATTTCAAGCACGAATATTCAGCATTTATTGCTAAATAAATAAAAATTGTTAGGATTGCAGAAAAAATCACTCCGATTTTTATCTTGTGTAAATTATCCCTTTGTTTTAAGTATCGCGTATTAATAAAATTATAGTTATTATTTATTTCAGTGTCTTTTAGGAATAAGGGGTTTTTCTCTAGTTCTTTTTTATGAGAGTTAGCTTCATGTTTAATGTTTTTTAAAGTATCTTTTTGATTTTCACAAATATAGTAAACAGCAATAGTAAAAAATAATGCTCCAAAAAGTATAACACTATTAGTTTTGATAGAAAAATCTTTAGCAGTTTTAAAATTAGCGGCTACAATTATTACAGATGCAGGAATAGTAACTATTTGCATTTGAATATCTGATAATGCTTTATTAATCCTTGTGATTGTTTCAGTTCGAAATTTTTCAACCTCCCTTTTTATTTTTGAAAATGTAAATTCAGATATATATGTTTCATAGTTGTTTTTAATTACATCGTAAATATTATCAAAATCTTTACATATTTCATTAATTGATACTTCATTTAGAGTTGAGTAATAACTAATAAAACTATCCTTGATAATTTGTTTAATTGCTTCTTTATGTATTTGGCTTTCGATATAAGAGGTTTTAAATGCAATTATTGTATTTATATTAACAATACTTAATGAAGTTAAATCATTAATTACTGTTAGTTTTTTAGAACCAAGAAAATATAGTTTTTCTTCATTAGTGCTTGTGGTTGTGGTATGATCTGATTGAGTTTTTATTAATGAAAATAACGTAACACATTTAATATAATTTTTAATTTTTTCATTTTCAATAAGATCAATTTGGTTAATATCAACTGGTTGATAGACGTAATCGATATCTTGAAAGTAAGTAGTTTCATAAATGAAATTATTTCTTAGTTCAGGATGGTCATTTAACATTTCATCTAAAGAAATATTGTAAAAACTTGGCAGTTTTAATAAGATTTCTCCATCTTCCTCATCATAAATTGGAAATAAATGAGATTCAGATGGAATATACTCTTTTAATTGACATAAAAGAATTTTCATCTTGTTTTTATTGGATGTTAAAACAAGACCTTTAAAAGTTCTTCTAGCGCTACGTTCTAATTCATTGATAAGTTTGACTATATCGATATAAATTTTAACGCCTTCGAGTGTAATAGAGTTGCTCATAATGTTAGTCTGATGCTGGTGGAGCTATTCTTGGTTTATAGCTTTCAATCTCTTGTACTATATGATTAGGGATTGATTTAATCAATAATCCTTCATCATTTAAAATTACATTTTCATTAAGATCATCATATGTAAAACTAACCTTTACATCGCCAATGTTAAAGGTAATTTTTTGTAATCCTATAAATCCTTTTTGGCTAGGTTTAAAAGATGAATCTATAGTGATATTTTTTTCTCTTAAAAAGCTAGTAAAATCTTCTGGATCTTCAACATTAATAGTTCTCGAAATTGTCTCTAAATCAACTTCTAAGTCTGACGAATATTGAGTTGAAAAGTATCGATATAAATTTTCCCGAGTAGAGTCGCGTTGAACTGCAGAATAATTTTTATTTTCCATATATAGATTAATTGCTTTAAGTACCCCTTTTGTATTTTTACTACTACTTTGGTATCCTATGCAACCTAATGCATCTCTGAAATACTCTGTGACATCTTCATTTTTTTTACCTTTCATAAAAGAAAGACAATTATTTTTTTCATCAGCATCTAAACTAATATTTTCAAACCATTGCTCGATATTTATTCGTGCTGATTCATTTAATCTTTTAATATTTAAGTATTTTCTTTTTTCTAAGGTTAGAATATCACTTAGACCATATCCTTCATCATTTTTGAGCATTATTATCATTAACCATTCTTTTTCAGAATGAACGTAGTTTAAGATTAATACAAAGCCTCCTGTACCCATTATAGATTTAGCTAGTTCTTCTTTAATCAAATCACTGATTTCCTGTGAAAACTGAACAAAACTAGTTGGGGTTGGTGATTTTTGATTATCTAATAAATTATGAAAAGCTTTATTTTCATCAATATTACCCCAAATTGGATTTTGAGTTCTATAAGAGTTAATAATTTCTTCACAAAAGTTTTTAACTATAGGATCTTCACAAGATAAAAGCTCTTGAGCATAGTCGTCGGTTACAGTATCAATACCTCGTTGTTCAGAATCTTTTTCAAGCTGATGAATAATAACATTTTTAATTTCCATATTTATCTCGAACAAAGTTATAAAAGTTTAGGTAAAACAACAAAGTAGCTATTAATTTTCTAAAAATTAATAAATCTACATTCATTTATGCATTAAGTTTTGCAGTTATTTAATCTTTCTCTATCTTAATATTCTTAATTTGCATCAATGGATAATCTTGTTTATGGCGACTTGGAGGAATGATATCTGTAACAGCAGTTATACTTTCAACCTCATCAAGATCGAAAGTTAGGCGCTCACCACCATTAACTGCAATGAGATTAAGTACATCATTATTAATTCCTATGAATTCTTTAATTGTGCATCTTCCATCTTTTAAGCAAACCTGAACAAATTCAGCAGGAGTTAATGGTGCTTCAGGATCACAAACTACATACCACCCATTACGAATTGCAGGGTACATTGAGTCACCAGTACCTTTAATTCCATAAGCACTTTTACTTGCTGAAAGAGTTGGAATATAACCATCTCCTCCATTTCCTTCATATCCCATATCCGTAAAGAAGCCATCCATTCCCATTTTACTATAAGCCTTTACTGGAACCCATCGACCAGTAGTTAACTGGGGATTGATTACTTCTTTAGTCACATTGAAAGAAACGGATTCACTATCGTCTTTTATATTATGTTGTTGCTTAAATGCTTCTATATCAAACTGTTTAAATTTAGGTATATCCGACTTACTTATCTCATCATTGTCAGATTGATCTAGATATCCTTTAGGTTTCCCAAAAGCTTTTTCAATTTTATCAGCAGTGTCATCACCAATATTTTTTGTTGGATTCTTACCAATATATTGGCTTAACAAGTTGTAAGACATTTCAATTTTTTCAGCAAACTTAGTACGATTCAGGCCTGATTCCTCCATCAATTTTCTTGCGTTGCTAAGTCTTATTTCATGAATTGTCTTTAATTCAGTCATTACTAATCTGCCTTTATACCATAACTAACAATTTACCTTTCAGGTAGAAAAAATAAATACCCTGAGAGGTTGTTTTTTGTTTACCTTGTGGGTATATTTATATTTAATTTACCTATTAGGTGTATTTATGATTACCCTTTACGATTTCTGGCGTGGCCTTGAGAAAGATGAACGTATCCAATTTTGTGAAACTACAAAAATTTCTTATGGATACATGGAATCTCATTTAATTCACGGTCGAAAAAAACCAAGCATGGAAACCATTCAAAAAATGGTAGATGCGAGTGACAAGAAATTAACCCACAAAAGCATATTTGAATTCTTTCTTAGAAATACGAGTGCAACTTAGGAATCACTATGAGCAAATTATTAATTGAGGAGAGTGCAAGCGCTAGCAATAACGCATCGCTCATTTTGAAAGCAATCAATTCTTGCAATCAAGGAGATATAGCCAAACACCTTGGGGTAGATGCAAGCACGTTTTCTCGTATGAAAAACGATAAGAAATCCAATAACTTGACTGAAATTGAATTTTTAGCAGGTTTATTGAGTGCCATTGGATTGAAAGTGGTAAATGCGAATGATGTTTATTGCTCACCCGAGATGGCAGAAGCTACAAGAGTGATGCTGGCTCATGCATTTACATCACCAGAGTACATGCGGATCTTATTTAAATAAAAAAACCACTACCAGCGGTAACTGGAGTGGTTTCAATTCATCAATTAGGAACCAATGAATATGAAAACAAATTTAGCACATGAACCGCCGATCCTACAAGGAGAGCTGGTTCAGTTTCCAAAAAAAGAGCGACAAGCTATGTCGGAGAAATTCTCACAAGGCTATGTGCAATCAAGCCAGCTTTACAGAAAAGAGGTCTATCCATTTCTTAGTGATGCAGCACGTCATGTTTATTTTGAACTTGAAAATCGTATTAATGGATTTCAAAAAGATTCTGATTTCGTGAGCTATAGCCAGTTGCAAGGCAATGCTGAATTAGAAGGGGCTAGAGTTGTTGCTCGCGCTTCAATTTCTAAAGGCTTAAAAGAGCTAATTAAGCATGGTGTTATCACGGTTTTAGCAACAGGGAAAAAGGGTAATAAATACCAAATCAATGAAGTCTCATTACTTGGCAAGCAGTACACTAAGAAGACTAGTTCATCTACTGAACTAGTTCACGTAGTAGACCAGTCTAGTCTACCTAGTAGACCGCAACTAGTTCACGTAGTAGACACACAAAAGAAAGATTTAAAGAAATATATTAAAGAAACACACACAATAGAAAATTCGCCAAAAAATTCAGTCGATGAAATCTTAAATCTCTGGAAACCAAATTTAGATTCTTTGAATTCTTGGTTACAGAGAGCAGGTGAAAAATCATTAACTCATACTGAAATGGAAAACACACTTCTTGAAGTCAATGCTCACTACGAAAGACAAATTCGATCTGATTTAGTAAGTGACTCAAAGATGTATTCAAACTTTGTGAAATGGGTGAAAGGCGATTTTTCTAAAAACAAAAAAGCAAATTCAAATGTTCGACCATCAAATCTAAACGTCAACGATGCTTGGGATGACATCCCTCAATTCACTGGTCAAGTAGAGCACGTTGAAATACCAGAGGACTTCATATGAACGCTATGACCTCAATGGAGTTTCAAAAAGTAAGTGCATATTGCGCTGAACACAATGTTCAAAAGGTACAAGCAGGGCCTAATCAAATTTGCCCTATTTGCGCTAAAGCCTATGTTGATCAAGTGAACCAAGATCATCACAAAGAGGTTCACAAGATGGTTCGTGATAATCATTTTGCAGGAGCTATGATTCCTGATCGTCATAGAGATTCAGGATTTAAAAATTACAACGTAAATCCTGCATTACCTGGTCAAGAAAACGCTTTATCTCAAAGTGTGGCTTTTGCCAAGTTAATGATTGCAGGTGATAAGCGCAATTTCATTATGTCGGGCAAAACAGGTACAGGTAAAACACATTTGAGTTGTGCTACGGCTAGAACGCTTCTAAACAAGGGTATCTACGTACGCTACATCACAAGTGAAGTCATGGCTCAGAAGATCATGAACGCATGGGATAGAGATACTAAAGATCAATCAGAGCAATCATTGATTTATGAGTTCACTCAGTACGATTTACTCATTCTTGATGAATATGGATTGCATGATCGTGAGAAGCGAAAAGAGCTTGTTCATAAGGTTTTGTACGCTCGTTATGACGCAATGAAATCAACAATGCTGATATCAAATTTCACTCTCAAACAACTCAAAGAAGACTTGGGTGATCGTCTGTGGTCAAGATTCCAACAGGGCGGTTTAACTCTAGTTGAGTGCAATTGGGGTGATCAACGAATGGGACAAGGGGGTGGGGGGTGAGAAATAAATCACATGTTGAACACTTCAATACTTATGCACAAATCATAAGTTTTGCAGTCAACAATAAAAGACGGATTGGTACAAATGATTTAATCCAATTGGTTGGATTGAGTCCTAGATCATCTCAGCGCCACTTGAGCGAATTGGCTGAGGCAGGCTGGTTAATTAAGGACAACTGCTCCCCGAAAGGCTATGTACCGTCAGACAAAGCAAAAGAATTATTTAAGGTGGCACTATGACAACAAAAAACAACCTGACAAAACATGACTTTAAGGTGGGGGATTTGGTTGTTATTAAGAATCAACCATTCTTTCCAGAGGACTACAGTATTCAGACTGTTGAAGATCAGCACATTGGTCAGTGGTACATGAACTACTGGCGCCACGCAACCCCCGAAGAAATCAAAGCAGGTCACCGCATTGATGACACCACAGACCACCTAACAGACATCCGCAATCATATTTCTCCAAGTACGAAGGTGATTGATCATGAATAAGTTTGAAGAATTTATTGTCAAAAAATACCCAAACAGATCAGCAAAAGTTCTTTTACACAAACTTCAAGATAATGATGGCACTTGGTTTTATGCGGTCAATGAAGTTCAAGATCAAAGTGAGGCATGGCAATCCCGACAGGCTGAGGTTGATGAACTGCAAAATCGCTTGATTGCAGTACAAAGGTTGGTAGATGAAAAATTTGCATTGGTATATGACAGGAAGGGATATTTCAGTGACATAGTGAAATGTGATGATTTAGATCAAGCTCTCAAGGGTATCCATTACGAAGAACATCATACCAAAGCCGAGCAACATATAAATAAAGGCGCTCGACTTACTAAGCATCAAATTGATTTAGGGGATAAAAATGCAAATTCCTAAAAGACTCATCATCGGCATCGATCCAGACTTGGAAAAATCAGGAGTAGCTGTCTTAGGACAGGCATTCGAGCTGAAGAATTTAACCTTTGCTGAAACTGTTGAGTTATTCCGTAGTTATCAAGATCAAATTAACAAAGTGGTCATTGAAGCAGGGTGGCAAAACAAGAAAGCCAACTTTCGAAGTGGGCATTCTAAGCGTGTTAGTGAGCAGATTTCCAAAAGAGTAGGTGAGAACCATGCGACAGGAAAATTACTCGTAGAAATGGCGAAATCTTTCGGTTTAGCAGTGGTTGAAGTAAGACCAACCAAAACCAAAAAGAATTCAGAAGAATTTAATCGCATTACTGGCTGGCAAGGTAGAACGAATCAAGAGCAGCGTGATGCAGGTATGTTGATTTGGGGGATGGTATGAGCTTAGTCAAAATTTGGGACAAAGAAATCAAAGGCAAGCTCTATGCTGTCGGTGATATTCACGGATGCTACAACTTGCTGATGAATCGTTTAAATGAAATTGGTTTTGATTTTGAAAATGATTTGTTGGTTGCAGTAGGTGATTTGGTGGATCGAGGAAATCAAAACATTGAGTGTGTTGAGTTGCTGTCAAAGCCTTGGTTTACGTCTGTTCTTGGTAATCATGAGGATTTATGTATAGGTGGGATTCAAGAAGAATCATATAAGCGCCGTCATATCTCAAATGGTGGAGAGTGGTTTTATCAGCTAGATGGACAAGCGATGTACAACATTGCAAAAGCCTTTTCTAAATTGCCTGTTGTGCTAGAGATCAATCACAAGGGGCGTAAATATGGTTTTGTTCATGGACACATAGAACAAAATGACTGGAATGAATTTAAAAGCTCATTTGAATATGAAATTTCACCATTTCGAGGACCAGTAGAATTGGCAATATGGGGACGTGCCCGTGCAAATACAGACAGTGAACAATATACCAATGTTTCAGGTGTAGATGCGGTCATCATGGGGCATACGGTCACTCAAAAGCCACTCAAGCGTGACAACTGCTATTACATTGATACAGGTGCGGTGCATTGGGGAACTATGACAATTTTAGATTTGAGTAAGGTTTAAGGGGCTTGGAATGAACGTAGCGGTGAGAGTGATGGATTGGTCTAAATACACAATTGATGGATGGCTTGAGCAATTTGGTGCATGGTGTGAAACCGCTCGTTTGAAAGGCGGTGAATTGCCTGATGGTCTACATGTCAACCAGATCTATTGGTTGATTCGTGAAGCAGATAAAACCCCACGTAACTCGAAGTGTTATATCCGTTGTGAAATTAGTGACTTTGAGGCAGAGCAGGTACAGGCATTGCTGAGAGGCGTGTTCAACTCCAATTCAATTGATTATCAAGCAAAGTACGCAGTGATGTGTTTAGTTAAGCATAAGGTTGAAAATCGTAGTCTTAGTGCAGTGGCTTTAATGACTGATCAGAGCAAGCCAATCGCCCACATGATGATTAATTGTGGTCGGTTTTTTATTCACTCAAGAGATAATCGTTTAAAAATTAGTTAGTGTTGACTGGTATACCGATATATGGCATATTTCAGCTATAGTGGACGAAGTTATGGTAATCCACACAGTTTAAATTTCATATACCCACTAGTTCCATCTAGTGGGTATTTTTTTGATCTTGTAGCTTATTCAGTTAAAGCAGGTAAACAAATACTTGGTGGAAACATAGAAACAAATTCCGAGTGGAAACCTTTAGTTTGGTGCAAGTCCAAGCCAAGATCCTCATTAAGCCCACTCAAAAGTGGGCTTTTTATTTGCCAACGTTTTCATCATAGAAACGAATCGCTTGCATAAGTAATTCGTTATGACTCAAGTCATGTTTATTGGCAACTTGTTCAATGTATGCGATGTCATCAAGTTTGAGTTTAAACCCTTTAACTTTTACGCCTCTTTTTTCATCACTTTTTGCTTGTATGCTTGTACGGTCTTGAGAATTTGTATTCATTTTGACTATCCTTTAAGTTAAGTTATAATCAGGAGAGCAACCCCTTTCGAGGTTGCCGTTATCTTAGTAAGTTGACTGTGAAATCATTACCAAGATAACTAGAAGAAGGATTGTTAAGTATTTCATCTTCTAAGCTCCTGAGAGTTGTTGTTTTGGTAACTTAGTTACCGCCTCCAAGTCTTGAACTGCCATTCTTGACTTGTTAAATATATTATAGGTTAACCTACTGGTTAGGTCAAGCTATTTTTATAAAAAAGCTCACTTTTTAGTGGGCTTTTTTGTTTTTAATATGGATTTAAAATGCAGAAGTTTAATAACTAAAATTTATCTTTATTGTATTACTAGATACTGTACGAGTTTAGTTTAGAGAAAATTTAGCTAAACTTCGTATTGTATAACATCCTTAAAAGGATGTTTTTTTGTGCCATTAAAATCTAATGGCTAAATCAATTGATAGCCGCCTCATAAGGGTGGCTTTTTTTATGTCTGGAGAAAACTTATGACAAACGAAGAACGTCAAATGTATGTGACAATTATTAAGAAGCTTTATGGTAATACTATTAGCGTTAGTGATGACCAAATTTCTGATGAAGTAGCTGAAATCGTTGATAATATCTTAGTGGCGATTCGAACATGTACTGAAAATTTAGGGATTTTCACATCAATTGTGCAAGGTGTTGCAGACGGTTTACAGTCAGTAGCTGAGTTTGTTACTTTTAATCTTGTTCATGACATTTTGACAGGAAAAGTTGGTCAAAATAATTTCGTTAGTAGCTTGAAAGAAAGCTTTGGTACTGCCTTTGTTATTAGTTTTGTCACTACTTGGACTGATATTTTATTGAATAATAAGCAATCAACAATCTGCGTAAATACTGCAAAACTCAATTGGAAATCAGCTTTAGCTATAGCTCTACTTGGTATCTAAATTGCTATATTAATTTTATTTTCAATTGATTAGACTTAAGTAAGCCTTGATTTAATATCAAGGTTTGCTTTATAAACAGATATGAATATTTTGAATTACAGAGGCTATTGATTGTATGAAATATATATTTTTCTTAGCAATAATAGTGTCACTACTCATAATTATCTATAAACCTAGTATTCCTCCAGAAAATAAAAAGACTAAAGAATTTCCTAGATTAGGGACAGTACTAACGGAATGTCAGGGCATAGACCCACCTAAAGAGCTAGATAAGAAAAAGTATTACGATTATTGTAAATGCGTTAAGAATCCTGTTGATGCACGTAACAAGGAAGAAAAAGAGAAAAGTTGTATTGAAGATTTAAGAAGCCTAAATTAATCGGGCTTTTTATTTGCCAAAATCTTTGACATTTTGGGTTAATAAATGAAGATCATCAAACAAATCTTCTGCCAACACGCTTAGGAATAATCAGATTTCTTTATGGTGAGAAAGTGACTGATGCCACATAAATTCAATAAATAGTAAATTTGAACTAAATTGTTCTACAAGGTAGTAAACACAAAATTGAATAAATGTTAAAAAATACTATAGGTTGATTGTTGTGTTCCTGATCCCCTCTGAACAAGAATATCTTAATTAATCTTAAAACCCCTTCCGAGGGGTTTTTTAATGCCTAGAGGAAAGTGGGATGAAAAACCAACACCAAAATTCAAGCACTTACGTGAACTTTGTAAAAAGAAAAACATTTTTTAGTTGAGAATGTTCAGACTAAAATATAAAGTAAAAAAGAATTTGATTAATAATAAGCGACATAATTATGAAATTTATAATTTTATTAACAAGTATTGCTTTTTTCGCCTCAGGTTGTGTTAACTCCCCAACAGGAACTTTACCAGGGAGTAGTAATAGAGTAGCCACGATTAGCGATAAAATGAGTAAAAGAGTAGGGCAATCAGAAATCACTTTAGTGAGTGAATTAGGTCCACCTGATTATAACTATACTGCTTCAAATGGTTCAAAAATTATATCTTATGAAGTGGATTGGGGTATTGGAGCAAACTCACCACTTTGTGTAATGACGTATTTAATCGAAAATGGTATTGTAACTAAATGGGGTAATAAAGGTTGTCCAAAACGTTTCACTCTTAAAAACCAAGAACTTATTCCAAATTCGATACCAATTCCGAAACCAACACTTAATTAAATATTAATAACCTCCTTCGGGAGGTTTTTTATTGGGCTAGGAAAGTAATGCAGAAAAAATAAAAGCCCATAAATTGGGCTTCTAATAAAGACTTCACAGTTACCGTGATTCTTTTTAGGGTGGCGTCCTTCGTTCTTTCGGTTACCCACTGGCTGGTTACAGGTTCTGGCAACAGGTTAGCAATTGCTATTAAACCCAACGGCAGGAACCCTGTGCATTGAATATTCAAGCCATCGGGAAGTCCTTGCTCCTGCATTAATAATTATAAGTTTTGATTTGAAGTTAATCAATTGGGAGATTCATTTATGAAGGATATTGAGCTTGCGAAAGGGAGTGAGCCACTACAAGATGACCGCCGTGAACGGTTAGCACAAGAATACTTAAAATGCTTAAACATTGCCAAGGCTGGTGAATTGGCAGGGTATGCGGATAAGAGTACTTCTTGGAGAGCATTTGAACGTGATGAAGTTCAAGAACGTGTTGCTTATTTAAGTGCTCAAAGATTGGAGCGTACCCAAGTAGATGCGGATTATGTTTTAAGGCGTTTGGTTGAGATAGACCAAATGGACGTTTTAGACATTATGGATGACTCTTACAACTTCAAACCAATTGGTGAGTGGCCTTTAATTTGGCGTCAATATGTTTCCAATATAGAAAATATTGAGCAATTTGAGGGCTTCGGAGAAGATCGTGAGCAATCAGGCTGGCTTAAAAAAATCAAATGGCCTGATAAGGTTAAGAATCTTGAACTGATTGGTAAACATGTAAGTGTTGGGGCATTCAAAGATAAAGTTGAGCTTACAGGCTTAGTTACAGTTAAAACTATTTCAGATGTTATGGATGAGATAGGAGATGAAGATCTTTAAGGAGGTAAAATGCTCTCAAATAAACGAAGAGAACTCCTTAAAAATCGGTTCTGGCGCTTAAATAATCTTTATTTTGTAGAAGATAAAAACGGAAAATGTGTCAGATTTAAAATGACACCTGAGCAGCTAGAATACTTTGATGGTATGCATGACCGTAATGTCATTCTTAAAGCTCGTCAGCTTGGTTTCACTACAGAAGTTTGCATTATTCAGTTAGATCTAGCTCTATTTCATCACAAGCATTGCGCTTTGATCGCACATACTTTGCCAGATGCAGAGCGCCTATTTCGTAATAAGACCAAATATGCTTATGACCGCTTAACTGATGATGTTAAGCAGGCGAATAAAGTTATCAAAGAAACAACCAGTGAAATCGTATTCAAGAAAGGTGGATCCGTTACTGTTTCAACTTCATTTCGTGGTGGAACGCTATACAGCTTGCATGTTTCAGAATTTGGGAAGATTTGTGCAAAGCATCCTGATAAAGCAAAAGAGATTGTTACTGGAGCATTTGAAGCTGTTCCACTTGGTGGTCGGATTACTCTTGAAAGTACTGCAGAAGGACGCAGTGGTTATTTCTATCAATATTGCCAAGACGCTGAAAAGTTAAAACTTCAAGGTAAAACTTTAAACCCATTAGAGTGGAAATTCTTTTTCTTCTCATGGTGGAAGAACTCTGAATATCAAATCCCAGCAACAGAGATATCGGAACGATTAAGGGAATACTTCTCAGATTTAAAAGTTAAGCACAATATTCACACTACACCTGAACAACAGTCATGGTATGCATCCAAAGAAAAGACTTTGGGTGATGATATTAAACGAGAATATCCGAGTATTCCTGAAGAAGCATTTCAGCAATCAGTTGAAGGCGCGTATTACAAGAAGCAATTCAAATTCTTATATGCAAATGGTCGAGTAGGCGAATTACCAAGTAATGATCATTTGCCAGTAATGACCTTTTGGGATTTAGGCGTTTCAGACTCAATGGCAATTTGGTTTATCAGGAAAATTTCTGATGAATGTTATCAAATCATTGATTATTACGAAAACTCGGGTGAAGGCTTAAGACATTATTTTAAAGTGTTGAAAGATAAAGGCTACACATATTCAAAACACTACGCACCACACGACATCAAAAACCGTTCTTTAACAGGTGATGCTAAATCTCGTCTAGATATCGCTAAAGAAGGTTATGAAATCGATGGTGAAATCTATTCTGTTCGATTTGAGGTAGTGGAAAGCATAGGTGTGATGGATGGTATAGAACAGACTCGTGAGATCCTTAAATACTGTGAGTTTGATGAGGCCAAATGTGAAGAAGGTATTTCTCATTTAGAAAACTATCGTAAAGAGTGGGATGACAAAAAAGGGTGTTGGAAAGATAAACCTCTGCATGATCATACGTCTCATGGTGCCGATGCATTCCGTATGTTTGGTGTAGCGATGAATAAACCAAAACCAGTAACAACTCTCGATATACCAATTTTTGGAAGAAGAAGATGACAGGTGTAACTTCAAAGCATCCTGAATATATTAAAAACATCGATACCTGGAATAAAGTTGATGATGTTTGTGATGGTCAGGATGCAATTAAGAAAAAGGGTAAAACATATTTACCAGTGCCTGTCACTTTTGGTGATGGGGATGAAGATCGTTATAAAGAGTATTTAGATCGAGCGGTTTTCTATGGTGCGACTGGTCGAACTTTAATTAGTCATATTGGCTCAGCATTTAATAAGTTACCTGATTTTAAAAGACCAGATGAGCTTGAGTATTTAGAGCGAAATGCAGATGGCGCAGGACGATCTATTTATCAAAGTTCACAACAAATGCTGCGATTGATTTTTAAGCATTATCGTTGTGGTATTTATGTCGATTTCCCTCAAGTTGAGCCTAGTCGAAATAGGGCTGAAGATAAGCAAAAGAATGCATTCCCAATGATTCACACATTGAAAGCCCAATCCGTTATTAATTGGGATTTCATCATTGTGGGAAATCAGAAAAAACTATCTTTGGTCGTGATTGAAGAGAATATTTCAAAGCTTGATGATGATGGGTTTGGTCGTACAAGTGATACCCAGTACCGTGTTTTGAGATTACACAAAGGTCAGGATGATTTTGTTTATTCAGTACAGCTTTATGAGCGGAATGAAAAACAAATTTTTGAAGCTGGACCGCTTTATTACCCTACGGATTATCACGGTAAGCATTGGAACTATATTCCATTTACATTTTGTGGTGCGATAGATAATACAGACGAAATTAATAATCCGCCGTTGCTTGAGTTGGCTGATTTAAACCTTGCTCATTATCGTAATTCTGCAGATGTTGAAGAATCAGGATTTATTGTTGGGCAGCCCATAGTTTCTATGCCGAATATTACCCCTGATCAATATGAAATCATTAAAAAGGACAAGTTAGCGATTGGTGCTCGCAATGGATTTCCAACAAAAGTTGAAATTTCACAAGCGAGTGAAAATAACTTGGCCAAGCAATTAATGACAGATAAATGGGTACAAATGAAAGAAATGGGTGCTCGCTTAATTGAGGTGGGTTCTGCTAATAAAACTGCTACACAAGCAGATAATGAGGACTCTTTACAGCATTCGGTTGTTTCACTGGCAGTATCTAATATCAGCGAAGCATTACAAATGGCGTTACGTTGGTGTGCCAAATTTGCATTGCCTAATCACGATATAAAGCCAGATGAGCTGACCTATGTTATTTCTCAAGATTTTAACAAGCAAAAATACAGTGTTGAACGTTCAAAACTGATTTTAGAGATGGTCCAAGGTGATCTTTTGCCTCCTGAAATTCTTTATCAATATGAGCAAACTGGAACATTCTCAGATGCAAAATGGGAAGAAATTGAGAAGAAGATTGAAGAATATCGGATGAGTAAGCCATTAGCTGGTTATCAGCCATATCAAGGTGTAGATGATGAAAGATCAACTGATAGAGCAAGCAATACTTGATGCCTTAAATCAACATAATTCTTATCTTCAACGTCTTTCCTCTACCTCGGTCAATGAAATCTTAAAAAGTTTCGATGTTTTATCTATCCAAGCGTTAAATAAGCTTCGCGACTTGCTCGATGATTTAAATGAAGCTGAGAAGACTAGTTTAGCTAGTGCTAAATACTCTACTTCGTCATTGAAAGAAATTCAGGGAGTTATGGCAGGATGGCAGCAGTCAATTTCTACTGTTCTTCCTGAAATTCTTGATATTTCGATGATTGCTTTGGCTTCGTATGAATCGGCATATATTTATAAGTTGGCTGGTAAAAAAGTACCCAAGATTAATGGAGCTGATTTACTCAAAAAATCAAAGAAAACTCCTTATGCAGGTGGTCAATTATTAGATTATATTTTCCCTACCGTTGCTGAGAGTATTCGAAAGAAAGCTGAATATGTTATTCGTGATGGTGTGAATTTAGGTCAGACAAATCAACAAATTATTCAAAGAATAAAAGGTACTAAAAAGCTAAATTATGCAGATGGATTGCTTAATCAATCACGAAATGCAATTGATGCTGAAGTGCGTACAGCTCGAGCACATTTAAGCAATGATGTTTATTTGCAGACGTGGATGGCTTTAGGATTTGAATATACAAGAGATGTCGCAACTTTAGATGGTCGAACAAGTTTAGGATGTGCTGTAAAAGATGGTCGTGTCCAATTGGTTGGTGTTGGCCATCAAAAACCTCCTTATCACCGCCGTTGTAGAACTGTTCAGGTCGGATGTGAGAAAGATGGAACGTTGGAGGGTTTGAGACCTTTTGTTGCAGATAAACGCTCAGTTAAAAATATTCCCAAGGATCAGCGAGATGGAAAGATTGGCCAAGTTGATGCGAATACGACCTATAAAGATTGGTTTAATCGGCAAGATGAGTCTTTTCAAAAAGAATGGTTAGGTCCTGTTAAATACAAACTCTATAAAGAGGGTGGATTTCCAATTGATAAGTTTGTTGATCCACTGTCTGGTCAAAAATTCACTTTAGATGAATTGCGCAAGTTGGATGAAAAAGGCTTTGAGTCAGTGTTCAAATTTTCAAAAACTGGCAAGAGTTTTAAACAGCCTCAAAATGAACCAAGTTTTTATGATTTACCTAACAAAACACAAAAGCCTGACGTTTCAACACCTGCGAGAAAGAAAGCTGTTGCTTTTGAGGAAGAATTTAGAGAAAGCAGAAAGGAGTATGGGATATTTATTAGCAATGATGGTGAAAAATCTTATCCATTATCAGGAGACATTAATAAAGTTAACGTCCCTAGTGAGCTATGGGGTAAGGTAGTCGGAACAACATTCACACACAATCACCCAGGTGGCTCTAATTTCTCTGTTGATGATATTATTACTGCAGCTGAATTAAACTTAGCTGAAGTTAGAGCTGTTACTGAGCATATGCGCTTTATTATGTCTAAAGGTGAATCTAATAAATTATGGCCAAGTGAGAGTGAAATTAGACAAGCATTAAAAGAGTTAAATCCGAAAGCACTAGATTTAACAAGAAATATGATTAATAGTGATAGGATTAATTCAAGATATGCACAATCTGAGTTAGAACATCAATTGTGGATGTTGACTGCACAAAAACTTGGGCTTAAATATAAAAGAGAGAAAAGCTAATGGAAGAAGATCTAGAGCTTGAAAGACTCCGGTTTGAAAAGATAATGCTCGAAAAATTTGGGATTACACCTGATCAAATTATTCATACTAAAGATGTAGAGGCCTCAGGAGAGAAATATCTAACTTTTGATGGTCCGAATGCTGTTAAATATTGGAATGATCTGAAAGAACTTTGTGAAAAAGAGTTTGGCCCTCAAGAAACCCAATAGCATATTCATTTTAATACAAGCACCCAAAAGGGTGCTTTTTTATTGCCTGCCAAAAGTGGAAACGATTGGTGAAACGAGCGGAAGCTTAATTAAAAATGGTGGAAACCTATGAAACTCAAAACGATTCAAATCGAAAATAAGACCTACGCAGAAGTGAATGAAGAAGGTAAACCTTTATACCTCCATGAAGATGGAACAGAGATTGCCTTTGATGCACCACATGCGATTGCAAAAATTAATGAACTCGGATCAGAAGCAAAAAATCATCGAATTGCCAAAGAACAAGCGGAAGCGAGTTTAAAAACATTTGAAGGTTTAGATGCAGAAAAAGCCCGAAATGCTCTAAATACCATCAAAAACTTTGATGATAAAAAGTTAATTGATGCAGGTGAAGCAGAACGGGTACGAACTGAAGCAATTGATTCAGTAAAACAAACTTATGAAACACAACTTGGTCAAATCACAACTGAACGTGATGCATTTCAGCAGCAATTACATAATGAATTGATCGGTGGTGGATTTGCTCGTTCTAAGTTTATTCAAGAAAAAGTTGCTGTTCCTATTGATATGGTTCAAGCCATGTTTGGCCAAAGCTTTAAGGTCGAAGATGGCAAACCTGTCGCATATGACAGCAAAGGTCAAAAAATTTATTCCCGCACAAATCATGGTGATGAAGCTGCTTTTGATGAGGCTTTAGAAATCTTAATTGGTGGATACCAACACAAAGATTCCATTTTAAAAGGTTCACAAGCAGGTGGTGGTGGTTTTTCAGGTCAAGGCGGACAAGGGGTTGGCAAAGCGATGTCACGTCAAAGCTTTGAACAATTAGCGCCACCAGAAAAACAGTCATTTATGAAAGATGGCGGACAAATTACAGAAAATTAATTTTGGAGATTAGCGAATGTCTAATAATTTAAATGGCTTATTGCCAACGCTTTATGCAGCACTTGATATTGTTTCTCGTGAAATTACTGGATTTATTCCAGCAGTAACACGTGATACAGGTATTGAACGCGCTGCAGTTGGTGATGATGTAAAAATTCCAGTAACAACCGTTGCAGAAGCACAAGATACTAAACCAGGTGTGCATGCACCAGATGCTGGTGACGGCACTGTAGATAATATCGTGGCTAAAATTACCAAGTCGCGAAATGTACCTATTCGTTGGAATGGTGAAGAAACCCGTTCACTACAGAATGCGGGAACTTTTGCAGCAATTCAAACCGATCGTTTTGCTCAAGCTATGCGTACGCTTGTGAATGAAATCGAACGAGATTGTTGGCTAGAAGCTTATAAAAATGCATCAATTGCTTATGGTACGGCAGGACAAACGCCGTTCAGTACTGCAGCTGATATGACTGATTTTGCTGGCACACTAGGTATCTTAGAAAACAATGGTGCTCCTCGTAATGACCTGCAATTAGTTTTAGGTCATGCAGCAATTGGTAATTTGCGCGGTAAGCAAGCAGGATTATTTAAAGTCAATGAAGCTGGTCGTGATGACATGCTACGAAATGGTATGACTGATCGTATTATGAACTTTGCGATTCGTCACTCTCATGCAGTAGGTGTACATGCTAAAGGGACTGGTGCTGGATATCTTGTAAATGGTGTTTCATCAGCTGGTGATAAGTCGATTGAGGTAAACACAGGAACTGGAACAATTCTCGGTGGGGATATTGTGACTTTTGCTGGTGATGGGACTCAATATGTATCTGGTGGTTTAGCCGGTTCTAATTTAATCCTTAATCATGGATTAGCTTTAGTCCCAGCTGATAAAGCTGCTGTTAGTGTTGGAAATAATTATGTACCAAACCTAGCATTTTCACGATCAGCAATTGCATTAGCAACACGTACTCCAGCCTTACCAGAGGGTGGGGATAGTGCAGATGATCGTACGCAAATTGTAGATCCTGTTACTGGATTGGCATTTGAGATTGCGGTTTATCGCCAATACAAACAAGTTGTCTATGAAGTCAGTTTGGCTTGGGGTGTCAAAGCTATTGCACCGCGACATATTGGACTACTTTTAGGTTAACCAAAAGGGCGAGAAATCGCCCTTATTTTTTGGAAAATAAAAATGACTTTATTAAATACAGTCCAAATCAAAGATGGTGATGGATATCGTGTAATCAATGAATCTGAT
>Ga0207655_1001270_pt1 | contig 24082 bp, 21 predicted proteins | sample KBSM44metaG_FD_184398 | JGI IMG/M metagenome (GOLD analysis project Ga0207655, IMG submission 184398) | Miscanthus rhizosphere microbial communities from Kellogg Biological Station, Michigan, USA - KBS M4-4 metaG (SPAdes) (version 2) | ecosystem: Host-associated > Plants > Roots > Rhizosphere >... | reverse complement strand
TTGGAGTCGGAGAGGTACATGATGCGGCCGTCGGGGCTGAATCCCAGGCCATTGGGCACGATCATGCTGTCCAGTTGCGCTGCCAGCGGGTCGCGCTGCCCCCCGTCGTAGCGGTAGAGCGAACCGACGACGGCGGCCTGGCCCATGTCCATGAACATGGTACCGGCCCAGAAGCGCCCCTGACGGTCGCAACGGCCATCGTTGAAGCGCATGTTCGGACGCAGATGATTAACCGTGCTTAGTAGCTCTGATGCGAGGCTGCCGTCATCCTGGGGGCGAACGCGGTACAGCCCGTCCTCCATTCCGGCCAGCCAGCTGCCATCGCCGAAACTCGCGATGCAGGCGAGCATCTGCGGCGCCTGCCAGCTTTGCGTACAGTCATCCAGCGGGCTCCAGCGATGCAGTCGCCCCGCCGGAATATCGACCCAGTACAGCGCCTGTTCCTGCGCGCTCCATACCGGGCTTTCACCGGTGGCGTTGCGCGCGTCGAGGATCAATTCAGCCTGCATGGCACGTGTTCCCTGAGGTGGAAAAAAGACGGATTTGGCTCAGGCAATCACGCGTCGCCGAACGGCCCCGACGCCACGAACGCGCCGCCCTGATAGACCATCGCCGGATCATCGGCGGCAGGCGCCGGCTGTGCCTCCACCTTGGCGCGGAACGGCTCGGAGCTGTCCTTGGGCTGGTAGTTCAGATGGCTGGCCAGGCGGTTGTCCCACCACACCTTTTCGTTATTCGACGCGCCGTACACCACAGTGTGGCCGACATCGGGGGTGAACAGCCCGCGCTCGATCAACTGGGTCAGGTCGTCGTAACTCAGCCAGCTGCTCAGCATCCGGCGGTTCTGTGCTTCGGGGAACGAGGAACCGATACGGATGCTCACGGTTTCGATGCCGTACCGATCGAAATAGAAACTGGCCAGGTCTTCACCGTAGGACTTGGACAGGCCGTAGTAGCTGTCCGGGCGCTTCACGGCGCTGGCGTCGATGGTCTGGTCCTGGCGATAGAAGCCGATCACGTGGTTGGAACTGGCGAAGATCACCCGCCTCACGCCATGGCGACGGGCCGCTTCGTACAGGTGGTAAGTGCCGCAGATATTAGGGCCGAGGATGTCTTCGAACGAGTGCTCGGTGGACACACCGCCAAAGTGCACGATGGCATCCACGCCTTCGACCAGTTGATGAACGGCGGCTTTGTCAGCCAGGTCGCAACGCTGCACTTCTTCGCGAGAGCCAGCAGCGGGGGCCATTTCGGCAATATCGGACAGACGGATGATAGTGGCGTACGGGCGCAGGCTTTCACGCAACACCTTGCCGAGCCCGCCTGCGGCGCCGGTCAGCAGAATGCGGTTGAAAGGTGCATGGGCGCTGGATTGAGTCATCGTTAGAAGCCCTGATCAGGATGTTGTTCTTATTGATGTCATCGGTTGTCGTATGACATATGCCCGGATTATCTGCACCCATCATGAACTTTGTCAACGCGGCGGGTCAGCCTCCAGCCCAGTCTTCAGTCCTGAGTCCGGCGACTCGTTCGAACTCCCTGAGGTTATTCGTAACGATGACCAAACCTTGGGATCGGCCATGACCCGCGATCATTTGGTCATAGGGACCAATCGGGGTTCCTGCCCGAGCAAGTTCCGCCCTGATCATCGCGGTATGGGCAGCGGCATCATTGTCATATGGCAGCACTTCCAGACGCGCGACGAAGCCTTCGACGACGGCCAGGTTTTTCTGCGCCGCCGCTGATTTCTCTGCTCCGTAAATCAGCTCCATCAAGGTGATGGTGCTGATGCAAAGCTGCCCATGGTGCCGATTGAACGCTTCCCGAACCTGAGCAGGTTTGTTTTTGATTGTGAAAATGCAGATGTTGGTGTCGAGCATGTATCTGAGCATCAGAACGACTCTCGGGTCTGGTCGTCCGGCTGCTCGCGGTCACTCATGAAGTCGGCACTTACATTTTCTCCGTCGAACCAACTGTCCCAGGACTCACCTGCCGGGGTGATGATTCGGGTTCTGCCTATGGCGATCACATCGACGCGTTTGACGTCATCCGGGAGCGCTACCGCTTTGGGCAGGCGAACGGCCTGGCTGCGATTGCTTTTGAACAGGGTAGATTGTTCCATGGCGAGCCTCCAGTGGCATATCCCTCAAGGATATCCAAGCTTAGGCCCTGGTTTGTATATGTCAATGGGATATACATGTCTGATTGTGGTAGCCGATGTATGGGCGAGGGATCTCTGTTGCGAACCCCGATCTTCTCTGCTAATTTCGAAAATGTTAACGATGACATTTCCGCTTTAACAATAAAAACAACGGGATTTTTCGCTATGACAATCCGCCTCAAGCAAGGCTTCTCCGCCGTTTTCTGTTCGCTCGCCGTGGCTGTGGCGTGCGCTGGCTCCTTCACCGTTCAAGCGGCTGACAGCAAGGCCGGCCCGCTGAAGATCGGTGCCTCGTTTCAAGAGATCAACAACCCCTATTTCGTGACCATGAAGGACGCCCTTCAGGACGCCAGCGGCAGCATTGGCGCGACGTTGTTGGTGACCGATGCGCGTCACGATGTTTCCAAGCAGATCAGCGACATCGAAGACATGCTGCAAAAGGGCATCGACGTGCTGATCATCAACCCGACCGATTCGGTGGGCGTGCAGTCGGCCGTCAAACAGGCCCATGACAAGGGCGTGGTGGTCGTGGCGGTGGATGCGCAGGCCAGCGGTCCGCTGGATTCGTTCGTCGGCTCCAAGAACTACGACGCAGGCGTTCAGGCCTGTGAATACCTGGCCACCCACATCGGCGGCAAAGGCGACGTCGGGATTCTCGATGGCATCGCGGTGGTGCCGATCCTTGAGCGCGTGCGCGGCTGCAAGGACGCCCTGGCCAAGCACCCGGACATCAAGATTGTCAGCATCCAGAACGGCAAGCAGGAGCGCGACCAGGCACTGAGCGTGACCGAGAACATGCTGCAGGCGCAGCCGAACCTCAAGGGCCTGTTCAGCGTCAACGACAACGGCTCGATGGGCGCACTGGCCGCCATCGAATCCAGTGGTCGTGACGTCAAGCTGACCAGCGTCGACGGCGCGCCGGAAGCGGTGAAGGAAATCCAGAAGCCGGGCAGCAAGTTCATCGCCACCTCCGCTCAATACCCGCGTGATCAGGTACGTCTGGCTCTGGGCCTTGCGCTCGCCAAGAAGTGGGGCTCGCAAGTCCCGGCGACTATCCCGGTGGACATCCTGCTGGTGGATCAGGACAAGGCCAAGACCTTCACCTGGTAACACAGACGCTGCTGCCCGCCCGACGTTTCTGACGTTTGGCGGGCGGCGCGGATTCACGTGCGCTGCAGTTTGACGAGGTGCCCATGAGCTGCCTTCTGCAACTGGAAAACATCTGTAAAAGCTACCCCGGCGTGCATGCGCTCAAGTCGATCAACCTTGAGGTCGAGCGCGGCGAGATTCATGCCTTGCTCGGCGAGAACGGCGCGGGCAAGTCGACGCTGATGAAGATCCTTGCCGGTGTCGAGCATCAGGACAAAGGCAGCATTCGCATCGACGGCGCCGAACAGCATTTCGCGACCTACAATGAAGCCATCGCCGCCGGCGTCGGCATCGTGTTTCAGGAATTCAGCCTGATCCCGTACCTCAATGCCGTGGAAAACATTTTCCTGGGCCATGAAATCGTCAACGGTTTCGGCCTGCTGCGCAAAGGCGAGATGCGCGAGAAAGCCATCGCGCTGTTTGATCGCCTTGGGGTCAAGATCAACCTCGATTGCTCGGTGCAGCACCTGAGCGTGGCCGAGCAGCAGTTCGTGGAAATTGCCAAGGCGCTGGCGCTGGAAGCGCGTCTGCTGATTCTCGATGAGCCCACCGCCACCCTGACCCCGTCCGAAGCCGAGCTGTTGTTCGACATCATGCGCGAGCTGAAAAGCCAGGGCGTGGCGGTGATCTTCATCTCTCATCATCTGGAGGAAATCTTCCAGGTGTGTGACCGCATCAGCGTGCTGCGCGACGGCGCGAATGTCGGTGCGCTGACCGTGGCCGACAGCGACATCGACACCCTGGTGGAGATGATGGTGGGGCGACGGCTGGAGGCGAGCTTCCCACCCAAACCCGACAAACCGCTGGGCGATGTGGTGCTGCAAGTGCGTGACATCCAGCTGACCCGCAACGGCCCGCACAACAGCTTCAACCTGCACAAGGGCGAGATTCTCGGCTTTGCCGGGCTGGTCGGCTCCGGGCGTACCGAGCTTGCGCTGGGAGTGATCGGCGCGCTGCCGGTGGTGAGCAAGGACGTGCTGTTGCGCGGCCAGCCGGTCAATCTCAGCGACCCGGCCCATGCCTTGGCCAATGGCATCGGGCTGCTGCCCGAGAGTCGCAAGAGCGAGGGGCTGATCGTCGATTTCAGCATTCGCGAAAACATTTCGCTGAACAACCTGGGCAAGTACGAAAGCGCCGTTCACTTGCTCGACCGGCACAAGGAAAACACCACGACGGCGGAGCTGATGAAGCAGCTGTCGATCAAGGCGCCGACGTGCGAAAGCCGGGTACTGAACCTCAGCGGCGGCAATCAGCAGAAGGTGGTGATCGCGCGCTGGATCAACCATCACTGCGACATCCTGATCTTCGACGAACCGACCCGCGGCATCGACGTGGGTGCGAAAGCGGAGATCTACAACCTGATGCGCAAACTCACCGAACAAGGCTTCGCGATCATCATGATTTCTTCGGAACTGCCGGAAGTCATCGGCATGTGCGACCGCGTAGCCGTCTTCAACAAGGGCGCCATCGTCAACGTGCTGCAGGCAGGCGACATCAACCCGCAAGAAGTGATGCGCCATGCCACCGGGAGTCTGAACAGTGAACACGTCCATTAAAACCATGACCGCCCAACCCAACCGTCTGAAGATCAATTTCGCCCAACTGATCCGCTCGCCGGCGTTCTATCCCTTCGTCGGGCTGGTGGTGGTGACGGTCTTCATGATCTTCGCCAGCGACAAGTTTCTCACCGGGGCGAACCTGGAAAACATCGCCCGGCAGGTGTCGATCAACGCGATCATCGCTGTGGGCATGACCTGCGTGATCCTCACCGGCGGCATCGATCTTTCGGTCGGGCCGGTGATGGCGCTCTCCGGCACCTTGACCACGGGATTGATGGTGGCAGGCGTTCCGGCGCCGATTGCGATCCTGATCGGGCTGTTGATCGGCGTGGGCTTCGGCGTGGGCAACGGCATCTTCGTCGCTTACCTGAAGATGCCGCCAATCATCGTGACCCTCGCCACCATGGGCATCGCCCGCGGGCTGGGCCTGATGTACACCGACGGCTATCCGATTTCCGGCATGCCGGACTGGTTCGCCTGGTTCGGCCGCGGCACCTTGTTCGGCATCCAGGTGCCGATCCTGATCATGTTGCTGACCTATTTCTTCGCCTGGGTGCTGCTGCAACACACGCGCATCGGGCGTTACGTGTATGCCATCGGCGGCAACGAAGAAGCGGTGCGCCTGTCCGGCGTGCGGGCTTCGCGCTTCAAGTTGCTGGTGTATTCGATCAGCGGGCTGACGGCGGCGATTGCCGGGCTGGTGCTGTCTTCGCGCCTGATGAGCGGCCAGCCGAACGCCGGGGTCGGCTTCGAACTGGACGCCATCGCGGCGGTGGTGCTGGGCGGTGCGTCGATTGCCGGCGGTCGCGGCGTGATCATCGGCACCCTGGTTGGGGCCATGCTGTTGGGCGTGCTCAACAATGGCCTGAACATGCTGGGCGTATCGCCCTATGTGCAGAGCGTGATCAAGGGCGCAATCATTTTGCTGGCGATTTTCATCAGTCGGCAGCGGCATAAATAAACCGATTTTGAACACCACACCTGTAGGAGCGCGCTTGCCCGCGACGGCGGCGGGCCAGAGGCATTGCTGTCGACTGACACAACGCCATCGCGGGCAAGCGCGCTCCTACAGGTCATCAATCCTCAGAAGGTGAACCGACATGGAACAAAACACAAAAACCACCATGCAAGCCGTCGTCTGCCATGCGCCGAAGGACTACCGTCTGGAGCGCATCAGCAAGCCGGTGGCCCGCGCCAATGAACTGGTGATTCGCATCGGCGCCTGCGGCATCTGCGCCAGTGACTGCAAATGCCACTCGGGCGCGGCCATGTTCTGGGGTGGCGAGAGCCCGTGGGTCAAGGCGCCGGTGGTGCCGGGCCACGAATTCTTCGGCTACGTGGATTCGCTGGGCGAGGGCGCTGAAGAGCACTTCGGCGTGAAGGTCGGTGACAAGGTCATCGCCGAGCAGATCGTGCCCTGCGAGAAGTGCAAGTTCTGCAAATCCGGCAAGTACTGGATGTGCGAAGTGCACAACATCTTCGGCTTCCAGAAGGACGTCGCCGAGGGCGGCATGGCGCAGTACATGCGCATCCCGAAAACCGCCATCGTGCACAAGATTCCCGAGTCCGTATCGCTTGAAGACTCGGCGCTGATCGAGCCGATGGCCTGTTCGATCCACACCGTCAACCGTGGCGACGTGCAACTGGACGACGTGCTGGTGATCGCCGGTGCGGGCACCCTCGGTCTGTGCATGGTGCAGGTCGCCGCGCTGAAAACGCCTAAAAAACTGGTGGTCATCGACATGGTCGACGAGCGTCTGGAACTGGCGAAGAAATTCGGCGCCGACGTGGTCATCAACCCCAGCCGCGACAACGCCCGCGAGATCATCAATGGCCTCACCGACGGTTATGGCTGCGACGTGTACATCGAAACCACCGGCGTTCCGGTGGGTGTCACCCAGGGCCTGGACCTGATTCGCAAACTGGGTCGTTTCGTCGAGTTCAGTGTGTTCGGCGCCGAGACCAGTGCCGACTGGTCGATCATTGGCGACCGCAAGGAACTGGACGTGCGCGGCGCCCACCTGGGGCCGTACTGCTACCCGATTGCCATCGACCTGTTCGAACGCGGGCTGGTCACATCCGAAGGCATCGTGACCCATGACTTCGGCCTGGATGACTACGCCGAAGCGTTCGCCCTCGCGGACTCGACCAAGTCGATCAAGGTGCTGCTCAAGCCAGTCAATTGATCTCAAGGTTGAACATTACCCCGTAGCAGCACGGCTTGCCGGCGGGGGGCGATTTCGAATACGCCCCCGCCGGCAAGCCGTGCTGCTACGGAGGAGGGCGCTGCGAGCCTTAGCGAATACCCAATAACAAGAGAGCGCACGAAGATGGAATACGTCATCGGGGTCGACATCGGCACCCAGAGCACCAAGGCATTGCTGGTGGATGCTTCGGGCCAGATCGTCGCGCAGCACAGCCAGGGCTACAAGGTCGATACGCCCAGGCCGCGCTGGGCCGAGCAATGGCCCGAAGTCTGGCTCGACGCCGTAGAAGCCTGCATCGCCGGTTGCATGCGCAAAAGCGGCGTGCCCAAAGACAGCGTCAAATCCCTTTGCGTCAGCAGCCTGTATGGCGGTTCCGGCATCGCAGTCGATGCCCGGATCAAACCGCTGTACCCCTGCCTGATCTGGATGGATCGCCGGGCTGAAGAGCAGGTCGAGTGGGTCAATCGCAACGTCGATCTCGAGCGTCTGTACGCGATCACCGGCAACTCGGTGGACAGCTATTACGGCTTCACCAAGATGCTCTGGCTCAAGGACAGACAGCCCGACGTCTGGGCTGAAACCCGCTACCTGCTGCCGCCCAACAGCTACATCAACTACTGCCTGAGCGGCGAGATCGCGGTGGATCACAGTTCGGCGGGCAATATCGGCGGCGTCTACGACGTCAACGCCCGCGCCTGGTCCGGCGAGATGCTCGACGCATTGGGCATCCCCCAGGCGATGATGCCCGAGCGGCTGGTGCATTCGGGGGATGTGGTCGGCGGGCTGCTCGACGAGTGGGCGGAACGGCTGGGCTTGAATGCTGGCATTCCATTGCTCGGCGGTGGCGTCGATGCGGCCATGGCGACCTTCGCCGCCGGGGTGACCCAGGCCGGCAACCATGTGGCGATGATCGGCACCAGCATGTGCTGGGGCTATCTGAATCAGCAGGTCGATGCGCGGCACGGGCTGGTGAGTTTTCCCCACGTGTTCAACGGCGCCAAGGACCTCTACATCTTTGGTGGTGCGATTACCGCCGGGGCTTCGGTGAGCTGGTTTCGCGAGCAGTTCTGCCAGGCCGAAGAACAGCAGGCCCGCGAGACCGGCGAAGACAGCCACACCATCCTCGAACGCGCTGCGATGAACATCCCCGCAGGCAGCGAAGGGGTGTTGTTTCAACCCTACCTGATGGGCGAGCGCAGCCCGGTCTGGGACGCCAAGGCCAGCGGCAGTTTCGTCGGACTGACCCTGTTCCACAGTCGCATTCACCTGTACCGAGCGGTGCTGGAGGGCGTCACCTTCGCGTTGCGCCATAACATCGAGGCCGGCACCCGGGGCGCGCAATCGCTGGACCCACGGCTGATCGTGGTCGGCGGCGCCAGCCATTCGGACCTGTGGATGCAGATCATCGCCGACGTCACCAACTTCCCGGTGTACACCATCGTCCAGGAAGTGGAAGCAGCGCTGGGCGCGGCATTGCTGGCGGCCCATGCGGTGGGCTTGGTGGACGAGGAACAGGTGCACAAAGGCTGGGTGCAACTTGAGCGCCGCGCCGAGCCCAATGCTGAAAACGTCGTGCTGTACTCGCGACTGTTCACTGACTACGTGGCGCTTTACCCGGCGCTCAAACCCATCATGCATCGCCTGCAGGGAGCCTGAATGTGAGTAACGTTCGTTTTAATTTCACAGGCCAGCGAGTGCTGGTGACCGGCGCCAGCAGCGGCATTGGCCGGGAAGTGGCGCAGCAGTTGCTGGCCTGCGGCGCCGAGGTCTATGCCATGGGCCGGGACCGCACGGCACTGGCGGCGCTGGGCTGCCAGGCGATCAGCGTGGACATGGCCGATCAGGCGCAACTGGCAGCGGTTCTGGCCGAGCTTCCGGTGATGCACGGGCTGGTGAACTGTGCGGGCATTTCCATTCTGGAGCCGGCTGCGGCGGTCAGCGCCGAGGCGTTCGATCAGGTCATGACGGTCAACGTGCGCGCTGCCGCGATGGTCGCGGCGAGCGTGGCCAGGGCGATGATCGAGGCCAAGGTCGCGGGCAGTATCGTCAACGTGTCGAGCCAGGCCTCGCTGGTGGCGCTGGACGATCACCTGAGTTACTGCGCGTCCAAGGGCGCGATGGACGCCATGACTCGCGTGCAGTGTGGCGAATGGGGCCGGCACGGGATTCGCGTGAACAGCGTCAACCCGACCGTGACCCTGACCCCCATGGCGCAGATGGCCTGGAGCGAACCAAGCAAGCGCGACCCGGCGTTGGCGGCGATTCCTCTTGGGCGATTTGCCGAGACGTCAGAAGTGGCCGGGCCGATCCTGTTCCTGCTCAGCAGCGCGGCGTCGATGATCAGCGGGATATCGATGCCGATTGATGGGGGCTACACCAGCCGCTAAAAATCGATGGTGACACACGGTCCGTAGCAGCACGGCTTGCCGGCGGGGGCGATCTTGAGGCCGCCCCCGCCGGCAAGCCGTGCTGCTACGGGACCGTGGCGATACCATTCTCCAGCTCCCCCGCAATCACCACCTTGGCCTTGGGCAGATACCGGTCGGCGATGCGCTCCAGCAGCAGGGTCACGGCGCTGGTTCCTGCCCGCGACGCATCGTGGGCGATACAGGCGATGGGGATGCCGAAGATGTCGGCAAACGGCAGGCGGTCGATGCCGCAGATCGGCAGGCTGTCATGGGCGATGCCGCGATCCCGCAGTGCGCGCATGGCCCCCAGGGTAATCAACTGGTTGAAGCCGAAAATCGCGTCAGGCACCGGCTGCTGGTCCAGGTAGGCGAGGGTGCTCTGGTAGGACGGCTCAAGGGTGTAGTCGCCCGCGAACACGTCCAGTTGCACGTCTTTGCCACTCTCGGCCAGCGCTGCCTTCACACCCTTCAGACGCTCCTCGGAAATCCGCGAATGCGCAGGGCCGGTCAGCACCAGCAGGCGCCGCATGGCGGGGCTCTGGGCGAGCAGATACCGCGCGCCTTTCAAGCCACTGTGGTAGTTGTCCAGCACCACATGGCTGAAGGGGCTGCCGTGCAGCGCGCGGTCCAGCTGTACTACCGGGACGTCGCCGTTGCCCAGGCGGCTGAGGTAGTTGGGCTGATATTCAGGTTCGTCCGAAACCGGCGACAGCACGATCCCCGCCACGCGATAGCTGAGCAGGGTGTCCACCGCCTTGCGCTCCAGCTCTTCGGAGCCGTCGGTGTCCACCAGCATGATGGTGTAGCCGTGCTTTTTCGCCTCGCGGGAGATGGCCTTGATCATCTCGCTGTAGAAGGGGTTGTCCACTGACGCGGTAATCACCCCGATAATCATGCTCTCGCTGCGCTTGAGGCTGCGGGCGAAAGCGTTGGGCACGTAGTCCAGTTCCTGGGCAACTTCCAGGATGCGGGCCAGGGTCGCAGGCTTGACCAGGTCGGGCTTGTTCAATGCCCGGGAAACCGTGACCGGGGTCATGTTCACGCGGCGGGCGATGTCGGAAATGGTGACGGGGGCTTTTTTGCTCATGGACTTCTGGCGGCCTTGAAACGGGACAGCCGGCGAAACGCTCGCACAGCTGACAGATGATGCAAGGCTAGCACGATGCGAGCGCTTGGGGATGCGTTGAAGGTATTTGATGTTAACGTTTTCATACTGATCTTTCAGCGAGAAATGCCGCTGTTGTGCTCGTGATCCTATCGCGGCGGTCCAGGAGGCTATCACCTCGACAGGGGAGTTTTTCGACGTTTGTACGCACTTTGTGGATAATGTGTGTACTTTTCATAGGTCTGGAGGGTTCATGACCGCGCCTGCTTCATCTTCTCGCGACTTCTTCATCGCCGCGCTCGCCCTGTTGATCGCCATGCTCGGTACCACGCTGCCGACGCCGCTGTACGCGATCTACCAGCAACGGCTGGGGTTTGACGCGAGCTGGCTGACGATCATCTTCTCCATCTATGCCGCAGGTGTACTCGCAGCCTTGCTGGCGGTCGGCAGTTGGTCCGATCAGGTGGGACGCCGCCCGATGCTGTTGGCGGGCTTGTTGATGGGGGCGTTGAGCGCCGGGATCTTCCTTTACACCGACTCGGTCACGGGGTTGTTGATCGGCCGGCTGTTCTCGGGTTTTTCGGCGGGCATCATGACCGGCACCGCGACCGTGGCCGTGATCGAACTGGCGCCCAAAACCTTCAAGAACGCCACCTTGATGGCCACCGCCGCAAACATGCTGGGCCTGGGCATGGGGCCTCTGCTTGCCGGGTTTACCTCGCAGCATCTGCCGGACCCGCTGCACCTGGTCTTCTACGTGCATCTGGCGTTGCTGATGCTCGCAGCGCTGGGCATCGCGGTGATCCGGGAAACCGTACAACGTCCGGCCCAGTTGAAACTCAGCATCCAGAAACCGTCGGTGCCGCCGTCGGTACGCGCCGTGTTCATTCCGGCATCGATTGCCGGGCTTGCAGGTTTCAGCGTGGCGGGGCTGTTCACCAGCATGGTGCCATCGGTGATGATCCACATCATGCAGGTCCACGGCGGGCTGCTGATCGGCGCAGTGATCGGCCTGTTCTTCGTCGCGTCCATCGTCGGGCAGGGGTTGCTGCAATGGCTGCCCAAGGCGCAACACATGACCCTGGGCTGCGTCGGGCTGGTGTTCGGCATGATCTGCCTGGGCTTGAGCATCGCCTGGGCACAACTGCCGTTCCTGGTGGCGGCGGGCTTTCTGGCCGGAGCAGGGCAGGGCATGATCCTGCGCGCAGCCATTGGCGCGGTGACGGCCAGCAGCCCGCCTGACCAGAAAGCCGCCGTGACCTCTGCGTATTTCGTGGTGCTGTACATCTCGATTTCGGTACCAGTGGTGGCCGTCGGGTTCAGCGTACGGGCTTTCGGCCTTGAGCACGTGGGCGAATTCTTCGCAGGCCTGGTGACCGTCGTCGCGCTGCTGGCGATGGTCAGCATGAAGTGGGTGCAGTCCCGCGCTACAGTGCCTACACCGTCCCTGTAGCAGCCGGGCTTGCCCGCGGGGGCGATCTCACGGCCGCCCCCGCCGGCAAGCCGTGCTGCTACGAACTGCGGATCACTTGGCGATCGGGTCCAGCCCGCTGGCCTTGATCGCCGGTGCCGCCGCAGACGAACTCAGGAATTCCAGAAACTGCCTGGCCTGTTCCGGATGCTTGCTCTTGGTTACCACGCCTGCCGAGTACAACGTCATCTGCTGCGCCTGATCGGGAATCAGGCCGACGATGTCGATCCCTTCAACCGGCTTCAATTCGCTCAACTGCTGAAAGCCGATCTCGGCGTCTCCCCGCGCGACCACCTCTCCCACAGGCGTTGCCGGAATCATCTGGCTCTTGCTCTGGATACGGTCGGCGATGTGCATCTGGTTGAACAGCACGCGGGACAGGTACACGCCGCTGGCGCTGTCGGAATAGGCGATGCTTCTGGCGTCGATCAACGTCTGTTTGAAGGCTTCCATGGTGCTGATGTCCGGGTGCGGCGCGCCATGTTTCACCGCCATGGCGATGTAGGACTTGCCCAGGTCCACGCGGGATTTCGGATCGACCTGGCCGTCCTTGATCAGCTTGTCCAGCGCGGCGCCGACCATCAGCACCACATCCGCCGGCTCCTGGCGCGCCAGGCGGTTTGGAATGGCCTGGGGTGTCGCGCCCATGGACGGCGCCACCTCGCCCTGCAGGCGCACGCCGACGCGCTGTTCATAGTCGGGCGTCACGGCCTTGAACGCACCCATGATGCCGCCGGAGCTCAGGACTATCAGTTGTACGGGGGCTTGCGGGGTGGCTGCATGAACGAAGGCCGCCGGAATGAAGGAAAGGGCGGCGCTGAGCAGATAGGGCAGAATTCTTTTCATGAAGATGAACCTGAAAATATTGGAAAGTGGCTCTGACGATATGAAAAACAGCGCGGGCAGTATGTGGCAATCCCGCGGTGAGTAAATCCCTTTCTTGTAAAGCATTGAGTCACAGACGCTGTTCGCCGGGTCAGGTTCAGTCAGGGCCCGATGTCTGAAAACGACACGCTGTTTGCGCATCCCTCAAGAAACATTCGGCTGCGCCGATGCTCATGGCGACACCTCTCATCTTTTCTGGAAGTTCGCCGTCCATGTTCAATAAACGTCTCAAGCAAGAGTTGGCTGCCCTGCGCGAAGAACTTTCGTCGGTGGAGCAGGTGCGCAGCAGCCTGGACAGCGAAATGCTGGCGATGCGCCTCGATCCCCAAGGCCGGATCGAGTCGGTGAACGGCAACTTCGAAGAGGAGATGCATTACCGCAATTCGGACCTCGTGGGCCGCGCCATCGAAGAGCTGGTGCCTGCGCACGTGAAGAATTCGGATTTCAACCACCGCATGAAATCAGCCATCAGCCGGGGCGAACACCTGAGCGGTGCCTTGCGCCTGATGCGCGGCAACGGTCAGGAAGCCTGGCTGCGGTCCATCGTGCAACCGGTGCGCAACAGCGGCGGGCGGGTGATGTATTTCACGGTTCACGCCAGCGACCTGACCCGCACCATCGAGGCCTCCCGCGAACACGAAAACCTGATCGAAGCCCTGCAACGCTCCACTGCCGTGATCGAGTTCAACCTCGACGGTGAAGTGCTGTCGGCCAACGAGCGTTTCCTGGGATCGATGGGCTACTCGCTGGCGCAGATCCAGGGTCACCACCACCGCATGTTCTGCGAGACCCAGGAGGCCAACTCGGCGGAATACGCCGCATTCTGGGACAAGCTGCGGCGCGGCGAGTACGTGGCCGGGCGTTTCAAGCGGGTTGACAGCCGTGGCCGCGAGGTCTGGCTGGAGGCATCCTATAACCCCATCACCGACGCCCACGACCGCCTGTACAAAGTGGTGAAATTCGCCACCGTCATCACCGAACAGGTCAACCGCGAGAACGCCGTGGCCGAGGCCGCGAATATCGCCTTCAGCACCTCACAGCAGACCGACGGCAGCGCGCAGAAAGGCGCCGCCGTGGTGCAGCAGACCGTGGAGGTCATGCGCGAACTGGCCCAGCACATGGAACAGGCCGCCGAGCGCATCGCGGCGCTGGACAAGCAATCGCAACTGATCGGCTCGATCATCCAGAGCATCAGCAGCATCGCCGACCAGACCAACCTGCTGGCCCTCAACGCCGCCATCGAAGCTGCCCGCGCCGGTGAGCAAGGACGTGGTTTCGCGGTCGTCGCCGACGAAGTCCGCCAACTGGCCTCGCGCACCAGCAAGGCCACCGAAGAAATCGTCGGCGTGGTCAAGCAGAACCAGCAACTGGCCGAGCAGGCGGTGAACGTGATCATCAGCGGCAAGCAGCAGGCCCAGACAGGCCTTGAGCTGGCCGGGGAGGCGGGGTCGGTGATCGTCGAGATCCAGGACGGCGCGCAACGAGTGGTCAGCGCGGTGGGGCAGTTTGCCAATCAGCTGTCGGGTTGATCAACTCACATCAAAATGGTTTTTGCTTCACCATTTTTGTTAGAAAACAGCGTTTTTTCTTTAAAATCGTTCAAAGCCGCCCGGATCATCCATCGGGCGGCTTTTTTTAGCCCAGAAATTTTGCGACCAGCGCAACGATTTCCGCTCTGATACCGGCGTCTTCCAGCAAAGGGTATTGCTTGAGCAGCTTGTTTCCCACTTGTCCCTCAGACTGATGGACGGAGCGGATGATGCGGTCAATGTCCGCATCCGGTCCTTCAAAGACATTCTTGATCGCGTCGCGCAGCAACTGGTGATTGCGCAGGATGCTGGCTTCGTCGCGCATCTCTTTCTCGACCGTCTGGCGTAGCACCCGAGCGAGGTATTGGGCGTGGGCAGTCAGGTCGATATAGCGCCAGGCCGGGGCGGTGTCGGCGAATCCGTCGTAGTGCAGATTCGACTCCATCCCGTCGGGGTATTTCACATAGCCTTCGAAGCGAACGGCGGGCTCGATCATCTGCATCAATGGGCGTGAGAACTCATCGAGCACCTGATCGTAGTTCTGCGGGCGCAACGTGTGATCCTGCATCACTGCAGAGACCGGCAGGATGTAAGGGGCAGGGACGGCCTTGTCTCGACGCAGGATGTCGTTGATCAGGAAGCGCGAGATTCGCCCGTTTCCGTCGCTGAGCGGATGGATGTACACGAAGCCGAACGAGATGGCCGCAGCCCGCAGGATCGACGAACTGCCCCGGGTATTGATCTCGAAGGCCTGCAATCCTTGCAGCATGGCTTCGATTTCCTGCCAGTCGGGAGCCAGGTAATGCAGCACATTCTGAAAGCCCCGGGTCTGGCCGACGAATACCGGAGACTGGCGAATTCCATAGGACAACGCCCGCGGCCCGAGAATCTCCTGCTGGATCGCGGCGATCTGGTCCTGAGTCAGGGGAGGAGCACCCACCCCGCAACGCTGTTCCATCACGGCAGCGAAGCGCTTGATGCGATCGGTCTGCTGTTCTTCATGCTCGATGGCGAAGCTGGATCTGCTTTCCTTGATCGTCAGCCACACCGCGCTGCGCAAGAGGGTGTCGTGACCAAACTCGACCCCAAGGCGTGCCAGTTCGGCATTGAGGTCATAGTCGATCAGTCCGGCCAGCGCTTGCGTGATGCGAATGAGCGGGCAGAAGTGCGCAGTCCCCGGCAGATTGTCGATCACCCTCCAGCGCGAATTGCGTTGAGGTGCCTGGCTGACCAGATAGCGTTCACCGTCCATGAACTCGACGTAGTTACCCTTTTCGACGCCGGGATAAGCGAGCGCCGGGTTGCCAAACCATTCATACAGAAAGCAGGCGCGCCGGGCATACTGCCCGGTTGGCTCGGCTCTGATCCACTGTTCAAGCTCGGCAGGGTCTATGCGCGAAAACAGCCGGGCGAGGAGTTCAAGGTGAATGGGCTCACGCTTGAAGGCGAAGGTCAGGTGTTCGGCCAGGGTGGGGCCGGGTTGATACTGGGCAGGGAAGACTTGTTCGAGGACGCCATCGACGATGCTGTCCTTGCGCATGCTGCCGATCGTGCTGCGCACTTTCAGCGGCTGGCACACAGCGACCTCGTAGGTCTGTGCAAGCCAGGCGTAACCGGCGCAATGGCGCATGTGAAGTCCTCAAAAGAGTTACGGGTTCCTCATTATTGTTAGAAAAAGGGCTTTCGTCTTTAAAATCATTAAAAAAGCCGCATCGGATTGTACATCCGACGCGGCTTTATCGCGCCCACGCTCCGCGTGGGTATGCAGCCCGTGACGCTCTGCGTCAGACGGTCGCCCGGTTAAACCTTGAAGTGGCTGACCAGCATCTGTAGCTGATTCCCCAGGCGTGCCAGCTCGACGCTGGAGGCTGCCGTCTCTTCGCTGGCGGCGGCGGTCTGTTCGGAGACGTCGCGCACGTTGATGATGCTGCGGCTGATTTCCTCGGCCACCGAGCTTTGCTGCTCGGCTGCCGCTGCGATCTGCTGGTTCATCGCCTGGATGTTGGACACCGTGTTGGTGATGCTTTCCAGCGAGGTGCCGGCCTTGCGGGTCAGGGCCACGCTGCTGTCGGTGAGGTTGCGGCTGCTGAGCATGATGTCCGAGACCTGGCGGGTGCCGTTCTGCAAGGCAGCGACCAGACCTTCGATTTCTTCAGTGGACTGCTGGGTGCGCTGGGCCAGGCCGCGCACTTCGTCGGCCACCACCGCGAAGCCACGACCGGCTTCACCGGCACGGGCCGCTTCGATGGCAGCGTTGAGCGCCAGCAGGTTGGTCTGCTCGGCCACGGCCTTGATCACGTCCATCACCTTGCCGATCTTGTCGCTTTCCTGTTCCAGCACGCTCATCGCATCGGTGGAACGCACAACTTCGCTGGCCAGTTTCTCGATCTGGGCAATCGCCTCGCCCACGACCCGGTCGCCGTCCCGGGCTTCCAGGTCGGCAGCGCTGGCCGCGACCGAAGCCTGCTCGGCGTTGCGTGCGACTTCGTGAACGGTGGCCGACATTTCGTGCATGGCGGTGGCCACCTGATCGGTCTCGACCTTCTGGCTGTTGACCCCGGCGCTGGTCTGCTCGGTGACCGCCGACAGCTCTTCGGCGGCGCTGGCGATCTGGGTGACGCTGTCGCGAATCCCGCCGATCAGGTCGCGCAGGGTGGTGCCCATGCGCTGGATGCCTTGTTGCAGCACACCGAGTTCGTCCTTGCGGGTGACGATCAGGTCATGGGACAGATCGCCCGAGGCGATGCGGTCGACCACGGCCAGGGTTTGCTGCAAGGGCGTGGTGATCTGGCGGGTGATCAGCACGGCGGCCAGGGCGCCGAGAATCAATGCCAGCAGGGTCGCGGCGATCTGCAGGGTGCGCGCCTGCTGGGTATCGGAGTCGCCCAGGGTGACTTGCAGGTCGATCAACTGGTTGGTCAGCTTGATGATGACGGCTTGTTCGTCCGTCATCTCGGCGCGTGCAGCGTTGATGTTGTCGGTGGCGGTCTTGAAGCCCTGGACCGAGCTGCGGTAGCCGATCAGCGAGGCCTCCAGTTGCTTGAGACGCTCGGCCTGGGTGCCGCCGAAGGTGGCGTTGAGCTTTTCAAGGCCTGCGATGGCGCTGGACAGCTGGCGGGTCGCAGCTTCTTCGGTCTTGGCGGAGACGCTGCCGGTGTAGCCACGCACTTCGTAGCGCACCAGCATCACGTCTTCCTTGGCCTTGATGATGTCCTGGTACTGGGCGAAACGACGCTCGTCGGTCGGGTCCATTTTGATCACGTCATCGTTGATCTGCGCGATCAGCTCGGCGGCCTTCACTGCATCGACGCCCATGTCGGCGCGCACGGTGGCGCTGGCCTTGTAGCCGTCGCGCATCTTGTTCAGCGAGGTCTGGTAGGCGCTGATCTGTTCACCCAGTGCCTTGATGAGCGGAACGTTCGCAGGGTTGACGAAGGTGCTCTGCAGGAACTGCTGTTGCGCCTTGTAGGCGTCGAGTGCGGTCTGCACAGTCTGCGCCACGGTTTCGTCGCCGTTGCTGAGCATGTACTGCAGGCGGGTGATGCGCAGGTCGGTGAGTTTGTTGGTCAGCTTGGAAATGTCGGCGACCCGGTCGCTGCGAAATTTCATGCTGCCAAGGCCATTCCAGCCGATCAGCGCAAGCAGGGCAGTGAAAATCAGTACGACGCCAAAGCCGAGGGCCAGCTTCATGTTGACGCTGATGTTGGCGAACCAGCTCTTCATCAAATATCTCCAGGATGTCCGTGTTCAGTAGTCGTCAGCTGGGAGCGTTGTTGTTATGGAAGGCCAGCGAAACAGTCAGATGTGAGAGTGCATCGGCTGCGTCGCGAAATTCTGAAAGAAATGTCCTACAAAGAGTGGCACGTGCCCGTAGCAGCACGGCTTGCCGGCGGGGGCGTCCTCGAAATCGCTCCCGCCGGCAAGCCGTGCTGCTACGTAGTCGTCAGGGCGTTACAGCTTTCTGGCGCCGTCAAACGCTGGCGTCAACTTTCCCGCCCCGCCTGTACCAGAGATGAAATATTTCAACTATCGACCGTGGTCGCGAGCCCATATCGTGTACTGGCTAAATCCTCCGCCAATGGTGGCGTATTACTAGAACCAGTACGGAAGCCGCGTCATGGAACCTGTTCAGCGATTCACCACCCTCGACAGTTTTCGAGGGGTATGCGCAGTGTTGGTCGTGTTTTTCCATCTGCATGTCGTTGATACCTTTGTCGAGCTGCCGTTTTTCCGTCGAGATGAGGTGCTGCTCAACTTCTTCTTCGTGCTCAGCGGCTTTGTCCTGGCCCACAGCTATGGCATGAAGCCGAATCTCTCGTTCAAGTCCTTCTTCATTTCCAGGTTTTTCCGCATCTACCCGCTGCACCTGGTGATGCTTGGGGTGTTCCTGGTGTTCGAGACGCTGCGCTGGCTGGCCTACAAGAAAGGCTTCTATCTCAATAACGTGCCCTTCACCGGGTTGTTCGACCCTCGGGAAATCCTGCCGAACCTGTTCCTGGTACAGGCCTGGACGCCGTTCACTGAACCCATGTCGTTCAACTATCCGTCCTGGACCATCAGCATCGAGTTCTACCTCTACATGCTGTTCGGCATGCTGTGCCTGTTGTCCCTGCGCAATCGCTACCTGATGTTTGCCTGCGTGTCGGTGCTGGCGTTCGTGTTGATCTTCTCCGGCAATGAGCCCTTGGTTGAGCGCGCAATGCAGGGGCTGTCGTGCTTCTTTGCCGGTAACGTCACCTACCTGGGCTATCTGCTGATTCGCGACCGGTTCATCCCAAGGCCCTGGCTGATGACCGTGCTGGAGTGCGCGGTGATGTACGCCACCTGGTGGATTGTCATGAATGACTTCGACCACCGCCTGCCCATCGGCAGCCTGACGTTCTGTGGGCTGGTGCTGTTGTTCGCGTTCGAGGGCGGGCTGGTCTCGGCGTTTCTCAAGACCGGGGTGTTCGTGCTGCTGGGCAAGCTTTCGTATTCGATCTACATGACCCATGCAGCCTTGATCTTCTGCTTTTCGGCGATCTTCATCGTCGCGCAGAAGGTGACCGGGCAACCGCTGGCGCCGATGATCGACGGGCAGCGCTTCATGGACACGGGCTCTGTGTTTTTCAACAACCTGTTCGCCGTGGGTGTGACGCTGCTGGCGGTGGGGCTTGCGGCGCTGGCGCACAAATACATCGAGATGAAGGGCTATGAGCTGGGCAAGCGGGTGGCGAATCCTGCGGCGTCCAGGCCCGCCGCCGAACCGGCTGATACCCGCTTGAGAACTCGGGCGACGGTCAGCGATTGAGCCAGGCGGCCATGCCCAGGCCGGCGGCGCGGCCACTGGCAAAACAGGCGGTGAGCAGATAGCCGCCGGTGGGGGCTTCCCAGTCGAGCATCTCACCGGCGCAGAACACCCCCGGCATGGCGCTGAGCATCAGTTGCTCATCCAGCGCTTCGAAAGCCACGCCACCGGCGGTGCTGATCGCCTCGTCCAGCGGGCGGGGGCGGATCAGTGTCAGCGGCAGATGTTTGATCGCCTGGGCCAGCGCTGCCGGATCGGCGAACGCCTCGGCTGGCGCCAGTTCGCGCAGCAATGCCGCCTTGACTCCGTCGATCCCGACCTGACTGTGCAGATGCCTGGACATCGAGCGCGAGCCACGGGGTTTGCTCAGGGCCTTGTGGATATCTTGCAGACGCTTGCCGGGCAGCAGGTCGATCTCGACCGTGGCCTCGCGCTGCTGGTTGATCGCCTCGCGGATCTGCGCCGACAGCGCGTAGACCAGGCTGCCTTCAATGCCGGTGGCAGTGACCACGCATTCGCCCAGGCGCAATTCCTGACCCTGCAAACCCATGGCGATGTTCTTCAGCGGCGCCCCGGCAAACTTGCCCTTGAGCACATCACTCCAGCCTGACACTTCGAAGCCACAGTTGGCCGCCTGCAACGGCGCCATCTGCACACCGCGCTGTTCCAGCAGCGGCAGCCACGCGCCATCCGAGCCCAGCCGCGCCCAACTAGCGCCGCCCAAGGCGAGCAGGGTGGCATCCGGCTGGATCGTCAATCCGCCTTCGGGGTTGGCGATGCGCAGGCTGCCCTCGGCATTCCAGCCCAACCAGCGATGGCGGGTGTGGATAACTACGCCGGCGTCGCGCAGGCGCTTGAGCCAGGCACGCAGCAACGGCGCGGCTTTCATGTCGGTAGGAAAAACCCGGCCGGAGGTGCCGACGAAGGTCTGGATGCCCAGCCCGTGAATCCATTCGCACAGCGCCTGGGCGTCCATCCCACGCAGCAGGGGTGCGATCATCGGTGCGCGTTTGGCGTAGCGCGAGAGAAAGGCCGGGTAGGGCTCGGAGTGGGTGATGTTCATGCCGCCGACGCCGGCCAGCAGGAATTTGCGCCCCACCGATGGCATGGCGTCGTACAGATCGACCTTGCACCCGGCCTGGCTCAGCACTTCGGCGGCCATCAAACCCGCAGGCCCACCCCCGATGATGGCGACGGATTTTGCGGAGTTGGCGGTACTGGAAGTCATGGGCAAGCTGCGGATCGATGAAGTAGGGCGCGCATTCTACCCGAGCCTCGTGACGAACGAGCGACCTGTGGAAAACTATTGAGCAAAAAACGTACAGCGTGCGCCAGGCCTTGCGCGGTGTGGGGTCTGAACCCTTGCACTCAGGTTATCCACAGGCCGCTCCACAGCGGATGTGGGTAACTGACCGATACTGTAGGACCGCGCTTGCCCGCGACCGCGATCTGCCTGTGCCGTAAATGTTGGCTGATACTCCGCGATCGCGGGCAAGCGCGCTCCTACAGGGTGTATCGTTTCAGAGTCCTTCCGAGACCCACACCCGCTGCGCGCTGTGATGCAAAATCCCGTGCCGACGCGCCAGCGCCTCGCGATCCTTGCTGTATCCACCGCCGATCACGCCCATCACCGGGATGTCCCGCCCCAGGCAGTGGCGCATCACGGCTTCATCGCGGCGGGCCACACCGCTGTCGGTCAGTTGCAGGTAGCCCAGGGCATCGTCCTTGTGCACGTCGACGCCTGCGTCGTACAGCACCAGGTCAGGTTGATACAGCGGCAGCAGGTAATTGAGCGTGTCGTCGACTACCTTCAGGTAATCGGCGTCGCCCATGCCCATCGGCAGCGGGATGTCCCAGTCACTTTGCGCCTTGCGCGCCGGGAAGTTCTTTTCGCAGTGCAGCGAGACCGTGATCGCGTCTTCGGTGTGTTCCAGAATCCGCGCCGTGCCGTCACCTTGATGCACGTCGCAGTCGAAGATCAGCACCCGGTGCACCCGGCCGCTCTGCAGCAGGAAATGGCTGATGATCGCCAGGTCGTTGAAGATGCAGAAGCCGGCGGGGTAGTCGTAATGAGCGTGGTGGGTGCCACCCGCCAGATGGCAGGCGAGGCCGTGCTGCAGGGCCTTTTCGGCCGTCAGCAGCGAGCCGCCGACGGCGCGCACCGTACGTCGGGCCAGATCCTCGCTCCATGGCAGGCCCAGGCGGCGCTGGTCCTCGCGGGAAAGGTCTCCGTCCATGTACCGACGGATGTAGGACGGATCATGGGCCAGCGCAAGAATGTCCTCCGGGCAAATCTGCGGACGAAACAACTGAGCATCCGTGGTCAGGCCGCTGTCGATAAGGTGGTCGTGCAGCAGCCGGAACTTGTCCATCGGGAAACGATGGTCGGGTGGAAACTCGGGGCTGTAGTCTTCATGGTAGATAAGTGGAAGAGACATGGTGCGCACGTGCAGGATTCGAGAGGCAATCTTGCCAGTTATGGCCGCGAGCGCACAGGGAATTGCCCAACAAGTGGGCTGTCGGACTGACAGCCATTCGGGAAGCGGGGCAGGGGAGACGTTTCAATGGAGCCGATACTCGAGCTCAATAGCGCACGCTTGCTGATGCGCCAGTGGCGCGATGACGATTTGCAGGCGTTCGCGGCGATGTGCGCCGATCCGCAGGTCATGCGGTACTTTCCGGCGCCCATGAGCCGCCTGGAGAGCGCCAAGATGATCGGGCGCATTCGTGGCCATTTCGCCGAATACGGTTTTGGCCTTTGGGCGCTGGAGCGCAAGGACACCGGCCAATTCATCGGTTTCACCGGGCTGAACGTGGTGGGCTTCGACGCATTCTTCACCCCGGCGGTGGAGATCGGCTGGCGCCTGGCCCGCGAGCACTGGGGGCTGGGCTACGCCAGCGAAGCGGCCTGGACCGTGCTCGGCTGCGGTTTCGAGCACGTGGAGCTGGACGAGATCGTGTCCTTTACGGCGGTCAGCAACCTGCCTTCGCAAAAGGTCATGCAGGCCATCGGCATGCGTCATGAGCCGAGCGACGATTTCGAGCATCCGAACCTGCCCGCCGAGCACCCGTTGCGCCCGCATGTGCTGTACCGCATCAACCGTCAGCAGTGGCTCGCCACCTTGTGATTGGCGGGAATCGCGCTACAAACATCTGTATCATTTCGCACAGACTGTGACGAATACGTGCGAGACGACTGTGTGTGAGGAGCTGGGAATGAGCCATGTGCTGGATGATCTGGTAGCGCTGCTGAGCCTTGAACCGATCGAAGAAAACCTTTTCCGTGGCCGCAGCCAGGACCTGGGCTTTCGCCAGTTGTTTGGCGGGCAAGTGCTGGGCCAGTCGTTGTCGGCGGCGAGCAAGACCGTCGAAGACGCCCGCCATGTGCATTCGTTGCACGGCTATTTCCTGCGCCCGGGTGACGCCCATCTGCCGGTGGTCTACCAGGTTGACCGGGTTCGCGACGGCGGCAGCTTCAGCACCCGGCGCGTGACGGCGATCCAGAAGGGGCACCCGATCTTCACCTGCAGCGCGTCCTTTCAATACGACGAAGAAGGCTTCGAGCATCAGAGCCAGATGCCGCAAGTGGTCGGTCCGGAAAACCTGCCTTCGGAACTGGAGCTGATGCGCCAGCGCGAGCACCTGATTCCGGCGCACATGAAAGACAAGCTGCTGTGCCCCAAACCCATCGAGTTTCGCCCGGTGACCGAGTCCGACCCCTACAAACCCAAGCCGACCGATCCTGTGAAATACGTGTGGTTCCGGGCGGATGGCGAGTTGCCGGACATCCCCGCGCTGCACAAATACATGCTCGCCTATGCCTCGGACTTCAATCTGCTGACCACCTCCCTGCTGCCTCACGGCAAGACGGTCTGGCAGAAAGACATGCAGATCGCCAGCCTCGACCATTCGCTGTGGTTCCACGGTGAACTGCGCGCCGATGACTGGTTGCTCTACGCGATGGACAGTCCCTGGGCCGGAAACTCCCGTGGCTTCTCTCGCGGCAGCGTGTACAACCGCGCAGGCACGCTTGTGGCCTCGGTCAGCCAGGAAGGGTTGATTCGCCATCGCAAGGACTGGGCATGAGCCTTTCGCAGTTGCGCCACTGGGTATTCGACATGGACGGCACGCTGACCATCGCCGTGCATGACTTCCCGGCCATCAAGCGCGCGCTGGGCATTCCCCAGGAAGATGACATTCTCGGCCATCTGGCAGCCTTGCCCGCCGATGTTGCGGCGGCCAAGCATGCGTGGCTGCTGGAACATGAGCGTGAACTGGCAGTGGCGTCGAAGCCTGCGCCGGGTGCCGTGGAACTGGTCAA
>Ga0207655_1001268_pt1 | contig 24088 bp, 21 predicted proteins | sample KBSM44metaG_FD_184398 | JGI IMG/M metagenome (GOLD analysis project Ga0207655, IMG submission 184398) | Miscanthus rhizosphere microbial communities from Kellogg Biological Station, Michigan, USA - KBS M4-4 metaG (SPAdes) (version 2) | ecosystem: Host-associated > Plants > Roots > Rhizosphere >... | reverse complement strand
TTGCCGGTGGTGGGGGTGCCGCTGCCGTTCATCAGCTACGGCGGCACCGCCATGGTGACGCTGGGGCTGGGGCTGGGCATCCTGATGTCCATCGCCCGGGCCCGAAAACTGGCTCAAAGCTAGCGCGCCCCCAGGCCAGGAACACCGGGGAACCGGCCTTGCCGGGCCTCCGGTGTCCCCGGCAGGGGGAAGGCGAAGCGACGCGAAGTGCGCGCAGCCTGGGGGCGAGCCATAGAATCCTGAAATGATCTCTCGCGAACCCACCATCGAGCGCCTCGCCACGGCGCAACAGCTCCTGCTCACGCCGTTCGGACTCGACGAATCGCACCTGAGCAAGGCCTTGGCCGAGATCACCGCGCACCGGGTGGACGACGCCGACCTGTACTTCCAGTACACCCGCAGCGAAGGCTGGAGCCTCGAAGAGGGCATCGTCAAGACCGGCAGCTTCAGCATCGACCAGGGCGTTGGCGTGCGCGCGGTCAGTGGCGAGAAAACCGCCTTCGCTTACTCCGACGATATTTCCGAAGCCTCGCTGCTCGACGCGGCGCGCACGGTCCGCTCCATTTCCTCCGCTGGCCGCACCGGCCGCGTGAAGACGGCGACCCGCAAGATCGCCTCCAGCCGCTCGCTCTACGACGGCATCGACCCCATCGCCACGCTCGACAGCACCGCCAAGGTGAAGCTGCTCGAAAAGGTCGAAAAACTGGCCCGCTCGCGCGATCCGCGCGTCGCGCAGGTCATGGCCGGCCTCGCAAGCGAATACGACGTGGTGCTCGTGGCCCGCGCCGACGGCACGCTGGCCGCCGACGTGCGCCCGCTGGTGCGCCTGTCGGTCACCGTGATCGCCGAGCAGAACGGCCGTCGCGAAATCGGCTCCGGTGGTGGCGGCGGGCGTTTCGGCCTGGCCTATTTCACCGACGAGCAGATCGCCGAATACGTCGACCACGCCGTGAAGGCCGCGCTGACCAACCTCGACGCGCGCCCGGCCCCGGCCGGCGAAATGACCGTGGTGCTCGGCTCCGGCTGGCCCGGCATCCTGTTGCACGAGGCCATCGGCCACGGGCTCGAGGGCGACTTCAACCGCAAGGGCTCCAGCGCATTCTCGGGCCGCATCGGCCAGCGCGTGGCGGCCAAGGGCGTCACCGTGCTCGACGACGGCACCATTGCCGACCGCCGCGGCTCGCTCAACGTCGACGACGAGGGCAACGCCAGCCAGCGCAACGTGCTGATCGAGGACGGCATCCTCAAGGGCTACATCCAGGATGCGCTCAACGCGCGCCTCATGAAGGTCAAGCCCACCGGCAACGGCCGCCGCGAGAGCTACGCCCACGTGCCGATGCCGCGCATGACGAACACCTACATGCTCGGCGGCGACAAGGACCCGAAGGAAATCGTCGCCAGCATCAAGAAGGGCCTGTACGCCACCAACTTCGGCGGCGGGCAGGTCGACATCACGAGCGGCAAGTTCGTGTTCTCGGCCAGCGAGGCCTACTGGGTCGAGAACGGCAAGATCCAGTACCCCGTGAAGGGCGCGACCATCGTGGGCAACGGCCCCGACGCGCTCACCCGCGTGACCATGATCGGCAACGACATGGCGCTCGACTCCGGCGTCGGCACCTGCGGCAAGGAAGGCCAGAGCGTGCCCGTGGGCGTCGGCCAGCCGACCCTGCGCATCGATGGTTTGACCGTAGGCGGAACGGCCTGAGAGCTTGCTAAGCTGCGCTCCTTCACAAACTAGGAAGGAGCTTTCGATGATGAGGATCAGGATCAATTCGTCCGCGACCCTGTGGGCCGTGACTGCAGCGGTGGCGCTGGCAGGCGCAGGCTGCGCGTCGCGCGGCGGCAGCCAGGGCGCGGCTGCGCCGGCACCCGCGGCCGCTCCCGCCGCACCGGCCCGCGGCGGCGCGAAGGCCGGCATGGATGCCCAGGGCAACGTGGTCGATTCCTCCAAGGTCGAGGCTGGCAGCGGCCGCACCGTCAAGGGCCTGAACGGCTACGAAGGCGAGATCACCGGCAACCCGGCGCGCAACAGCAAGTTCGCGCGCCTGCAGATCGGCATGAGCGCCAGGCAGGTCACGGACCTCGCGGGCCCGCCGACCGACCAGGGGGCCTACGTCACCGGCAAGGCCTTCATTCCGTTCTATTTCGGCAGCGACCGCCACCGCTACGAAATGACCTACAAGGGGCAGGGGCGGCTGGTCTTCGCGGGCGGCGGCATGGGCGACTATTCCAGCGGCAACCTGATCTGGATCATCCACAACCCGAACGAATCGGGCTACCGATAAACAACGCACGTCCCGGCCGCTTGACCGGGATTTTTCTTTCCGTGCTACATTTCGCCTCCATGTCCGCTCTTCGCGCTTATTTCTTTGCCTACTTTTGGTTCCCGGTTTCCGGCGGACGAGAGGCGAGCGCGTAAAGCAAACGAACACCCTCCCAAAACCGCCGGTGGCCTCAAGCCCCCGGCGGTTTTTTTATGCCCTGACGACATTCACTCCAACAAGGAAGCACCCATGAGCACGAACACTGCCCCCGCCAGCGACAGCTGGTATGCGAGCGTCGAAAAAACCAGCAAGACCGACGACGAACGCATCAAGGACATCAACGTGCTGCCCCCTCCCGAACATCTGATCCGCTTCTTCCCGATCCGCGGCACGCCGGTCGAAACGCTGATCGAAGGCACGCGCCGCAGCATCCACAACATCATGGCCGGCAAGGACGACCGGCTGCTGGTGATCATGGGTCCCTGCTCGATCCATGACCCGGCCGCCGCGCTCGAATACGCCCGCCGCCTCAAGGTCGAGCGCGAGAAATACGCCGGCACGCTCGAGATCGTGATGCGCGTGTACTTCGAGAAGCCGCGCACGACGGTCGGCTGGAAGGGCCTCATCAACGACCCGTACCTCGACGAGAGCTTCCGCATCGACGAAGGCCTGCGCATCGCGCGCCAGCTGCTGATCGACATCAACCGCCTGGGCCTGCCGGCGGGCAGCGAGTTCCTCGACGTGATCTCGCCGCAGTACATCGGCGACCTGATTTCCTGGGGCGCCATCGGCGCGCGCACCACCGAAAGCCAGGTGCACCGCGAACTGGCCTCGGGCCTGTCGGCTCCGATCGGCTTCAAGAACGGCACCGACGGCAACATCCGCATCGCCACCGACGCCATCCAGGCGGCGGCGCGCGGCCATCACTTCCTGTCGGTGCACAAGAATGGCCAGGTCGCCATCGTGCAGACCAACGGCAACCGCGACTGCCACGTGATCCTGCGTGGCGGCAAGGCGCCGAACTACGACGCCGCCAGCGTCGAGGCCGCCTGCAAGGACCTGGAAGCCGCCAAGCTGCCGCCCACGCTGATGGTCGACTGCAGCCACGCCAACAGCTCCAAGCAGCACCAGAAGCAGATCGACGTGGCGAAGGACATCGCTGCGCAGATCGCCGGCGGCTCCAACCGCGTGTTCGGCGTGATGGTCGAAAGCCACCTGCAGCCGGGCGCCCAGAAGTTCACGCCGGGCAAGGACCAGCTGTCGGGCCTCGAGTACGGCAAGAGCATCACCGACGCCTGCATCGGCTGGGACGATTCGGTGCAGGTGCTCGACACGCTGTCGCAAGCGGTCAAGCAGCGCCGGGGTTAAAGCATTTCGGCCAGGTCGGGCCAGTGGTGCCGCATCGACGCAGCCTCGCTGCTGTCGGTCGGCACCATCGAGAAGTCGGCGAAATCGAAGCCGGGCCCGACCATGCAGGCGACCAGCGTGTAGTCGCCCGAGCTGTGGCCCTGAATCGGCCGGGCGGCCTGCCATTGGCCGGCGGGCACCACGTGCTGGGGGCGCGTGCCGTGTACATCGACCGGGCCCAGCTTCACGTGGGCCGGCGCCGTGCGCATCGCGGCGTCGCAGGTCCACAGTGCCAGCGGCACGCCTTCAAGATGAACCCAGACCTCGTCGGACAGCACCCGATGCCAGCGCGAATGCTGGTTTGCTTCGAGCAGGAAGTAGATGCTGGTCAGCGCGCTGCGGGGCGCGCGGCCGTCGACGGGCTCCACGCTGGCGGGCGATCGGAACACCTCGGCATACCAGCCGCCCTCGGGGTGGGGCTGGAGCTTCAGGGCGTCGATCAGCTCACGCGCGCGCATGGCGCTCATGATGCGTGGGTGGCGCGTAGCGCCGCAAGCAGTTTGTCGTGCACGCCGCCGAAGCCGCCGTTGCTCATGCAGACGATGTGATCGCCCGGCCGGGCGGCGGCCACGACCTGCCTCACGAGCGGCTCGATGGCCCCGGCCACCTGCGCGCGCGCGCCCATCGGCGCAAGCGCCGCCGCCGCGTCCCAGTCGAGCCCCGCCGTGTGGCAGAACGACAGGTCGGCCGACTCCAGGCTCCACGGCAACTGCGCTGCCATGACGCCCAGCTTCATCGTGTTGCTGCGCGGTTCGAAGGCCGCGAGGATGCGCTCACTTTGCTTGCCGGCCGCGTCGAGCTTCTGGCGCAGGCCGTCGAGCGTGGTGCGGATGGCCGTCGGATGATGCGCGAAATCGTCGTAGACCGTGATCGCCCCGCCGTTGTGCTCGACCGTGCCGCGCAGTTCCATGCGCCGGCGCACATTGCGGAAGCTGCCCAGCGCCCGGGCCGCTTCGGCCGGCGCCACACCCACGTGCTCGGCCGCGGCGATGGCGGCCAGCGCATTCATCTGGTTGTGCAGGCCCGAGAGCTCCCATTCGACCCGGCCGACGACTTCGCCTTGCTGCAGCACGTCGAAAGCGTCGTGCGAGCCGCGCGCCTGCCATTCGCCGCCGGCACCGAAGCGCGCGAGTTCGCTCCAGCAGCCCTGGGCCAGCACACGCTGCAGGCTTTCTTCGGCAGCGTTCACCACCACCCGGCCGGTGCCCGGCACCGTGCGCACGAGGTGATGAAACTGGCGTTCGATGGCGGCAAGATCGTCGAAGATGTCGGCATGATCGAACTCGAGGTTGTTCAGCACGGCGGTGCGCGGCCGGTAGTGCACGAACTTGCTGCGCTTGTCGAAGAAGGCCGTGTCGTACTCGTCGGCCTCGATCACGAAGGCAGGGCCGTCGCCCAACCGGGCCGAGACGCCGAAGTCCAGCGGCACGCCGCCCACCAGGAAGCCGGGTGCCTTGCCGCCTTTTTCCAGCACCCAGGCCAGCATCGACGTGGTCGTCGTCTTGCCATGCGTGCCGGCCACGGCCAGCACATGGCGGCCCAGCAGCACGTGTTCGGCCAGCCATTGCGGGCCGCTGGTGTAGGGCTTGCCGGCGTCGAGGATGGCCTCCATCAGCGGGAACTTGGGGCTGCCGTCAGGCAGCCGCGCCCGGGACACCACGTTGCCGACCACGAACATGTCCGGTGCCAGGGAGAGCTGCTCGGCGCCGAAACCCTCGATCAGGTCGATGCCGAGGGCGCGCAGCTGGTCGCTCATCGGCGGGTACACGCCGGCGTCGCAGCCCGTGACCCGGTGGCCTGCCTCGCGCGCCAGGGCGGCCACGCCGCCCATGAACGTGCCGCAGATACCCAGAATATGAATGTGCATCGGTCGATTCTAGGGAAGCGGCATGCCGCGCCCGTGCCGGGGCCGCGTGTTTCTCCCGCTCTTCGTACTGATGTTCATGTGAGGGGCGCCCGCTGCGGGCAAAATGCCCCGATGGACACGTCCAAGCGTGAAATTGCCGCTGCTGCTGCCCGCCTCGTCGTCGAGGAGGGGCTGGAATACGGCCCGGCCAAGCGCCGGGCCCTGCGCGACCTGGGCCTTTCGGCGCGCACCGCGCTGCCGAACAACGACGAGGTCGAGGCCGAGGTGCGCGAGTACATCGAGCTTTTCTGCGCCGATACCCAGCCTCAGGAACTGCATGTGTTGCGGCTGCTCGCGCTCGAGTGGATGGAGCGCATGGCCGCGTTCCGCCCCCATGTGGGCGGTGCCGTGTGGCACGGAACGGCGACACGGTTGTCGGATATTTATATTCAGTTGTTCTGCGATGACTCCAAATCGGCCGAAATCGCCTTAATTGATCACCATGTGGACTATGAGCCGCGCATGGTGACCGGCTTCCACGGCGAGCAGGTCGAGGCCCTGAGCGTGCATGCTCCGAGCCGCGCGCTCGGCGAGGAGATCGGCGTGCACCTGCTGGTCTACGACCTCGACGACCTGCGCGGTGCCCTGAAGCCCGACGCCCAGGGGCGCGCGCCGCGTGGCGACCTGGCTGCGCTGCGCCGACTGATCGAACAAGAAAAGGACAAGTGAATGAATTCTTCGCCCACCCGACGCGGCATGCTTTATGCCGGCGTGGCGGCAGCGGCTGCGGCCGCCGGGTTTGGCGGCGCCTGGTGGAAGGAGCGCAGCAGCGGCGCGGGCGGTGAGATGCTCGACGCGGCCTTCTGGGCCCAGAGTTTCGAGCGGCCGGAGGGTGGTGACCTCGTGCTGTCGAGCTTGCGCGGCAAGCCGCTGCTGCTCAACTTCTGGGCGACGTGGTGCCCGCCATGCGTCGAGGAAATGCCCCTGATCGACGCCTTTTTCCGCGAACAGGGTGCTAATGGCTGGCAAGTGGTCGGATTGGCCATCGACCAGCCGAGTGCCGTGCGCAAGTTCCTGCAGCGTACGCCGGTGACCTATCCGACGGGCCTGGCCGGCTTGCAGGGCACGGAGCTGGTCAAGAATCTAGGCAACACGGGCGGCGGTTTGCCCTTCACGCTGGTCCTGAATGCGAACGGCTCCGTGGCCGCCCGTAAAATGGGCAAGCTCGATGCTGCCGACCTGAACACTTGGCGGCGTGAACTGGTTCACGGTTAGAATCACTTCCTTACGCTGGCGTTAGACGCCGAAAGCCGAAAATCACCGATTTTCGAACAAGTTATATCCTGAAGACCGGCTCAGCCGGCACTGGAGTCCCATGGATCTGCGCAAACTCAAGACACTGATCGATTTGGTGTCCGAATCGAATATTTCCGAACTGGAAATCACGGAAACCGAAGGCAAGGTTCGCATCGTCAAGGGCGGTGGTGCCGCCCCCGTGCAGTATGTGCAAACCCTGGCAGCGCCTCAGGCGGCCGCTGCACCGGCAGTCACCGCTGGTGCTCCGGCGGCATCCGCCGTGGCCGGCGCACCGGCAGCCGAAGCCGCTCCGGCAGGCCATGCCGTGAAGTCGCCGATGGTCGGCACCTTCTACCGTTCGTCCAGCCCGGGCGCCCCGGCGTTCGTCGAGGTCGGCAGTAAGGTCACCGAGGGCGACACCGTCTGCATCATCGAAGCGATGAAGATCCTCAACGAAATCGAAGCCGACAAATCCGGCACGATCACCCAGATCCTCGGCGAAAACGGCCAGGCGGTCGAATACGGACAGCCGCTGTTCATCATCGAGTGACCATGTTCAAGAAGATTCTGGTTGCGAACCGGGGGGAGATTGCACTCCGGATTCAGCGTGCCTGCAGTGAACTCGGCATCAAGGCCGTGATGGTCTATTCCGAGGCTGACCGCGAAGCGAAGTACGTCAAGCTCGCCGAAGAAGCGGTGTGCATCGGTCCGGCCCCGTCGGCGCAGAGCTACCTCAACATGCCGGCGATCATTTCGGCGGCCGAAGTGACCGACGCCGAAGCCATCCACCCCGGCTATGGCTTCCTGAGCGAGAACGCGAACTTCGCCGAGCGCGTGGAGCAAAGCGGTTTCCAGTTCATCGGCCCGACGCCCGACAACATCCGCACGATGGGCGACAAGGTGTCGGCCAAGCAGGCCATGATCAAGGCCGGCGTGCCGTGCGTGCCCGGCTCCGAGGGCGAACTCTCGGACGACGCCGCCACCAACAAGCGCATCGCGCGTGCCATCGGCTACCCGGTCATCATCAAGGCGGCGGGCGGCGGCGGTGGCCGCGGCATGCGCGTGGTGCACACCGAGGCGGCGCTGGTCAATGCGATCCAGATGACCAAGGCGGAAGCCGGCGCGGCCTTCAGCAACCCGGCCGTGTACATGGAGAAGTTTCTCCAGAACCCGCGCCACATCGAGATCCAGATCCTCGCGGACAAGCACAAGAACGCGGTCTACCTGGGCGAGCGCGACTGCTCCATGCAGCGCCGCCATCAGAAGGTGATCGAGGAATCGCCCGCCCCGGGCATTCCGCGCAAGCTGATCGAGAAGATCGGCGAACGCTGCGCTGCCGCCTGCAAGAAGATCAACTATCGCGGCGCCGGCACCTTCGAGTTTCTCTACGAAAACGGCGAGTTCTATTTCATCGAGATGAACACGCGCGTGCAGGTGGAGCACCCGGTGACGGAGTTCACCACGGGCATCGACATCGTCAAGACGCAGATCATGGTCGCGGCCGGCGAGAAGCTGCCGTTCACGCAGCGCCAGATCCAGATGCACGGCCATGCCATCGAGGTGCGCATCAATGCCGAGGACGCGTGGAAGTTCACGCCGTCGCCAGGCCGCATCACGATGTGGCATCCGCCGGGCGGCCCGGGCGTTCGCGTCGATTCGCACGCGTACACCAACTACTTCGTGCCGCCGAACTACGACTCGATGATCGGCAAGATCATCGTCTACGGCGACACGCGCGAGCAGGCCATGGCCCGCATGCGCACGGCGCTCAACGAGACCGTGATCGAAGGCATCCAGACCAACATTCCGCTGCACCGCGAACTGATGGTCGATTCCAAGTTCATGACGGGCGGCACCAACATCCACTACCTCGAAGAGTGGCTGGCTGCGCACAAGCGCTGACCCGGGACGTCGCGATGTTCGAACTCCGCCTGATGGCGCCGGAAGACCGGGTCGAAACGCTCGGTGAAGCGCTCGATGCACTCGATGCATTGAGCGTGTCGGTGGAAGACGCCGACGCGCAGACCGATGCAGAGCAGGCACTGTTCGGCGAACCGGGCATGCCGCCGCCGAAAGAAGGCTGGCAGCGTTCGCGCGTGATCGCGCTGTTCCCCAACGAGGCGCTCGCGAAAGAGGCCGCGTCGGTGCTGGTGCTGCAGGACTTCTTCGAAGGCTGCGAGGTGCTCGGCATCGCGCCCGTGCCCGAGCAGGACTGGGTACGCCTCACGCAATCGCAATTCGCGCCGGTCGAGATCACGCCCGAGTTCTGGATCGTGCCGACGTGGCACGAGCCGCCCGGGCAGGCCAGGCAGGTGATCCGGCTAGACCCCGGCCTGGCCTTCGGCACCGGCACGCATCCCACCACGCGCATGTGCCTGCGATGGATCGCCACGCAAGGCACGCTCGGCAACCAGCGCGTGCTCGACTACGGCTGCGGCTCCGGCATTCTCGCGATCGGTGCGGCGAAGTTCGGTGCAGCCGAGATCGACGCCGTCGACATCGATGAAGCCGCGGTCTCCTCGACCCGGCTCAATGCCGAGGCCAACGGCGTCCGGCTGAACGCCGGCCTGCCCGAAGCGGCCAAGGGCCACTACGACACCGTGCTCGCCAACATCCTGGCCACGCCGCTCAAGGTGCTCGCGCCGCTGCTGCGCAGCCATGTGAGGGCGGGTGGATCGCTGGTGCTGGCCGGCATTCTCGAGCGCCAGGCCGACGAGTTGAAGGAAGCCTACGCGCCTTACGCCGCGCTCGAAGTCAGCGACACCGAGGACGGCTGGATCCTCATGACCGCGCGCTGCTGAGCCACCGCATCGCGCCCCTCTCGCGGCGAGGGCGCAACCCTACAATCGCCCGGTCATGAGTCTCGTCACGCGCTGCCCTGCCTGCACCACCACCTTCAAGGTGGTGCGCGACCAGCTTCGCATTTCGGACGGCTGGGTGCGCTGTGGCCGGTGCAGCCACGTGTTCGACGCCACGCTCGATCTGCACGAGGCGCCAGATGGCGCCCCGGCAAATGCGTCGCCGCCGGTGCCGGGTGGCGGCTACATGCCGGGACTGGTCGAATCTTCCCCGGAGTCCGAAGCGACGCCCCCTCCGGAACGCCGGAAGCCGGCGGAAGATGCGGATTTCGTCGGCGACGAGCCCGAGCCACAACCTCTGCACACGCTGCCACCGGGAGTTCCGGCATCCGCACCGTCACCTGCGGCTGTGTCGCCGCCGGCGTTCTCGCTGTCATTGCCCGAACACGGCATTGACGAGCCGTGGTCCGACCTCGACGCCAGCGAACCCGCGTGGAAGCCGCCGCCGAGCACGCTGCCACCGTTTCCGAACATCGACCTGAACCTCGCTTCGCCGCCCCCAGCGCCGTCGCCTCCGGCACCGCCGCTGCCCATTGCCTCGCGCATCAGGACGCGCGCGCTGATCGAGCATGCGAGCATCGACGACGATGGGGAGGGGGAGCGCCAGCAGCAAGAGAAGGACCATGACCAGGTGCAGATGCAGAAAGCGCTGCGCCGGGCCCGCATCAAGTCGGCCAAGATCGCGAGCGCCAAGGCCCGCGAGGAGCGTGCAGCCGCGAAGGCGCCGGCCGTGGTGGTGCAATCCGAGAGCGAAAGCGAGCCTGCCCCTGCGTTCTCCTCGGACTTGGAGCTGCCGGTGGGCCATCCCCTCGCGGACGAGGACGAGCTTGCCGAGAAGGCGCCCGGCTTCTGGCAGCGCAAGGGTGTGCGCATCGTGCTGATCTTGCTGGCGGTGCTCGCCGTGCTGCTGCTCGTCGTTCAGGTCATTCGCCATGAGCGCGACGGCATCGCGGCGCGCCAGCCGAACCTGCGGCCTGCCCTCGCGGCGCTGTGCCAGCACACCGGCTGCGAACTCGCTGCCCTGCGCCAGATTGGCGACATCGTCATCGAAGGCGCGGCCTTCGCGCGTGAGAAGAGCGGAGGCAACGACTACCGCCTGAGCTTCACCCTGCGCAATGGCGCGACCGTGCCGCTCGCCATGCCGGCCGTCGAGCTCTCGCTGCTCGACACGCAGGAGCGCGCCGTGGTGCGTCGCGTGCTGATGCCGGCGGACTATGGCGCGCCGGCGGTACTGCCGGCCCGCGCCGACCGCGCGGCCTCGCTGCCCCTGGCCTTGTCCGCCTCGGAGGCCGCGGCGCTGCCACCCATCGCGGGCTATCGCGTCGAGGCTTTCTATCCCTGAGCGGCGGCGCCTGCCTGCACGCGTCCTTTTTCCTCCCCAATTCTTTTATCAACGGTGCACCCATGGCAGCAGTGATTTGCGGTTCCCTCGCATTCGACACCATCATGACTTTCGAGGGCCGGTTCGCCGACCAGATCCTTCCGGACCAGTTGCACATTCTCAATGTGTCGTTCCTGGTGCCGACCCTGCGTCGTGACTTCGGCGGCTGCGCGGGCAACATCGCCTACAGCCTCAATGCATTGGGAGGTACCGCGCTGCCCATGGCCACGCTCGGCAGCGACGGCGCGTCGTACCTCGAGCGCATGCGCTCGCTGGGCATCGATACCGGGTTCGTGCGCCAGCTCGACGACACCTTCACCGCGCAGGCGATGATCATGAGCGACGTCGACAACAACCAGATCACCGCCTTCCACCCCGGAGCGATGCAGCAGGCGCACATCACGAAAGTGGCGGCGCGTGACGATATCAAGCTCGGCATCATCGCGCCCGATGGCCGCGACGCGATGCTGCAGCACGCGGAGCAGTTCGCCGCCGCGGATGTCCCGTTCGTGTTCGATCCGGGCCAGGGCCTGCCGATGTTCGACGGCGAGGCGCTGCGCCATTTCGTCGACCTTGCGAGCTGGGTTGTGGTGAACGACTACGAAGGCAAGATGCTTTCGCAGCGCACCGGCTGGAGCCTGGCCGAGATCTCGAAGCGCGTGCGCGGCCTGGTCGTTACGCTGGCGGCCGAGGGCTGCGAGGTATGGACCGATGGCGAGCGCGAGCATGTGCCTGGCGTGGTCGCGACCGAAGTGGTCGAGCCCACGGGTTGCGGCGACGCCTGGCGCGGCGCGCTGCTGTTCGGTCTGGAAAAGGGTTGGCCGCTGGCGCGATGCGCCGCACTTGGCAACAAGGTCGGTGCGCTCAAGATCGCGCAGCGCGGCCCGCAGAACTACGAGATCGACCGAAAGGCCCTGGGTCTCTGATCTTCCTTCTTCCCGAAGCACCAATAAAAAAGCCCGGCACCGCAAGGTACCGGGCTTTGCGCCTTCAAGGCCGCTGAGAAGCTCAGGGCTTGCTGGCCGTGGGGAACGGCCAGGCTGCCTGGGGATTCAGCGTCGTTTGCGCTGCAGGGGCAGGCGCTACGGCTGCGGCCTTGGCGGGCGCAGCGGCCTTGGGAGCCTTCTTCGCAGCAGGCTTCTTGGCAGCAGGCTTTTTCGCGGCTTTCTTGGCCGCGGCCTTTTTCGCAGGCGCCTTCTTGGCAGCAGCCTTCTTCGCAGGGGCCTTCTTCGCGGCTGCCTTCTTGGCAGGAGCCTTCTTCGCCGCCGCCTTCTTGGCAGGAGCCTTCTTCGCTGCGGCCTTCTTGGCCGGAGCCTTCTTGGCCGGTGCTGCCTTCTTCGCGGCTACCTTCTTGGCAGGCGCCTTCTTGGCGGCTACCTTCTTCGCTGCGACCTTCTTTGCCGGAGCCTTCTTGGCCGGTGCTGCCTTCTTCGCGGCTACCTTCTTGGCAGGCGCCTTCTTGGCGGCTACCTTCTTCGCTGCGACCTTCTTGGCCGGAGCCTTCTTCGCAGCTACCTTCTTGGCGGGAGCCTTCTTGGCTACAGCCTTCTTTGCCGGAGCCTTCTTTGCAGCGGCTTTCTTAGCCGGCGCTTTCTTTGCAGTTGCCATTTCTATTTCTCCTTGATCAAGTTGAAAAAATCAACCTATTGAAGCACTCCACGCACGTTGGGTAGCGTGAAGCGATTCATGGCGTTGGAATCTGAGCCCAGCACCATGAACACCTGAGCCCTCGTCCATGCCGCGCTCTTCGGCGCGATCGGTGGCAAGGGCAATTCTTGAATTCATTAATTATTGTCGGAAAGATTCAATCCCAGGAGAGCGCACCACCCGACTGGTACTCGATCACGCGGGTTTCGAAAAAGTTGCGCTCTTTCTTCAGGTCAATCATTTCGCTCATCCAGGGGAAGGGATTTTCTTCGTTCGGGAAGAGCGTTTCGAGGCCGATCTGCTGCGCACGCCGATTGGCGATGTACCGCAGGTAGCCCTTGAACATGGAGGCGTTCATGCCGAGCACGCCGCGAGGCATGGTGTCTTCGGCGTATTTGTATTCGAGCTCGACGGCGCGCATGAAGAGCGCCTTGATCTCGGCCTTGAACTCCGCCGTCCACAGGCCGGGGTTCTCGAGCTTGAGCTGATTGATCAGGTCGATGCCGAAATTGCAGTGCATCGACTCGTCGCGCAGGATGTACTGGTACTGCTCGGCGGCGCCGGTCATCTTGTTCTGGCGGCCGAGCGCAAGGATCTGCGTGAAGCCGACGTAGAAGAACAGGCCCTCCATCAGGCAGGCGAACACGATGAGCGATTTGAGCAGCGTCTGGTCGGTCTCGTGCGTGCCGGTCTTGAAGAGCGGGTCGCTGATGGCTTCGATGAACGGGATCAGGAACTGGTCCTTCTCGCGGATCGACGGCACTTCGTTGTAGGCGTTGAAGATCTCGCTCTCGTCCAGGCCGAGCGACTCGACGATGTACTGGTACGCGTGCGTGTGGATCGCTTCCTCGAAGGCCTGGCGCAGCAGGAACTGGCGGCATTCGGGCGCCGTGATGTGGCGGTAGGTGCCCAGCACGATGTTGTTGGCGGCCAGCGAGTCGGCGGTCACGAAGAAGCCGAGGTTGCGCTTGACGATGCGGCGCTCGTCTTCGGTCAGGCCGTTCGGGTCTTTCCAGAGCGCGATGTCGCGCGTCATGTTCACTTCCTGCGGCATCCAGTGGTTGGCGCAGGTGGCGAGGTACTTTTCCCAGGCCCATTTGTACTTGAACGGCACCAGCTGGTTGACGTCGGTCTGACCGTTGATGATGCGCTTGTCGGAAGCCTTGACGCGCTGGGCGACGGGTGCCGCGGCACGCATCGCGTGTTGCTGCGCAAGCTGTGCAGTTTGCGCGAGCGACGAAGTCGGAGCATCCACCACACGGCCTGCGGGCGAACCGCTGGTCGATGCGTTGTGGTGCTGCAATCCTTGCTGCATATCCTTTGGTAAGGAGGGCTTGACTTCTTCGTCCCAGGTCAACATAGAAAAATCCAATGCTCAATTATCGGAGCAACGCGTGAGAGTTGCAAAGTGCTCGTTCACACCGTGCTCCATTTATGTGGTTGTTATGTTGCTCGCATGCGTCGCGCGGTGTCGGTCAATGCCTCGATTGACCGAACGCCGCGCGATTTTTTTCTTCGCACGCGCCTCGCTGATTCAGCGCAGCGTCACTGGCACGCTTCGCAGGTCGGATCGTCGACACCGCAGAACGCGATGTCGGTGGCGGGCATCGCGCTCATCTGCGCCTTCGCTGCGGCAGCGGCGGCTTCGAGTGCGCTCATGCCCGAGGGTGCGTCGTTGCCCGACGACACTGCGTTGAGACGGCCCGATTGCACCGTCGATTTTTCGGCGTGCGTCGCGCTCTGCGTGCGCAGGTAGTACGTGGTCTTCAGGCCGCGCACCCATGCGAGCTTGTAGGTGTCGTCGAGCTTCTTGCCCGATGCGCCGGCCATGTAGATGTTCAGCGACTGCGCCTGGTCGATCCACTTCTGGCGGCGCGCGGCGGCCTCCACCAGCCATGTCGTTTCGACTTCGAACGCGGTGGCGTAGAGCGCCTTCACGTCCTGCGGCACGCGGTCGATGGGGCGCAGCGAGCCGTCAAAGTGCTTCAGGTCCATGACCATCACGTCGTCCCACAGGCCCAGGCGCTTCAGGTCGCGCACCAGGTAGTGGTTGATCACGGTGAATTCGCCCGACAGGTTCGACTTGACCGACAGGTTGCCGAAGCAGGGCTCGATCGAAGCGTCCACGCCGATGATGTTCGAGATGGTCGCGGTCGGGGCGATGGCCACGCAGTTCGAATTGCGCATGCCGTCGGCCTTGATCTTCTGGCGCAGCGTGTCCCAGTCGAGGGTGGCCGAGCGGTCGACCTCGACGTAGCCGCCGCGGGCCTTCTCGAGCAGGTCGAGCGAGTCGATCGGCAGGATGCCCTTGTCCCACAGCGAGCCCTTGTAGCTCGAGTACTTCCCGCGTTCGCGGGCCAGCTCGGTCGAGGCCCAGTAGGCGTGGTAGCAGATGGCTTCCATCGACTCGTCGGCGAACTGCACGGCTTCCTGCGAGGCGTAGGGAATGCGCAGTTCGTACAGCGCGTCCTGGAAGCCCATCAGGCCCAGGCCGACCGGACGGTGGCGCAGGTTGGAGTCGCGCGCCTTCTTCACGGCGTAGTAGTTGATGTCGATCACGTTGTCGAGCATGCGCATCGCGGTCGAGATCGTGCGCTTGAGCTTTTCCTGGTCGACCTTGCCGTCCTTCAGGTGCTGCAGCAGGTTCACCGAACCCAGGTTGCAGACGGCGGTTTCGGTGTCGCTGGTGTTCAGCGTGATCTCGGTGCAGAGGTTCGACGAGTGCACCACGCCGGCGTGCTGCTGCGGCGAGCGCACGTTGCAGGCGTCCTTGAACGTGATCCAGGGGTGGCCGGTCTCGAACAGCATCGTGAGCATCTTGCGCCACAGGTCGGTCGCCTGGATGGTGCGCGCGGGCTTGATGTCGCCGCGGGCAGCCTTCTCTTCGTAGGCCACGTAGGCCTTCTCGAATTCGGCGCCGAACAGGTCGTGCAGGTCGGGCACGTTGGAGGGCGAGAACAGCGTCCAGGTGCCCTTTTCCATCACGCGGCGCATGAACAGGTCGGGGATCCAGTTGGCGGTGTTCATGTCGTGCGTGCGGCGGCGGTCGTCGCCGGTGTTCTTGCGCAGCTCCAGGAACTCCTCGATGTCGAGGTGCCAGGTTTCCAGGTACGTGCAGACCGCGCCCTTGCGCTTGCCGCCCTGGTTCACGGCCACGGCCGTGTCGTTCACCACCTTCAGGAACGGCACCACGCCCTGCGATTCGCCGTTCGTGCCCTTGATGTGGCTGCCCAGCGCGCGCACGCGGGTCCAGTCGTTGCCCAGGCCGCCGGCGAACTTCGAGAGCAGGGCGTTTTCCTTGATCGACTCGTAGATGCCGTCCAGGTCGTCGGGCACGGTGGTCAGGTAGCAGCTCGACAGCTGCGAGCGCAGCGTGCCGGCGTTGAACAGGGTGGGCGTGCTCGACATGAAGTCGAACGACGACAGCACTTCATAGAACTCGATGGCGCGGGCTTCGCGGTCGATTTCGTTCAGCGACAGGCCCATGGCCACGCGCATGAAGAACGCCTGCGGCAGCTCGATGCGGGTCTTGCGCACGTGCAGGAAGTAGCGGTCGTACAGCGTCTGCAGGCCAAGGTAGTCGAACTGGTTGTCGCGCTCGGCCTTCAGGGCGGCGCCCAGGCGGGGCAGGTCGTACTGCAGCAGCTTCTCGTCGAGCAGGTCGTTGTCCACGCCCTTCTTGATGAACTGCGGGAAGTAGTCGGCGTAGGCGGTGGCACGCTCGACCGGCATCACTTCGCGGCCGATGATCTCCTTGAAGATCGTGTGCAGCAGCAGGCGCGCTGTGGCGAAGGTGTAGTCGGGGTCCTTCTCGATCAGCGTGCGGGCTGCGAGGATGGACGCCTTGTAGACCTCGTCGAGCGGCACGCCGTCGTACAGGTTGCGCATCGTCTCGGCGACGATCGGCGCGGCCGTGATGCTGTCGCCCAGGCCTTCACAGGCGGACTCGATCAGGCCCTTGAGTTCGTTCAGGTCGAGCGCGACCAGTTCGCCGTTGTCCAGCACATGCAGCGCGGGCGCGGCCGGCACGTCCTGTTCGCCCTGCTTCGAACGCTCTTGCGAGCGACGCTCGCGGTACAGCACGTAGGCGCGGGCGATTTCATGGTGGCCGCCGCGCATCAGGCCGAGCTCGACCTGGTCCTGCACGTCCTCGATGTGGAAGGTGCCTCCGCCCGGACGCGAACGCACCAGCGCGCGGATCACACCCTGCGTGAGCACATCGACCGTTTCGCGCACGCTGGCGGAAGCCGCGCCCTGGGTGCCGTGCACGGCCAGGAAGGCCTTCATCATCGCGATCGCGATCTTGTTCGGCTCGAAGGGAACAACGGCGCCGTTGCGCCGGATGATCTGGTAGTGGGCGAGGTTCTGGCCGCTGGGGGAGCCAGCAGTGTCTCGCTGCTGTTGCAGTGACGTCGAGGGAACGGCACGCGGGGTCGATTGGGGGTTCAGGGCTGTTTGCATTCGCTTCCTCTCGGTTGGCAATTCTTGTTGGATGGCGGCGCCTGGTCGGGGCACCGCGCCGGTGTGGATGACCGGACGGAGGACACTATATCTAGGGTGCCGGGGGTCTACAAGCCACTACAGGTAGTGTTTTGCGGCAATTTTTGGTAGTAGGGGTAACTATCTAGGCATCGGCACGGCCGTCGATGCCGCGTGGACACTGGACTATGGTCGCGCAACCCGCATGGAGCTTGGCTTGCAAGACGATTTGGGCCTGCAGGGCGCATGGTTGCTGCATCGCGCGTTCGCAACTTTCGTACTGCTGCGCTGCACGAGTGGCGCATCGCGGGGCGCCGGGCGATTGAAAAAATTAGCGCTGCGTCACCTGCGGCGGAAACATCTGTGGATTCCAGCCGAGCTGTTCGCGCAGCCGACGCCACTCGAAGCCCGCGCCTGGGTCCTGCTTGCGGCCCGGCGCGATGTGCTCGTGGCCGGCGATGTGCGCGATCGGATAGTGCTGCGCGACCGCTGCGCACAGGCTCGCGAGCGTCTCGTATTGCGGCTCGTCGAACGGCTGGCCCTCGAGTCCTTCGAGCTCGATGCCGACGGAGTCATCGTTGCAGTTGCCGCGGCCGCGCCACGACGATGCGCCGGCGTGCCAGGCACGGTCGTCGCAGCTCACGAACTGCCAGAGTTCGCCGTTGCGGCGCACGTAGAAATGAGAGGACACCTCGAGCCCGCGGATCGACTGGAAATAGGGGTGCGCGTCCCAGTCGAGCTGGTTGGTGAAGAGCCGCTGCACCGCATCGCCGCCGTATTCGCCGGGCGGCAGGCTGATCGAGTGCAGCACGATGAGGTCGGTCTGCGCGCCAGCGGGCCGGGGCCCGAAGTTGGGCGAGCGCAGCGCCTTCGCGAAGCGGTACCAACCGGCTTGCCAGAGTCCGTCGTCGCCGTTGTCAGGAGCGCCGGGCGTGGGTGCTTCAGTCGTCGGCATGGTTGCTCGCGCCATCGTCGCCGTTGGGCGTGGTGATGCCCAGCCGCGCGATGCGGTAGCGGATCTGGCGCAGGCTCATGCCGAGCCGTGCGGCGGCCGCGGTGCGATTGAAGCCGCTCTCGTGCAGCGCGCGCACGAGGATTTCGCGCTCCTGCTGGTCGAGGTAGGCCTGCAGGTCGGAGGGCAGCGGCGGCGGTGCGGCCTTGGGTGGTGCGACCGGTGCCATCGGCAGCGGGGCCGGCGCGGCAGCGGATGCATCGGCGGCGGGCGACAGCGGCGCCGGCGCGGATGCCGCGGCTTCGACGGAGGCGGTGAAGCCGCCCATCAGATCGAGGTGCAGTTCGTCGCCGTCGTTCAGCGCCACCGCGCGGTGCAGCAGGTTCTCGAGCTCGCGCACGTTGCCGTTGAGCGGGTGCTGCGCGAGGCGGCGCAGCAGGTCGTCCGAAAGGTGCGGCACCGGCAGCCCGCCGTCCTGCGCGATGCGCGACAACAGCGCGGCGCACAGCGCGGGCAGGTCCTCGCGGCGCTCGCGCAATGCGGGCACCGCGATCTCGATCACGTTGAGGCGGTAGAAAAGGTCTTGCCGGAAACGGCCTGCCTGCACTTCGGCGTGCAGGTCTTTATGGGTGGCGCTCACGATGCGCACGTCGACGGCATCCTCCTGCGTCGAGCCGATCGAGCGCACGCTGCGCTCCTGGATCGCGCGCAGCAGCTTCGACTGCATGGCCAGCGGCAGGTCGCCGATCTCGTCGAGAAACAGCGTGCCGCCGCGCGCGGCCTGGAAGTAGCCGTCGCGGTCCTGCGACGAGCCGGTGTACGAGCCCTTCTTGGCACCGAAGAACTCGGCTTCGAGCAGGTTCTCGGGAATCGCGCCGCAGTTCACCGCGACGAACGGCCCCTCGCTGCGCTGGCTGCAGGCATGCACCGCGCGCGCCACCAGTTCCTTGCCGGTGCCGGACTCGCCGCGTACCAGCACCGGTGCCATGCCGCGCGCCACCTTGGCGATGCGCGACTTGACGAGGCGCATGGGCTCCGACTCGCCCACGAGACGGTCGAGTGCGGCGATGCCGGTGCTGGAGGTGGCCACCACGGCGTCGCTGATGACGTTGTTGTTGACGGCGGGCGCAGCCTGCGCCAACTTGGCCGTCGGCTGCGGCGCGTGCCGCGCCTGCACCGCGGAGGCCACCACGGCGCGGAACTGCTTCAGATCGACCGGCTTCGTGAGGTAGTCGAAGGCGCCGGCCTTCAATGCTTCCACCGCGTTCTCGGCGGAGCCATAGGCCGTCATCACCACGCAGCGCTCGCTGCGCTGGTCTTTCTGGATGCGGTGGATGATTTCCATGCCTTGCCCGTCGGGCAGCCGCATGTCGGTGATCACCGCGTCGAAACGGCCGGCCTCCAGGTGCTCCCACGCTTCCGACACGCTGCCGGCGGCCTCGACGCGATAGCCCTCGCGCAGCAGCGTCAGTTCGTACAGCGTGCGCAGGTCGGGCTCGTCGTCGATGACCAGGATCTGCGCCGGCCGCTGTGTGGAAGGGGTGGAGTTGCTCACGGGCGTTATTGTGTCAGCCGGTTTTCGCTGGCGGCAAAGCTGACGAAGAATTCGTTGCCCTCGGGTCCGCCCGGCACCAGCGCGCGCCGCTCGTAGCCGATGGTGGCGCCGTGCCGCCGGCACAGTTCGCGGCACAGGAACAGGCCCAGCCCGCTGGAGCGGCTCTCGGATGAGAAAAAGGGTTCGAACAGGTGCCGCTGCACCGCCGGTTCCAGCGGCGCGCCGTCGCTCCACACCATCAGGCTCGGGCGGTTGCTGCCGCCGCGCTGCTGCGCGGTCAGCACCTGGATCGAGCCTTCGCTCTTGCCGGCGTAGCGTGAGGCGTTGTCCAGCAGGTTCACGATCAGCCGGCGCAGGTGCTCGGCGTCGAAGCGCACCTCGCTGCCGGGCGCGTCGAGCGACACCAGTACGCCCTTGCGCTGGGTCTGGCGCACCCATTCCTCGGCCAGCACCTGCACCGCGGGGTCGAGCACGACCTGCTCGCCGAGCGACAGCACGCGCTGCTGGCGCGCGCGCGAGACGTCGAGCACGTCGTCCACGATGCGCGCGAGCCGCTGCGCGTTGTGCTGCACCATGCTCGTGAGCTTGCGGTGCGCGGGATCGGTCAGGTCTTCGTTGAGCAGCGCGCTGGCCTGCGTGATGGCGGCCAGCGGATTGCGGATTTCATGCGCCACGGCGGCCGACATGCGGCCCATCGCGGCCAGCTTCTCGGTGCGGATGCGGGCCTCGAGCTCGCGCAGGTCCTGCAGGAACATCACGCACAGGCTGTCGAGGCGCTGCTCGCTGGTGGGCGTGAGCCGCGTGCGCACGCGCACTTCGCGCGCCGCACCGCGCGCCTGCGCGACGGGAATTTCTTCCGTCTGCGGCGCCCGGCGCGCGAAGGTCTGGCGCGCCAGCGCGGCCAGTGCATGCCAGGCGGGCTGGGCATGCAGCGGGAACGGCAGCGTCAGCTTCGCCAGGCCCTGGCCGAGGATCGCGTCGGCCGCCGGGTTGGCCGCATGCACCAGGCCTTCGGCGTCGATCACCAGCACGCCTTCGCTCAGGGTCTCGATCACCAGGTCGTTGACCTGCGCCTGCATCTGCGCGCTGCTGCGGCTGCGCTGCGCCACGGCTTCCTCGCGCGCCAGCCGGCGGGCCATTTCGTGCGCGAGCAGCGCCACCACGAACAGCCCGGTGCCGGTGAGCGCCGCCTGCACGAAGCGTGCCGACGAATCGACCGGCTGCTGCAGCCAGTGCCAGCCCGCGTCGGCCAGCAGCAGCAGCGTGACGGTGGCGGTGGTGCCCAGGCTCACGATCATGGTGCCGAGCACCGCGCTCATGAGCACCGGCAGCGCGAACAGCGGCGTGTAGTTGACGCTGCCGCCCTGCAGCACCTGCAAGGCGGTGAAGGCGGCCAGGTCGATGCCGATGGTCAGCAGCCAGAGCGCGGCGAAGCCGCGGATCGGCGGCTGGACGCGCCTGTAGCGCATGCCCAGCCAGGTCGCGACGAGGTACAGGGCCGAGATGGCGATGGCCACCGGCTGCATCGTCTGCCCGATGGCAAAGGCCACGCCCTGCAGCAGCACCAGCACCAGCGCGACGAAGCAGCGCGCGCCCATGAAGCCGCGCCAGAGCCGGATCAGCGCCGTGCTCTCGTCCGGGTGCTGGTCGAGCACGTCCCAGTCGGTGACCGGCTCGCCGCGCGCCCAGAGCGGGGAACTCATCGCGCGGCGGCCGCTTCGCGGTGCGCAGCGCTGCAATAGACCGCGCCGCCTGGGCCGGAGATGGCGTCGGTCGCGGGCAGGTGCAGCCCGCAATGAGCGCAGCGCACCATGGCCTGCGGCGGCCCGGGCGGAGTGGGGACGCGTTGCTGTGCCTTGGCCGCACGCTCGCGCATGGCGTCGCGCATTTCTTCGCGCCGGTTCTTGCGCCAGAGCCAGATCGCGACCCAGAGCACCGCGAGAACGAGGAGGTATTTCATACGGGAGGCCGGGCCAGCACCACTTCGAACACGAAGCGGGAGCCCACGTAGGCCAGCAGCAAAAGGGCGGAGCCGGCATACAGCACGCGCCGCGCCGTACGGCCGCGCCAGCCGAAGCGGGCCCGGCCGGTCAACAGGATCGCGAAGGTGAGCCAGGCGAGCACCGAGAAGGTGGTCTTGTGGTCCCACTTCCAGACACGGCCCGCGGCGCCGTACAACTGTTCGCTGAACAGCAGGCCGGCCAGCAGCGTGGCCGACAGCAGTACGAAGCCGGCTGTGACGAAACGGAAGGTGAGCCGCTCGAGCGTGAGCAGCGGCACGCCGCCCTGCGGTTCGGCGGTGGCGAGCCGGATCTGCTTTTCGGCGCGGGTGATCAGCCAGGCGTGCACGACCGCAGCGCCGAACAGGCCGTACGAGGCGATGCCGAGCGCCAGGTGCAATGGCAGCCACGGCGAGGCCGTGACATGCAGCGGCGTGCCCGGGAACAGGATGGCCAGCAGCACCGCGGCCGCGCCCAGCCAGGCCAGCGCGCGCCGTACTTTCAATTGGGGATACATGCGGCTTTCGACCGCGTAGACGGTGAGCACCAGCCACGCGGTGACCGACAGGGCGGGCGCAAAGCCGAAGCGCGGCTCGCCGCCGATGAGGCCGTGGACCAGCACGGCGGCATGCAGAAGCCATGCAATGCCGAGTGCCCACTGGGTCGATTGGCGGCTCAGTCTTGCGCCGGCAGCGGCGACAAAACCGTAGGCAGCCCCGGCGGCGATGCCCAGCGCCACGCCGAGTGGGGAGGGGATCGCTAAAATCATCGGCTGGAGTTTATCTCCCCCAGGCTTGCGCACTTCGTGCCGCAGCGCCAACCCCCTCACCGGGGGCGGCACCGGAGGCCCGGCCAAGCCGGTTCCCCGGCGTCTCGCGAAGGGGCGCAAGCCGCCGATTCAGGTACACGACTTTCCAATGACCCGCTGCGGCGGGCAGCAAGGCATCCCGCTCATGGCCACCGCCCTCACAGAAAAGTTCTCCCGCCTCGTCAAGACGATGAGCGGCCAGGCCCGCATCACCGAAAGCAACGTGCAGGACATGTTGCGCGAAGTGCGCATGGCGCTGCTGGAAGCCGACGTGGCGCTGCCCGTGGTGCGCGACTTCGTGGCCCGGGTGAAAGACAAGGCGCTCGGCCAGGAAGTGCTGGGCTCGCTCAAGCCGGGCCAGGCGCTGGTCGGCATCGTCAACCGCGAACTGGCCGCCACCATGGGCGAGGGCGTGTCCGACATCAACCTCGCGGCTCAGCCGCCGGCCGTGATCCTCATGGCTGGCCTGCAGGGCGCCGGCAAGACCACCACCACCGCCAAGCTGGCCAAGCACCTGATCGAGAAGCGCAAGAAGAAGGTGCTGACGGTGTCAGGCGACGTGTACCGACCCGCCGCCATCGAGCAGCTCAAGACCGTCACCAAGCAGGCCGGCGCCGAATGGTTCCCGAGCACGCCCGACCAGAAGCCGCTCGACATCGCGCGCGCAGCGCTCGACCACGCCAAGCGCCACTATTTCGACGTGCTGCTGGTCGACACCGCCGGCCGCCTTGCGATCGACGAAGCGCTGATGACCGAGATCAAGCAGCTGCACGCGGCGGTCGACCCGGTCGAGACCCTGTTCGTGGTCGATGCCATGCAGGGCCAGGACGCGATCAACACCGCCAAGGCCTTCAAGGAAGCGCTGCCGCTCACCGGCATCATCCTGACCAAGACCGACGGCGATTCGCGCGGCGGTGCGGCGCTGTCGGTGCGGCAGGTCACGGGCGTGCCGATCAAGTTCGCCGGCACCAGCGAGAAGATCGACGGCCTCGAGGTATTCGATGCCGAGCGCCATGCGGGCCGCATCCTCGGCATGGGCGACATCGTCGCGCTGGTCGAGCAGGTCACGGCCGGCGTCGACGTGGCGGCGGCGCAGAAGCTCGCGGCCAAGGTCAAGAGCGGCGCGGGCTTCGACCTGAACGACTTCCTGGGCCAGCTGCAGCAGATGAAGCAGATGGGCGGGCTCTCCAGCCTGATGGACAAGCTGCCCACGCAAATGGCCGCCAAGGCGACCGAAGCCGACATGACGCGCGCCGAGCGCGACATCCGCCGCAAGGAAGGGATCATCCAGAGCATGACCCCGCTGGAGCGCCGCAAGCCTGAGCTGTTGAAGGCCACGCGCAAGCGCCGCATCGCGGCCGGCGCCGGCGTGCAGGTTCAGGAGGTGAACCGCCTGCTCAACGAGTTCGAGCAGATGCAGGGGATGATGAAGAAGATGAAGGGCGGCGGCCTCATGAAGATGATGAAGAAGATGGGCGGCATGAAGGGCATGGGCGGGATGGGCGGCCCTGGTGGCCCGAAGCTGCCGTTCTGAGCGAACGCCACACGCACATATATATAAGAAGGCCCGCCGATTCGCACCGGCGGGCCTTCTG
>Ga0207655_1001264_pt1 | contig 24120 bp, 23 predicted proteins | sample KBSM44metaG_FD_184398 | JGI IMG/M metagenome (GOLD analysis project Ga0207655, IMG submission 184398) | Miscanthus rhizosphere microbial communities from Kellogg Biological Station, Michigan, USA - KBS M4-4 metaG (SPAdes) (version 2) | ecosystem: Host-associated > Plants > Roots > Rhizosphere >... | reverse complement strand
GCGACGATCGCGCGTCGCTTCCGCCTGTCGGCGGTGGGACGCGAAGCGTCCGGTGTCGTATCTGACACGTGTTCTCCCTGGTTTCGCATGCAACAAAGGACGGCCGGGTGCACGGTCGTCCGTTTCGGTGGATTCGGAACTCATGATGGGGATGCCGGGGGGCGTGGCGGTTGCGTGCAGGTGAACACGCGACGGCATCCCGTGTCACCGGTCCTGAGATCGAGCATCAGCGGGGCATGACCACCGCGACAAGGGCAACGACGGTTAACTCTTTCTCATGCGGCCATTGCCTGGCGCGTCGTCGTCGCGGTCGGCTACAGTGCCGCGTCGCCGGGCGATCCGGCACGCGCGCCGGACGCCGGTAGACTGCTCAGGACATGTCACCGCGCGCCCTGAAGCCTCTCGAGCCGTCTGCGACCCCTCCAGAGCTGATCCGCAATTTCTGCATCATCGCCCACATCGACCACGGCAAGTCCACGCTGGCCGACCGCATGCTGCAGATCACCGGCGTGGTCTCCGATCGCGATATGCGCGCGCAGTACCTGGACCGAATGGACATCGAGCGCGAGCGCGGCATCACGATCAAGTCGCAGGCCGTGCGGATGCCGTGGGCCACCGCCGACCGCACCTTCGCGCTCAACATGATCGACACTCCCGGGCACGTCGACTTCACCTACGAGGTCTCCCGGTCGCTCGCCGCCTGCGAGGGCGCGATCCTCCTCGTGGATGCGGCGCAGGGCATCGAAGCGCAGACGCTCGCGAACCTGTACCTCGCGCTCGAGAACGACCTTCAGATCATCCCGGTGCTGAACAAGATCGACCTGCCCGCCGCCGACCCGGAGAAGTACGCGGCGGAGCTCGCGAACCTCATCGGCGGTTCACCCGACGAGGTGCTCCGGGTGTCGGGCAAGACCGGCCTCGGAGTCGAGGAGCTCCTCGACCGCATCGTCGAGCGGATCCCCGCGCCGAAGGGACAAGCGGATGCGCCCGCTCGCGCGATGATCTTCGACTCCGTCTACGACGCGTACCGCGGTGTCGTGACCTACGTCCGCATGGTCGACGGCAAGCTGGAGCCGCGTGAGCGCATCCAGATGATGTCGACGCGTGCCACCCACGACCTCTTGGAGATCGGTGTCTCGAGCCCCGAGCCGGTTCCCACCCGGGGTCTCGGCGTCGGCGAGGTGGGCTACCTCATCACCGGCGTGAAAGACGTGCGCCAGTCGAAGGTCGGCGACACCATCACCAACCAGCGCAAGCCCGCGACGGATGCCCTCGCCGGCTACACCGACCCGAAGCCGATGGTCTTCAGCGGCATCTATCCGATCGACGGCAGCGACTACGCGGTGCTTCGCGAAGCACTCGACAAGCTGAAGCTGTCGGACGCGTCGCTGCAGTACGAGCCCGAGACCTCGGTAGCCCTCGGCTTCGGCTTCCGGTGCGGGTTCCTGGGGCTGCTGCACCTCGAGATCATCACCGAGCGCCTCTCGCGTGAATTCGACCTCGACCTGATCACGACGGCGCCGTCGGTGACGTACGAGGTGACCACCGACACCGGCGAGACCGTCACCGTCACGAATCCGAGCGAGTACCCGGACGGCCGTGTCGCCTCGGTGTCCGAGCCCGTGGTGAAGGTCGGCATCCTCCTGCCGAAGGATTACGTCGGCACCGTGATGGAGCTGTGTCAGCAGCGCCGCGGCACGCTCCTCGGCATGGAATACCTCAGCGAGGATCGCGTCGAACTGCGATACAACATGCCGCTCGGCGAGATCGTGTTCGACTTCTTCGACCATCTGAAGTCGAAGACGCAGGGCTACGCCAGCCTCGACTACGAACCGGCCGGTTCGCAGGAGGCCGATCTCGTGAAGGTCGACATCCTGCTGCAGGGCGAGAAGGTCGACGCCTTCAGTTCGATCGTGCACCGCGAGAAGGCGTACGCCTACGGCACCCTGATGACCGAACGCCTGCGCAAACTGATCCCGCGCCAGCAGTTCGAGGTGCCGATCCAGGCCGCCATCGGTGCACGGATCATCGCCCGCGAGAACATCCGCGCGATCCGCAAGGACGTGCTCGCCAAGTGCTACGGCGGTGACATCACCCGCAAGCGCAAACTGCTCGAGAAGCAGAAGGAGGGCAAGAAGCGCATGAAGATGGTCGGCCGGGTCGAGGTGCCCCAGGAAGCCTTCATCGCCGCCCTCTCCGGCGACGTCGAAGGCAAGGACAAGAAGTAGGACCTCGCGGTTAGGCTGATTCCATGCGTCGCGGAAGCTTTCAGGACGATACGGTCGACTACGCCGCCGTGGGCGCGACCCAGGCTCACGACCTCATGGGCTACCCGCCGGAGAACAGCGTTCCGGCGGAGGCGTCATGGTTGCTGGGCAGCGGGCAGGGCCGATTCGACACGTCGGCCGAAGCATTGCTGTCCTGGACCCCGCTGCGGGGGGCGGGACTCACCGTCAGCGACGTCCGCCCCGCCGCCGGTCCGATGTACACCGGCGTGGGCTACGACGTCGACGGCACTCCGACGGTCGCCAGTCGCCTCGAGGCCGACCAGCGCTTCGACGCCGACGGCACGCCCTACGTCGCGGCGGGCACCACGATCCGCGTCCACGGACGCGTCCGCGGCATGAACGCGGACGGCGAGCTGCGGGTGATCTACGCCATCGAGGAACCGCGCCGCGTCGGTTTCGCCCTCGGCACCGTCGGAGGCTCGGTCGTCAGCGGCGAGGAGTCGTTCGTCGTCACGTGGGCCGACAACGACGAAGTGCGCTTCACGGTGCGCGCGTTCGACCGACCTGTCTCTGCGCTCTACCGGCTGCTGCCGCCACTCGTCAAGCGGCGCCGCAACGAGCTGTTCCGCGGCTATCTGCAGGCGATCTCACCGCTGTACACGACACCGGCCTGATGGGTTCCGCCCTCCCTCTCGGCGACCCGGCTCCCGCCGACGGCTCACTGCCGCAGGACATCACGATCGACGCTGCCCGCGATTTCGGCGTCTACCTGCACGTCCCCTTCTGCCGCGTGCGCTGCGGCTACTGCGACTTCAACACCTACACCGCCGGCGAGCTGCGCGGCGCTCGCCAGGATGCCTACGCCGACGAGGTGCTCCGCGAGATCGCCCTCTCCCGCACCGTCCTCGCCGCGCGAGGGCCGCTGCGGGCGGCATCCACCGTGTTCTTCGGCGGCGGCACGCCCACTCTCCTTCCCGCGGGGGATCTCGCCCGGATGCTGTCGGGTGTGCGCGACACGTTCGGGCTCGCGCCGGATGCCGAGACCACCGTTGAGGCCAATCCCGACACGGTCACGCCGCAGCTCGCCGACGACCTTGCCGCAGCGGGGGTGACACGGTTGTCGATCGGCATGCAGTCCGCCGTGCCGCACGTTCTGGCCGCCCTGGACCGCACGCACGACCCGGCCGGCGTCGTGACCGCCGTCGAGGCCGCCCGTGCGGCCGGGCTCGACGTGAGCGTCGATCTCATCTACGGCGCCCCGGGGGAGTCGCTCGCCGACTGGCAGCGATCCGTCGAAGCCGCCGTCGCCCTGGGGCCCGACCATGTCTCCGCCTACGCACTGATCATCGAAGACGGCACGAAGCTCGCCCGTCAGATCCGACGCGGCGAGGTCGCTACTCCCGACGACGACCTGCAGGCCGACATGTACGAATACGCGGATGACGCCTTCGCCACCGCGGGGTTCGCGTGGTACGAAGTGTCGAACTGGGCGCGCGGTGCGCAGCACCGCTCGCGGCACAACCTCGCATACTGGCGCGGCACCGATTGGTGGGGCTACGGACCGGGAGCGCACAGTCACGTCGACGGTCTGCGCTGGTGGAACGTCAAGCATCCGGCCGCCTACGCCCAGCGACTGGCAACGGGAGTGTCGCCCGCCGCGGCGCGCGAGCGTCCGGATGCGGCAGCTCGACGACTCGAGGATGTGCTGCTGCGGGCGCGAATCGCCGAAGGGATCGCCGTCTCCGAGCTCACCGGCGAAGGTCGTCACGCCATTGCGGCGTTGATCGCCGACGGTCTCATCGACGGACCGACGGCCGTTCACGGCCGTGTCGTCCTGACCCGGCGCGGTCGGCTGCTCGCCGACGCGGTCGTCCGCGCCCTCACCGTCTGACCGCGAGGCACCACCCGACCGCGAGGCACCGCGCATCCGCGATAAGATTGGCACTCGACATCACTGAGTGCCAGCGAGGAGGAACGATGGTCTCGGAACGCGGCCTGCAGGTCCTTCGTGCGATCGTGCAGGACTACGTCGACACCCACGAGCCCGTCGGCAGCAAAGCGATCGTCGAACGGCATCAGTTCGGCGTGTCGGCGGCCACCATCCGCAACGACATGGCGCTGCTGGAGGACGAAGAGCTGATCGCGGCTCCCCACACCTCGTCCGGGCGGGTGCCGACGGACAAGGGCTACCGCGTCTTCGTCGACCATCTGGCCGAGTTACGCCCGCTCTCCACCGCTCAGCGTTCGGCGATCGCGTCGTTCCTCAGCGAACCGGGCGACCTGGACGAACTCCTCGTGCGCACCGTGCGGGCGCTCACCCAGCTGACCGGTCAGGTCGCGATCGTGCAGTACCCCTCATTCGCGCGCGCGAACGTGTCGCATGTCGAGTTCGTCCACCTCGGCGGCGCACGTGTCGTGGTCATCGTGGTCACCGACACGGGCCGCGTCTCCCAACGCGTCGCCTTCCTCGGCGAGGAACTCAGCGACGAGGCCGCGCAGCAGGTGAAGATCGCGATCGCGCGGCTGGTCACGGGCAAACCCGTCGGCGACGCCGCGGCGGCGATCTCCGATCTCGCGGCATCCGCTCCGCTCGGCACGCGCATCGACGATGCCGTCCGCACCGTCGCGCGCATCGTGGGGGAGGAACTCGACGACTTCCGGCAGGACCGCCTGGTGATGGCCGGAAGCGCCACGCTCGCGCGCCGCGAGAACGACTTCCGCGGCAGCATCTATCCCCTCCTCGAAGCGATCGAAGAGCAGGTGACGCTCTTGCGCCTCATGGGCGAGATGGTCGCCGACGACCAGGGTCTCGCCGCGAGCATCGGCCGCGAGAACGAGCCGTTCGGTCTCGCTGAGGCCTCCGTGCTGACGAGCGACTACGACGCCACCGGCGCCCGCGCCCGGGTAGGACTGCTGGGGCCGACCCGCATGGACTACGCGACCAACCTCGCGGCGGTTCGCGCCGTCGCGCATTATCTGAGCCGGCTCCTCGACGACGACGACGCGTCCCGCTGAGCGACCCGCTCCTCAACACCGACCCGCCCCCGAATTCAACGCCCCCTGGCAGGAAAGGCGATTGTGGCCGACCACTACGAAGTACTGGGTGTCTCCCGCGAGGCGACCCCCGACGAGATCAAGAAGGCGTACCGGCGACTGGCGCGTGAGCTGCACCCGGACGTGAACCCCGGCGCCGACGCGTCGGAGCGCTTCAAGCTCGTCACCCACGCGTACGACGTGCTCAGCGACCCGGAGCAGCGCCAGCGCTACGACATGGGCGGAGACGGCTCGCCCTTCGGAGGCGGTGGAGGCGCCGGCTTCGGCGGTTTCGGCGACATCTTCGAGACCTTCTTCGGCGGTGGTGGCGCCCGCGCCGGACGTCCGCGCTCGCGTCGGGAACGGGGACAGGACGCGCTCGTGCGCGTCACCCTCGACCTCGGCGATGTGGTCTTCGGGACCCATCGCGACATCGACGTCGACACGGCCGTGCTCTGCGAGACCTGCCAGGGTTCGTGCTGCCAGCCCGGCACCCAGCCGACGACGTGCGACATCTGTCACGGCTCGGGTCAGGTGCAGCGCACCGTGCGGAGCCTCCTCGGAAATGTCGTGACCTCACAGCCCTGCACCACGTGCCAGGGCTACGGCACGACCATTCCGTACCCCTGCGCGACGTGTCAGGGTCAGGGCCGCGTTCGGGCGCGCCGCACGGTGTCGGTCGACATCCCCGGCGGAGTCGAGACGGGGCTTCGTCTGCAGCTTCCCGGCTCGGGCGAAGTCGGCCCCGCCGGAGGCCCCAACGGCGATCTGTACCTCGAGGTGACCGTGGCGACCCACGAGACGTTCAGCCGCGAGGGAGACGATCTGCTCGCGACGCTCGAGGTGTCGATGCCGGATGCGATTCTCGGCACGAACACCACCATCTCCTCGCTCGACGGCGACGTCGACCTGGAGGTGCGCGCCGGCGTGCAGTCGGGTGATGTGCTCACGATCAAGGGCCGCGGGATCACGCCGCTGCGCGGCGGCGCCCGCGGCGATCTCCGAGTCGGCGTGCACGTCGTGACCCCCACCAAGCTCGACGCCAAGGAGCGCGCGCTGATCGAGGACTTCGCAAAGAAGACCAAGGCGCCCGCTCCCCAGCTGTCCCACTTCCACCAGGGCATGTTCTCGAAGCTTCGCGACCGGTTCCGAGGCTGAGATGGCGCTTCACTTCCTCGTCGACGGACCGGAGGCCGAAGGGGTTCCGGTCGGCACGGCCGATGTCGGCGACGACGTCGTGATCACGGGCGCCGAGGCGCACCACGCCGCGGTCGTCCGTCGGGTTCGCGTCGGCGAAGAGGTGACGGTCGGCGACGGCGCGGGGGTATGGCTCCGCGGTGTGATCGCGGAGTCCGCCCCGAAGCGCGTGGTCGTGTCGGTGACGGCCCGCGCGATGCGCGACGCGGTGTCACCTCGGCTCGTGCTCGCCCAAGCGCTGGCCAAGGGCGACCGGGATGAGCTCGCCGTCCAAGCGGCGACCGAGCTGGGGGTCGATGAGATCGTCCCGTGGCAGGCGTCCCGCAGCATCTCACGGTGGTCCGGCGACAAGGCAGCCAAGGGCGTCGCCCGCTGGCAGAGCATCGTGCGCGAAGCCGCAAAACAGGCGCACCGCGCGTGGGTGCCGACCGTGTCGGCGCCGGCAGGCACGCGACAGCTCGCCGAACGCGCCGGCGGTGCACGGGTCCTCGTGCTCGAGCCGACCGCGACGCTCCCGCTCAGCGCCGTCCCGCTCGAAGGGCAAACGGAACTCGTCCTCGTGGTCGGCCCCGAAGGCGGCTTGAGCCCGGAGGAGATCGTCGAACTGACGGATGCGGGGTCGATCGCCGTGCGGCTGGGCGACACGGTGCTCCGCACCTCGACGGCGGGTCCGGCGGCGATCGCCGTGGTCAGTGCTCGCCTCGGCCGCTGGTGACGGGCGCTGACTAGACTCGGAGTATGAGCGAACCGTCCATCTTCACGCGCATCCTGCAGGGTGAGATCCCCGCCGAGATCCTTGCAGAGACCGACAACGTGTTCGCGATTCGCGACATCGCACCGCAGGCACCCGTGCACCTGCTGGTCATCCCCAAGAGCGCCGAATACCGGAACGTCGTGGAGCTCGCGGCATCCGACCCCGCCCTCCTGAGCGAAATGGTCGGCCTGGCGAACTCGCTCGCCTCCGAGTTGGCCGGCGGCGATTTCCGGCTGGTGTTCAACACCGGCGCCGATGCGGGTCAGACCGTGTTCCATGTGCACGCCCACGTCCTCGCCGGCACGCTCGAGGAAGGGAGCCTCGGTGGCTGAACCCGACGATGACGGCCAGACGGTCGTGGAGCGCCTCCTCGCGGACGGCATCGCGATGGTGCAGCTGCTCGGCCCGCAGGATCGCCTGCTGCGGGTCGTCGAACGCGAGCATCCCGATGTCGAGGTCCACGTCCGCGGCAACGAGATCACCCTGAGCGGACAGTCGGCCGACGTCGCTCGCGCCAGAGCCCTCGTCGACGAGCTGATCGCGATGACGCGGGCCGGCCACGGCCTCGAACCCGCTGACGTGCACGCCTCGGGGCGCATTCTGCGCGCCGATACGGGCGAACGCCCCTCGGAAGTGCTGGGCGAAGCGATTCTCACCTCGCGCGGCCGCACCATCCGTCCGAAGACGCTCGGGCAGAAGCGCTATGTCGACGCCATCGACGAGAACACCATCGTGTTCGGCATCGGCCCGGCCGGTACCGGCAAGACGTATCTGGCGATGGCGAAGGCGGTGCAGGCGCTCCAGCGTAAAGAGGTCGACCGCATCATCCTCACGCGGCCGGCCGTCGAGGCGGGGGAGCGCCTCGGATTTCTTCCGGGCACCCTCACCGACAAGATCGACCCGTACCTGCGACCGCTCTACGACGCGCTCAACGAGATGATGGACCCCGAGATCGTCCCCAAGCTCATGGCGTCCGGAACGATCGAGGTCGCACCGCTCGCCTACATGCGCGGGCGGACGCTCAACAACTCGTTCGTCGTGCTCGATGAGGCCCAGAACACCACGCCCGAGCAGATGAAGATGTTCCTGACGCGTCTGGGCTTCGGCACACGGATGGTCGTGACCGGCGACATCACCCAGATCGACCTCCCGCAGGGAGCATCGGGGCTGCGCCTGGTCACGCGCGTCCTCAAAGACATCGATGACATCCACTTCTCGATGCTCACGAGTGAAGACGTGGTGCGCCACAGCCTCGTCGGCCGCATCGTCGACGCCTACAGCGTCTACGACGAACAGCGGCTGTCGGCGCGACGGGAGCGCGACGAGGCCTCCGAGTTCGCCAACCGCGCCGAACGTCGAAGCGGGATGCCCCGCTCCGGCGGACCCCGTGATCATCTACCGCCCCGGGGATCCCAAGGCCCGCATGGCACCCCGGGCACCCAAGGAACCCAGCGAGGACGTTCATGACGATCGAGATCACCAACGAGTCCGGCGTCGCCATCGACGAGACGGTGCTGCTGCGCCTCACGGAGAACAATCTCGCCGAGCTCCACGTCAGCCCGGACGCCGATCTGGCGATCCTCCTCGTCGACGAGGGCGCGATGGAAGCACTGCACGTGCAGTGGATGGATGAGCCGGGCCCCACCGACGTCCTGAGCTTCCCGATGGACGAGTTGCGTCCCGGCACGCAGGAGCAGCCCACGCCGCCCGGCCTGCTGGGCGACATCGTGCTGTGCCCGCAGGTCGCAGAAACCCAGGCACAGGGCGCCGGACACTCCACGATGGACGAACTGATCCTTCTGACGACCCACGGACTTCTTCACCTGCTCGGATTCGATCATGCGGAGCCGGAGGAGGAGCGCGAGATGTTCGGCCTGCAGCGCGAGCTCATCGCCGCCTTCCACGTGTCGGAGCGTCGACGACGCGCATGACCGCGATCCTCCTCCTCGTCGCCGCTGCGCTGCTGGTCGCCCTCGGCGGCCTCATGGCCGCGCTGGATGCCGCCCTCGGCGTCACGTCGCGCGCCGACCTCGGAGAGATGTCGACATCGGGTCGAAACGGCGCGGCGCTGGCGCGCATCGGCGCCGATCCGGAAGCACATGGCAACGCCGTCGTGTTCATCCGCATCCTCGCGGAGACGACGGCCGCTGTCGTCGTCACCGTCGCTTTCACGATTGCCTTCGACAACATCTGGTGGGCCATGCTCGCCGCGGCCGTTCTCATGACGGTGGTGTCGTTCGTCTTGGTGGGTGCAAGCCCGCGGGCCGTCGGTCGCCAGCACGCGCGCGGGCTCCTGCGGGCCTGCGCTCCGCTGGTTCGCGGCGCGCGCATCGTGCTCGGCCCGCTCGCCCACCTGCTGGTGATCGTCGGCAACCGCGTCACTCCCGGCATCCATCGCAGCACCTCCTTCGCGAGCGAAGAACAGCTCCTGAGCATGGTCGACGAAGCCGCCTCGCAAGACCTCATCGAAGAGGACGACCGCGAACTCATCCACTCCGTGTTCGAGTTCACCGACACGATCGTTCGTGAGGTGATGGTGCCGCGCACCGACATGGTGACGATGGATGCCGCCGCCACGACGCAAGAGGCGATGCAGCTCTTCCTCGACAAGGGCGTCTCGCGGGTGCCCGTCGCCGACGGCGAGGCGGACGACATCACCGGCGTCGTCTACCTGAAAGACCTCGTGCAGTTCGCGTACCGCGACGAGACGGCGTGGCGCGATGCGCCCGTCGCCCAGATCGCGCGGCCAGCAGTCTTCGTGCCGGAGTCGATGAAGGCCGAGACGCTGCTTCAGCAGATGAAGCGCGACGCCGTGCACGTCTGCCTCGTCGTCGACGAGTACGGCGGAGTGGCAGGGCTCGTGACGCTGGAAGACCTCATCGAGGAGCTCGTGGGGGAGATCTCCGACGAGTACGACCCGCGATCGAGCGAAATCGTCGACCTCGGCGACGGGCGCTATCGCGTGAGCGCACGCCTCGGCCTCGACGAGGTCGGTGAGCTGTTCGGCGTCGAGCTCGAAGACGAAGACGTCGATTCGATCGGCGGGCTGCTCGGCAAACTCCTTGGACGCGTTCCGTTGCCCGGCGCGACCGCAGAGTTCTCCGGCATCCGCCTCACCGGAGGTACCTCGCGAGGACGCGGGCGAGGGCTTGCGACCGTCTTCGTGGAGCCGACCGAAGGTCTCCGCGCCGTCGATACCGCCTTCGGCGATGACCGCCGTACCGACCGGGAAGAGACCCACCGATGACCCAGCACAGATCCGGATTCGTCACGTTCGTGGGACGCCCGAACGTGGGCAAGTCGACGCTCACGAACGCGCTCGTGGGCGAGAAGGTGGCCATCACCTCGGACAAGCCGCAGACCACACGCCGCGCGATCCGCGGCATCGTCAACCGCCCGGAGGGTCAGCTCGTCATCGTCGACACCCCGGGCATCCACAAGCCGCGAACCCTGCTGGGGCAGCGCTTGAACGATCTCGTCGAACAGGTGCTCGGCGATGTGGATGCGATCGGCTTCCTCGTCCCCGCGACGGAGAAGGTCGGCCCCGGCGATCGGCGGATCGCGGCGTCGCTCGACGGCTACCCGCGCGCGAAGAAGATCGCGATCGTCACGAAGACCGACATCGCGTCGCGGGACGAGATCACCGAACGGCTCATGGAGGTCGACAGTCTCCGCGAGGACTGGGACGCGGTGATCCCGCTGTCCGCCGTCGCGCGCGAGCAGCTGGACGTGCTCGCCGACGAACTGCTGACGCTCATGCCTGAAGGGCCGGCGCTGTACGAGGAGGGCGTGGTCACGGACGAGTCTCTCGAAGACCGCATCGCGGAGATCATCCGCGAGGCGGCGCTCGAGGGCGTGCGCGACGAGCTGCCCCACTCGATCGCCGTCACCATCGACGACATCTCCCGCCGCGAGGAGGGCGAGCTCACCGACATCTACGCGAACCTCGTGGTCGAGCGCGACAACCAGAAGGCGATCATCATCGGCCACAAGGGGTCGCGCCTCGCCGCCGTCGGCGCGCGGGCGCGGGCGCAGATCGAGCCGCTGGTCGGCACGAAGGTGTTCCTCAAGCTCCACGTGCGCGTCGCGAAGGAATGGCAGCGCGACCCGAAGCAACTCGGAAGACTGGGGTTCTGACATGGCACGACAGTGGATCGCCCGCCGGGCCGGGGAGCCCGCAACGTGGGAGTTCGCCGACGTCGAGGTGCCGGCTCCCGGCCCCGGCGAGGTGACGATCCGCGTGCGCGCGGCGGGAATGAACCCAGCCGACGCCAAGCACGTCGCCGTCGAGAACGGCCAATCCTGGCCCGTCGCGATCGGGTACGAGGTCTCGGGCGAGATCTCCGCGATCGGTCCCGACACCGAGATCGGGTCGGGACCCGCAGCGGTCGGCGACGAGGTCATCGCGTTCCGGGTCGCCGGTGGGTACGCGACCGAGCTGACGGTGGATGCCGCGAAAGCGTTCCACAAGCCGTCGCCGCTGACTCACGCAGAGGCGGCGAACCTCCTGCTCACCGGTACGACCGCTGCCGAGATGCTGCATGTCGTGGAGGCGAAGCCGGGGGAGACGATCCTGCTCCACGGCGCCTCGGGCGCCGTGGGCGTGGCCGTGCTGCAACTGGCCGCGCTGCGCGGCATCCACGTGATCGGCACCGCGGCCGAGACCTCGTTCGACCGCGTGCGCCGCTTCGGCGGCGAGCCGGTGGTCTACGGCCCCGGCCTGTTCGAGCGTGTGGCCGTCGTCACGGGCGACGTTCCGATCGTCGCGGCGCTGGATGCCGTCGGCACGGACGAGGCGATCGACGTCTCGCTCGCTCTCGTCTCCGATCGGCATCGGATCGTGACGATCGTGAATCCCGCGCGCGCCCGGCAGGACGGCTTCCGCTGGATCGCCGGCGCCCTGCCGGACAGCGCCCGCTTCCGCGACGAGGCGCGCGCCGGGCTCGTCGCGGCCGCGCAGGCCGACACGCTCGTCGTCCCCGTGGCACGGACCTTCCCGCTCAGCGACGCGCCGGCGGCGCTCGCCCTGCTCGCGGAGGGGCACCCCGGAGGGGCGCTGGCCCTGATCCCGTGAGGTTCGTGAGGTTCGCACGCGGCCGACGCGCGGTGTACGCTAACCCCATGCGCGCGTTCGGCCTCCTTCTTAGCCGCCGCGACGAGACCTCGTTCTAGGGCCCCTCTCGTCGCGGAGCTTGTCATCGTCTGACACTCGGCCCGCACCCTCCGACGAAGAGAAGCGAACCCCATGAAGAACACGCAGCAGCCGTCCGGCATGCCGATCCACAAGTACCGTCCCTTCAACGAGCAGATCCGCGTCGACCTGCCCGATCGCACCTGGCCCGACGCCCGCATCACCACCGCGCCCCGCTGGTGCGCCGTCGATCTCCGCGACGGCAACCAGGCGCTCATCGACCCGATGAGCCCCGAGCGCAAGCGCATCATGTTCGAGCTGCTCGTCGGCATGGGCTACAAGGAGATCGAGGTCGGCTTCCCGTCGGCGAGCCAGACCGACTTCGACTTCGTGCGCCAGCTCATCGACGAGAACCTGATCCCCGACGATGTCACCATCCAGGTGCTGACCCAGGCGCGCGAGCACCTGATCGAGCGCACGTATGAGGCGATCGCCGGTGCCAAGCAGGCGATCGTGCACCTGTACAACTCCACGAGCGTGCTGCAGCGGGAGGTCGTCTTCCGCAGCGACAAGCAGGGCATCATCGACATCGCCCTGAACGGCGCACGCCTGTGCCGCGAGTTCGAGAAGCGCATTCCCGAGACGGCGGTCTACTACGAGTACTCGCCCGAGTCGTACACGGGCACCGAACTGGAGTTCGCGGTCGACATCTGCAACCAGGTGATCGAGATCTTCGAGCCGACACCCGAGCGGAAGGTCATCATCAACCTGCCCGCCACGGTGGAGATGGCGACGCCGAACGTGTACGCCGACTCGATCGAGTGGATGAGCCGCCGCCTCGCGCACCGCGAGAACGTCATCCTGTCGCTGCACCCGCACAACGACCGGGGCACGGCGATCGCCGCCGCCGAGCTCGGCTACATGGCGGGCGCCGACCGCATCGAGGGGTGTCTGTTTGGCAACGGAGAGCGCACGGGCAACGTCGACCTGGTGGCCCTGGGCATCAACATGCTGACGCAGGGGATCGACCCGCAGATCGATTTCAGCGACATCGACCAGGTCAAGCGCACCGCGGAGTACTGCAACCAGCTGCCGGTCCACGAGCGCAGCCCCTGGGCGGGCGACCTCGTGTTCACGGCGTTCAGCGGCTCGCACCAGGACGCCATCAAGAAGGGTTTCGAGGCCATGGAGGCGCGGGCTGCGGCATCCGGAGTCACCGTCGACGAGATCGAGTGGGCCGTGCCCTACCTGCCGATCGACCCCAAGGACCTGGGCCGCTCGTACGAGGCCGTCATCCGCGTCAACTCGCAGTCCGGCAAGGGCGGCGTCGCGTACCTGCTGAAGACCGACCACGCGCTGGATCTGCCCCGCAAGCTGCAGATCGAGTTCTCCGGGGTCGTGCAGGCGAAGACGGATGCCGAGGGCGGCGAGGTCTCCAGCGCGCAGATCTGGGACATCTTCACCGATGAGTACCTGCCGGCCCGTGACGCGGACGAGAAGTGGGGACGGTTCGAGCTGCTGTCCACCCGAACGCAGAGCGACATGTCGGGCGAGGTGTCGCTGGAAGTCACCCTCCGCGACGGCGAGGACCGCGTCACCACCCGTGGGATCGGCAACGGACCGGTGTCGGCGTTCCTGGAGGTCATGCGTGATCAGGGCTTCGACATCACGCTCTACGACTACGTCGAGCACACTCTCAGCGCCGGCGGTGATGCGCAGGCGGCCGCCTACGTCGAGCTGCAGGTGAACGGCGACCGCCTGTGGGGCGTCGGGATCGACGGCGACATCTCGACCGCGTCGCTCAAAGCGGTCGTGTCGTGCGTCAACCGCGCGATCCGCACGCGCGAGCGGTCGGCGACGCTGGCCGCCGTCTGACGCGTTTCGACTCGTCGCTGCGCTCCTCGCTCAACGACCGGGAGGGGTCACCCTTCCTCCCGGTCGTTGAGCGAGCGCAGCCGCCGCTTCAGGGGCGGATCGTCGGGATCGCGCTCGTCTCGACGGCGACCTTGCGGCGATAGAGGGCGCGCTGCTCCGGCAGGGAGATGTCGAAGATCACGGCGAGCAGACGGATGACCGTCGTCACGACGACGCACGCGATCGCGGCCGCCACGAGCGGGGCTCCGAGCTGGTGTGCAAAGCCGAGGACGGCGCATCCGACCGCGGCGGCGACCGCGTAGAGCGAGCCGACGTGCATGATGGCCACCGGCAATCCCATGATGACGTCACGCAGGATGCCACCGCCCACGGCGGCGCACACCCCGACGAAGATCGCAGGCACGACCGGGAGACCGCGGGCGAGCGCCTTCGACGTGCCGAACGCGCCGAACAGGCCGATGACCACGGCATCCAGCGCGACGATCAGCCCGTTCAGCCGCTGAAAGATGTTGGCCAGGAGCATCCCCGCCAGGGCAGCCGCCACCGCGGTGATGAGGTACCAGTCGCTCTGCAGCGTCGCCAGTTCGACGTTGAGCAGGAGGTCGCGGATGATGCCGCCGCCCATCCCCATGACGGTGCCGACGATCACCACACCCAGCAGGTCCAGCCGGCGCTGCCCGACGAAGCCCGAGGAGAAGAGCGCTCCCTGTACGCCGCCCAGCCCCACGGCGAGCAGGTCCGCCCAGAGGGGGATCACGAAGAGCTGTTCCGTCACCTGTCCATTGTCTCCAATGCCGCCCGATGTCGGCACCGGCGGGGATAATCGAGGGGTGCCCACTTACCGCGACGAGGTCGTGGTCCTGCGTACCCACAAACTCGGGGAAGCAGACCGCATCGTGACGATGCTGAGCCGCCGTCACGGCAAGGTGCGCGCCGTCGCGAAGGGCGTGCGGCGTACCTCGTCCAAGTTCGGCGCTCGCCTCGAGCCGTTCATGGTCGCCGACGTGCAGCTGTTCCAGGGTCGTTCGCTCGACATCGTGCAGCAGGCGGAATCACTCGGCTCCTACGGCGCGGAGATCGTCACCGACTACGAGCGCTACACGTCCGCCTCCGCCATGGTCGAGACCGCCGACCGGCTCAACGAAGCCGAAGCGACACCGCAGCAGTACCTGCTGCTCGTGGGAGGACTGCGCACCCTCGCCCAAGGCGGGCGCGATCCCCGCTCGGTGCTCGACTCCTACCTCTTGCGTGCCATGTCGCTGTCGGGGTGGGCGCCGTCGCTCCGCGACTGCGCCCGTTGCGGCGCCGCCGGCCCTCACGACTGGTTCGTGGCGCAACTCGGGGGAGTCGTGTGCAACGACTGCGCGCCCGCAGGATCGGCGCGGGTGCGTCCTGAGACGGGTGATCTGCTGCGCGCGCTGATCGCGGGAGAATGGGACGTCGTGGATGCCGCGACCCACGCCGCCACGGCGTCGGCGTCCGGCCTGGTCGCGGCGTACGCGCAGTGGCATCTCGAGCGCGGCATCCGATCCCTGTCCCACGTGGAGTCGTTCCGTTGAGCCCCAAGCCCTACACGCACCGAGATGCGGTCCCGTACCGACCGCTCGATTGGACCGGCATCCACCCGCCGCGGTTCCCGAAGGGGAGCGTCCCGAATCACGTCGCCATCGTCATGGACGGCAACGGCCGCTGGGCGAACCGGCGCGGTCTCACACGCATCGAAGGTCACCGTGCGGGGGAGGAGGTGCTCCTCGACGTCGTCGCAGGCGCGATCCAGGCGGGAGTGAAACACCTCAGCGTCTACGCGTTCTCCACGGAGAACTGGGCGCGCTCGCCCGAAGAGGTGCGCTTCCTCATGGGCTACAACCGTGACGTTCTGCACCGTCGCCGGGATCAGCTGAACGAATGGGACGTGCGCATTCGATGGGCGGGTCGCAAGCCGCGGCTCTGGGGTTCGGTCATCAAGGAGCTGCAGGTCGCTGAAAAGCTGACCTCGGGAAACGACACGCTCACCCTGACCATGTGCATCAACTACGGCGGCCGCCACGAGATCATCGACGCGATGCGCGCGATGGGCGAGCAGATCGCGGCAGGGCGTCTCAAGCCTTCCGCCATCACCGAGAAGACCCTCCGCAAGCACCTCTACGTGCCCGACATGCCCGACGTCGATCTGTTCCTGCGCTCGAGCGGCGAACAGCGCACGTCGAACTTCCTGCTGTGGGAATCGGCCTATGCGGAAATGGTCTTCCTCGACACCCTGTGGCCCGATTTCTCACGCACGGATCTGTGGGGCGCGATCGAGCTGTACCTGGGCCGCAGCCGCCGCTTCGGCGGCGCCGTGGATGCCCCGACCAACGAATCCGCGGAATAGACCGCCACACGAGCGAGGTTGCACCAGACATGACGGACAAGATCACCATCGACGTGTGGAGCGACATCGCCTGCCCGTGGTGCTACATCGGCAAGCGCAACCTCGAGACCGGACTCGCCCAGACGGCGGATGACGCCGACGCCCCGCAGGTCGAAGTGACCTTCCATTCCTTCGAGCTGTCGCCGGACACACCCGTCGACTTCGAGGGCGACGAGATCGACTTCCTCGCCGGGCACAAGGGGATGCCGCGCGACCGGGTCAGCGAGATGCTCGAGCAGGTCACCGGCGTCGCTGCCGGATCGGGCTTGGAGTACCGCTTCGACCTCCTGCAGCACACCAACACGGTGAAAGCGCACGAGCTGCTCCACTTCGCCAAGGCGCAGGGCCGCCAGAACGAGATGGCCGAACGCCTCATGTCGGCGTACTTCACCGAAGGCAAGCACGTGGGACGCGTCGACGACCTCGTCGAACTGGCAGTGGAGGTCGGTCTGGAGGCCGAAGAGGTCCGCGACGCACTCGAGTCCAACCGCCACCTCGCGGACGTTCGGGCCGACCAGGCACAGGCGCAGGCCTACGGCATCCAGGGGGTGCCGTTCTTCGTCATCGACGGCAAGTACGGCGTCAGCGGCGCCCAGCCGGCCGACGCATTCGCACAGATCACGCGTCAGGTCTGGTCGGAGAAGCAGGAAGCCTGAGCGGGCGCGTTTCGACTCGTCTGCGTTGCAACTCGTCTGCGTTTCGACTCGTCTGCGTTTCGACTCGTCGCTCAACGACCGGGTGGGGCACTCCGCCCATGCACCCGGTCGTTGAGCGAGCGGAGCGCGTCGAAACGCGCCGCGCCGATCAGGCGGGCAGGCTCGCTTCGATCGCGGCGATGACCTCGGGAGCGTCGGGCTTCGTCTGCGGGCGGAAGCGGTGCACCTCCCCCGACGGGGTCACCAGGAACTTCTCGAAGTTCCACATCACCGGACCCTTCGCGCCTTCCACGTTCTTGGACTTCTTCAGCGCCTTGTAGAGGGGCGCCGCGTGCGACCCGTTGACGCGCACCTTGTCCATGATCGGGAAGCTCACGCCCCATGTCGCGGAACAGTACTCGAGGATCTCTTCCATCGAGCCGGGCTCCTGGCCCATGAACTGGTTGCACGGGAAGCCGACGACCTGAAGGCCACGCTCACCGTACGTACGCTGCAGCTGCTCGAGCTGCTCGTACTGCGGCGTGAGGCCGCACTTGGAGGCGACATTCACCACCAGCAGCGCCTTGTCCCCGAACTCGGCGAGGGTGCGCTCGGCGCCCGTCGCGTCGACGTACGGGATCTCACGGATGTCCACAGTCTGTGTCTCGGCCATGTTCTCCACGATAGAGCCGCCATCCGCCTTCACGGCGGCGCGAGTCTGGGAGAATAGACAGGATGTCCCTCCTTGCTTCCACCGCTCCCGACGCCGCCGCCGCGCCGCCGGTGACCCGTCCGCGCGACCCCGAGGCGGTCGGTCGCGCGAAGGAACTGCGGATCGGCCCGATCACGCTCGCCGCGCCCGTCGTACTGGCGCCCATGGCCGGCATCACCAACACGGCCTTCCGTCGCCTCTGCCGCGAGTACGGCGCCGGTCTCTACGTCTCCGAGATGATCACCACGCGTGCCCTCGTCGAGCGCAACGCGACCACGATGCGCCTCATCACCCACCACGAGTCCGAGACGCCCCGCTCGATCCAGTTGTACGGCGTCGACCCCGCCACTACCGAGGCGGCCGTCCGGCTGCTCGTGGAGGAAGACCGCGCCGATCACATCGACCTGAACTTCGGCTGCCCGGTTCCCAAGGTGACCCGCAAGGGCGGGGGAGCGGCGCTGCCGTGGAAGCTCGAGCTCTTCCGCGAGATCGTCACCCGAGCCGCTCGGGCCGCCGGCGACGTTCCGCTCACGGTGAAGATGCGGAAGGGCATCGACGCCGACCACCTGACCTTCCTCGACGCCGGCCGCATCGCGGAGGATGCCGGAGTCGCGGCCGTCGCTCTGCACGCCCGCACCGCGGCCGAGTTCTACTCGGGTCACGCCGATTGGTCCGCCATCTCGGCGCTCAAAGACGCGGTCACGAGCATCCCCGTGCTCGGCAACGGTGACATCTGGTCGGCGGACGACGCGGCGCGCATGATGGCCGAGACCGGCTGCGACGGCGTCGTCGTCGGACGCGGCTGTCTGGGACGGCCGTGGCTGTTCGGCGATCTGGCCCGCGGGCTCGGCGGCCCCGACGCCGCACACGGCGCCCCGGTCGTTGCGACCCTGGGCTTCGTCGCGGCCGCTTTCCGTCGGCACGCCGAGCTGCTGGTCGAGTTCCTCGACGACGAGGCCCGCGGATGCCGCGACATCCGCAAGCACGTCGCGTGGTACTTCAAGGGGTATCCCGTCGGCGGCGAGACTCGCGCACAGCTGGCCACGGTGTCGAGCCTCGCCGAGATCGACGATCTGATCTCAACGCTCGAGCTGGATGCCCCCTACCCCGGCGCCGCCGCCGAGGGGCAGCGTGGTCGCGCCGGCACTCCCAAACGGCCGGCGCTGCCCGACGGTTGGCTGCTCAGCCGTGAGATGAGCGGCAATGCCGCGCGCGAGCTCGCCGATGCAGAGGTCGACACCAGTGGCGGCTGATGGTGGCGGCGTCGCCATCGCCTCGGGCCGCCCCGCCGGATACGACGATCGCGACGCCGAACGCTTCGTCCCCGAAAAGCACCGTTCGCAGCGCGACGGCTTCGCCCGCGACCGCGCGCGCGTCCTGCACTCGGCGGCCCTGCGCCGGCTGGCGTCGAAGACGCAGGTGCTCAGTCCCGCGAGCCCGGCCGACTTCGCCCGCAATCGGCTGACCCACTCTCTCGAAGTCGCCCAGGTGGGTCGCGAGCTCGCGATCGCCCTCGAGCTCTCACCGGACGTGGTCGACACGGCCTGCCTCAGCCACGACATCGGCCATCCGCCGTTCGGTCACAACGGGGAGCGCGCGCTCAACGACTGGGCCGAAGACATCGGCGGGTTCGAGGGCAACGCGCAGACGCTGCGCATCCTCTCCCGGCTTGAACCGAAGGTGCTCGACGCCGACGCGCGCAGCGTGGGCCTCAACCTCACTCGGGCGAGCCTGGACGCGACGTGCAAGTATCCCTGGACGATCGAGAACGCCGTCCCCGATCCCGGCGGGCGTGACAAGTTCGGCGTGTATCCGGAAGACGAAGCGGTCTTTCGTTGGATGCGGCAGGGAGCCCCGGGGCGCGTGCGCTGCATCGAGGCCGAGGTCATGGACCTTTCCGACGACATCGCGTATTCGGTCCACGATTTCGAAGACGCCGTCCTCAACGGCTATCTCGATCCCGCGCGGCTCGCCGACGTCCGCGAGCACGAGGCGCTGCTGACCGCCATCCAGGCCTGGGTCGGATTCGGGTTCACGCGCGACGAGCTCGCCGATGCGCTGTACCGCCTGACCCGGATGCCGGAGTGGCTGAACGGTTTCGACGGATCCCGCGCCGCGATGGCGGGCCTCAAGAACCTCACCTCCGACCTCATCGGCCGCTTCGCGCGCGCGGCGACGACCGCCACCCGCGAGCATTACTCGGCCCCGGTGCTGACGCGCTACCGCGGCCGCGTCATCGTGCCGCGCGTGATCGAGGCCGAGATGGCCGTTCTCAAGGGCATGATCGGTGCGTTCGTCGTAACGATCGACGGTCGCCGCGGGCTCTACAAGGAGCAGCGCCGCGTGCTCAAACGACTGGCGAACGCCCTGTGGGATCGACCCGAGCACCTGGATCTCATCCACGCCGAGGATTTCGCCGCCGCATCCACCGATGCTGCGCGCAAGCGCGTGATCGTCGATCAGGTCGCCAGTCTCACCGACCGGTTCGCGATCGAGTGGCATGCGCGGCTGATCGGCCCCGTCGACCTGCGCGAACTCGGACTGAGATCGGGAGACGAACGCACGACCGCACCCAACGGGTTCGCCCTCCCCGAGCCCATCGCCGGACTCTGGCCGGCCGAGGGGCACTGATGGCGCGCATCCGACAGTCCGACGTGGACGAGGTGAAGGCACGCACCAACATCGGCGACATCATCGGTGAGCGGGTCGCGCTGAAGTCGGCCGGCGTCGGATCGCTCAAGGGTCTGTGTCCCTTCCACGACGAGCGCAGCCCGAGCTTCCACGTGCGCCCGCAGGTCGGCTACTACCACTGCTTCGGATGCGGCGAGTCGGGCGACGTGCTCTCGTTTCTGCGCGCGATGGATCACCTGTCGTTCACCGAGGCGGTCGAGCGGCTCGCCGCACGCATCGGCTACACCCTGCACTACGAAGACGGGGGAGCGGCGCCCGAGACCAGCGGCCGCACACGCCTGTACCAGGCCAATGCGGCAGCCGCAGAGTGGTTCCGCGGCCAACTCTCGTCGGGTGAGGCCGACGCGGGCCGTCGCTTCCTCGGCGAACGCGGCTTCGACGCCGGTGCGGCGGCGCACTTCGGCGTGGGGTACGCACCGAAGGGGTGGAACAACCTGCGCGACGCGATGCGCAGCCAGGGTTTCAGCGACGAAGAGCTCTCGGCGGCCGGCCTCGTTTCGCAGGGGCAGCGGGGTGTCTACGACCGCTTCCGCGGCCGCGTCGTCTGGCCGATCCGCGACGTCACCGGGCAGACCATCGGATTCGGAGCCCGTCGGCTCTACGAAGACGACCAGGGGCCGAAGTACCTCAACACCCCCGAGACCACGATCTACAAGAAGGCCCAGGTGCTGTACGGCCTCGACCTCGCGAAGAAGGATGTCTCGCGCTCGCATCGCGTCGTCGTCGTCGAGGGCTACACCGACGTGATGGCCTGCCACCTCGCCGGCGTGACGACAGCGGTCGCCACGTGTGGCACCGCCTTCGGCGCTGACCACATCACGATGCTCCGCCGCGTAATGGGCGACGACACGGCGGCCGGGGAGGTCGTGTTCACCTTCGACCCGGATGCCGCGGGGCAGAAGGCCGCGCTGCGCGCCTTCGCCGACGCCAAGCGCTTCAACGCGCAGACCTACGTCGCCACGGGCCCGCAGGGATTGGATCCCTGCGATCTCCGGCTCGAGCGCGGTGACGCCGCGGTGCGGTCGATGCTCGACACCAAGGTGCCGATGTTCGAGTTCGTCATAGACCAGCGTCTGGCCGGTTTCGATCTGGCGAGCGTCGAGGGCCGCGTGGGCGCGCTGCGTGCGGCCGCGCCGGTGGTCGGCGAGCTGCGCGACCCGCTCCTGCAGCCCGAGTACACGCGCGTCCTCGCCCGCCGCCTCGGAATGGACACCGAAGCGGTGCGCCGCGAGGTCGAACGTGCCGGTCGCGAGTCGGCGCGCCGCTCCGACGACACCCGTCCGGGCGACGGGACGGGGGCGAACCGGTCGAACGCCGGCGAGCCGGCGGGCCCCGCGCGCTCTACCGAGGGCGACACGGCCGAGCCCTCGCTTCGAATGACGCTGCGGACGCTGCCCCGCTCCGGCGAGGCAGTTCTGGAACGCGATGCGCTCATGGGCGTGCTCCAGTACGGGCATCTCGTCGACGGAGCCGAGCTCGACGCCGCGCTCGCGTTGCCGATGCAGGTGCCGGCGCTGGATGCCGTGCGCCAGTCCCTCGTCTCCCACACCGACCGCACGCGCATCGGTTGGGCATCCAGCGCTGTCGAGGCCGTGCGCGAGCCGTATCGTTCGCTCGCCGTCGAACTGCTGACGGCAGACTTCCCCGCGCTCACGGAGGCGGAGGCCGCGGCATCCACCCGGTCGCTGGCGCGACGGTTGCGCATTCGCGCCGTCGATCGTGAGAAGAACGAGTTGCTCGGTACCATCCAGCGGCTTCCCCCGGACTCGGAGCAGGGGCGGACCGTCCGCCTTGCGCTGCGGGAACTCGATGCGCGTCGACGCGCGCTCACCGAGGCTCCGCTCTAGGCGACAGCGCTGCGGTAGCGCGTTGGGCTGCGAGCGGGCAGGATGAAGCGCATGCCGCGTCGTGCCCCCATCGACACCTCCGCCATCTCCACCGCCGTCCGGTGCGATGACTTGTCCGTCTCCCGCGGCGGCGTCCGCGTCGTCGACGGCGTCACGGTTCGCCTCGACGCCGGTCGCGCGCTCGCCCTCATGGGGCCGACGGGTGCCGGAAAGTCCACGCTCGCGGCGCTGCTCGCCGGCGCCGAGAGCGGATCGCTGACCGTGGTGGGCGGCGACGCCACCGTGAACGGGATCTCTGTGCGCCAGAAGGGTCGGGCCGGGCGAGTCCGCGCGTACTACACGGGGTACGTCCCGCAACGCGCGGGCGCCGACCTGCCGGCGCGGCTCACCGTCGGCGAGGTCATCGGCGAGCCGATCACGAGCCGAGACCGCCGGATCAACTCGCGGGCGCTGGCCGTCCGCGTCGCCGGTCTCCTCGACGAGTTCGAGTTGCCACTGGGTGCGGCCGCGCGGTATCCGTACGAGCTCAGCTCGGGCATGCGACAGCGCGTCGCGATCGCGCGGGCGCTGGTGCTCCAGCCGCGCGTGTTCATCGGCGACGATCCGTACGCCAATCTCGACCTCGAAGTGCGGCAGACGGCACGTGATGCCCTCGTCCGTCGACGCGACGAGAGCGGTATGGCGATCGTGATGGTCACGAATGACGCCGACGCGGTACGAGAGATCGATGCGGACGTTCTGGTGCTGCGCGGCGGTCGCCCGGTGGCGTACGGTCACGGCACGGCCGAGCTGCTCTGGACACCCGACGGAGGCGCGCGCCTGGTGTCGTGACAGTGTGTCGGATGTCACGAGCACACCGCGGGGTTTGCTAACATAGACGGGTTGCCTGCTCGCAGGTGACTGATCCTCGGTAGCTCAATTGGCAGAGCAGCCGGCTGTTAACCGGCAGGTTCTTGGTTCGAGTCCAAGCCGGGGAGCGAACGGCCCCAGACTCCACTCTGGGGCCGTTTTCGTTGACGGCGCTAGGCTTCGGACATGTCAGACCGCGCTGTCCCGAACCTGCCATCCCGTGATTTCGACGGCACGATTCACTTCTACGGTGGTTTCGGATTCACTCCGAGCTACCGTGACGACGCGTGGCTGATCCTTCGTCGGGGCGAGCTGGTGCTCGAGTTCTTCCGTTTCGACGACCTGGTGCCCGAAGCGAGCTCCTTCATGTGCAGCGTCCGTGTCGACGACGTGGACGAGCTGTACGAGGACATCAGGCGATCCGGCGTCCCAGAGAGCGACGCGGGCTTTCCGCGGCTGCGACCCGTTCAGACGCAGTCCTGGGGACAGCGAGCCGGATTCCTCGTCGACGCGGACGGAACCCAGCTCACGCTGATCGAAAACGGCGCACCCGACGCCTAGCGATACCGGAGGGGAGATCGATCAGGCGTCGAGATCGTCGATTCCGGGCGTCCAGGACGCACCGGCGCGACCCCAGCCACGCTTGCGCGAGATCTTCTGCACCGTCTTCCAGTCGCCGTCGTCGAGTCGGTCGATGTACAGGATGCCGTCGAGGTGATCGAACTCGTGCTGCATGATGCGCGCGCGCCAGCCGTCCA
>Ga0207655_1001260_pt1 | contig 24152 bp, 25 predicted proteins | sample KBSM44metaG_FD_184398 | JGI IMG/M metagenome (GOLD analysis project Ga0207655, IMG submission 184398) | Miscanthus rhizosphere microbial communities from Kellogg Biological Station, Michigan, USA - KBS M4-4 metaG (SPAdes) (version 2) | ecosystem: Host-associated > Plants > Roots > Rhizosphere >... | reverse complement strand
CAACACCTGGCCAAGGCCTACGGCAAAGCCTCCGTTGGCGCACCGCCAATGTCGGTTCCGCACCTGGACACCCGTGTCCTGGACGGCAAGCGCGTCATCCTGTTTGGCCCATTCGCGACCTTCAGCACCAAGTTCCTCAAAGAAGGCTCGTACCTGGACCTGCTGAGCACCACCACCACGCACAACGTGTGGCCAATGACCCGCGTCGGCATCAAGGAATACCCGCTGGTCGAGTACCTCGCAGGCCAACTGATGCTGTCTGACGAAGACCGCATGAATGCCCTGAAAGAATACTTCCCGAATGCCAAAGCCGAAGACTGGCGCCTGTGGCAAGCCGGCCAGCGCGTGCAAATCATCAAGCGTGATGAAGCCGCCGGTGGCGTGCTGAAGCTGGGTACCGAAATCGTTGCTTCGCAAGACGGCACCATCGCCGGCCTGCTGGGCGCATCGCCAGGCGCATCGACTGCCGCACCGATCATGCTGACCGTGCTGCAGAAAGTGTTCAAGGACAAGGTTGCCACCCCAGCCTGGCAGGAAAAACTGCATCAGATCGTGCCTAGCTACGGCACTCAGCTGAACAACAGCCCTGAGAAAGTGGCTCAAGAGTGGGCTTACACCGCCAAGGTGTTGGAGCTGACTCCGCCGCCGGTGATTGGTCAGGCAGCGGCTCCTGCTGCTCCGGCTGAGAAGCCTAAGGCTGTGAAAGAGAATGCTGCGACGGATATGGCTCTGTAACTAGAGGCCCTGTCAAAAGCCCACTGAACCGGTGACGGTCAGTGGGCTTTTTTGTGGGCGATGATCAAAAGATCGCAGCCTTCGGCAGCTACGAGTTCGTGGTGTTTGCGTGTCGTGCCCTGTGCAGATATCGCCGATACAAAACGACACCCATGACAACCGAAAGCAACCCAACCCCCGCATTACCCAAAAGCCAAATTGCAAAGTTCCGACTTTGGTCTGCCTCACTCTCGTAGAACGGCCCAAAGTAGCCTGACACTGTCACGAATATCAAATTAAACGCCCCAACGGCCAGGGCAACAACAAGGATGACGAACAATGCCCCTTTAACAATTTTCATATGACCTTCCAAAACCATATTTCCTTCGACTCGTGGTAGTCGGAGAAACTGCCCTCAATGGAAAAACCCAACTGAATACGAGGGTAGCTCAGCCAGTCCGTGAGTCTACGCCCGTTCCATAAATCGATATGATCGCCGCTGCGATTGCCGAAGGTCTCGTTTCCTCGGCGCCAGAAATCCTTGAAGAAAATGATGCCTTGTTGCCCTTCAAGATCATCTTCGAAGTCCTTTGGCTTTATCTTTTTGATGGCGTGCATACCGGGAATTTTGGCTTGGCTTAACGCTTGCGCTATTTCTTCTGCTGCCAGTACATGCCCTTCGCTCTTGGGGTGCTGCCAACAGTGGCGGACATCCTTGAGCTTGCCGAGATCAGCACCTGCCCGGCGTAGTGCCACGCCGAGGTTGATAGCACACTGATCACTGAAATTTTTGGCGCCGTTGGTTCTGCACGGAGCTGCGTCTCCAAATATTTCTGGGTGGCTTTTCCATAATGTGTCGAATGTGAGCATCCTGCCTTCTCCCTGTAGTCCTTTAATCCTGACGCCTAGCCTAGCAGAAGGTCCTATTTGCTGAAGAGACCTCTCAGAGGTCAATGGAAAAATCGGAATTCCTTCATCCTGCCGTAGGGAAGGGCAGTCTGTGGCAAGCCGGTCAACGCGTGCAAATCATCAAGCGTGATGAAGCAGCGGGTGGCGTGCTGAAGTTGGGTACCGAAATCGTTGCTTCCGCTGACGGCACCATCGCCGGTCTGCTGACCGTGCTGCGGAAAGTGTTCAAGGACAAGGTTGCCACCCCAGCCTGGCAGGAAAAACTGCACCAGATCGTGCCTAGCTACGGCACTCAGCTGAACAACAGCCCTGAGAAAGTGGCTCAAGAGTGGGCTTACACCGCCAAGGTGCTGGAGCTGACTCCGCCGCCGGAGATTGGTCAGGCAGCGGCTCCTGCTGTTCCGGCTGAGAAGCCTAAGGCTGTGAAAGAGAATGCTGCGACGGATATGGCTCTGTAACTAGAGGCCCTGTCAAAAGCCCACTGGACCGGTGACGGTCAGTGGGCTTTTTTGTGTCTGGGATTCAGCTCTGGCAGGTAGCGCAATACCTGAGTTTGGCGCGTTTTTTGTGGCGAGGGGGCTTGCCCCCGTTGGGCTGTGAAGCAGACCTGAGGAGAGCGGTTTCACTCATCGTCATGCATCAAATCCAGGCTTTTTATCCATTTATCCGTAGCCTCAAACCTTGCGTAATACGCCTGCTTTTCTGAATCCAAAAATCTTCGCCTCCCTTACTGAACAGGGCTGCGGTTCGCGATTGCTTCCAAAACCGGCAAGGTTCCAGGTTCTATCATTTCAAGGGGGACGTTAACGAGGACCAGCTTTGCAAATTCGGGAAGTCCCATGAAGAGGATCGAGATCCGCGCGACACTGCCCATATGCGTTTCCAGCCGAAAGTAATTCATCTTCCTAGAGTATCGAACACTACAAACCTCGACCCAACTTAAATATCCGTGCTTTCGGAACACTCGGCCGAATGTAAGGCCGTGCTCCGAGACTTCGTGTCGTTCGAGAAAATAAACGGCAACTAGATAGAGTCCCAGTAGCGCAAAACTGAGAAAGCCAGCCGTTGTCCACGCAGTAGTCGTTTTATTGCTGATGATATTTGAGATAATTGCCAAAGCGGAGAATCCCAGGAGGCAAGTAAGGCCAACAATAAGGACGCCTCTCGGTAGTCTCAATAGTCCTGATTCCTCAGTCGTCCGTTCCTTTATCTGCTCTTTCATGATCCATCGAAGAATAATCAGTATCAGAAGAGTTGCACTTGTCCATTGTATTATGGAGGCCAAGAATGAGTTGCTCATTGTGTCCCTCGTCGTTCTTGAATCCATATGTTTTTTGGTGCTGTGGAGTTTGTTTGAATGCTCTGAGGTTGGTGGGCGTCCCGACGCGACTGTATATCCGGTACGTGAAGCAGCATTGCTAGTCGCTCACCGTAACTTTGCCTTTGCCTTCTTCAAACATTCATCCATTGCTCTTTCTTGCACTGCTAATATCTTGTTTTGAGGTTGATAGAGTCCCGACACGGTTGTATATCCGGTACGTGATGCGGCATTGTCAGTCGCTCCCTGTAACTTTTCTTTTTCCTTCTTCAAACATTCATCCAATGCTCTTTCTTGCTCTGCCGATACATCGATTTGAGGTTGATGGTTTTCCGGGGTGGCTATATATCCACTGCTGTCATCATTGGGCTCATTGTTTTTAATGGCCCCATCCTTCAAGCGCTCCGATGAACTAGCTATTTCGCTTGAATTACTATCGTCTTTCTTGTTTTCAGTCGCAGCCTGGCTTGAGTTCTGACTGACAGTGTTGTCACTCGATGTCACGGTGTTTGCGGTGGGTGTATCACTAGCTTTATTAGATTTCAGAGGGGGGGCGGCGGGAGCGGAGACGGTGTCTAATTTAACTGTTGGCTTGTTTTTTTTCGTCGACTTATTGCTATTTTTTTGCGTTTTCTTGGCCATTGAAAAAGCAGAGTTCAGTTCTTTTTTGTTCTTGTGGATAAGACTGTCAATCGGCACGTAGCTAATAATTTGGTTGGGTTTTCTTTTGATATTTGAATTATAAAATTTCACTTGCTTCTGCGTTAGCTGGATGTCGGCAACAGGCGACAATCGAATGAGGCCAGAAATCGCCTCGCGAGCAATAGCATATGTCAGTTGATCAAGGCTGTAAGAAAAGCTATTGCTGGTTTTTGGTATGGCAGAGGGGGGCGCTATTAATTCAATGGCACTGTCATGCCTGGAGAGTATTTTTCCTGCCGCTAAATCTTTATATGTGTAAACAACATTGCATTTCGATCGAGTCCCGCCTCGGGCGTTGCTTATAGATACTGAAGATATTTCTGTACTTATTTCAATGCGGCCGCTGTAATGTCCAAATTCGATAAAGCGATCACTGTTATGAATTTCTTTCTGGGTCGCATTCTTGATGGAGTTTCCCCAGTTTGAAATTTGTAATTCACCTGGAAAGTTGTTGTCTGTATCTGCATTTTCTTTGGTTTTTATTTCTGCAGGAAGCACAATAACATCTACATTGTATGTAAGGTCATAATAGTCAATATCAGGAACAATGCTCTTGTTTCTTTCGCTTGAGACTTCTGAATAATTTCTTATGTTGGCACAACTCGTCACTCCGAAAAAGCTAAAAGCCAGCACGAGTAAGGCAGTTATTTTTTTTGTCGACATGTTACCCTCCCATAATTATTGATTAAGGGCTTGCGTTGTCGTTGACGCATAACAATGATTGGGCCGAATTCGGCGGTAACGAAATAATAGAAGCCTCTAGATAACTCTGCGCTACCAATTCCGACTTTTTTAAAAGTCTATATAAATCATAGGTCTATATTTCACGCCCAATCCCTGAGCTGTAATCGCGCGACTTCTGTTTTTTGACGTCAATATCCTGTTGGGTCAGATTGATCCGCAGGAGTAGGTGAAGTTCAAGACGGTATCTACGGTCACCAACTGCCTGTGCTCAACCAGTTCAGGCATATAACCGGGAGCCATGAAGTCGAGGCTCCACCCTGGTCTTTCGGATCATTCTTTCCTGGCAAGGGATCAGAGGACTGGCAGCCGTGTTCAAACTGAATGTCCGCCCCCCAGGAGAGATGCATCCGGTCCCATTATTCTGGCTTCAACAGCATGTCTACCCATCACCAACTACACTTTCTCCAGCCAGTCCGGGCAATCGTCCGGGGGCACACTCCAGGAGGAATCATGACAAGGAAAAATGTCTCCAGCCCTGAACCCTCAGCTACCGAAGCCAACGTGCTGTTGAGCCCGCCCGACATAGCTGCTCTCGCCGAGATATCCATCACTGATCCTGACAAAATGCACCCTGCGTGGATCAAGGAGCAGTTTCCCGAGTACGTGGACCCGCATGCAGGCCATGAGGCCAGGACGGTTCGCGAGATTAATCACAAAGGGCACGTTGTCCGGATCGTGACCACCTACCAGGTGGAGGTGGATGGGGCCCCGGTCCAGGCGCATCTGTTTGTGGACGATGCTGGACAGGTCCATACGCATGCCACTCCATTCGTTTCTTACGGATCGGCTCTCGATTTGATGACAGCGGTGATCGATGCCTATCCCGAGTCTTTCGCCAAGGGCAATGGCGACGGGGGAGAGCACTCCGACCATCCCGTTCACCATGATCACGGAGCACATCATGATCAGGTCTAATGCTGTCAAAGATCTCGCGGCGCTTCAGAAATACGTCGAAGGGGTGAAACTGCTCAAGGATCCTGCGCTGAATCCCTGGCCTGGGCAGGCCAATCTCTCGATTTATGACTCCTTGGTGGCCTGGCACCACCGGGCCATGATGATTTCAACGCCTGCGGGGCAGATGGCCAGGAATGCTGCGCATGGAGGCCCATCATTTTTACCGTGGCATCGCTACTTTCTAGTGCGGCTGGAATCGTTGCTTCGCAAAGCGGTAAATGACCCACACTTTCGAATTCCATATTGGGACTGGAACACTGACGCGGAACTTCAGGACCCCAGGACATCAGTCATCTGGTCGAATCAGTACCTTGGACAGTTCGTGGACGGGAAGTGGCGGGTACGACTGATGGGTGATGGCCGCACCATGGAACTGGGCCGGGTAAACCGCCCCCTGGTGCGTTATCTGGGGGGAGGTGGGGCGCTGCCCAGCCGAGCCAATGTACGCAAGGTCATCCAGGAAAACACCCTGTATGACAAAGTGCCCTACGACGCGGCGCAATCCACCGGTGGTGCGCGCAACTGCATCGAGGGATGGACTGGCAAAGAACGCATTCACAACAACGTCCATGTGTGGGTCGGCGGTGACATGGGGTTGTCGTCTTCGCCAAACGACCCGGTGTTCTTTCTGCATCATTGCAATGTCGACCGGCTCTGGGCGGCATGGCAAGCGAAGCATCCCGCCGCCGCTTACGTACCTGACGCAGCGGCTCCCGATACACTCAAGTTCCATCGGATCGATGACCCGATGTACAGCCCTTTTCCGGAAAAGGTGACGCCTCGAGATGTTCTGAATTACAGCCAGTACTACAAGTACGACACTTTGAGCGACCTGCTTTAGGCAGCATCAAGCGGGGGAGTCTCTAGTCATACTGAGCGCCTGCTCTTGCAGACTCGTTTGTATCAACGCAGCCAATTGTCGGGGGGCAGGCGCCAAGTGTTCTGCCCCTCGATAAAGCACATAGCCGAGGGTCGGCAGCGGGGGTAGACCGGCAATCACGGCGAGATGCCCTGGCAGACCAATGCGGGTTCGCAACGTGAGGCCCAAACCGGCCGCAACGGCCGCCCAGATTCCACCAACGCTGGGGCTGGTCAGCGCGATTCGCCAGGGAATCCGCGCCTCATCCAGTGCCTGGGTGGCCGCGCTGCGCAACACGCAAGGGGCGTCGAACATGATCAATGGCAGGGGGGAATCGACAGAGCGGTTGATGGGGGGCGAGTCACGAGGCCCGATCCAGTGCATCTGCGTTTCACCCAGGTGCGTGGCGTAGGGGGACTTGTGCCCTGTGTCCCAAGACAGGGCCAGGTCCAGGCCGCCGCTGTCGATCAATGCAAGCAGTTCGGCATTGCGCGCGATCCTGACTTCGAGGCTCACCATCGGGTACATCTTGACGTAGCGTCGCAGAATGTCGCTGAGAAAGTGTTCGCCAAAGTCTTCCTGAAGCCCGAGGCGTACCGTGGCGGCGGTCTGGCTTTCGTGCAGGGTCTGGAAAATGCTGTCGTTCAGTTCAAGCAGTCGGCGTGCATGGCTGAGCAGGGTTTCACCCACCGGCGTCAACACCAGCCCTCGACCGGATTTTGACAGCACTGGCGTGCCTACCTGTTCCTCAAGCTTCTTGAGTTGTGCGCTCACGGCAGACGTCGAGCGATTGAGCCGATCCGCCGCCTTGGCGAAGCTGTTGAACTCCACGCCGGTCACGAAAGTACGCAGCACATCAAGATCGAAGGTCGGACGGCGCATCGAATCATCCATTAATTCGGGACTAAATCCGCTATTAAATCTGATATTCGGAATAATCGCGACTTGATAGTTTTCCCCAGTCAGTTGGTTTTTCAGGAGTAGGCCCTTATGCCATTTGCCCGTATTTCACTGCACCGGGGAAAGTCTGCCGAGTATTTACAGGCCCTCTCACAAGGGCTGCACGACGCCTTGGTAGAAAGCTTCGAAGTGCCGATGGCTGATCGATTCCAGGTCATTCACCAACATGAAACGGGCGAGCTGATCTTTGATCCCGACTACCTGGGCGGTCCTCGTAGTGATGACTTTGTGCTGATCGCGATTACTGCCGGTCGCCCTCGAGACATCGAGACGAAACAGCGTTTTTATCGCAACCTGGTCGAGAAACTGGGCCGAGCGCCGGGCATCGATTCTGAGGACGTGATGGTGGTGATTACCACGACCGCGGCAGATGAGTGGTCGTTTGGTGGCGGGCGGGGCAACTAGTTTTTGCTCTCAAGCCTGTATTCCGTAAATGTGGGCTATCTGTGTCTATCGGCAGCGTGGCCCGGTTGATAGGGTCCGTATTCACTTCAAGTTGATGAGGCAATAATGGACCTTACCGCCATCCCCTTTGGGACTACCGATTGGTCGAAGATCGAACCGGTCGAACATGCCGGCCAGACGGGCATGGCCTATTGGCGGACCTGCCAGTTTGGTTCAACGCGTGTGCGGATGGTTGAATACAGCCCCGGATATCTGGCCGATCACTGGTGCTGGAGAGGTCATATCCTGTTGTGCCTGGAAGGCGAGCTACACACAGAACTGGAAGATGGCCGCCAGTTCATACTGACTGCCGGAATGAGCTATCAGGTGGGCAACGATGCTGAGGGACATCGCTCGTTTACCACTAGCGGTGCGAAGTTGTTCATTGTGGATTGATGCGTCGGTTTACGTCCGCTGACGGTAATGCAATGTCTGCACAGATGAATATCCGGAGTGCGACTCACACTCTCGCAATCGTCAATGTTTTTAAGCCATTTGGCGTTTGAATATGCGCGAGCAGATGGGGTGTCGAAGCATCTTTGAGCGCATGAAGATAAACCGGACCGGAAAAGTTTATGGCCGTCAGAATAGCGTTGACTCTTTCCGGATCCGTATGGAAGACGTCCAATGCCAGCAGAGAACAGCCTTTATCTTGGAGTGCGCTCGCGGGATGAGTCCCATGTCCCCATTGAATTATGGTGGGGGCTGATCCTGCCAAGGGAAGGCCTCCGTCCTTCGGTATCGTTATTTGCCAGGACAATGTTCCTCGTGTCATAGGTTCGACAACCCCGACGATGTCGTGGCAGGAATCACTAATAGTGTGGATATCGTCGGTCCGTGCAACCCATGTCGCCAGGCGCGCCGGCGAGTTGGGAGTAAGTTGATCAAGGCCGAACCAGCGAGGTCGGTCCGGGCATTTGGCTGATGGGTCCACGGCAATCACTTCCAGGTAGAGCTGGGGGCCAAGGCGAAGCAACCTGTTGTGGGTGCCCATGCGTGGATGGGCACCGCCCGGTTGAAGGTCGACACCTAGCAAGTCAGTGACGAACGCGCAGCCTGTATCGAGGTCCGGCGCCACGATAACAAGGTGATCGATAGTACTTTTCACGTACTCAGCTCCTTCAATGGATTTTTATCAAGCGATTGTTTCGATCACCGACTGGCTTTTAAAGCCCCAACTCCAAGGCCAGCAAATCCGACAATGGCTGCGGGCGTCGAATCAATCTAGCTTGCCCTTGCTCGATCAACACTTCGGGCAACAGTGGCCGGCTGTTGTAGTTGGATGACATCGAGGCACCGTACGCGCCGGTATCGTGCATGACCAGCAAGTCGCCAACCTGCGCTTCAGGTAGCAAACGGGGTGTGACCCCCTGTTCATCCTGCGTGAAAATATCGCCGGATTCGCACAAGGGACCTCCCACTGCACAGAGGTGCTCCGGACGACTGACCGGGACACCCTGGGAGTCCAGCAAGGTCATGTGGTGATAGGCGCCATAGAGGGCTGGTCGCATCAGGTCATTAAAGCCGGCATTCACCAGGACGAAGTTTCGACTGCCCACTTTTTTTACCGCACGGACTTCGGTGACCAAATAGCCTGACTCGGCTACCAGGAATCGGCCCGGCTCGATCTCCATCCGTACCGGGTGAGCGAGAAAAGCCTCGATGTCCTGTTTGGCCTGGCGCCAGGCGTTCGCATAACGCTGGATATCCACCGGCTCATCCCCCACACGATAAGGTGTGGAAAGCCCCCCGCCGATGGAGAATGCTTCGATATCGTGGTCGAGTGCCTTCACGGCCGAGACCATTGCGTAGCCCACTTGCTCAAGGTGTACGTAATCCACACCGGAACCGATATGCATGTGCAATCCCACCAGTTTCAGTCCGAATTGCCGAATCACGCTGAGGGCTTCCTGAACCTGACCATGCCAGATTCCATGCTTGCTGTTTTCACCACCGGTATTGGTCTTGCGGCTGTGGCCGTGGCCGAACCCAGGATTGATCCGCAGCCAGACGCGATGGCCCGCAGACTGTTGGCCCAATTGACGGAGCATATCAATCGAGCCGGTATTGACCTCAATGTTCAGTTCGACGACGCGTCGCAATGTCGCTTCATCGAACAGATCACAGGTCAGAACAATACCCGCCGGGTCACCTGCTGGGCTGTATCCAGCGAGCAGCGCCCGCTCGATTTCACCCAGTGATACGGCATCGATCCGCACGCCTTGTTCGCGGATCAACCGGAGAATATGCAGGTTCGAGCAGGCTTTTTGCGCATATCGAATGACATCGAAGCCTTGCAGTTGGTCGATGCGTGCCCTGATGGTCTGGGCGTCATAACACCAGAGCGGGGTGCCGTGCTGTCTCGCAGTCTCGGCTAATGGCAGGAAAACGGAATGATTGGGCATGGAGGTATTCAATCTGAAGTAAAGAGAGAAGCCATCATGTCGACCATTCTGTATTCAATAAAATATCTATTCTTTGCTGGTCGATTCAGTTTTGATATGGGACTTGATCAACTGGCGGAGGCCAGATGTGGGAATTTCCATACGGCATATCGAAGTCTTCCGCGCCATCATGCAGGCAGGGAGCGTCACCGGCGCAGCGCGTTTACTATTTACTTCCCAACCCACGATCAGCCGAGAACTGGCGCGGCTTGAAAGTATCTCTGGCCTTCGGCTGTTTGACCGAGAGGGAGGGAGACTGGTACCGACGGCTCAGGCCATTATGCTGTTCGAAGAGGTAGAACAGTCCTACATTGGGTTGGAACGAATCAACAGCGTTGCACAATCGATTCGTCGCTTCGAACATGGCCAACTGAGCATTGCCTGTCTTCCGATGTTGTCCCAGACCTTGTTGCCCAAGGCCTGTAAGCACTTTCAGCAACGGCATGTCGGCATAGGCTTGAGCATTGCTGCACAGGAATCCCCCTTACTGGAAGAGTCACTCAGCGCCCAGCGTTACGACCTCGGACTGACCGAAGGTGAGCATGTACCTCGAGGCACCCAAGGGGAATTGCTCTTTTGTTCCGACATGGTCTGCATACTTCCAGAGGGTCACCCTTTGCTGTCCAGGTCACTCCTCGTAATGGAAGACTTTTGCGGTGTCGATTTCATCAACTTTTCGGGTCTGGATATCTATCGTCAGACGCTCGATGAGCACTTTCGCCGGGCCGGAGTCGATCGGCATACCGTCATCGAAACAACCAACGCCACATCGGTCTGCGCCATGGTCAGGCAACAGTTGGGGGTAGCGATTATCAACCCGTTGACTGCCGTGGAGGAGTCAGGCAGAGGATTGGCCATTCGGCCGATCAGCGTGTCTATTCCCTATCGCGTTATGTTGATCAGGCCTGACTATCGACCCTCGTCAATCTTCGTCGACGCCTTCTGCAGCTCGTTGAAAGATGAGGCGTTGTGTCTCACCCATACACTCGACAAGAGATTAGAGAGCGCCAATTGAAGAGTCGTAGCTACAAAAGATCAAAAGATCGCAGCCTTCGGCAGCTCCTACGCGGTCCTGTGTAAAAACACCTTCCGCGCAGATGAGTCAGGCAGGGTGCCAAAGCAAACAAGGGATATCGAGTGATTACGTCAACGGGTGAACTGGCGATACGTCAGATATCAGCACTTCCTCCGGAAATCCTGATACTGGAAGCGGAGGCCGTTACAGAGGGTTTCAGGTTTCTCACACGCTTGGTTGCCGATTGGAAAAACGGGTCGAATCGATTCGATCAACCAGGTGAATGTCTTTTGGGAGCCTTCCGCAACGGGCAACTGATTGCCATCGGTGGTCTTTCATATGATCCATATGCCAGGTCGGATACCGGGAGGCTACGGCGGGTATACGTCGCGCACGCATCAAGGGGCCAGAATGTGGGTAAAGCTCTGGTACAGCAGCTTCTGGAATATGCGGCTCAGAGATTCCGTGTCGTGCGCCTATCCACGGATACACCTGAGGGATCGGCATTTTACCTTCGCTGCGGGTTTCAACAGATACACGATGATTTTGCGACTCATGTGAAATCATTAGCAGATGCCACATAGCCAGGGCGACGTGTTTAAGATCAAAAGATCGCAGCCTTCGGCAGCTACAGGGGGCGTGAATCGCGGATCTGATCCGTATTTTTCTTGGCTATCTGCATCTGTAATGGGATCAGCCCGCGGCTCACAATGACGGCACGGTCAGCAGTGGCGGTAACCGCTGCACCGCAAACTCATAGCGTAGGAGGCCCCATGGGCAAGATGGCAATTTTCCTGGGTGGATTTCTGGTGTTGACCATTTTGATTGGCGCGCTGGCTACGATTTCTCCCGTTTAGTCTCGTCCTGCGATCAGCAAAAAGCACAACGCCTCCACACTGGGAGGCGTTGGTTTTCTTCGGACAAGCTGATGGCAGGGGGGCCAAGACCGCCTCAACGAATATGCTTGGAATAGGCCGCTTTAAGTGCCTCGGATACAAGGGCAATCAGTATCGGGGTAGAGCTGGACTGCATGTCTCTACCGATGTCAGTTCGCCGTTCCAGCACTTTGCCAGCGTATTTGGATGCCTGGCCTTCAGACGCGAGTGATAACAGCTCTTCTTCAGTAAAAGACTTCTCATAAGCCGCAGCAAGATTTTGATTCCATTTCGGCTGGTACTGCGGAAGTAGCGCGTCAATTTCGCTCGATACGGCGCTGTATGCTTTTTCACTTCCTAACTTTTCAATGAGCATTGCAAAGGTTTGTGTTTTCTTTGCCGCCAGCAGTGCCAGTGTTGGCAGGCTGTCACCCACATGGGTTTGAGCAACAAAAGCGAGCGCTGTCTTATGCGCAAGTACTTCAGCCGTGACCGTGGTGGACAACACGATGGGCGCTACGAATGCGACCGCGACACAAAAAGACCTCATCAATTGATCTGGCTCCTTCGGTTCGCCACGTCGGTGATGCGCTACTGAGAACCCTAGTTGGGAAATACCTATATCGCTAGTGATTCGGTTCCACTTTGGCTTGAGCCAGGGCGACGTTGATGGCGTGACAGCCGTCGTGTACCCAGACTTGAAAAGCCCACTGAACCAGTAACGGTCAGTGGGCTTTTTTCACGCTGGATTGAGCGCCGGCATCACCTCAGATCAAACCGATCCAGATTCATCACCTTGACCCAGGCTGCCACGAAGTCTTTCACAAACTTCTCCTTCGCGTCGTTGCTGGCATAAACCTCAGCCAACGCCCTCAGCTGTGCATTCGAGCCAAACACCAGATCAACACGCGTCCCCGTCCATTTGAGATCGCCGGTTTTGCGGTCGCGCCCCTCGAACTCTTCATTGGCCTCAGAGACCGGTTTCCATTCCACGCCCATGTCGAGCAGGTTTTTGAAGAAGTCGTTGGTCAACGCTCCCGGTTGCTTCGTGAACACGCCGTGTTGGGTTTGGCCGACGTTGGTGTTCAACACGCGCAGGCCACCAATGAGCACGGTCATTTCCGGCGCGGTGAGGGTCAGCAGCTGTGCCTTGTCGATCAGCAGTGCCTCGGCCGGTACGCTGTAGCGGGTTTTGAGGTAGTTGCGGAAGCCATCGGCGGCGGGTTCGAGGTAGCCGAAGGATTCAACGTCCGTTTGCTCTTGCGAGGCGTCCATGCGTCCCGGTGTGAAAGGCACCGTGATGGTATGGCCGGCATTTTTTGCCGCTTGTTCGACGCCGGCACAACCGGCCAGCACGATCAGGTCGGCCAGGGAGATTTTCTTGCCGCCGGTTTGCGCGCTGTTGAACTCGTTCTGGATGCTTTCGAGTTTCGCCAACACGCTCGCCAGTTGCTCAGGCTGGTTGGCCTGCCAGGATTTCTGCGGGGCCAGGCACAGGCGTCCGCCGTTGGCGCCGCCGCGTTTGTCGGAGCCGCGGAAGGTGGAGGCCGCTGCCCAGGCGGTCGACACCAGTTGCGAGACGGTCAGGCCGCTGGCCAGGAGCTTGCCCTTGAGTGCGGCGATGTCGCTGTCGTTGACCAAGGCATGGTCGACCGGCGGGATCGGGTCTTGCCACAGGAGTACTTCGTTGGGCATTTCCGGGCCGAGGTAGCGGGTGAGGGGGCCCATGTCGCGGTGGATCAGTTTGAACCAGGCGCGGGCGAAGGCGTCGGCCAACTGATCCGGATTGGCGAGGAAGCGCCGCGAAATCGGCTCATAGATCGGGTCGAATCGCAGCGACAGGTCCGTGGTCAGCATGGTCGGATTACGCCGCTTGGACGGGTCGTGAGCATCCGGAATGATGCCCGCGCCGGCACCACCTTTCGCCGTCCACTGGTTGGCGCCCGCAGGGCTCTTGGTCAGTTCCCACTCGAAGCCGAACAGGTTTTCCAGGTAGTTGTTGCTCCATTTGGTCGGCGTGGTGGTCCAGGTCACTTCCAGGCCGCTGGTGATGGTGTCGCCGCCTTTGCCGCTGCCGAAAGTGCTCTTCCAGCCCAGGCCCTGTTGTTCAAGGCCAGCGGCTTCGGGCTCGGGACCGACGTTGTCGGCAGGGCCGGCGCCGTGGGTTTTGCCGAAAGCGTGGCCGCCAGCGATCAGCGCCACGGTTTCTTCATCATTCATTGCCATGCGCCCGAAGGTTTCGCGGATATCTATCGCCGCAGCGACCGGGTCCGGGTTGCCTTCCGGGCCTTCGGGGTTGACGTAGATCAGGCCCATTTGCACGGCGGCGAGCGGGTTCTCCAGGTTGCGTCCGCCCTCGGTGCGGCTGTCCTCATTTTTCCCCGGCTCAGCGACGAGAGGACCTTCGCCGGGTTCTTGCATGGGTTCTTTTTTGTCTTTTTCGTAGCGGGTGTCACCTGCCAGCCACTTGTTTTCGGAGCCCCAGTAGACGGCCTCATCCGGTTCCCAGACGTCTGGCCGGCCGCCGGAAAAGCCAAAGGTCTTGAAGCCCATCGACTCCAGTGCGACGTTGCCGGTGAGGACGATCAGGTCAGCCCAAGAGATGTTGCGACCGTACTTTTGCTTGATCGGCCAAAGCAGCCGGCGCGCCTTGTCGAGGCTGACGTTGTCCGGCCAACTATTGAGCGGGGCGAAGCGCTGCTGACCGGAGCCGGCACCGCCACGACCGTCACCGACGCGGTAGGTGCCGGCGGCGTGCCAGGCCATGCGAATAAACAGTGGCCCATAGTGACCGAAGTCCGCAGGCCACCAGTCTTGCGAATCAGTCATCAGTGCATGCAGGTCTTGTTTGAGTGCCTGAAAGTCCAGTTTTTTGAACGCTTCGGCGTAGTTGTAACCCTCGTCCGTGGGGTCGGACAGCCGCGAGTTCTGGTGCAGGATCTTCAGATTCAGTTGGTTCGGCCACCAATCGCGGTTCGTCGTGCCACCGCCAGCGGCGGCGTGATTGAACGGGCATTTCGATTCATTTGCCATGTGTGCGCTACCTTTGGTCGTGTTCATCCGGCTATCCGGCCCGGGGTTGGGCACGCAATAGCGACGAGCGGAATCAATGACATAGGCTGCAGCCGTGCGATCAATTGATCGTCGTGGTCACACGGGAAATCCGGATAGCGGCAATCGAGTTGCCAGCACGGTGGCCCACGGCAAGCCTAGTACGTTTCCTGACTCATTCGTATCTCTTCTCAGGTCTCAACCGGCCGGCTGATGCCAGCGCTCCAGTAAGGGTAGACGCCTATAAAGCAGTCAGCTAATAGGGGGAGTATTGGGAGGTGATAGGGATAGTCTTTTATCTGAGCCGTCGAGATGGAGTCGATCAAAAGGTATGCTGGGCCTTTTTCGTTGACCGCCACCCAAGGATCCACCCGATGTCTTTAAGCAAACGCGATCAGGCACACATCGAACGTCGCCTGGTCGCCACTCTGACCGAGGCGTGCGAAACAGCCAAAGCGGAAATCGTCGGGTTTTGCTGGTTGACCCACGAGATCGATTACGACGCCTTTCCATCCAGCCTGCGGGTAATCTGGGTCTTCGATACGCAGGCCCATAAAGATCTGGCGCTGGCGAGCGGGCAGGGCGAGCGCATGGTCGAACTGACGGCCGCAGCATTAAATGAAGCGGACGTTCTCGTCAGCCCGGTCGCGGCCCATGTGCAGTTTGATTCTGAAAAGCAATGTCAGCGCGCCAATGGCGGCAACTGGCAGCAACGCCTGGCGCCCAAGCGCTCGACGCGAGGTTGAGCCGTGGCCAAGGATATCGAAAATCCGTGTATTTCCGTTTGCCAGCTCAGTGGTGAACTGTGTGTCAGTTGTGGTCGCACCAAGGACGACATCAGAAAGTGGAAACGCATGAAGCGCCCGGAAAAAATGGCGGCGGCGCAGCGGGCGAGTGTGCGGTTGAAGGGGCTTCAGAAAAGGAAGGGTTGAGGGTTCCTCAGGGCCGCGCACAAACTTCTCGAACACATTCACGCAGCCACCGATGCGCCGAATCGGCATCCATCCGTGGATGCCACAGCATCGAAATGGTGATCGGCGGCAGTTCGAACGGCAGCTCGAAACTGTGCAGGCCGGTGCGCAGGTTTTGGGTATGTCGGGCAGGCACGGTGGCGATCAGGTCCGAGGCGCGAGCCAGCGCCAGGGCGGCCGAGAAACCGCCGACGACGGTGATGATTTCCCGCTGCAGTCCCAGCGCTTCCAATGCTTCATCCATCGGCCCCTTATCGACCCCGCGCCGTGAGACCAGGATGTGCCGGCCAGTGGCATAACGGGAGGCAGTGATCTCGCCCTCGCTCAGCGGATGCCCCGTGCGAACGACGCCCACGAAACGATCCTCGAACAATGCCCGGGTGCGCACTTCCGGGCTGGTCGTGCCGCCGACCACACCGGTTTCCAGATCAACGGAGCCGTCGCGAAGTGCGGCGCTGTCCTTGCTCAGCTTCTGCATAAAGTGCAAACGCACGCCGGGGGCTTCCTCACTGGCGCGGGCGATCAGCGCCGGGCCGAAGTTTTCCACGAAGCCGTCACTGGCGCGCAGCGTGAATGTTCGAACCAGTTGCTTGAGGTCGAGCTGTTCGGCGGGGCGCAAAACCGCTTCGGCGTCTTGCACCAATCGACTGACGTGTTCGCGCAATTCAAGCGCTCGTGGCGTCGGCACCAGGCCGCGTCCGGCCCGGACCAGCAGCGGGTCGCCTGTCGTTTCGCGCAACCGCGCCAGCGCTCGGCTCATGGCCGACGGGCTCAGGCGCAGTCGTTGGGCGGCGCGGGCGACACTGCCTTCGGCGAGCAGCACGTCCAAGGTAATCAGCAGATTGAGATCGGGAGTGGTCATGCCGCAACGTTAGCACGGCGCGGGGCTGACATGGCGTCAAACGCATCTATCAAGTGCAAATGCTGCGCCTTCCGCCTTGTCACGCACGGGCATACGCTGCTGCTCTACCTTTCAGACGTGGCCAGACAATGAAATCCATCACTCAATCAGGTTCGGTGCGCTGGGCGCTTGCGAGTCTTTCGCTGTCGATGTTGATGCCTTCACTCGACACCAGCATCGCCAATGCGGGATTGCCGACGTTGGCCGAGGCGTTCGATGCTTCCTTCCAACACGTGCAGTGGATTGTTCTGGCGTATCTGCTGGCGATCACCACGCTGATCGTCAGCGTCGGACGGCTTGGCGACATGCTCGGCCGTCGGCGTTTGCTACTGGTGGGCATCGCCATTTTTACCCTGTCATCGCTGGCCTGCGGTGTCGCGCCGTCGCTTGGGTGGCTGGTCGGTGCACGGGCGGTGCAGGGGCTTGGGGCGGCGATCATGCTGGCGCTGACCGTGGCGTTTGTCGGCGAGACGGTGCCGAAAGCGCAGACCGGCAGCGCCATGGGGTTGCTCGGAACGATGTCGGCGATCGGCACCACGCTGGGGCCGTCGCTCGGTGGGATGTTGATTGCCGGCGTTGGCTGGCAGGCGATTTTTCTGATCAACATACCGCTGGGTGTGCTGAACATCTGGCTCGCATATCGCTATTTGCCGGCGGATGTTCAGCGGGCGAAAGCAGGGCGGGTGGGGTTCGACAAGGCCGGCACGTTGCTGCTGGCGCTGACGCTCGCGGCGTACGCGCTGGCCATGACGATTGGGCACGGTGAATTTGGACCGCTCAATATCGCGCTGCTGCTGGCGGCTGTTTTCGGTGTTGGGCTTTTCATCTTCGTTGAGGCCACGGTCGCATCGCCATTGATCACATTAGCGCTGTTCCGCCAACAGGGATTGAGCGCCAGCCTGGCCATGAGCGCGCTCGTTTCGACGGTGATGATGGCGACGCTGGTGGTCGGGCCGTTTTATCTCTCGGGTGCGCTTGGCCTCGGCACGGCACTTGTCGGTTTCGCCTTGTCGGTCGGCCCGTTGGTGGCTGCATTGACCGGCGTGCCGGCCGGTCGCCTGGTAGACCGTTTTGGCACTCGGCGCATGACCCGTCTCGGGCTCGCGGCAATGGCGCTCGGCGCGATTGCTTTATCAATGATGCCAGCGGGGTTCGGCCTCCTCGGTTACCTCGCGCCCATCGCGGTGATCACGGCCGGCTACGCGTTGTTTCAGGCGGCCAACAACACCGCGATCATGACTGACATCCGCCCGGACCAGCGCGGCGTGATTTCCGGCATGCTCAGCCTGTCACGCAATCTCGGCCTGATCACTGGAGCTTCGGTGATGGGCGCGGTGTTTGCGCTTGCTTCGGCGACGACAGACATCACCAGCGCGTCTCCCGCAGCCGTCGCCAGCGGCATGCGGATAACGTTTGCCGTCGCCGTGGCACTGATCATCCTGGCCCTTGCCGTGGCCCTGTTTCCACGGGCTTCAGACTGCTGCACTGTGTGCAGCAATGAACTGCAGTGAGCCTATATTGTTCATCTAAAATCGAATACCGATACTGCCTGAACATCGCGCAGTCGACGCTCATGGCGTTCAAGACATGGCTGGAGGCCAGATTTGCAGAGGGGCCGCCTTGGCTGCATGTGGACCGAAGCGAACTAAAACCTATGGGGCACGCCGATTAAATGTGGGAGCGGGCTTGCTCGCGAAGGCGGTATGTCAGGCAACATCAGTGTTTACTGACACTCCCTCTTCGCGAACAAGCCCGCTCCAGGTTCTGCACCTGACTGCGTTCCTTTTAGTGAGCGCCTCTGATGACAGCCGCTTGCGCCGTGCGCAACGCATGCCGATTGCCACGGAACAACACCAGTGTCGCGATCAACCCCAGCACCGCCGCGCCACTGAGCCAGATCCCCGGCGCTGCCTTGTTGTCCAGCACGTGGATCAGGTACGTACAGGCCGCCGGGGTGAAACCACCGAACGTTGCGGTCGCCAGGCTGTAGGCCAGGGAGAAACCGGTCGTACGCACTTCTACCGGCATGATCTCGGTCAGGGCCACCACCATGGCGCCGTTGTACGAGCCATACAGGAACGACAGCCACAGTTCGACAATCAGCAAGTGGCTGAAGCTGGGGTTCGCCACCAGCCACGACAGCGCCGGATAAGCCGTGAGGATCGCCAGAATCGTCGCGCCCAGCAGCAGAGGTTTGCGGCCGATCTTGTCGGAAAGCGCGCCCATCACCGGCAGCCAGAAGAAGTTCGACAGGCCGATGCACACCGTCACCAGCAACGCATCCAGATCCGACAGATGCAGCTCGGCTTTGCCGAAGGTCGGGGTGTAGGCGGTGATCAGGTAGAACGACACCGTGGTCATCACCACCAGCGCCATGCCGGCGAGGACGATGCCGAAGTTCTGACTGATCGAGCGGACGATGTCCCGCAGGGTAGGGCGGTGTTTGCGTGCCTGGAATTCCGGGGTTTCTTCCAGCGAACGGCGGATCACGAAGATCGCCGGCACGATCATGCAGCCGATCAGGAACGGCACGCGCCAGCCCCACTCACCCATTTGGTCGGGGCTCAGCCAGTGGTTCAAACCCACGCCGAGCAGGCCGGCGAATACCACCGCGGCTTGCTGGCTGGCGGACTGCCAACTGACGAAGAAGCCTTTGCGGCCCGGTGTGGAGATTTCGGCGAGGTACACCGACACACCGCCCAGTTCCACGCCTGCTGAAAAGCCCTGCAACAGACGACCGAACAATACGATCAGCGGCGCCGCGACGCCCAGCGTGGCATAACCCGGCACACCGGCAATCAGCACCGTGCCGGCGGCCATCAACGCCAGTGTGATGATCAGGCCTTTGCGGCGGCCGTGGCGGTCGATGTAGGCACCGAGGAAAATCGCCCCCAGCGGACGCATCAGGAAACCGGCCCCGAAAGTGGCCAGAGACAGCATCAGGGAAGCAAACGCGCTATCGGCGGGAAAGAAGGTTTTGGCAATGGCCGTGGCGTAAAAGCCGTAGACCATGAAGTCGAACATTTCGAGAAAGTTACCGCTGACAACGCGAAAAATCGCTTTGCCTTTGCTCGTATTGGAAGACATGTGTAGGTACTCACTCTGGTCGATCTTGTTTGAAAGCGCTGCACCTATGTGGCGAGGGAGCTTGCTCCCGTTCGATTGCGCAGCAATCGTAAAACCGGTCACCGCTATCGCGAGCAGGCTCGCTCCCATGCGCTCTGAAGCCCATAATGGCGGGCGCGGTTTTGAGGGGAGATGAAGATTTGTTAACTGGACGGTGGGGAGGGCTTGTGGTAATGGTCGGGATTTTGTCCGGTTGTGGCAACGGCGATAGCCTGGAACGCTTCGACGGCCCGACCATGGGCAGCAGCTATTCGATCCAATACGTGCGCCATGCCGGTCTTCCCGCACCGGCGGAAGTCCGCGTCCAGGTCGAAAAAATACTCTCTGATGTCGATCGGCAAATGTCGACCTATCGCAGTGACTCCGACATCGAACGCTTCAATAACCTGCCCGCCAACCACTGCCAGACAATGCCTGCGCCGATCCTCGAATTGGTCCGCGTCGGCGAGCGCTTGTCTTTGCAAAGTGACGGCTCCTACGACCTGACGGTGGAACCGCTGCTCAACCTCTGGGGATTTGGCCCGCAGGCGCGTGAGGAAAAAGTCCCGAGCGCCGAAGCACTGGCCGAGGTGCAGCAGCGTGTCGGTCATAATCACCTGCGCATCGAAGGTGACCAGTTGTGCAAGGATGCCGCGGTCGAGGTCGACTTCAATAGCATCGCTGCCGGTTACGCGGTCGACACGATTGCCGCCGAACTCGAAGCGCTGGGCATCCACGACTACCTCGCTGAAGCCACCGGTGAACTCAAGGCCGTCGGTAAAAAACTCGACGGCTCACCGTGGCGCATCGCCCTGGAAGAACCCCGTGATGATCAGCAAGTGGCCGAGCGCATCATTGCCGTCGACGGCTACGGCGTGTCCACCTCCGGTGACTACCGTAACTATTTCGAGCAGGGTGGCCGACGCTTTTCCCACACCTTCGATGCCCGCACCGGAACACCGGTCCTACACACCCTGGCCTCAGTCACGGTGATTCATCCTTCAGCGTTGATGGCCGATGGCTTATCGACGCTGTTGCTGATTCTTGGCCCTGAACGGGGTTGGGACTATGCCCAAACGCATGACATTGCTGCATTCTTTGTGATTCGTGCCGATACAGGTTTTGTCACACGCACCAATCAGGCTTTTGAGCGCCTGGCCGGTGAGAAAACCGAGTGATTGCGGCTGCAAAAGCATTTTTCGATGGCTTTGTAGTGCAGGCAAAACTAGCCTACGACGCGACCAAGGGTTAATGTGCGCGGCGTTGACGCTTCTATAGACTGTGTCCGGGTTCTGCACTGGCCCCAAATTGTTCCTTCACGCCGCCGATCGGCGTGATTTAGCCGCAGGCGCCGAGGGTGTCGCGGCCTGTTCTGAGGAGTACGCATGGCTGTCTACAACTACGATGTGGTGGTGTTGGGTTCCGGCCCGGCGGGAGAAGGCGCGGCAATGAACGCTGCCAAGGCAGGGCGCAAGGTGGCGATGGTCGATAGCCGTCGCCAGGTCGGCGGCAACTGCACCCACCTGGGCACCATCCCGTCCAAGGCCTTGCGTCACTCGGTCCGGCAGATCATGCAGTTCAACACCAACCCGATGTTCCGGGCCATTGGTGAGCCGCGTTGGTTCTCGTTCCCGGACGTGTTGAAAAGTGCTGAAAAAGTCATCTCCAAACAAGTCGCCTCGCGCACCGGCTACTACGCCCGTAACCGCGTCGACGTGTTCTTCGGCACCGGCAGCTTCGCCGACGAGCAAACCATCGAAGTCGTCTGCGCCAACGGCGTGGTCGAAAAACTGGTGGCCAAGCACATCATCATCGCCACCGGTTCGCGTCCTTATCGCCCGGCGGACATCGATTTCCATCACCCGCGTATCTACGATAGCGACACCATCCTCAGCCTCGGCCACACCCCGCGTAAACTCATCGTTTACGGCGCCGGCGTGATCGGCTGCGAATACGCCTCGATCTTCAGTGGTCTGGGTGTATTGGTTGAGCTGGTGGACAACCGTGGTCAGTTGCTGAGCTTCCTCGACTCGGAAATTTCCCAGGCCCTGAGCTACCACTTCAGCAACAACAACATCACGGTTCGCCACAACGAAGACTACGACCGCGTCGAAGGCGTGGACAACGGCGTGATCCTGCACCTCAAGTCCGGCAAGAAGATCAAGGCCGACGCCTTGCTCTGGTGCAACGGCCGTACCGGCAACACCGATCAGCTGGGTCTGGAAAACATCGGCGTGAAGGTCAACAGCCGTGGCCAGATCGAAGTCGACGAGAACTACCGCACCTGCGTGCCGAACATTTATGGCGCCGGTGATGTGATTGGCTGGCCAAGCCTGGCCAGTGCCGCCCACGACCAGGGCCGTTCGGCCGCTGGCAGCATCGTCGACAACGGCAGCTGGCGCTTCGTCAACGACGTGCCGACCGGCATCTACACGATTCCGGAGATCAGCTCGATCGGCAAGAACGAGCAGGAGCTGACTCAGGCCAAGGTGCCGTATGAAGTGGGCAAGGCATTCTTCAAGAGCATGGCGCGTGCGCAGATCGCCGGCGAGCCTCAGGGCATGCTGAAGATCCTGTTCCACCGCGAGACGCTGGAAGTGCTGGGCGTTCACTGCTTCGGTTATCAGGCGTCGGAGATCGTGCACATCGGTCAGGCGATCATGAACCAGCCGGGCGAGCAGAACACCCTGAAGTACTTCGTCAACACGACGTTCAACTACCCGACCATGGCCGAAGCCTATCGGGTAGCGGCGTACGATGGCCTCAACCGGCTTTTTTGAGCGGCTCCGGCCGGTGGCCTGAGCCGGCCGGGGAGACCGATTTCAGCAATTCTCGAGCGTGGCGCTGGCCAAACCGGGAAAGTCTGTAATCAGGCTGTCAACGCCGAAGTCGGCGAGCCTGCGCATCAGCGCAGGCTCGTTGACTGTCCACACCGACACATGCAGCCCCTGACGCTGCGCCTTCTGCAGGCGTTCCGGCGTACACAGGGTCCAGTTCAGCGCCAGCATCTCACAGCCATAGTTTTGCGCGACCTTCAACGGGTCGAGCCAGGCGTACTCGGCCACCAGTCCGCGAGACACGTCCGGCACCAGGTCCAGCGCGGCTTTCAACACTTCGCGTGAACTCGAGGTAATCGTGACCTTGTCCCGTATGCCGAAACGCTGGGCCATTTCGCGAATCGCCAGCACGGTGGTTGCGGCACGGGTGCGTGAAGCGCTTTTGACTTCCAGCTGCCAGTGCTCGAAATCGCATTTTTCGAACAATTCTTCCAGTGTCGGGATCGGGCAGGGTTTGATCCAGCCCGGGCCGCCCTTGCGCGCATCATAAGTCACCAGTTCCGCAGCCGTGTGTTCGGCCACTTTGCCGCGGCGGTCGGTGGTGCGTTTGAGGGTCGGGTCGTGGATCACCATCAACTCGCCGTCCTTGGACAGGTGCAGGTCCAGTTCGCAGCGGCGCACGCCGTGCTTGAGGCATTGCTGAAAGCTGGTCAGGGTGTTTTCCGGTGCTTCGCCCTTGGCGCCGCGATGGCCGTAGATGAGAGTCACGGTTCTTCCTTAATAATGGCCGGTTTCGTTTTGTTCGCGCGCCAGGCGTCGTTCTTGTGCCTGTCGCTGCAAGATGTAGCGGGCCAGCAGTTGTCGCTGGGCATCGGACAGGTATTCGAACTCGGTGCCGACGTCGTAGCCGCCGCCCTTGCGGTCGCAATGGGTGACGCGGGCCCGCAGCAACAGGCCGAGGGCTTGTGGCATCAGCACCAGCTTGACCGACAGGTGCGCGCCGACGGCAATGGGCGTCGGATGCTGAAAGTCGATGCCGCCTTCGGAGATGATCACCGGCTGCGGTTCGCCGATCTGTCCGAGCACGGTCAGGGCGACCACCTGGCTCAGCAGATCGATGCGTTTGTTCTGTGATTTCAGGAACGCGGCGATGGTCCTGTCGCGTTCGTTGATCTGGCGCAACAGGTGTTGCGACTCGAATTCGCTCAGGTGCAGTTCGCTGAGCAGGTTGAATAGCGGGGAAGCATCCTGCAACACTTCCTGGCCTGCTGCTTCGGGAGCAGACAGGGGCCGAATTTCCAGTGCGATCGTGTCCTCGATACGGTAGTATTCGCGGCGATCTTCTTCATCTAATGTCGACATGGCGAACCCATGGTAGCGGCGGTGGTCTGAGTGTAAAGCTGGTTATC
>Ga0207655_1001259_pt1 | contig 24159 bp, 21 predicted proteins | sample KBSM44metaG_FD_184398 | JGI IMG/M metagenome (GOLD analysis project Ga0207655, IMG submission 184398) | Miscanthus rhizosphere microbial communities from Kellogg Biological Station, Michigan, USA - KBS M4-4 metaG (SPAdes) (version 2) | ecosystem: Host-associated > Plants > Roots > Rhizosphere >... | reverse complement strand
CGCGTCGACATCTGGCGCAGCATGCGCAGTTCACGCACCCGGGCACCGAGATTGCTGTCGTCCACGGCGATCCTCTCATCACTAAACAGCATGTTTACGCTGAGTAAGCACACTGTATACCGGGCGCCCTTTCGCAACAATGACCGCCGTGTTTCCGTGATGTAAAACGCCGACCGAGACGGGCAACACACCACCGCCGAGCTCGACGGCACCGGACTCGTGCTCCGCGTCCTGCCCGCGGCTGGTGCATACGCCATCAACGCAAGACTGGTTGACGCCTGCGCTGGCGGAGGTGAGCAGTCGTGGACTGGCGCTCTCTACTGGAGACGTCTCCCGCGCCCACGACTAGTCGAACTCGAAGATGGGGCCTGATCCTGCCGGCGGCACTCATGCTATGCACTCTGTGCGGGTGCGCGGCGGTCGAGAATTCGAGCGATGGCCCGGACGGCGCGCCTACCCCTTCGGATGAGCAATCGGTTTCTTCAGAGCACTTCGGAGCGGCATTCAGGAGTATTTCTGACGCAAGTTCGGAGTACTTAGCTACTGCTGGCAGCCTGGCGCACACACTTCCTCACGGTGTGACATTCCCTGAGACGATGCCCGGCGACTGGGATAGCATGGGCCAGTTCGAAGCTGGTTTCGGTGAAATGCAAGCCGCGCTGTACTGGCAGTGCGCGTGGCTCTCAAAGTACGTCGGTGCGTCGGCCCAGGGCGACACCGCAGATAAGAATCTCGCTATTGACAAACTCATGGCTTGGGCACAGATCGACGTCGTCAAGGAGCACGTTTATCCTGACTCGATAGCGGTCTGGGAGCATCGCTTTCTCGACCCTGCGCGGTCCGGAGATGACAGACTCGTCCGCGAAATGTCATCAAGTTGTGGATGATCTTGCGCATCTCTTGCTAGACGTCTTCTATTTTGACGGCGCATCAATCTGGCGCACGCACGAGTCCTCCTGAGACTGCCAGCAGCAGTCGAGCGCTCTTCGTAGATTCCGTCTACCGCAGTCCGTAAACCGGAATCCACATCCACAGGCCTACCAAGGCGAACATCGTCAGAATATTCAGGACCAGTCCCCACGTCCCGGCCCGCACGATACGTCCTTTGCGCCGGGGGTCCGTGTTCGCACCAGTTCGAGCATCGAGAATCGAAGTGAGCGACAGGACTAGCCCAAAGAACGCTATAAAACCAGAGATCGTGAACGCAACGCCAATGACTGACTTTCCACCGGTGAATACAATCGGCGTGAATGCAACACCAGCAAGCCAGACGGGAGCCGATATGAGCGCGACGGGGGCAAGCACAATGCCCCACACTGCTCTAGCGAATAGGAGATCTCGCGCTCTCGGTGAGTGTCGCACTTCAAAGTCCTTTGACACCCTTCACACTCTACCTACAACCAGACCGCATGTTGAGTTGCGTGAGAACGCGACTGTCACGATGCATCACGACTCTCGGGAACGAGAGCACGCGTTCGATCTCGTCTGGCCGAAGCCTGACCCAATGCGCGTCCGCGGCATCATCTCGAGCGACTGCCACAACACGCCCTCGATGAGGACCCGCGCCGTCAGGACGCCGATAGGGCAGGCCGGCGCTAGTTGCCCCCAAGTGCTGTGTCCGCGAGATTGTTCATGATGTACCCGATGGTTTTCGGCCCAACGTCCGTTGCGTCGGCATTGGTGTTCGTCACGACAGCAATCAGGTCTCCTCTTCGATCGAACCCGATGAAGTCATCGTCCGCGTGAGGCGTGTGCGAGTTGTAGGCGACGGTGTTCTCGACCTTGACGTCGATCGGGGTAAAGACAGCGGTTCCTTCGTTCTCGGAACACTCCGTGAGCAAGTCGATCTGGGCATCGAACACGCTTCGAGCCTGGCCAACGGTTGCGTAGCTGATCAGCGCGACGAACTCGTCCGTCCCGTTGATGCCGATCTTCCGCGCTCGTCGCGACGCCGACATATTGACGACCGAAACAGAAGAACCTCCCGCATCTCTGCGGGAGGTTCTTCGTCGACCTCTATGAGGCTCAACTTGTCCAATGGTTTGAACATCCTCAATATGGTCGGGATGACAGGATTTGAACCTGCGACCCCTTGACCCCCAGGCGTCCGAACGGGTCAGGTTGAAGCGATTTCCGCGTGATTCCGGTCGTCCGCTCGTGCAGAGCGAGTCATGAGATGCATGGTTCGCATGATTCTGGTCCCCTTCTGGTCCCCCTCCTCACGCAGACACGATGGCTACCCACCATGGAAGAAGGTGACGAAACTAGCGTCAACCCGGCCGGCTATCGATCGGGCGCTAGTCCGACAGCGTGAGGTCACCCGGGTCGAACGCGGCTAGCCGATCCATGTGCAGCGTGTAGAGGTTTCGCCGCCGCGGCTCACCTTGGAACGAGTACACCTTCTCATCCACGTCAAGCAGTCCCGCTTCGCGAAGCTCCTTCGTCGCTTTCGTCCAAGTATCCTCCGAAAGCCCGTACTGACGGTGTCGCACGCCAGGAACCCATGCGCCTCTACTACGCCCTCCGGTGTTCTCTCGGAGGATGATCAGAAGCGCAAGCGCGCGGCCGGACAAGGCAACAAGCCATCCGCGTCTCCATAAGTCTGGCGGCAGGGTGATGTAGGTGTCGCCGGAGAGTTGCTCCGTATTCCACTCCTGGCCGGAGCCGCTCGGGTCCAGAACAGTGATGCTGGGAACATGGCCTGGGCGAAGGTCTCGGCGTACGAGATTGGCAGCAACAAGGTCGCTGATCGCCTTGTTAACTCTCCGGGCTCCCGCCCCATCGGGATCGCGGAGGTTAAGCATCGCTGCGAGTTCCCGCGAAGGCACCCTGGTCTCGTGCGGGAACTTCGTCGCCATCATCATGACCGTCAAAAACACCTTGATACGGACCTCACCGCCGCCCTGCAGTAGCCGAGCGAGCGGCGGCGTCGGGCTCGCCGCCACCTGGTCCCGCGCGAACCCTAGCGGCAGGCGAACGCTGCTACGTCGCTTCGAACGTTCGACCGCCTTCTCCAGCAGCTCGATGGCCTGCTGTGGTGGGCGTTGCACCATACTGCGGCGATCCCTTCTAAATCGTTGACGCGATTGGCGGGGACACTAGCAATGCTCGGGGTGCACCGGGATGCTATGGGCTGCTGTGAGCTTCTATATATAAGCGCCCGCTCACCGCGCACCAGTCTACCCGTAGATAGCGTACGGGTTGGCCTAGTAATCGGAGGCCTATTTGACCGCCCGGGACGGTATCCTCAGCCAGCCGTCGACGTGAGGGCTCGCAGTGTTGTCACGAAAGCATCTGCCCGGGATGCTCGAAAGCGAGGACGGACAACGGCCCGCGAGCTTCGGCGCTTTCCGAGCGAAGAACAGGAGGTTGATGCCATGACGCGTGGCTTTCGACTGACCGTGCGTTGGAGCGCACGGTCGCTCAGCATCACGCTTGAGCCCCACTAGCCAGGGGTGGGCCGCGAAGCAGTGAGACGTGGATGCGGACCCACCCCTATTTCAGCGCACCCGCCGCGCTGGCACAAGCTGAGCGCTCCCGGGGAGGTGTTCACCCCATGTCGAACTCCTCCCCGGGATACCGAGTCCATGTTGGCGTTATGCTCCACGAGGGCTGTCATAGAAGAGCGCGTTCGAAGGCAGGACGCGACTGGTGCTGGAGAAGAAGCGACAGAAGTCCACGAGCACTCCCATCAGCCAGGTGCACCTGGCGCTCGATGCCGAAACTCAATTCGAGAGTTCTCGACGTCGATCTTCGCAGCGAGTCCATCTCTGTGCCTCGTGACTGCGCCATAGACCGCAGATGCTCTTCGCGACGCGGTAGGGCTCGTCGGGCATCTCGGTGAATGCGGCGCGGACATCGCCTGCCGTTCGAGGTACCTCGCGCCAGAACGCCGGGTGCTCGGGCGTGGGCGCTTTGACATACACGCTCTACCTCTGTGCCAGTCGGATTCGAAGACGCCGAGCGCGCTCCTCGAAGGCTGGCTTACCGCCTTCGAGTATCTCGCAAACCTCATCGCGTACGGCCGGGTTCTCGAGGCCCCCGCTCAGATAGGAGAGATCCGGTAGGCCTCCCGGCACGTGCGCTCCTGCGCTCGCCACGATGACTTGGTCGGCATCCGTATTGACCACAAGGTTCGCATTGTGGGTCACGATGATGATCTGGCGGCGATGCCTCGTTTCCACGAACCGCCCGACGAGCTCCACGAAGATGGACTTCGGATCCAGGTTCTCCTCCGGCTGGTCGATGATCAGCGGACGATCATCAGACTGGTCAACGGCGAGGTACAGCAGAAGCAGCACGATGCCGCGGGTCCCTGGGGATAGCTGTTCGATGTCTACCCCGTCGTACTGGATGCCATAGCTGACCGAGATGTGATCGGTGCTGTTCAGCCAGGCCGCGACATCATTCGCCCATCCGCGGAAAGCAGGAAGGTTGGACTGCGGAACCCTGGCCTGCTCAATGATGTGCTGATCGTGGTCGTTGCGGAACATTGCCATGGCGTCGGCGACGTCGCCGCTCGCTCCGCTCTCCCATGCGGGGAGCAACGTGTCGGTCGCAACCTTCAACAGCTCACCGCGTCCTCGGAACGTCGTGCCGGTGCGCAGATCCATCAAGTCTTCGCCGCGGGCCGCCCACGCGTCGACATCGACGACTCGGCGCACGCTGAAGCTGAGCTTCCCGAGGGTGCCGCGCTGCGACGACAGCACGGTCGAAAGCGGCTCATACATCTTGGTCAGTTCTGCTTGCTCGGACGCGAAGCCGTCGAATAGGGAGGCATATGAAGCCTTTCGGTTCTCCGCGAGCACTGTGATCCTGGCCTGCGCGCCGGCGGCGTTTGCTGCTGCGGCGTTGGCAGCGCTAAGCGCGGCTTCGTTCTTCGTGATCTTGTCGTTGAGCGCAGAGAGCTGCTTCTGCTTTGTATCGTCGAGTCCAATGACCTGGCCCAGTCTGAACGCTTCTGCCTTGAGGGCGCCGAGCGGTACCTTCGCGAGATCGCTGTCCTCCGGGATGAAAGGCTGCCACTGCTCCGCGGGTGTCGTCGGCTTCGGAATCACCGACCCAGTCAGCGCAGCGATCTCTTGACGCACTTTGACGAGATGTTTGGTGACGACATCTGCCGGGTCGCCAGCGAACCTCAGCTTGAACATCTGCCAGTCGGTCGCAGTGAGACCCGCTCCGGCGTGAGCGCGCTCGAGATCAGCAACGAGCGCAGGGAGTCGCCGAGCAGACATATCGGCAATGGCGGCCTCGAGTTCCACAAGCGACTGCTCACGCCTGCGAGCAGTATCGACCGCACCCTGACGCACACCCAGCTCAGCATTGATCGCTTCGAGCCGTCTGGAGCGCGCCTCTCCGCCAGTGACGACGAGTGCCGTGCGTGCTTTCTTGTCCTCGTCGAGCAACTTGGTCAGGCGGCCCTGCTCCGCAGTGAGCGCCGGAAGCTGAGCCCGTGCCGATCGTTCATTCTCAATCTGATCGGAGAGACTCGCGATCTCCTGCTTCGCGTGCGCGCGAAGGTTGCGCCCATGACTTGCGCGGATGTCGAGCAACTCACGGAATGACGAGGTCCCAAGACGGTCCTCGTAGGCGTGGGCTTCAAAGATCACGCGCTCGATCTCGGCGAGCAACTCGTCTGTGATTCCCTCCGCAGAGCAAAGGCGCTCCACGAACTGCTGCGAAAGATACTGCACGCCCGGTGCGACGTCCGGGTGGACGACGGGCGGCAAGACGGTGGTTGAAGAATTGCCGTCGGCCCAAGCGAGTGCAACGGACGAACCGGCGATGTGTGGACGAGCGCGCTGGAGGAACGTCTTTTCGGTTGCGTCGTCGCTCACCGCGCTGGCGCCGGCGGCGATGAGGTCGGCGAGCGCCGTCTTGCCCGAGCCGCGGGCGCCAATGATGGCAACGAGTCCGCCCGATAGCGGGATGGATCCATTGATGAACCACGGAGCACCAGAGACTGTGATCTCCTTGATCACACGGTGCGGCAACGCACCGGTTGGCGGCGTCACCGCGACGATGGCGCGCTCGCGAGGCTCCAGACACACCTGGCGGAGCGTCTCGAACGTGGCGTCACCCTTGATCCATGTGTAGCGATCATTGTCCGGCTTGCCGACCTTGACCAGGCTGTGCGCGTCACTCCCGTGCAGGCACGGCTTCGGTCCGTCGAGCTTTGATGCGAGTTCATCGCGGCCCAGAACTCCATCACCGAGCCAAAACTCCCGCTGCTTCGGTGCACCAGCGAAGATGACGTGCGCAAAGCGCTCGATCTCCTGGCGCGTAGCTTCGAGTGACCCACCTGCATCGCGGACACCCGAGGTGCCATCGTTGGTTCCCGCAGCGACCGCCACCAGGATGTTGTCCTGTGCCCAGGCGCTCTTGGCGAAAGAGTCCTTGAGGTTGGTGATGCTGACCTTGAACTGATTGGTGCCCGCGCGAACTGCCGCACCGTCATCAGTGATTGACGGATCGTGCGCCCTGCCTAGTCGCATGAGATCGTCGCGGTCACACGCGTATGACTCGCCCCCAGATTCGAACTTCAGCGTGCGCAGGAACCGTCGAGCCTGGTCGATATGGTCGGCGTCCTCGGGAGATATCAACAGGTGAATGTTGACCGGGTGGTCGCTCCCGGTTGCGGTCGGAAGCCGGAGTTCGACGTTGGGAAAGATCAGTCCGACATCCGGTAACCGTCCGGCAGCCTTGTGACTGAGGGCGACCTCGTAGTCGTCGATGCTGTAGTAATCAGTGACGCCGAGTGCTTCAATGCGTGGCTCCGACTGCTCGATGAGGCTGAGGTACTTGCCCCAGTCGTCCGCGCCAAACTGATTGTTCAGTACCGTTCCAGGAGCATGAATATGCGGATCCCATCTTCGCCAGATGGAGCCGCGAGGATCTGCCGTCGAAGTCACGAGGACTCTTCCTGTCCCCCGGTACTGAATAGCCGCTGTATCGATGACTCGGCCATGCAGACCGACACCCATCTGCGCGCTCCCAATGCGCAGGTTGATGGTGAAATGGTCGTGTATTGAGAAGAGATGGCCGTAGCCCGGCTCGAAATACTCAACGCCCGTCCTCCAGGCAATCTTGTGTGCCTCCTCGGGGCCACAGAGTCGGACTATTGCGCACGCCAACGCCTCTCGGCCAGCAGTTGCCGTTGCGCCACAATCTCGCGGACCGCGAAGGCCGGAAGCTCAAGCTCTTCCAGGTCAACGGTCTCGATCCATGTAGCGCACTCGGCAGGCGAGAGGGTCGGCTCCAAGACGAACCCCGAGATCGCGCGGGTCGTAGCCCGCGAGAGGCCGACCGAAATGAAGGACATATCCGTAGGACGAGGCACGCCGAGTTCGAGCATCATCTCGATGTCGACAGTATCGACGTCCATCTGTCTACCGAGTTCGCCGGCGGCCTGCGCCACTACATCGGCGTAGCAGGAGAGGTATCTCGGTGCTTCGAAACGCGCGATGTCCTCGACGTCGGCCATCACTTGCCGGATCAGTCGTGGGTATGAGACCTCCTCGCCCTGGTCCCGGCGCCAGTTTGCCCGGTTGTCGATGATGACGCTGAGAGGGACTCCGCGCATCCAGTGGACGATAAGACGTCCTAGAGACAGACGCCGAGACTCTGGCTCAAAGGAACCGCCGAGGTACTCAGCGACGAAGTCCAGGGCGGTCTTGTACTCGGCGAATGCATCGTCGCTGGTAGGAGGAACAAGAGCGAGGTCTTCCGGGTGACCGTGCGCCAGCACTGCGTCGAGGAGACGCTGCATCGACGTCGGGCTGATCCCCGCGTGCTTCTTCACGAGCTCTGGGCGCAGCCGGAGAGCCGGCGTCACACGTTCGAGCGCTGCGGCGATCTGACCGACTCCCTCCGGCGTCAATGTGACGCCGTGAAGGTCTGACAGCCGGCCGTCCGAGATGAAGCGCCCGGTCAGCCAGTTGAAGGCGGACTCGAACTCAGCAGGCGTCTCCCGATCCGACTTGTGGGCGCCTTGGTCGATGTAACCGACGATCCCGGAGACATCTGAGAGCGTTGTCGTCGCTGCTGGCACGATGAGCGATCGCTCGCGGTGGCCGGGCTTTTCCGGCCATGCCTGGACGTCCGAGGTGTCGATGCAGAAGATGTTGCCTTGAAACTCCTTACCCCACCGTCCGGCACGTCCGGCTAGGTTCCAGAAGTCGGGCATCGGCATGTGCAATCGCGGGCCTTTGTGGGGAGCGCGAAGGAACAGATTGCGGCACGGAAGATTGACTCCTTCGAGGAGAGTCGAGGTGCAGACGAGATAACGCAGCTCGCCACGCTTGAAAAGCTCTTCGACCTTGGCCTTCAAGACGAGGGGCATGTCACCGTAATGGAAGGCGATTCCGCGTTTAGCGAACTCTGCTAGCTGGAACCGTTCGTGGACGACTCCCTTGGAGAAGTCGATCAGCTCTTGGATGGCGTCGGACTCGACGGTCAGTCCTCCGCCTAGCGCGTTGAATATCGTGCGCGCGAACTTCTCCGCCTCGGCGGCTCCATTCGCATAGACGAGGTTCCCGGTCGAGTCACCGCCGATCCGTGCCGCTATCAGCGGGACTTTCTGGCCGACTCCGTCTGGTGCCACCGGCAGCTCGATCTCGCCGACTCTTCGCTCCTCGGAGTCATAGACGAGGGAGAGCTCATAGCGACGCGGCTTCCGACGGACCTGGTTGACGAATACGAGGTTCTGGTTGACCGTGACGGTCTCTCCGACGAGCGCCGCGCTCCGGGGCCGCGCAGACGCGGAGTCGAGCAGCACCTCTGGGTTGGCGGATAGAGGGCTCGCAAAAACAAGTCGAACAGCAGGGTCCCGATGGAGTGCCTCGTCGAGTACCTGCGTGAGGAGGATTCCGCGAGTGCCGTCGGAGATCTTCTGCGCTTCGTCGACGAATATGAGCGACGGGGAGAAGCTCGGCAGTCTCTGTTGCAGCAGATGCAGTCGCTCCTGTGTCAGGACGAAGACCTGCTTCTCGTATGCCGTTATTTCTGGGTCCCAGGGAAGTGTGTGCACGCCGATGTCGTCGCCAAGCTCGGACCTGAACACCTCGCTGACTTCTTCTACGAGCGCTCGGGTGGGAGCGATGTAGACGAGTCTTGTCGGTTGCGGTCCGCGAAGCTGGGCGAACATCCACTCGCGGATGATGTACGACTTGCCGGCGGAGGTCGGCGCTGAGACGCTCACCCAGTCGTTGACAGACGCGAGATCCCAGAAGTCCTTCTGGAATGGATTGACGTCGAGGATTGCGCCGCTGGGCAATGTCACCGTCAGCTCGGCGCGTCGACCTAGCGCGTCGAGGATCAGCGACGATGAGGTCGTCTCGATCGACGTGAGGATGCTTGCGTCGCGTTCGCGCGCTAGATCGATCGCAGGCTGGTTGCCGACTCGGTCAAGCAGGAGGATTGCTGCCGCCTTCTGCTCGTCCGTGCTCCCGTTGGAACGCAGACAGCCTTGGGCGACGCGCAGAACGGCGTCCTGCGCGGCTTCGTCCTGCTCGGGAGTGAGGGCGCTGGAACACATCAAGAGGAAGCTCCAGTCGGGCTCCTCCGCGGCGGATGCCGGATCGTCGACCAACGGGACGTCTGCCTGGACCGAGTGCATGGCGATCGTCTCAAGGCCGGCCCGGAACCTGCTGAGTCCTCGCACCCGGTCGGACAGCTCGCTCATGATGTGCCGTCGATCCGGAGCTCGGCCTTGACCGCTTGGCGGAAATCCTGGACTGATGGCATGGGGAAGAAGAAGACCTCGATGTTGTGCATCGTCAAAGCGCGGTTCTCCAGGCGCGTCTTCGTTGACTTCACCCAAGCGGCCAGTGCCGCATCGACCTGTTCCTTCACCACGGCTTCATCGCGGGGCAGACTGGGGTAGTCCTCATGAACGAACCCGATCAGGCAGGCGCCTCGCATCTCGACGTTGGCCGAGAGGATCGAGTTGTCGTTGAAATACTCCAGCAGGCGCGCAGTCACCTCCGCGTTTCCTGTATCGGCATAGTGTCTGATGAGGAACACGTCTTGCTCATGCGCGGTTCCGGTCAGATACGGCGCGATGCTGTCCATGCAATCTGTCATGGCCTGAGCGACCGACTCGTAGAGCTTGGCCTCGCCCCAGTAGACCGCCAGGTCGCCGTTGCCGAGGAGCTTCGCGTGAACGCCGTCCGCTCCGTGGTACTGCATCTCCGTGCTCGTCTTCAGCGACATCTTGCTGAGAACCTGCGGTATTCGGAGACCTTTCTCCAGAAGCGCGTACAGCAGAAGCTCTGCGCCCTCGCCTGTCTTCAACTGGGTCTGCGTGAAGAGACGTGCGGCATCATTCGCGAGCCGAGTGGTCTCGGGTATCTGCCTGTCAAAAGGGAGAGCCCGAACCTTCTCGATCTCCGTTCGCGGGATGCAGTAGTAGATGATCTGTTGGGCGAGCTGCTGTGCCAGGGTCTTGAGACGGGGGTTCCCAAGGGGATCGCTTCGGAGAAAGTGGCACCGCACGGTCGACTGCGTCCCCTCGACGGCGATTGGGTCCCCGTAGGTGACGAGCGAGCTCTCGACCTCGTCCCAGTCGCCGCGCACGAGCGCTTGAACCGCCTCGATCAGAGGCGTCCCCGCATCCGAGTCAACCGGCGGCTGAGCGGCGTCGACGGTCATGCGAGTGCCCCTGCCCGCCTCGCGGCAGACGCCTCGAGGCGTGACCCTGTGCAATACGGCGTTCGCAGGCTCATGGTCGACCACCTCGTGCTCAGGGTCGATGCAGGAGCGCCCCGGGTCAAACTGTCAGTTCTCTAATACTGCCCCATAGACCGGCCGAGGGTGCGGCGACACGTCGGCACGAATCTCAGCCCTAAGCAGGGAGCGCTTGTGCTCTAGACCAGAGAAGCCCGCGTACCTCTGGTGGCGATGGCCCCTGGTGTCGCTCGACAGCAGGGCCTGGTCACCAACGCGCGGGGAGCCAGTCGTACTTGTCGGCGAAGTGCTCGTACCTCAAGATCAGCATCTCGGGATCGACATCCGAACCGCGGTGCGGTGGGCTGAGAGCCGAATAGGTGGACTCGACGAAGGCACGTGCAGTTGGGTCTACCTCGGCCTGATCGAGGATGTCTGGACGGAAGAGCACGTCCATGTTCGGCGGCAGAATAGCTATCTCGTGCCGATCGAACGCGAGGTGATGGTTCGCGCAGAGTGCGAGCCCATTCGGGACGACATCCGGTGAGTTCGGTGCCGATGCCGGGTAGATGTGCGCACCTTGCACGAGATTCAGACCGAGGCCGCACATAGCGCAGCGGCGGTCGTATGCGTCGAGGACGTCGCCACTGAACCATGTGTCGCGGACGAGCACAGAGACGGCGCGGCGGAGCCGGGATGCGCTGCCTCCGTCATCGACGGCCTGCCTCCTTCGAGCAGAGCCTCTGGCTGCTTGAACGGTCCGCTGCACCTCCCGCTCATCGGGCTCGACATCCGCGACCAGCGAGGCGATGGCCAAGGGCAGCAGAGAAGGATGGAAGCAGGCGACATGCTCGCCGCTGCCCGTGATCTGAGTCGCCCATCCGTTGCCCATGGCGTTCTGGAGCGTCGCAGCCGAGACGAACATCGACCATCGACCATCGGGTAGCCCTGCCGGCGCGCCGATCGGCTTCTGGAAGGACCAGGACGGGGACGTGAACCGCGAGCTCCTCGTCGTCTGCCCAAAGACCGATGAGGACAGTCAGTCGACCGGGGTGTTCCTGGATCGGCTGTCTGCTGGCGGGGTTCTGGAATCGACGCTCTGTGGGATTTCCTCTGCCTGTGCCATAGACGGCGCCGACGTACATGGCTACACGGACGAGCTTGTCGCCGACCTCAATCTCAGCGAACGCGGGCCAGCCATCGCCGACGTCTTCAATCTGGATCTCGGGTCCGACGAGGAACGCGATGTGGTCTACAAGCTCTACTCGCCGGGGCGTGGGCATTCCGGTGCGAGCCGGTCAGCCGAAGGCGATCACGCGGGAGGCGCTCTCGCGGTCCATGTATCCGAGCTGGGTCATGAGTGCGCGGACGACGGCCTTGCCAAGCTCCAGCGGGACGGCGTTGCCGAGCTGGCGCTGGACGTCAGCGCGGGCGCCGGCGATCTTGAAGTCGTCGGGGAAGGACATGAGCCGAAGCATCTCGTTGACGCGGAGGCGTCTTGCCCGCTCCTCGCCGGAGGCGGTGCGGACGTTCTCCCAGTGGAACGGGCCGACCCACGGGCCGGGCTGCGCTTGGAGCGTGGTCGACGGCCGGTTTGGGTCGAGGCGGAGCAGGAAGGTCCAGTAGCGGCTGCGCCACTCGAAGTGGTTGCGTCCGCCGTAGCGCTCAGTGTGCCAGAGGTAGTTCTGGCCGGGCGGGATCTCGGCGGCGAGCTGCCCGTAGTTGCCGTCGACGATCTCGTCCAGCGACGCGGGCACCAGCCGCGGCAGCCCTTCGAACGCCTGAGAGGCCGTCACGTGTGGGATCTTGCTGGCGTCGACGGTGCGGCTGTGCTCACTCCACCCGGAGTGAGTGGGCTCGGGGAATTCGAACTTCTCACCGTCGCGTCTGCCGACGACGAAGACGCGGCGCCGGAGCTGCGGGACGCCGTAGTCGGCGGCGAGAAGGACCTTCCACTGCGGGTTGTAGCCCAGCTCGCCGAGGCCCTTGAGGAGGCGCTCGAACTGCGCCTTGTGGGTCTTGTAGGTCAGTCCTTGGACGTTCTCCAGGATGAACGCCTCGGGGCGGGAGTCCCGCACGACGCGGACGTACTCGTCGAGCAGGGAGGCGTTGGGGTCGCGGCTCTCGCGTTTCTGCTCCAGCCAGAACCCGGACTTCGAGAACGGTGTGCAGGGCGGGCCGCCGACGACGAGCACCGGCTCCTTGGAGCGCAGGCCAGCGGTGGCGAGGATCTCCTCCGTCGGGACCTCGCGGATGTCGCCGGTGAGCGTCCTGGTGTCGTGGAAGTTCGCCTTGAGGGTCTGGAGGGCGGGCTCGTTGTAGTCGGTCGCGACCGAGACGCGCAGCAGTCCGTTGCCGGGGTCGCCGGAGGCCAAGGGCTCGGCGTCGGCGCGCTCGACGGCGAGGTCGAGCCCTCCTGCGCCGGAGAACAGGCTCACCACTGGGAGCTGCTCGCCCATCTGCCACCTCAATCCTCTATGTCTGCACGGCCCGTCATCCGAGGGGCTGATGCTCTGACAAGTATCGTCGGAACGAGTCTGTCAGCAGCCTCCGACATGCCCACGGCGGTCGGCGATGTGTGACGGATCGCGACGGATCGGAGGCCTATGGAGGACGAGCTGCTCGCTGGGCGCGCGTTCGGCGAGGTCTACCGGGTGCAGGGCCGATCGGATCTGCACGACTTCCTCGTGCACGCGGCCGAGGCCTCCGGCGGCCGTGTCCTCTACGTCAGCGACCCGGGCCGCGCCCCGGTCTATCTCGGGGTGCAGCTGGACTCGGATGAGCGGATCGGGATGCTCGTCTACCCGTTCCGGATCACCCGCAACACGATCAGGAACCGCCCCGACGACGAGGTCCGGGGCCAGCTCCGCTATGGCTCCGAGGACAGCTGGAAGCGCGAGCACCCGGTCGGCCGCGACATCGCCGGCGTCGACGTGACGATGATCCTCGGCATCGACCTGGCCGAGGGAGTGCTCCTCGGCCTGGACGCGAACCTGTGGGACCCGCTGCCGATGGGCATCTCCTTCTACGCGAAGGAGGCCGAGATCACGCAGGCCAAGGAGACCGGCTGGCACGTCTGGGAGAAGGTCAACCGGGGTGGCAACAAGCGCGCCGAGGCGCGCTCCCCCACGAACCTGGAGACCGTCGTCGCGTTCACCCCAGACCGGCTCATCGACTACGCACGACTCGAACGACGCGCCACGGCGCTCCGCCTCGACCCGCCTCTGCGCTTCTCCGCGGCGACCGCGATGGCGGATCGCACCCTGCCGGACGAGCCGCAGCGCAGGCATGTGCTCGAGAAGCAGTTCGCGCTGACGAGTGAGCAGATCCTCGACATCATCGGGGGCCGCAACCGGCTCTCGGTCGCAGTCCGGGGAGGCGTGGCCGAGTACCACCTGGAGCAGCAGCTCACCGGGGCGCCCGGCATCGCCTCCGTACAAAGGCTCGACGTGGACGCGATGCACGACTTCGATGTCACCCTCGACGACGGCACGTTCCTCCGCGTCGAGTGTAAGAACGCCAGCCCCAAGACCTCCGCGGGCGGCGCGTTCAAGGTCGAGGTGCAGAAGACCCGCGCCTCCAAAGGCGACCCGGCTTCCCGGTTCTACGCGGCAGACGGCTTCGACGTCGTCGCCGCATGTTTGTTCTCCCCGACCGGGCGATGGGAGTTCCGCTTCGGCCGCACCGCCGACATGGCCCGGCACAAGGACTTCTCTGACCGGCTCGCCCCGATCCAGCCCATCACCGACGACTGGACCGACAGCCTCCCTGCGATCAGACGCTGACGCCCGGGCGGCGCGCCCGCACCTGCTCCGCGATGCGCTCCGCGACGGTGGCCGGCGGATCATGCTCCCAGAACCGCAGCACGAGCCACCCGCGGGCCTCAAGCACGGTTGTCGTCTCCAGGTCACGAGCCTGGTTCCGGCCGATCTTCGTGCTCCAGTAGTCGAGGTTCGTGGCGGGCATGGAGAAGTGCTCAGGGCATCCGTGCCAGTAGCAGCCGTCGATGAACACGGCGACCCTGGCCCGGGTGAACAACAGGTCCGCCGTCCGACGGAGGTCCGGCTCCGGACGAGCGTTCACTCGATAGCGCAGCCCGGCCGCGTGCACGAGTCGACGCACGGCCAGCTCGGCCTTGGTGTCGCGCCCGCGGTTGCCCTGCATGGTCTTGCGGGTGGCGTCGCTGGACGCCCACGGCGTGTACATGCTTCGAGGCTACGACTGCCCGGCGGCGTCGTCGGGTGTTGCCTCGACGCCGGCGATCTGGAACAGGTAGGTCAGGAGCGCGCCGGAGCCGCTGACGATGTTGTCGCGGTCCACGTCGACTCCGTCGAAGTCGGGATTGGTGTCGACGTTGATGCCGCCCCAGAAGCGATCGAGCGAGCGCATGATCCCTTGCAGCTCCGTGAGCCGATCGACGCTGACGTCGGCGTCTGGGTCGACGATGAACCGCGCGAGCTCGTGCGCGAGCTCGTGACGGTGGGAACGGATCGCGTCGAGCGAGTCGGCCTGGTCCTGGGTGAGCGCTTCCATCTGGATCAGCCAGTTCACGGACGCCTCGAATGCGTTCTTGCCGAGGGGCAGCACCTTCCTTTCATAGTCCTTCGAATGGATCAGCCCGTCCTGGTCGAAGCCTTGGAGGAAGAAGCCCTTGACCTCGTCGACGATGGCGGTCTTGACAAGCTCGTAGCCGGTGAGGAGGGCGCCGGCGCGTACGAGGGCGGTGGCGACGTTCTCGGGCTGGATCTTGTCCTGGAGCCGTTTGGCGTAGGCGTCATCAAGCAAGGTGTTCGCCGTTCTATCCGCGCAGCAGGATGCGTCGTCTGCCGATTCTGGGACCGAAGTCGACGGTGACGACTGTCCCATGTCGGGTGGTGGCTGAGTCCAGAACCTGTCCTTCTCCGAAGGTCTCGCGTCGGGGCGTCCCGCCGACATCCGCGCCGGCGGGCGACGGCGCGCCCAACTCCGATGTCGGCGCCGATAGCGTGCCGGCCTGGGCTTCCCAGCTCTCGATGAGGTAGATCACCGTGGGCAGCACCACTCCGACCGCCATGCGAGCGAGGGAGGCATCGACGAGATCGGCGCCGCTGCGGCCATGCCCGGTTCCCCGGGCGTTGCGCAGCTCTCCTGCGCCGTTCAGGATGCTGGCGACTCCGCCGAGCAGCCGCTTCGCGGCGCGCTCATCTGGGCCGGCGTCGACCTGGCTCGGGTCGAGGCCGAGATGAAGGAGCGTCTGCTTCACGAGCCCGGGCACGTCGTGCTTCTCGTCGCTGTCGCCCGTGATCCCGAGGATAGTCTTGCAGGCGCTCTCGATCAGTTCCTTTGCCTGCCCTATCGCTGCCTCCGGATCAGTGGCGTAGTCCCGCCGAATCCGTTTGACCTGCCTGCGCATCTCCACGATGCCAAGCCGCAGCGGACTCGGCCTCGGACAGCACAGTCCCGTCCGGCAGAGTCGCCTCGACGTTGTCGTCGACGAACAGCCGTGCATAGAGGTCCGGCTCGTTGAGTGCGAGCCATGCCGGCAGGTCGATGAAGTCGGCGACCATCTCGAGCTTTGGGAACCTGGCATAGATGTCTTGTGAGGGTGGCGCGGGGGCGCCCCTTGTCTCCTGCGCGCCGAGAAGCACGGGGACCATGTCGTAGACATGCCCGTCGTAGTCCTCGTCGCCGAACCGAAGCGATCGCAGCAGTCGGGGATGCTTATAGATCTGCTCCTTGGTTCCGGTGAGGAGTCCGAGCTCAGTCCAGCGGCTGTCATCCATCTCCGCGATGAGGCACTTGCCGGTCGCGAGCTCGACGACGTTCGCCGGTGCGTCCTGCCGCCATTGGGATGCCATGCCCTCGCTCTATGAACCTCTGACACGGCAGGACGCCAGCTCGTCGTTCAGCTCGCCAACTCGGACTTTGCATTCGCTGAAGTGCTGCGCCGAGCGATGATGGCCTCCCGAACGCGGACACGAATCAGGACGATGAGACTCAACGGACCCATGACAAGGAACTTGAGGGCGGTCCAGCAGAACAGCAACACGAGCAGATTGAGCCAGCCGGGGCCGCCATCTGCGATGAGGTCAGTGCAGATGCTCGCGGCGAGCAGGTAGGGCGCGGCCGGGAGCATCGCGGGGATGCCCCATTTCAGGCCGCGGCGAGTGCGGATCAGGTCGAGCAGGGTGTTGGTAGGCATGTAGCGCCGCAGGAAGTAGCGGGCGCGGACGCTCATTGCCCAAAGTATGCGAAGCATGACCGTGGCCCCTCATCAGACGTGTCTCTCCGTCGAGGAGGCAGATCATGATGAGTGGCCCCGAAGGGACTGTCCCGAAGGACCCGCGCGATGTAAAACGCTGCCTCGTATTCAGGGTACGACGCATCGGCGACATCCGTAAGATGCGCACTCCCCCGAGATGCGGTGCCGACAAGTCAAGACCCTGGGGCGGGGCTGGCGCTCAGATCTTCTTGGCGAGTTCGAGGAGCTTGCGGATGGCGGTGTTGCTGCGGCGTCCGATCATGTATCCGGCGAGGTCGTGCGGGTCAAGCTCCCCGATCTCGCGGAGCCTGCGGAGGTCGCGGAGCGCGTCGCGCTTGCCGGGGTCGTCGTGCCAGCCGTTGTTGCCGTTCCAGTTGATCCGCTCGTAGAGCTTGATCGCCTCGGCAGAGAGCGCCGGGGCGAGTTCTTCCTTGGTGTCGAAGTGGACGGCGTGGTTGTGACGCGCCCATCCACTGAGGTCATCGGAACCCCATTCGAGCACGAAAGCATGCGATGCCCGTTTCGGACTCATGGATGCGAGGTCGTCAATGGACGGCCAGAAATGGACTTCGACCGCAGGGCCGGGAACAGCAGCGGTCGAGGACTTACGGGTTCGGTAGGGAAGCTTTCCCCAGTCGTCTGGCAACTGGTCCTTGGTGCTCGCGATGCCAATGACCGGGTGCCTTGTCTGCGCCGCGAGGGCACGGGCCAGCCCCACCGCCTGCTCTGCACGGCGCGTGTGCGGCTCCTCGTCCGACCAAGGAGCGTAGATGAAGCGCGGAAAGGTGCTGCTGTCGGGATCAGCCATAGAGCCGAGGCTAGACGCAGCCTCCGACACTCAAAGTGGCGGCATGATCTGGGAGGGAGCCGAACGAGGCGCTGGCTCTTTCCGATTCTGTTCGCGATCGACCAGGCTCCGGGCTCGGTCCAGCGCAGCCGAAGCTCGGGCGGCGTCGATCTTCTGTGCGTCTCTCTCGGCAGGTGCGCCGAGCGGTGGCAGGTCAGTGATGCCGTAGCGGTCGCGGTACGCGGCAACCGTGAGCAGGTGTCGTCTCCAGGCCGCGGTGGCCCGCGCGTCCTTCGGCGGCGGGCCGAGCAATGCGGCCCAGCTCTGCCCGTCGCTCAGTGCCGTGTCGAGGAACGCGGTGGCGCGGGCCTCGATAAGGTCGCGTCGCTCAATGAGCGCCGGACGCATCTCGCCGTTCATCGCGCCGGTGGTCTCGGGGATGAGGCCGGCGATCAGGCGTGGCGCCTTCCGGGCGCGGCCGGAGCCGGCGGGCCGGGCGGTGGCCTTGGTGACGCGGTGGTGGAGGATAGCCGCGATGTCATCGGCGTCCCCGAACCCGCGTGCCCGCACGAGTCGCGGCCACGGCAACGGCCACGGCCTGCGCCATACCGGCGCGACCTGGCTCGCTGACGCCGGCATCCCGTTGCACGTGCTCCAGGACATCCTCGGCCACGCCTCGGCCGAGACCACTCGCGGCTATCTCCACCCTGACGACCGGCACCTGGCCTCCGCCGCCGAGCAGGCGAACGCGTTCCTCGCCCGCTCGGCCAAGGCTGCTGGGTCATGCCGCCGAGGCGCGTCGAGGGCCTTGTAGCGATGCGCCGCACAGCTCGTGGAGCGCTCTGGTCCCCTTTAGGTCCCCTTATCCCCACAGGCGAGGGCTCCGAAGGGGTTCCGGAGGGTGGTTGGTCGCTCTCGCCCGCCGCGCAGAGGGACGCGGGGACCAAGAAGAACCTATCGACGGACATTACGAAGCCCTGATGAAAATTGCTTCTCATCAGGGCTTCCGACCGTCGGGATGACAGGATTTGAACCTGCGACCCCTTGACCCCCAGTCAAGTGCGCTACCAAGCTGCGCCACATCCCGGTCTGCTGTCCGCTCGCGGACAACTCCCCTATCCTACCGGTTTCGCCGAGCGCTCGCGAACGCGTGTCGGAACGCAGGAGTACGGTCTGGCCATGAGCCAGATCGAGATCGTACCGGCATCCGTCGATCGCTTCGCAGACGCGGAGCACGCTCTCACCGGCGGGGGTGATGGCGCCTCGTGCTGGTGCCAGTGGTGGATGCTGCGCAACAAAGACTTCCAAGCCGCGACCACCGAAGAACGACGCGACCTGCTGCGCGGAGATCTCGCCGCCTCCCCCGCATCGGCACTCATCGGCTACGTCGACGGGGTGGCCGCCGGATGGGTCAAGGTGTCACCCCGGCCGGCGCAGCCGCGCCTGGCCGCGACCCGGGCATTCCAGCAATCACCCGAGCCGTTCGACGACGAATCGGTCTGGGCGATCACGTGCTTCGTGGTGCGCAAGGAATTCCGCGGCGAGGGGCTCGCCGGTCGGCTGCTCGACGCCGCCGTCGACCACGCCCGTTCCCACGGTGCTCGGGTCATCGAGGGTTACCCGGTCGACACCGGCGTTGGCAAGACGTCGTCGAACGACCTCTACCGCGGCGCCCTCTCGAGCTTCGAGAATGCCGGTTTCGTCGAAGTCGCCCGGCCCGGCCCCGCACGCCCGATCGTCTCGCTCACCGTGGCATGATCCGCCGGCCGCGACAGCGACAAGCCCGACAGGGCAGAATCGAGGGATGAGCGAGCCGTCCGTCCGCATCGACAGCTGGCTCTGGGCAGTACGCGTCTACAAGACGCGTTCCGCTGCGACCACGGCGTGCCGCGCCGGTCACGTCCGCATCGGCGGCGAGAAAGCCAAAGCCGCTCAGCCCGTGCGCGTCGGCGACGAGATCCGCGTGCGCATCGCCGGTTTCGACCGGATGCTCGTCGTCCGACAGCTGCTCACCAAACGTGTCGGGGCGCCGGTCGCGGCCCTCGCCGCCGAAGACCGCACCCCGCCACGCGAACCGGTTGCGCAACTCGCCGTCCGCGACCGCGGCGCCGGCCGGCCTACCAAGCGGGAGCGCCGCGACATCGACCGCCTCCGCGGACGCGATGACATCCCCCTCGGGGGGCGCGAGCACGACTGAGTCGAAGCGCTATTCGCCCGACAGCCACAACGGGCCGTGGGCCGCCGCACCCACCGCAGCAACCCGCTCACGCAGCTCGCGATCGCTCGTCACAACGGTCACCGTGCGTCCGTCTGCCGTCAGCTCCGCCGCCTCGGCAACGATCGTGTCGTCGCCCTCCGCCTCCGCGCGCACGACGACCATGCCTGCGACGTCGTCAACCGCGCGCGCCTGCCCCTCGACGACGACCCGGAGCTCGGGGAACCAGAGATCCGCGGGGAGATCCAGCTGGTCCGCACGGAAGCCCGCCGCGGCGAGGCCGCGCAGTCGCTCGAGCAGCCGACCGGTCGCGCCCGCGCGATCCTTCCACCAGCCGTCGGGCACCGAACCGACGACGTTGGCCGCATCGACGACGATCGCCGGCCGCACCTCGAGCAACGAGCGCAGCAGGGGCCAGGATGCGGCGAACCCCGGATGCAGCGGGTACGAGTCCACGGCATCCACCGGCACCCATGCCAACTCGCGACTCTCGGGGTCGCTGATGACCGGCTCGAACGGCTCGACGACATCGGCCACCACCGTCGCGTAGCTCCACACACCCACGTCGTAGATGCTGATCAGACGGCGACGCACGGCGGATGCCGGTACTCCCGCCTCTTCAGCGGATTCCCGCAGCGCGGCGTCCCCGGCCGACTCGTTCTGATGCCGCGCGCCGCCCGGCAAACCCCACGTGTCACCGAAGTGACTCCACGCCACACGGTGCTGCAGCAGCACTCCGCGTACGGGATCGAACGCGAGCAGCCCAGCGGCTCCGAAACGCCCCCAGTACTTCGTGCCGTCCTCCGCCACCACCCACGCATCGCCGGGATCGCGCGGCCCATCGGGGCGGCGCGGCTCTCCGGGAGCGGGAGGCACGATCGTCACCCGCCCAGCCTGTCACACCGCGGCGCGAGCGGCCGCCGTGCGGCGAAGTTTTGCACGGCGCATGACTCCGCGACACGCGCGCATCCCGGCGCGACAGCACCCCAGACCCCCACATATTGTGGTCAGACCAAGCCCACCCCACCACATATCGAAGGCAGGCCCATCATGACCTCCCCCCGTTCCGTCTCCGTCGCCGAAACCATCGACGAGTACCTCGCGCGCGCGGATTGGCGGGTCAACGCGAACGCGAACCAGGGCTACTCGCTGGGCGGGATGATCCTGAACGCGGCTGGGAAGCTCATCGCCAACTACTGGCTCGACGAGGTGTACGCACCGGAAGCGGGCACCGCGCACCGCGAGGGCGACCTGCACATCCACGACCTCGACGTCTTCGCCGGATACTGCGCCGGCTGGTCGCTGCGGATGGTGCTCGAACAGGGCTTCAACGGTGTGCCCGGAAAGATCGCGTCGGCTCCGCCGCGTCACTTCTCGAGCGCGCTCGGCCAGCTCGTCAACTTCCTGGGGACACTGCAGAACGAGTGGGCCGGGGCGCAGGCATTCAGCTCGTTCGACACCTACCTCGCGCCCTACGTGCGCCTCGACGCTCTGAGCTACGAGGAGGTGCGCCAGGCGATGCAGGAGTTCATCTTCAACCTCAACGTGCCCTCCCGCTGGGGCACCCAGACACCGTTCACCAACCTCACCTTCGACTGGGTCTGCCCGGACGATCTCGCCGACCAGCATCCCCTCGTCGGCGGCCGGGTGCAGGCCTTCGCCTACGGCGACCTGTCCGAGGAGATGGCCGTCATCAACCGCGCCTTCATCGACGTCATGACCGACGGCGACCAGGACGGACGCGCCTTCACGTTCCCGATCCCCACCTACAACATCACGAAGGACTTCGACTGGCACGGCCCGAACACCGACGCCCTCTTCGCGATGACGGCCAAGTACGGCCTCCCCTATTTCCAGAACTTCGTCAACTCCGACCTCGACCCCCACATGATCCGCTCGATGTGCTGTCGCCTGCAGCTCGACCTCACCGAGCTGCTCAAACGCGGCAACGGCCTGTTCGGCTCGGCCGAGCAGACCGGGTCGATCGGCGTCGTCACCATCAACTGCGCACGGCTCGGCTTCGTGCACTCCGGCGACGAGGATGCCGTGATCGCACGCCTTGACGAACTGCTCGAGATCTCCCGCGACAGCCTCGTCGCCAAACGGGCCGTCATCGCCCACCACCTCGACGGCGGCCTGTTCCCCTATACACAGCGTTACCTCGGCACCCTCGACAACCACTTCTCCACGATCGGCGTCAACGGTCTCAACGAGTACGTCCGCAACTTCACCCGCGACGCCGACGACATCACCACCTCCGCCGGCGCCGCGCTCGCGACCCGCCTTCTCGACCACGTGCGCGAGCGGATGGTCGAATTCCAGGAGCAGACCGGGCACATGTTCAACCTCGAAGCGACGCCGGCGGAGGGGACGACCTACCGATTCGCGAAGGAAGACATCGCGCGCCTTCCCGGCATCCGCCACGCCGGCACCGCGCAGAATCCGTACTACACGAACTCGTCGCAGCTGCCCGTGGGCTACACGACCGACCCGTTCCTGGCGATGCAGATGCAGGAGCCGCTGCAGGCCAAGTACACGGGCGGCACCGTGCTGCACCTCTACATGGGCGAAGCCATGCCGTCGGCCGAGGCCTGCCGTGAGCTCATCCGCCGCTCACTCTCGCGCTTCCGCCTGCCGTACATCACCGTCACGCCCACCTTCTCGATCTGCCCGTCTCACGGCTACCGCTCCGGCCACCACGAGCAGTGCCCCGACTGCGGCGCCGCGTGCGAGGTGTGGACGCGCGTCATGGGTTACTTCCGGCCGATCGCCAGCTTCAACGTCGGCAAGAAGGGCGAAGCTGAAGAGCGGGAGTACTTCTCGCCCGCTCTTCCCGCCGAGGAGGCGACATGGTCCGCACCGCTGCAGCCTGTGAGCTGAACATCGCCGGATTCACGGCGTTCTCGACCGTGGACTGGCCCGACACGATGACCGCGACGGTGTTCCTCCAGGGATGCCCGTGGAACTGCTTCTACTGCCACAACCCCGCGCTCATCGATCCGCGAGCGGAGGGCGCAGTCACGTGGTCGGATGTCACCGATCTGCTGTGCGATCGCATCGGCTTGCTCGATGGCGTCGTCTTCTCCGGCGGCGAGCCGACGATGCAGCGCGCGCTCGTGCCGGCGATGCAGATGGTGCGGGCGCTCGGCTTCCGCGTCGGATTGCACACCGCGGGAGCGTATCCGGGCCTGCTTGCGCACGCACTGCCGTTCGTCGACTGGGTGGGTCTGGACATCAAGGCCTCCCGTGACGACTACGCGCATGTGACGGGTCGCGGTCCGAGCGGGGAGAACGCCTGGCGCTCTCTCGAGCTGGTGCTCGGCAACCGGCTGCTGCGCTCCGGATCGGACCACCCGCTCGATTTCGAGGTGCGTACCACGGTGCACCCCGCAGCGATCGACGACGAGGGGCTTCGCGAGCTCGGATGCCGCCTCGCCGATGCCGGAGTGGAGAACTGGGCCGTGCAGCAGTTCCGAGAGACGGGGACGCGTCAGCCGCTCCCCCGGGTGGAGGCTGCCGCGTCCACGCCGCTGAGGTTGGACGATCTGCCGGTCGAGCGGTTCCGGTCGTTGGTCATCCGCTGACGGAGGCGCGTTTCGACGCGCAGCTGCGCCGCCCGCTCAACGACCGGGGTGGATGGATGTCACTCCCGGTCGTTGAGCGAGCGCAGCGAGTCGAAACGCCCCGCCCGAAAAGGTCGGCGGCTCAGCGCTGTCGACGCTCGCGCACCCGCATGTTGACCACGATCGGCGTGCCCTCGAAGCCGAAGATCTCGCGCAGGCGACGCTGGATGAAGCGGCGGTAGCCCGGGTCGAGGAATCCGGTCGTGAACAGCACGAACGTCGGCGGACGGGTGCCCGCCTGCGTGCCGAACAGGATGCGCGGCTGCTTGCCCCCGCGGAGCGGATGCGGGTGCTCCGCGATGAGCTCGGCGAGGAACGCGTTGAACTTTCCGGTCGGAATGCGCTGATCCCACGACTCAAGGGCCGTCTCCAGCGCAGGCACCAGCTTCTCGAGGTGCCGTCCGGTACGCGCCGAGATGTTCACGCGCGGGGCCCACGCCACGTGCGCGAGGTCCTGCTCGATCTCCCGCTCGAGGTAGCGGCGTCGGTCAGCGTTCTCCATGTCGTCATCGTTCAGGCGATCCCACTTGTTGAAGGCCAGCACCAGTGCGCGCCCCGATTCGAGCACGAGGTCGATGATGTTGAGGTCCTGCACGCTGATCGACTGCGACACGTCGAGCACGACGAC
>Ga0207655_1001255_pt1 | contig 24204 bp, 24 predicted proteins | sample KBSM44metaG_FD_184398 | JGI IMG/M metagenome (GOLD analysis project Ga0207655, IMG submission 184398) | Miscanthus rhizosphere microbial communities from Kellogg Biological Station, Michigan, USA - KBS M4-4 metaG (SPAdes) (version 2) | ecosystem: Host-associated > Plants > Roots > Rhizosphere >... | reverse complement strand
GGACGAGGTAACGCGGTCCAACCCGTTCAGTGTATTGGCGCAGTTAAAGCGTGACCCAAACGTTTAGGAGTTAATCAATTATGGCTGTTCAGCAGAACAAAAAATCCCGCTCTGCCCGTGACATGCGCCGTTCGCACGACGCGCTCGAGGCTAGCACCCTGTCCGTGGAAAAGACCACTGGTGAAGTTCACCTGCGTCACCACGTATCGCCAGAAGGCGTATACCGTGGTCGTAAAGTGATCGACAAGGGCGCTGACGAGTAATTTCTTGTCCGCTCCGGTCATCGCGATCGACGCAATGGGCGGGGACTTCGGTCCCCGCAACATTGTTCAGGCCAGCATTGCCTGCCTGCTCGCACACCCCTCGCTTCACCTGACCCTCGTCGGTCACGCCTCCCTTCTTGAAGAGCTCATCGCCCACCACTCTGGTGTCGATCGTTCACGCCTGCACGTTGTCCATGCCAGCGAAGTGATCACGATGGATGACCGTCCGTCCCTGGCCCTGCGCGGCAAGCCGGATTCGTCCATGCGCGTGGCGCTGCGGCTGTTGGCCGATGGTCACGTCAAGGCGTGCGTGAGTGCGGGGAACACCGGCGCATTGATGGCGCTCTCCCGCTTCGTGCTCAAGACATTGCCCGGCATCGACCGCCCGGCGATGGTGGCGGCGATCCCGACCCAGACCGGTTACTGCCAGTTGCTGGACCTGGGGGCGAACGTCGATTGCAGCGCAGAGAACCTCTATCAGTTCGCCGTGATGGGCTCGGTGGCCGCCGAAGCGCTGGGAGTGCCGCGACCAAGGGTCGCACTGCTCAACGTCGGCACCGAAGACATCAAGGGCAACCAGCAGGTCAAGCTGGCCGCAAGCCTGTTGCAGGCGGCGCCGGGGCTGAACTATGTGGGCTTCGTCGAAGGTGACGGGCTGTACCGTGGCGAGGCCGATGTGGTGGTGTGCGACGGATTCGTCGGCAATATTCTGCTCAAATCTAGCGAGGGCCTGGCGACCATGATCGGTGAGAGAATCGAAACATTGTTCCGCCAGAATGTGCTCTCCAGGGCGGTAGGCGCGCTGGCGATGCCGTTGCTCAAGCGTCTCAAGGCGGATCTTGCGCCTGCGCGGCACAATGGCGCGAGCCTGCTGGGCCTGCAGGGGATCGTGGTCAAGAGCCATGGCTCGGCGGGCGTGCAGGGGTTCCAGAGCGCCATCGAGCGGGCGCTGATCGAGATTCAGGAAAACCTTCCACAGCGCCTTCATGGGCGTCTGGAAGAGTTGCTGTAGCCCGTCTTGCGCTAATATGTGACGCCTGTGACTGCTCAGTCATCCAACTGACCAGTTGCAACACATTGAATTTACTCACATTCGGTTCGTCCGGGTGTGTTTTTGACGACAATAATCAGGGGCTTGTTCATGTCTGCTTCCGTCGCATTCGTTTTTCCGGGCCAGGGCTCGCAGTCCCTCGGCATGCTCGCCGAGCTGGGCGCGCAGTACCCGCTGGTGCTGGATACGTTCAAAGAAGCCTCCGATGCCTTGGGCTACGACCTCTGGGCGCTGACCCAGCAGGGTCCGGAAGAAAACCTCAACCAGACCGACAAAACCCAGCCCGCCATCCTGACCGCCTCCATCGCCCTGTGGCGCCTGTGGCTGGCTGAAGGCGGCGCGCGTCCGGCATTCGTCGCCGGTCACAGCCTGGGCGAATACAGCGCGCTGGTTGCCGCTGGCAGCCTCTCGCTGGGCGATGCGGTCAAGCTGGTGGAGCGCCGCGGTCAACTGATGCAGGAAGCCGTGCCCGCCGGGCAGGGCGGCATGGCGGCCATCCTGGGTCTTGAAGACGCCGACGTGATCTCCGCCTGCGCCGAAGCTGCGCAGGGTGAAGTGGTCAGCGCCGTGAACTTCAACTCCCCGGGCCAGGTCGTGATCGCGGGTGCCAGGGCGGCGGTCGATCGCGCCATTGAACTGTGCAAGGCCAAGGGCGCCAAGCGCGCACTGCCGCTGCCGGTCAGCGTGCCGTCGCACTGCGAACTGATGCGCCCGGCTGCCGAGCGTTTCGCCGAATCCGTCGCTGCCATCGCCTGGCAGGCGCCGCAGATTCCGCTGGTGCAGAACGTCACGGCCAGCGTGCCGGCCGATCTGGAAACGCTGAAGACCGATCTTCTGCAACAACTCTACAAGCCGGTTCGCTGGGTCGAATCGGTTCAGGCGCTGGCTGCCAAAGGTGCCTTGCAACTGGTCGAGTGTGGCCCGGGCAAGGTGCTGGCAGGCCTGAACAAGCGTTGCGCCGATGGCGTCAACACCTACAACCTCAATACACCGGACGCTTTCGCCGCCACCCGCGCGGCGCTGGCCTGATTTAAGGAGACGCTCACATGAGTCAGGGTAAAGTTGCACTGGTCACCGGCGCGAGCCGTGGCATTGGCCGGGCTATCGCTCTGGAATTGGGTCGTGCCGGTCTGACTGTCGTGGGTACCGCGACGTCCGAAGCCGGTGCCGAGAAGATCACCGCCTATTTCAAGGAAAACGGCGTCGAAGGCTTCGGCCTGGCGCTGGACGTGGGCAGTGACGAGTCGGTCAGCGCCGTGCTGGCACAGATCACCGAGCGCGTTGGTGCGCCGTTGATCCTGGTCAACAACGCCGGCATCACCCGTGACAACCTGATGATGCGCATGAAGGATGACGAGTGGCATGACGTCATCAACACCAACCTGAACAGCCTGTATCGCCTGTCCAAGGGCGTTCTGCGCGGCATGACCAAGGCGCGTTGGGGCCGTATCATCAGCATTGGCTCGGTGGTGGGTGCCATGGGCAACGCAGGTCAAGTAAACTACGCCGCCGCGAAAGCGGGCCTTGAAGGTTTCAGCCGCGCACTGGCGCGTGAAGTCGGCTCGCGGGCAGTGACCGTGAACTCGGTGACCCCGGGCTTTATCGATACCGATATGACCCGCGAGCTGCCTGAGGCACAACGTGATTCCCTGACGGCCCAGATTCCTCTGGGTCGACTGGGGCAGGCAGAAGAGATCGCGCACGTGGTCGCTTTTCTTGCCTCGGAAGGTGCAGGCTACGTTACCGGGGCTACAATCCCCGTGAACGGCGGCATGTACATGTGACTTCCCGTATCGAAAAAATGTCATACGGGCTGTCTAAAATCCGTTATAAAGCTGAAATCTATTAATGGGTTGAGGGTCGATGGGCGTAGCGGGAATTGCGTTGAGCTTGAAAAGCGCAAAACCTCTTCTATACACTTACCCACCGGCCAGCTGCCCGAATTTGTCCACTAGGAGTTAAAACACGGTATGAGCACCATCGAAGAGCGCGTCAAGAAAATCGTTGCCGAACAACTTGGCGTCAAGGAAGAGGAAGTGGTCAACACTGCTTCTTTCGTTGAAGACCTGGGTGCCGACTCCCTTGACACCGTTGAGCTGGTAATGGCTCTGGAAGAGGAATTCGAGACCGAAATCCCAGACGAAGAAGCCGAGAAGATCACCACTGTTCAAGCTGCTATCGATTACGTCACTAGCCACCAGGCTTAAGACTTTTTAATCGTCGCTTGCTGTCATGGGAAAACCGCACTGCCTCAGGCGTGCGGTTTTTTCTTTAAGCAGGGCAGCGTTTCGTCAATAGAAATAAGGAGAGTCCTGTGTCGCGTAGACGCGTCGTGGTCACCGGTATGGGTATGCTGACGCCATTGGGCAACGATGTGCCCAGCACCTGGCAAGGCATTCTGGCCGGCCAGAGTGGCATTGGCCCCATCGAACACACGGACCTTTCGGCTTACACGACCCGCTTTGGCGGCTCGGTCAAGGGATTCAAGGTCGAGGAATATCTGTCGCCCAAAGAGGCGCGCCGTCTTGATCTCTTCATCCAGTACGGTCTGGCTGCCAGCTTTCAGGCAGTGCGCAATGCCGGTATTGAAATCACTGATGCCAACCGTGAGCGCGTCGGCGTTGCCATGGGTTCGGGTATCGGTGGTCTGACCAATATCGAGAACACTGCCCGCCTGATGCAGGATCAGGGGCCTGGCAAGATCTCCCCGTTCTTCGTACCGGGTTCGATCATCAACATGATTTCCGGCTTCCTGTCGATCCATCTGGGCGCACAGGGGCCTAACTACGCCATTGCCACGGCGTGCACCACCAGCACCCATTGCATCGGCATGGCGGCACGCAACATTGCCTACGACGAAGCCGACGTGATGATCGCCGGCGGCGCCGAAATGGCTGCCTGTGGCCTGGGCATGGGCGGTTTTGGCGCCTCGCGCGCACTGTCGACCCGCAACGATGAGCCGGCCCGAGCCAGCCGTCCATGGGACAAGGGCCGTGATGGCTTCGTGCTGTCCGATGGTGCCGGGGCGCTGGTGCTCGAAGAGCTCGAACACGCCAAGGCGCGCGGTGCGACCATCTATGCCGAGATCATCGGCTTTGGCATGAGCGGCGACGCGTTCCACATGACCTCGCCTCCCGAAGATGGCGCAGGTGCCGCACGCTGCATCACCAATGCGCTGCGTGACGCGAAGATCAGTCCTGACCAGGTGCAGTACATCAACGCTCATGGCACTTCGACCCCGGCCGGTGACCTGGCTGAAGTCAACGCGATCAAGTCGGTGTTCGGCGACCACGCCTACAAGCTGGCCGTCAGTTCGACCAAGTCCATGACCGGCCACTTGCTGGGCGCGGCGGGCGCGATCGAAGCGATCTTCAGCGTGCTGGCGATCAACGGCCAGGTGGCGCCTCCGACCATCAACCTGGACGAGCCGGGCGAGGGTTGCGATCTGGACTTCGTGCCGCACGAACCGCGTCGCATGCCGATCGATATCGTCGTCTCCAACTCCTTCGGTTTTGGTGGCACCAACGGCTCGCTGGTGTTCCGCCGGTACGCCGAATGACGTTGTGCTGGATCGATGGCGCGCCCGGCGACTCGCTGTCCGTCAAGGATCGCGGGCTCGCCTACGGTGATGGCCTGTTCGAGACCATTCTGGTCAAGGCTGGCCAGCCATTGCTCTTCGAGCGTCACCTGCAGCGCCTGGCGCTGGGCGGGCGACGCCTGGCGCTGGGCCTCGATCTTGCCTTGATCGAGAGCGAGTGCCAGGGGTTCGCCGCGCAGTTGGTCGAAGGGGTGATGAAGCTGATCGTCACCCGTGGCGATGGCGTGCGCGGTTATGCGCCTGCCATCGATGCCCGACCGCGCCGTATCCTGCAAGGCAGCCCGCTGCCTGCTTACCCTGCGGCGCACGCGGAGCAGGGCATCAAGTTGTTTCCCTGCCGGACGCGGCTCGCCGAACAGCCTCTGCTGGCCGGGCTCAAGCACCTCAACCGGCTGGAGCAGGTCATCGCCCGCAGCGAGTGGAGCGATACCGAGCACGCCGAGGGCCTGATGCGCGACACTACCGGGCGCATCATCGAAGGCGTGTACAGCAACCTGTTTCTGGTCAAGGGCGGCGTATTGCTCACCCCGGACCTGAGCCGTTGCGGTGTGGCCGGAGTCATGCGTGGCGAACTGCTGGCGCAGGCCGAGCAGATCAACCTGCCGGCACGGGCACTGGACCTGCAACTGTCCGATCTGCAAAAGGCCGACGAAGTCTTTGTCTGCAACAGCGTCTATGGCATCTGGCCTGTTCGCCGATTCGAGCAACACAACTGGCCGCTCGGGCCTGTCACCCGTAAACTGCAAAACCTTGTTCGCGGGCTTCTGGATATCTGATTCGTGATCCGAAAATTATTCGTCTTGCTGGAAACAGGTGTGGTTCTGGCGGGGCTGTTACTGGGTCTGGCCTACTGGCAGCAGAACAACGCGCTGCAGCAACCCCTGAAACTGACTCAAGAGCAACTGCTCGATGTGCAATCCGGCGCGTCGCCTACCGGCGTGCTCAATCGCCTGCAAGCAGAAGGCGTGATCAAGGACGCCTTCTGGCTGCGTCTGTACTGGCGCTTCAATCTGTCCGGACAGGCGCTGCACAGCGGTGAGTACCGCATGACCCCCGGCATGGATGCGCGGTCCCTGCTGGGCCTGTGGGAGCGCGGCGAGGTGGTGCAGTACAGCCTGATGCTGGTCGAAGGCTGGAATTTCCGTCAGGTTCGCGCGGCGCTGGGCAAGCAGCCCAAGCTTGAACAGACCCTGGGTAACCTGAGCGACAGCGAGCTGATGGCAAAAATCGGCCATCCGAACATTTTCCCGGAAGGGCGGTTCTTTCCCGACACCTACCGTTACACCCGTGGCATGACCGACGCCGAGCTGCTCAAGCAAGCCTACAACCGCCTGGACGATGTCCTTCAGGAAGAGTGGGAAAAGCGCGCCGCCGACGTGCCCTATGTCGACCCGTATCAAGCGCTGATCATGGCCTCGCTGGTGGAAAAGGAAACCGGTGTGCCGCAGGAGCGTGGGCAGATCGCCGGGGTTTTCGTACGCCGCCTGCAACTGGGCATGCTGCTGCAGACCGACCCGACCGTCATCTACGGCCTGGGTGAGCGCTACAACGGCAAGATCACTCGCGCATTCCTCAAGGAAGCGACGCCCTACAACACCTACGTCATTTCCGGCCTGCCGCCGACCCCGATTGCCATGGTGGGGCGCGAAGCGATTCACGCGGCGATGAACCCGGTGCCTGGCAACAGCCTGTATTTCGTGGCCCGTGGCGATGGCAGCCACGTATTCTCGGCTGATCTGGACGCGCACAACGCAGCGGTGAAGGAATTCCAGCTCAAACGCCGCGCCGACTACCGCTCAAGCCCTGCACCGATGACGGCGCCGACGACAGCGCCTGCGCCTGCTGTCGAGGCTGCCCAGCCGCCTGAAGCGACACCGGGAAAGCCTGCAGAAGCCCCGATTCCGGCGCCTGAGGCCTCGGTGCCGCAGATTCCCGAGTCTGAACCGGTGCCTGACACGAGCAAGCCTGAGAAGCCGGCGACCGAGACGCCGGACCCTGCGCCTGAAAAAACTGACAAGGCCGAAACGAAGGCCGGGCAGAGCCCGCAATGAATCTGATTAAGGACGCCCTGTGACTGGTTTGTTCATTACCCTGGAAGGGCCTGAAGGCGCTGGCAAAAGCACCAACCGCGAGTACCTGGCCGAGCGCCTGCGCAGCCACGGCATCGACGTGGTGCTGACCCGCGAGCCCGGCGGCACGCCGCTGGCCGAACGCATCCGCGAGCTGCTGCTGGCCCCCAGCGATGAAACCATGGACGCCGACACCGAACTGTTGCTGGTGTTTGCTGCCCGCGCCCAGCATCTGGCCGGTGTCATCCGCCCGGCGCTGGCGCGCGGTGCTGTCGTACTCTGTGACAGATTCACCGATGCCACCTACGCCTATCAAGGCGGCGGCCGTGGCCTGTCGGTCGAGCGCATCGCCGCGCTGGAAACCTTCGTTCAGGGCGACCTGCGTCCGGACATGACCCTGGTGTTCGACTTGCCGGTGGAAATCGGCCTGGCCCGCGCCACTGCTCGCGGTCGGCTGGACCGCTTCGAGCAAGAAGGCCGGGCGTTCTTTGAAGCCGTTCGTAACACTTATCTGAATCGCGCCAAGGCCGCGCCGGAGCGTTATCGCCTGGTTGAAGCCGCACTGCCGCTTGATCAGGTGCAGGCGTCGCTGGATGTGATGCTGCCGGACCTGCTCAAACTGATGTCGGACCGCCAGAATGGCTGAGGCCTATCCGTGGCAGAGCAGCCTCTGGCAGCAGCTGGCCGGGCGTACTCAGCATGCCCACGCCTATCTGCTCCATGGTCCGGCCGGTATCGGCAAGCGCGCGCTGGCCGAGCGTCTGATGGCGCTTTTGTTGTGTCAGCAGCCCCAGGGGCTCGAGGCGTGCGGGCACTGCAAGTCGTGCTCGCTGCTGGCGGCAGGGAGCCATCCGGACAACTACGTGCTGGAACCGGAAGAGGCGGACAAGGCGATCAAGGTCGACCAGGTCCGTGATCTGGTGAGTTTCGTGGTCCAGACCGCGCAGATGGGCGGGCGCAAGGTGGTGCTGATCGAGCCGGTGGAGGCGATGAACATCAACGCCGCCAACGCCTTGCTCAAGAGTCTGGAAGAGCCTTCGGGCAATACCGTGCTGTTGCTGGTCAGCCATCAGCCGAGCCGCTTGCTGCCTACCATCAAGAGCCGGTGCGTGCAGCAGGCCTGTCCGTTGCCGAGCGAGGCGATGAGTGTCGCCTGGCTGGCCGATGCCTTGCCTGAGTGCAGCGAAGAAGAACGTCGCGAGTTGCTGACGCTGGCGGCAGGTTCGCCCCTGGCGGCGGTCAAGCTTCAGGCCCAGGGCGTACGTGAACAGCGCGCACTGGTGGTCGATGGTGTGAAAAAGCTGCTCAAGGGCCAGCAGTCGCCCACCCAACTGGCCGAAGGCTGGAAGGACGTACCGCTGTTGTTGCTGTTTGACTGGTTCTGCGACTGGTCCAACCTGGTGCTGCGCTATCAGTTGACCCAGGATGAAGACGGTCTTGGCCTGGCCGACATGCGCAAGGTGGTGCAGTATCTGGCGCAGAAGTCGGCCCAGGGTAAAGTGCTCGCCATGCAGGACTGGGTGCTGTTGCAGCGTCAGAAAGTGCTGTCCAAAGCGAACCTGAACCGCGTTCTGTTGCTCGAAGCGTTATTGGTGCAGTGGGCATCGCTCACCGGACAGGGTTAGACTGGCCATCTGCATGACATCAGTATTGACCGAGGAAGTTGAGATGAGCGTGCCTCTGAGCCCGGGTCCACGGAATGGCATCCTGTCCCTGACCATCAAGGACAAATCTGTCCTGTATGCCGCGTACATGCCGTTCATCAAGAATGGCGGGCTGTTCATCCCCACCAGCAAGAGCTACAAGCTGGGCGATGAAGTGTTCATGTTGCTCAACCTCATGGACGAGCCGGAAAAGATCCCGGTCGCGGGCAAGGTCACCTGGATCACCCCCAAGGGTGCCCAGGGCAACCGTGCGGCGGGGGTCGGCGTGCAGTTCAACGACGGCGACAACACCGCGCGAAACATGATTGAAAACTATCTGGCGGGCGCCCTGAAGTCCGACCGTCCCACTCATACGATGTAAGTTGCTTCCATTCCCATGCTTGTAGATTCCCATTGTCACCTTGATCGTCTCGATCTCACCCAGCACGCAGGCTTGCTCGATAACGCCCTGCAAGCGGCGCGCGAGCGGGGCGTCGGGCATTTTCTGTGTATCGGCGTCAGCGCCGACAACGCGGCGGACGTCAAGGCGCTCGCCGAACGCTTCGATGATGTGGACTGCTCGGTCGGCATTCACCCCCTCGACCTCAAGCCAGGCGAAGCGCCGGCACTGGAGTGGCTGCTCAACGAGCTGAATCACCCGCGTGTGGTGGCCATCGGTGAAACGGGCCTGGACTATCACTACGAGCCGGAAGCGGCCGAGCTGCAACAGGCCTCGTTCCGCTTGCACCTCCAGGCCGCGAGCCAGACGGGCAAGCCGGTCATCATTCATACCCGGGGCGCGCGATCCGACACACTGGACCTGCTGCGTGAAGCGGCCTTGCCTCAGGCAGGCGTGCTGCACTGTTTCACCGAAGACTGGGACATGGCCAAGGCCGCGCTGGACATGGGTTATTACATCTCGCTGTCCGGCATCGTCACCTTCCGCAACGCCGACGCCCTGCGTGACGTGGCCAGTAAAGTGCCCGCTGACCGCCTGCTGGTGGAAACCGATTCGCCGTATCTGGCGCCGATCCCGTATCGCGGCAAGCCCAACTTGCCACAGTACGTGCGTGAAGTGGCCGAGTTCCTGGCGATGCTGCGCGGCGAAAGCTATGAGCGCTTCGCCGAGCAGACCACCGAGAACTTCAAGCGCCTGTTTCCCTTGGCGCGGGTGAAGGCCAGCGACTGAGGTCGTCAAATCGCAGGCAAAAAAAACCCGGGTTCTGGGGGGTGAATCCGGGTTAAGACCATTAGGAGTAAAACAAAGACACGCTATCCGTTGGTGCCTTTACCGATGCTGGCACTTGGGGGAGATGCCGCATCAGCGAATTTAAGTATTGGCCAGAATCGGCTGGCGTCCAGCGCGCTGCTGTACGTTTTTTAAACAGATTTGGAATACCCAGTTCCCTGTTGATACCTCAAAGCATGGCAATGCGCTGCACAATGGCCAGTGTCTCTTCGATCACTCGCGATTGTGTATAGAAATGCGGTGAAAAGCGGATTCCAGGGCCCCTCGGCAAGCAAACAACCTGCTCTTGCATCAAAGCCTGCCACACCTGCGCAGCCGGCTTCGCATCCAGGCTGAAGGTCAGTATTCCCGAGCGCCTTTCGGTCAGTCGGGATGAATGCAGCACCACGCCCTTGATACTCGCCAGCCCCTGCTCAAGCCAGTTCACGCGGTCGATGACGGCTTTTCCTACTTCATCCATGCCAGTTTCTTCCAGCAATGACAGGCTGGCATCCAGCGCCATGGCGCCCAGGGTGTTGGGGCTGCCGCATTCGAAGCGCATGGCGCTGGCAGCAGGTTGCCATTCGTTGCGGCCATAGTCGCCGGAGTTTTCCAGCATGTGCCAGCCGTACTCGTGAAGCTTGAGCTGCGGGCGCAACTCCGCACGGCAATAGAAAACGCCCAAGCCTTCGGGGCTGCACATCCATTTATGGCCGTCGGCCATGGCGAAGTCGCACTGACTCGCCTGAACGTCGAAGGGCAGGGCGCCGATGTGCTGGATCGCATCGATGCAAAACAACACCTGCCGCTGCTTGCAACCCTGGCCGAGCCGTTCGATGTCCAGCCGCATGCCGGTGGAAAACTGCACCGAGCTGATCGACAGCAGGCGCGTACGAGGACCGCAGGCGGCGAGCAGGGCGGCTTCCGGGTCTTCGTCCTTGAGGCTGACTTGGATGACCTCGACGCCCTGTGGCTTGAGCGCTTCCCACACCACGCGATTGGAGGGGAATTCCTCATCGCTGATGACCACGTTGTCGCCACTTTTCCAGTCGAGGCCAAAAGCGACAAATGACAGGGCTTCCGAGGTGTTTTTGACCAGGGCGATGTCATCGGTCGATGGCGCGTTCAGCAGGCGAGCCAGACGTTCACGAAGGCGATACTCGGCGCGGGTCCAGTCTGGATAGTCCCGCGCGCCCTGTAAAACGTTCTGTTCAGCGAATTTTTGTACGGCAATGGCCGTGCGTTTTGGCCAGGGTCCGACGGCTGCGTGGTTCAGATAACGCAGATCCGGGGCTTGGGCGAATTCGTCGTGAAGCGTAGACATGGTCGGATGTTCCGTGCAATTTGCCGCAATTTAGGCATAATGTGCGGCTTCGATTTTGAACCCGAACAGCCTCTTCCTATGCAGAAAGAACCTCGTAAGGTCCGTGAGTTTCGCCGCCGTGAGCAGGAAATTCTCGACACCGCGTTAAAGCTGTTTCTCGAACAGGGTGAAGACAGCGTCACCGTCGAGATGATTGCTGATGCCGTGGGTATTGGCAAAGGCACGATCTACAAACACTTCAAATCCAAGGCGGAGATCTACCTGCGCCTGATGCTCGACTACGAGCGCGATTTGAACGAGTTGCTGCACTCGGCCGACGTCGACAAGGACAAGGAAGCGCTGTCCCGGGCCTACTTCGAATTCCGCATGCGCGATCCGCAACGTTACCGCCTGTTTGACCGTCTCGAAGAGAAAGTGGTCAAGGGCAACCAGGTTCCGGAGATGGTCGAGCAACTGCACAAGATTCGCGCCTCGAACTTCGAGCACCTGACGCTGCTCATCAAGGGCCGCATCACCGAAGGCAAGCTCGAAGACGTTCCGCCGTATTTCCACTATTGCGCGGCGTGGGCGCTGGTGCATGGCGCGGTGGCGCTGTACCACTCGCCGTTCTGGAGCAATGTGCTGGAAGATCAGGAAGGTTTTTTCCAGTTCCTGATGGACATCGGCGTGCGCATGGGCAACAAGCGCAAGCGCGACCCTGAAGCTGGTCACGACCTCAAGCCGGAAATCTCCGGTAACTGAGGTACCTCAGACGCTTAGCCATTGATGTGATCTGTCCGGAATGACCCTTGCAAAAAGTTGATTTATGAGTCAACTTTTTGCTCGCTGCGTTCTTCCCGGAGTTCACCATGATCGTTGATCGCCAAGGCCGACGTTTCCGCAACCTGCGGATCAGTCTGACGGCCGCCTGCAACTATGCCTGTACCTACTGCGTGCCCGACGGCAAGCGGTTGGTGGCTGCGCAGAACGAGCTGTCGGCCGATCAGATGGCCCGTGGCGTGGAGTACCTGATCGAGGCGGCGGGCATCGAGCGATTGCGCATCACCGGTGGCGAGCCGCTAGTGAGCCCGCGTCTTGAAGGTTTCATGGGGCAGGTGGGGAAGATGGGGCTGGGTGATATCAGCCTGACCACCAATGGGCAGTTGCTGGCGCGCAAGCTGCCTTTGTTGCTGGAGGCGGGGATTGGGCGGATCAATGTGTCGCTCGACACCCTCGATCCTTCCGCGTTTCGGGCGATTGCGCGGGGCGGCGACCTGGCGACCGTGCTCGATGGCATGGAGCAGGCCAGCGCGGCAGGGATCCGTATCAAGGTCAACATGGTGCCGCTGCGCGGGCAGAATCTGGATCAGGTGCTGCCGCTGCTGGATTACTGCCTGGCCCGCGGCTATGAGCTGCGTTTCATCGAGCTGATGCGGATGGGGCATCTGGCGAGTGATCGCAACGGCTTCATCCAGCAGTTCGTCAGCCTTGGGCAGTTGCTGGAACTGATCGGCGAGCGTCACGAATTCCTCCAGGCCGACGCGCCGGTGGATGCGACGGCGGTGCGCTACCGGATTCCGGGCAAAGGTCATTTCGGCGTGATCGCCAACGAAAGCGTGCCGTTCTGCCGCACCTGCTCGCGGTTGCGGCTGTCTTCGACTGGGTGGCTGCATGGCTGTCTGTCATCGAGCAACCGGCATTATGTGGGCGACCTGTTCGACAAACCCCGGCATCAGGCATTGCCGGCGTTGCAGCGACTGTTGATAAAAGCGCTGGATGACAAGCAGGCCGTGGCGTTTTCGGGTGGGGCGACGGTGATGAAGATTATTGGCGGGTAGGCGCCATGAAGATGATCGTTCCCACGCTCCGCGTGGTAACGGTTGGTTTGACGCTCCGCGTCGAGGGGTGACTTTGGAATCGGGTGTATATCCGTTTTTGCGGTGGTTGGGGGGTTAGGGTTTCGCCCCTTACGGGCGACCTACTTTCCTTACGGGGAAAGTAGGCAAAGCCATTGCGACAGGCTGGGGTCCTTCGGACTTCCCTCGACTCCGGCGCCGTTCCGGGGGCACGCCGTGATGGGCCGTCCCTGGCCCGCACGGCTTTCGCGGCATCCCTGCCGCTCATCCCCCTGCACGACGCCTGCGCTCGGCCTGGCGCCTTGACGTCGCGTCCTGTGTCGCCTGCACCATCGCGCACCAAGATCAAAAGCAAGATCAAAGTCTTTGGTTGTACACCGCCCCGTAGCAGCACGGCTTGCCGGCGGGAGCGATCTCAAGAACGCCATCGCGAGCAAGCTCACTCCTACAAGGTTGAGGTGACAAACCCGTAGCAGTCCGGCTTGCCGGCGTTGGCGATCTTGAGGGTGCGGTCGCGGGCAAGCGCGCTCCTACGGGGTTGAGGTGGCCACACCTGTAGCAGCACGGCTTGCCGGCGTTGGCGATCTTGAGGGCGCCGTCGCGGGCAAGCGCGCTCCTACGGGGTTGAGGTGCCAAACCCGTAGCAGCACGGCTTGCCGGCGGGAGCGATCTTGAGGGCGCCGTCGCGGGCAAGCGCGCTCCTACGGGGTTGAGGTGACAAACCCGTAGCAGTCCGGCTTGCCGGCGTTGGCGATCTTGAAGACGCTCCCGCCGGCAAGCCGTGGTGTTACGGGATCGGTGGCTTTTCCCAGAGCTGGCGCAAAAGCTGCATTACCCGGCCATTCGCCGGTTTTCCGTCGCCGGACTTTGGAGGAAATAATGCGTAGCCTGGTTTTACTGCTGACGTTTTTGGCTTTGAGCGGCTGCATGCACGTCAGCGATCTGGCTCAGGGTGCCCATGACGAGCTCAGCGATGCGGGTCTTCTGGACCACAGCTCGACGCGTCGGATCAACAATTTCCGCCTGCAACCGGACTCTTTCATCTACATCGCGCAGGGTGCGTTCGCGCCTCCCGGCGGTGCCTACCCGCGGCCGAACGTCGTCGCCGAAGAGGCCTTCAACGGCTTCGTCGAGTACTTCCCGATGGTCCGCCGCGCCCGTGCGCCGGAAGGGCTGGACGAGGCGATGACCGAGGCCCGGGCTGCTGGCGCGCATTATCTGCTGTACACCCGCTTCGCCAAGGCCGACGACCGCATCGGCACCTTCGACGAATGGTCCGACCAGGAAGCGGTCGATCGTCTGGGCATCGACAGTGGCGTGATCCAGCTCATGCTGATCGAAACCAACACCCGCTATCTGATCGACTCGGCGCGCATCCGCAGCCGTGGTGGCCTGCTGACACTTTACGACACCAAGCCTGAAGATTTGCTTGGACCGCCCATGGAGGCTTACGCTCGTTCACTTATGGGGCTGGAATCCCACTGAGGAGCGACGTATGAGTGGTCCGGGCAAGGCCAACGATTTGTTGGCGCAATTACCCAAGACCGGCAAGGGTTTGCCGCCTGTGCATCTGTGGAACCCGGATTTTTGTGGCGATATCGACATGCGTATCGCCCGCGACGGCACCTGGTTCTATCTGGGGACGCCTATCGGCCGCAAGCCGATGGTGCGCCTGTTTTCCACGATCATTCGCCGCGACGGCGATGATTACTTCCTGATCACGCCGGTGGAGAAGGTCGGCATCAAGGTCGACGACGCCCCGTTCGTGGCCGTGCTGTTGCAGGTCGAGGGCGCGGGCGAATCCCAGGTGCTGACCTTCACCACCAACGTCGACGACCAGGTGCAGGCGGGCGCCGAGCATCCGCTGCGCGTAAGCATCGATCCTGCCACTCAGGAACCTGCGCCCTACATTCTGGTGCGCAGCAATCTCGAAGCGCTGATTCATCGCAACGTCTTCTATCAGTTGGTGGATCTGGCGGTAACGCGCATGATCGACGGGCAACGCTGGCTCGGTGTATGGAGTCATGGCGAGTTTTTCCCCATCGGTCTTGAGCCCTGACCGACTTGCAGCGCGTGCCAGGCCATTTGCCTGGCCTTCATCTCGCGGTTAAAGTGCCGCCCCCCGATTTTTCTGAGGTTTTTCCATGAGCCAGTCCTTTGACATCGCCGTGATCGGCGCCACCGGCACTGTCGGCGAAACCATCGTCCAGATCCTCCAGGAGCGCGACTTTCCGGTCGGCCAGTTGCATCTGTTGGCGAGCGCCGAGTCTGCAGGCAGCTCGGTGCCTTGGCGCGGGAAGAACGTTCGCGTGCGGGAAGTCGATGCCTTCGATTTCAGCACGGTACAGATCGCCTTTTTTGCAGCCAGCGCAGCCGTGACCCGCAGCTACTCCTCGCGGGCCACTGCAGCCGGTTGCGCGGTGATCGATCTGTCCGGCGGGCTGCCGGTGGAGCAGGCGCCGAACCTGGTGCCCGAGGTCAATGGCGATGTGTTGCAGGGCTTGAGTCAGCCATGGCAGGTAGCCTGCCCAAGTTCCAGTGCGGCGGCGCTGGCATTGGTGCTTGGGCCGTTGCGCGGCTTGCTGGAGATTCAACGGGTCAGCGTGACGGCGTGCCTGGCGGTGTCCAGCCAGGGCCGCGAAGGGGTGACGGAGCTGGCGCGCCAGACCGCCGAACTTTTGAACATGCGCCCGCTGGAACCCAAGGTGTTTGACCGGCAGATGGCCTTCAACCTGCTCGCTCAGGTCGGCGCCCCGGACGCGCAAGGCCATGTGCCCCTTGAAAAACGTTTGGTCAGCGAGTTGCGCGAGTTGCTGTCGCTGCCTTTAATCAAGGTCGGCGTGAGCTGCATTCAAGTCCCGGTGTTTTTCGGCGATAGCTTGAGCGTGTCGGTACAGACCGCCAGTGCGGTGGACATCGCTGCCATCAGCGCCGCGCTGGACGCTGCCGATGGAATCGACCTGGTAGACGCTGGCGATTATCCGACTCCGGTCGGTGACGCTGTAGGACAGGATGCTGTCTATGTAGGACGTTTGCGCGGGGGAGTCGACGACGCCTGTGAGCTCAATTTCTGGGTGACGTCCGACAATGTGCGCAAGGGCGCGGCGTTGAACGCTGTGCAGGTGGCTGAATTGTTGATAAAAGATGTTTCGTAAAAGATACTTGCCCACAATTCAAAGAATCATTCTAGCTGTGGCGTGTTGACACGCCCTACGCCCTAGCAGGCTTTATCTTCTCGCTCGCCGGGGAAATTTTAAACAAGGGATGGGCTATGGTTCAGGTTCGTAAACTGGTTTTAGCAATCGCTGCGGCTTCGGCGCTGTCATCCGGGATGGCCCAGGCGCTTGGCTTGGGCGGGCTGACCGTCAAGTCGAGCCTGAATCAACCGCTGCTGGCCGAGATCGAACTGACACAGGTGCAGGACCTGAACTCGGCGCAAGTGGTGCCGAGCCTGGCGACCTCAGCTGAATTCGCCCAGGCGGGTGTTGGCCGCATGGCGATCCTCGACGACCTGACGTTCACCCCGGTGGTCAATCCTGCTGGCAAGAGCGTCTTGCGCATCACCTCGACCAAGCCCATTCGTGACCCTTACGTGAAATTCCTTGTGCAGGTGCTCTGGCCGAACGGCCGGGTGCTGCGCGAATACAGCCTGCTGCTGGATCCGCCCAAAGTGCTGCCACAGGCCGCAGCCGCTGCAGCCGCGGCGCAACTGCCGTCTACCGCACCGGCAGTCGCGCCGGCACAGGCACCCGCTGCACAAGCTCCGGCGCCTGCACCGACGCCTGCACCGGCAACGCCGGCCGAACCCAAATACACCCAGTACACCACCGCCAACAACGACACGCTGTGGGAAATCGCCGAGCGCGTGCGCAACGGCGGTACGGTCCAGCAGACCATGCTGGCGATCCAGGCGCTCAACCCGGATGCCTTCATTGCAGGCAACATCAACCGCCTGAAGAAAGGCCAGGTGTTGCGCCTGCCATCCCCGCAGGAAGTCAGCGCTACGCCACAACCGCGTGCCGTGGCCGAAGTGGCCGAGCAGAACCGTGCCTGGCGTGAAGGTCGTCGCCTGCCAACGGGCGCGCGTCAGGTCGACGCCACCCGTCGCGAGCGTGCCGGCGCTGCGCCGTCGCAGATCGAAGCCAAGGACAACCTCAGCCTGGTCTCGGCCAACAAGCCGGGCGCCAAAGGTGCGGCAGGGGACAACGCCGAACTGAGCAATCAGCTGGCGACCACCCAGGAGAGCCTGGACAGCACCCGCCGCGACAACGCCGAACTGAAAAGCCGCATGAGCGATCTGGAAAGCCAGGTCGACAAACTGCAACGCCTGATCCAGCTGAAAAACGATCAGTTGGCCAAGATGCAGGCCGCAGGTGCCGCGGTTCCGCCGCCGGTGGACAACGCTGCCAGCACCGTCAGCCCCAACAGCGTGACCAACCCGAACAACGCTGCGAACCCGGCGATGCCTGCCGAGATCGTCCCCAAGCCCGCAGCACCGGACACCGCTGGCAAACCGCCGAACGAAATCGCGCCGGAGGATGCGCTGCCGGTCGATGGCGCCAAAGTCAGCAATGCCACCCCGGATCAGCCGCTGGTGGTGCCGCCGGATGCAGCCGCACCGGATGACCGCAGTGCGCTGGACAAGATTCTCGCAAGCCCGCTGCTGATGGGCATCATCGGTGGCGGTGCGCTGCTGGTGCTGCTGTTGCTCCTGCTGCTGTTGGCCCGTCGCCGCAATGCGTTGATCGAGGCCGAGAAGCATCGGCAAATGGCCCGCGCACTGGCCGAAGAGTCCGATTTCGCCGCCGACATGGACATGCCCGAAAGCAGTTTCGAGGGTCTGGAGGTTCCTCCGCCTGCGGTAAAGCAGGCACCGCTGGCGGCCGTCATCATTGAGCCGACCCGCGAACGCCCGGCGGATGTACTGGTACAAGCCGAGATCCACATCGCTTATGGCCGCACCAACCAGGCCGCAGCGCTGCTCGAAGAAGCCATCAAGGAAGAGCCGCAGCGCAGTGACCTGCGTCTGAAGCTGATGGAAATCTACGCCCAGCAGGACAACAAGTCCGGTTTCGTTGCCCAGGAGCGCCAACTGGTCGCGACCGGCAAGAACCATGCTGAAGTCGAACAACTCAAGACCCGCTACCCGGCGATGGCTGCTGCTGCAGCAGCGGCAGCGGGTGTCGCGGCGGCCGCTGCGCTGGCGGCGGAGATGGACGCCAAATACGTCGAGGACCTGCTCAACGACAAGTCCGAGCCTGAAGCGGCCGCTGAACCGGTCAGCGAGCCAGTGGCAGAGGCGCCTGAAGATTTCGACACGGCGTTCGACCTGAGCCTGGACGATCTGGAAAGCCCCACGCCGGCCCCGGCGCACGAGACGCCAGTGGCTGATGCCGGGCTGGACGATCTGGATCTGGACGCGCCATTCGGTGGTTCGACCCCCGATGACCTGGATTTCGATTCGATCCTGCGCGAGCAGACCGAAGCCAAGGCCGTCGAGCCCGATGATCTGGCGGACTTCGACCTGAACCTTGCCGAGGATCAGCCTGAGCTCAAGGCCGAAGACGACCATCTGCTGGGCCTGGAAGACGATCTGCGCGATCTGCCGCCATTCGAGGAGACGGCTGATCTGGGTGCGAGCAAACCGGCGGTCGATGACGAACTGGAATTGCCGGCCGATTTCGATCTGTCGCTGGCCGACGAGATGGAAACCGACCACGCCTCTGCGGCGTTCGCTTCGGAAATCGATGATGTCAACGCCGAGCTTGAGCGTCTGTCCCAGAGCCTGGAACAGCCGCCGATGGCCAAGCCGTTCGATGATCCTGCGATGTTCACCGAGGATACACTGGCAGCCGACGACGAGCCGGAGTTCGACTTTCTGTCCGGCACCGACGAGGCGGCGACCAAGCTGGACCTGGCCCGGGCCTACATCGAAATGGGCGACGCCGACGGCGCCCGCGACATTCTCGATGAAGTCGTGGCCGAAGGTGATGACGGGCAGAAAACCGAGGCCCGCGAGATGCTTTCGCGCCTGGCCTGATCGGGCATTATCTGCGCTGCAAAACGACCGCTTCGGCGGTCGTTTTCGTTTTCAGCCTCACCTCCGTTCCCTGCACGGCCCATCACGCCCCGTAGCAGCACGGCTTGCCGGCGGGAGCGGTGTGTCAGTCACCCATGCAGGGGCAGGCATATCGTCCCCGCCGGCAAGCCGTGCTGCTACGGGATGTATGGTAGCCGTTTGAGAATGGCGTCTTTCGCCGCCATCCGTATAATGGCCGCCCTTGCGCACATCGACAGGCTTCAAGCTCTTGGCAACTACAGATACTCAGGCAGAGACCGCGGCCGCCGAAATGGCCGCCGAAGGCTTTTTCCGAATCGCCCTGGGCGTTGAATACAAAGGTTCGCGCTACAGCGGCTGGCAGCGTCAGTCCACCGGCGTGCTGACCGTTCAGGAAACCCTGGAGAATGCACTGTCCAGGGTCGCCGATTCGCCGGTCTCCCTGATGTGCGCCGGGCGCACCGATGCGGGCGTGCATGCCTGCGGCCAGGTGGTGCATTTCGACACTCAGGCGGTGCGCACCATGAAGGCCTGGACCATGGGTGCCAACATCAACTTGCCCCATGACATCAGCGTCACCTGGGCCCAGGAGATGCCTGCGCACTTTCACGCGCGCTTCAAGGCCATTGCCCGGCGTTATCGCTACGTGATCTACAACGATCAGATTCGTCCGGCGCACCTGGGTCAGGAAATCACCTGGAACCATCGTCCACTGGACGTCGAGCGCATGGCGCTGGCGGCCGAGTATCTGGTGGGCACCCATGATTTCAGCGCGTTCCGTGCCGGGCAATGCCAGGCCAAGTCGCCGATCAAGCAGCTGCACCATCTGCGGGTGACCCGTCACGGCAAGATGATCGTGCTCGACATTCGCGCCAATGCCTTCCTGCATCACATGGTGCGCAACATCGCCGGTGTACTGATGACCATCGGGGCAGGGGAGCGGCCCATCGAATGGGCCCGTGAAGTGCTGGAGAGCCGGGTGCGTCGAACAGGCGGCGTGACGGCGCATCCGTTCGGGCTGTATCTGGTGCAGGTGGAGTACCGTGACGAGTTCCCTTTGCCCGAGCGTTACATCGGGCCGCATTTTCTGACAGGTTTCTCGGAACTGGACGGCTGACGCCTACACAAGCATTTGCTACCATCCGGGACTTTCGTCGTACTGAGGCCTTCACCACATGTCAGCCGTTCGCAGCAAGATCTGCGGGATTACCCGCATAGAAGATGCGCTGGCCGCTGTCGAGGCGGGTGCCGATGCGATCGGTTTCGTGTTCTACCCCAAGAGCCCGCGGGCGGTCACCATCGAGCAGGCACAGCGCATCATTGCCCAGTTGCCCCCCTTCATCAGTACGGTCGGGCTGTTCGTCAACGCTGACCGCGAGGAACTGAAGGCGTTGCTGGAAGTGGTGCCCCTGGACCTGATCCAGTTCCACGGCGATGAAACCCCCGAGCAGTGCGAAGGCTACGGCAGGCCATGGATCAAGGCCCTGCGGGTGCAGGCCGGTGACGACATCGCCGCCAGTTGTGCCCTGTACGACAAGGCCAGCGGAATCCTGCTCGACACCTTCGTCGCGGGCGTGCCCGGTGGTACCGGCGAAACTTTCGATTGGGCGCTGATTCCAAAGCAATTGAGCAAACCCATCGTCCTGGCGGGCGGGCTGACTTCGGCTAACGTCTCTCAGGCCATCGCACAGGTACGGCCTTACGCGGTGGATGTCAGCGGCGGGGTAGAAATGTCCCGGGGCATCAAGGATCACGACAAGATCCGTGCGTTCATGAGCGCGGTCCATGGGGCGTGATGTTTTTTAGCGCAGGTATCGCTCGTCGATGTGACGGCAGACAGGCGGTTGCCGTCCACTAGCCTGCGGTCAGGGTTTATGGCTGGCCAAAAATTTAACAGGCGAAGACGTACAAGCGTCTCGCTGCAGGAAATCGAGGGCAGTCTCGAAGAAACGCCGTTCGGCAGGTCAGGCACCTGTGTCGATCGTCGCAGGGTGTTTCGCGAAGCTGCACATGAATTTAGTTTAAGGGCTGGCGTTGGCATTGATTGCCATCGCGTTCCAGCCGTAGGTACTGGAGAAAGAAAGCATGAGCAACTGGTTGGTAGACAAACTGATCCCTTCGATCATGCGTTCCGAGGTGAAGAAAAGCTCGGTACCTGAAGGCCTCTGGCACAAGTGCCCATCGTGCGAGGCGGTGCTGTATCGTCCGGAGCTGGAAAAGACCCTGGACGTCTGCCCCAAGTGCAACCACCACATGCGTATCGGTGCGCGCGCGCGTCTGGACATCTTCCTTGACGTTGAAGGGCGTCAGGAAATCGGTGCAGACCTTGAGCCGGTTGACCGCCTGAAATTCCGCGACAGCAAGAAATACAAGGACCGCCTGGTCGCTTCCCAGAAGCAGACCGGCGAGAAAGACGCCCTGATCTCCATGAGCGGCACCCTGCTGGGCATGCCGGTGGTGTGCAGCGCGTTCGAATTCTCCTTCATGGGCGGCTCGATGGGCGCCATCGTCGGCGAGCGTTTCGTTCAGGCGGCCAACTACGCGCTGGAAAACCGCTGCCCGATGATCTGCTTCGCCGCTTCCGGTGGCGCACGCATGCAGGAAGCGCTGATCTCCCTGATGCAGATGGCCAAGACCTCGGCCGTACTGGCCCGCCTGCGCGAAGAAGGCCTGCCGTTCATCTCCGTGCTGACCGACCCGGTCTACGGTGGTGTGTCGGCGAGCCTGGCAATGCTGGGTGACGTGATCGTTGCCGAGCCCAAGGCACTGATCGGCTTCGCCGGTCCTCGCGTGATCGAGCAGACCGTGCGCGAAAAACTGCCGGAAGGGTTCCAGCGCAGTGAATTCCTGCTGGACCACGGTGCCATCGACATGATCATTTCCCGTCAGGAACTGCGTCCGCGCCTGGGTAACCTGCTGGCGCAGATGATGGGCCTGCCGACGCCGAAATTCGTCGCGCCGAAACTCGAACCTATCGTCGTTCCACCTGCACCGGCCAACATATGACCGCACGCTCTCTGAGCGACTGGCTCAGCTACCTGGAGCAACTGCATCCTTCTGCCATCGACATGGGGCTGGAGCGTTCGCAACAGGTAGCGCAGCAGGCTGGTCTGAGCCGCCCGGCACCTCGCGTCATCACCGTCACCGGCACCAACGGCAAGGGTTCTACCTGCGCGTTCGTTGCCTCGTTGCTGCAGGCGCAAGGGCTCAAGGTCGGTGTCTACAGCTCACCGCACCTGGTCCGCTATAACGAGCGGGTCCAGTTGCAGGGCGTCGAGGCCGCCGATGCACAGCTCTGCCAGGCCTTCGAGGTGATCGAGAAGGCTCGTGGCGATATTTCCCTGACCTACTTCGAGATGGGCACCCTGGCGGCGTTCTGGCTGTTCGAGCAGGCGGCGCTGGATGCTGTGGTGCTGGAAGTCGGCCTGGGCGGGCGCCTGGACGCGGTGAACCTGATCGACGCCGACATGGCGCTGGTCACCAGCATTGGCGTGGATCACGCCGAGTGGCTGGGCAATACCCGCGAATCGGTGGCGTTCGAGAAGGCCGGGATCTTCCGCGAAGGGCGCCCGGCGCTCTGTGGTGATATCGATCCTCCGCAGCCTCTGCTGGACAAGGCTGCCGCGCTGAACTGCCCACTGTCGCTGCGCGGTCGTGATTTCGACCTGGACGTGCAGGCCGCCGGCTGGAACTGGTCTGGCACCGATGCGGGCGGTCAGCGTGTCGAACTGCGCGACCTGCCGTTGCTCGATCTGCCGATGCAGAACGCCGCGCTGGCGCTGCAGGCCTTTCTGCTGATGGACCTGCCCTGGCAGGAGGCCTCGATCCGCACCGCGCTGCTGAGCACTCGCGTGACCGGGCGGCTGGATCGTCGCTCGTTCGAGTGGCAGGGCAAACCACTGCACCTGTTGCTGGATGTGGGCCACAACCCGCATGCAGCGGTGTTCCTGGCCCAGCGCCTGGATCAGCGCGCAGTGTCCGGCAAGCGTCTGGCGGTGTTCGGCCTGCTCGGCGACAAGGACTTGCAAGGCGTGCTGACCGAACTCGTGGGCAGCTTCAGCAGCTGGGCGGTAGCGCCGTTGCCGACGCCGCGCAGTCGTTCGGAGCAGGAAATCGCGCAGGCGTTGCAGAACCTTGGCGCTCAGGTGGCGTCCTACCCGAGTGTCGCACTGGCCCTCGAGGCTCAGTGCGCGCAGGCAACAGCCGACGACGAAATCGTGCTGTTCGGGTCTTTTTATTGCGTCGCCGAGGCCCTGGAATGGCTTGCTGGCACGTCACGGAGGAAGTGACACATGGCTTTGCTGGATAAGGCGTACAAGCAGCGCATGGTTGGCGCATTGGTGTTGATTGCCATTGCGGTGATTTTCCTGCCGATGCTGTTTTCGCGTCAGGACGAAGCGCGTCATGTGCAGGTGGACGCGCCAGCCGCGCCACAGGCGCCTGTCGTGCCTCAGGTCAAGGTCGACCCGGTCGCGGTGCCCGAGCAGCAGCCGCTGCCGCAGGAGCCTGTGCCCAGCGACGAAGAACTGGCGCAACCCAGCCAGCCCGTGACCAGCCACCAGCCGCCGTCCATGCCGATTGCACCGGCGCCTGCACCTGCCAAGCCTGCAACTGCCGCCAAGCCAGCGCCGGCACCGGCGCAAGCTCCGGCACCTGCGCCTGCCAAACCGGCAACCGCTGCACCGGCACCGTCTCCCGCCGCGCCGGCCGCCGAGCCAAGTCGCGTCGATGCCAATGGCCTGTCGGTCACCTGGGCGGTCCAGGTGGCCAGCCTGTCCAACCGCGCCAACGCCGACAACCTGCAGAAAACCCTGCGCACCCAAGGCTACAACGCCTACATTCGCACCTCCGATGGCGTGAACCGGGTGTTCGTCGGTCCCTTGATCGAACGCGCCGAGGCCGACCGCCTGCGCGACCAGCTCGACAAGCAGCAGAAGCTCAAGGGCATCGTCGTACGCTTCCAGCCAGAGCGCAAATAACCCGCCGCCGTGCTCCGCTGTAGGAGCGCGCTTGCCCGCGACAGCGCCCGGTCAGACACCACGATTTCGAATGACACCGCGCAATCGCGGGCAAGCGCGCTCCTACAGGTTGTGGCCTTGGTGACCGGGGCAAAGTCCAATAGTTCGCCTTTATTG
>Ga0207655_1001250_pt1 | contig 24242 bp, 17 predicted proteins | sample KBSM44metaG_FD_184398 | JGI IMG/M metagenome (GOLD analysis project Ga0207655, IMG submission 184398) | Miscanthus rhizosphere microbial communities from Kellogg Biological Station, Michigan, USA - KBS M4-4 metaG (SPAdes) (version 2) | ecosystem: Host-associated > Plants > Roots > Rhizosphere >... | reverse complement strand
TTTCGAACAACTCGGCGTTGCCGAACAATGGCTGGTGCTCGCACGCCTGACCGGCCAACCCACACGCGCTATCAGCCAGGCCATGAGCCCGCGACCGAAACAGCGGCTGTCCAGCGCTGAATTCAGCCGTCAGGTCGCCCACCTGCAAACCTTGAGGAATGCCTTATGATCTGGCACCTAACAAGCGTTAGTTCTCCCCAATAGCTAGAAACGCCCCCTTACAGGCTCGTAGTGCTTAAGTTGCAATAGTTCTAAAGCTGCCTGAGCGAACAAAGGGATTGGGGGGTCATCTGTGCCGGCATGGCAGCTGGTGTTTGTATGAGCTAGCGAGGACTTGGTGATCGCGGGGTAACCCTATCCGGGGTTCCCCATCCTGCTTTGGGGTTTAATGAAGAGTTGCATCACCCGCCAATGGATTCTTTTGTCACTACCTGCTCTGCGGCTCCATTGGCTCTAAGCGAACCTGGCTGATTGATCGCGACATGAACCAGGCTGAATTCGAATGTGAAGCCACTGACTAGCTTGACTATCCACTGATCCACTTTCCCCTCCCATAAGCAACCAGCCAGAAACTGACCCGTAAGGGCCCTTTTGCCGCAGCTCAGCGTGTGAGGGAAAAAGATTTTGCGACTCTGGGTCTTTCGCGAAGTAACCAAGCGCTTTTTTAATGATGTAGTGCTCCATCTTCAGTCGCGCATTCTCTCTGCGTTATCGCCCTACCTTCTAACTTTTCTCGCGAGATTACCCCAAGGTCAGGTCAATTCCTGCCTAATTTTGGTGGCCTACAGTTCTGAGATATCGAATTTTCTTCCGCCAAGGTACTAATTAATAGCAATGCGCCGATCAGTGATCTCGACTGGCTGCAGGCTCGGCGTAAAGTTTTGATAACGTCACTTTATTCTATGAAAAACAATCAGTTGTAGATAAACGACAGAGTCCTGAAAGGGGCTTGAGAGCGATCGAATGTCTCCAACTGATAGTGCAGATACAGATGGGTTTCTGGTCAACGCAGGAGGTGGCGATGGAGCTAGTGTGGGCTACTGATGATTTAGTGATCGCTGGGCAGCCCTATCCTGGCTTCCCCATCCTGCTTCGGGACTCGATGGAGTGTTGCGTTCCGGCCAATCAATTCTTTCGCCACTACCTGCTTCGCGGGGTCATTGGCTCTAAGCGATCCTGGCCCAGCACCGGACGCGCTCTGTACGATTTCTTCAGCTTCCTCCAGGCCCATGAGCTGGATTGGCGCGACGTGGATCGGGGCGAGGCCAAGAGCCTTGTGGCGGCCTATCGGGACTATTGCCTGACGGTGTGCAAATTGGCACCAAACACCACTCGCCAGCGCCTGACTTACGTCTGCGAGTTCTACAAGTACGCGCTGAAGGAGGGTTGGGTGAAACGCCTGCCCTTCGCCTTTGAAGAACGTACCGTGAGGCGTGAAGCAGGCTTCCTTGCGCACGTCGATGCCAGTGGCGGCAAGACCATGGCAAACGATGTGATGCCGCGTACCCACAAGGCCCTGCCCAAGTTTCTGAGCATGACCGAAATCAAGTCGCTCCTTGCCGCAGCGGAGAACCCTCATCACCGGATTATGATGCGCCTAGCGTTGCATACGGGTCTGCGCCGCGAGGAAATCGCCGCCTTCCCGCTGGCCTATGTTTTCGACCCGGACAAGGCTGGAAAAACCGATCGCAACCTGCGCATTCGGCTCGATCCGTTTGACGGCAGCGGCATGGTGACCAAAGGTAGCAAGCGGCGAGACATTCACGTTAGTCACCAATTCATGGCCGATCTCTATCGCTATGTAACGAAGGTGCGCGGCGAGCGTGCCTCGCTGAGCAAGACCCCGCAAAAGGCGTTGTTCCTCAATAAGTCCGGGGAACCTTATGGGGACAACGGCAAGAGCCTCAACCGGATCATCAGCGAGACTGGTAAGCAGGCTGGAATCAAGGTCCATACGCACATGCTACGGCATACTTACGCCACCCAAACCCTGGTCAGCCTACGACGTAACCCGGCGAGAGGGCTGGAGCCATTGGTGTTTGTTCAGCGGCAACTCGGCCACAATTCGATTCAGACGACTATGGTGTATCTGCATCTGGTCAACGAAGTGGCCGACGAGGCGGTGCTCACTTATCAAGACGAGTTGAACACACTGGCGGGGGCAGCTTGATGGGCAAACGCAAGGTATTTGCCAAGACTGACCTCAGCGTTCCGCAAGTCGACCACAGTCGCGACATGGTAGGCAATGTGGTCATTCTGTCCGAGTCCACACCGCCAACTAATACCATAGTCAAGTTTGGGCGAAACGCCTCCAACAACCGTAGCTTCGACTTTGCCGACCGTTACGGCGCGGGCATCGCCCCCCTAACGTACGCCTGTCAGCGCCAAATTGAACGCTTCCTCGCCGGCCAGGACGGTGCCGTCGCGGTCAGCACCGTGGCTGGCTATTGCCTAAACGGGCTGCGCTATTTTCTCGACTACTGCATGCTCCGGGCGACGGCTTTTGGCCGCGAACTGGTCTTGGCCGATGTGAATCGGGATCTGATCGACGGTTTTCTCGGCCATATAGCCGGAATGGGCTGGTCAACTAACAGTCAGAAGTGCGTCTACTCGACAGCCAAACCGGTGCTGCTCGCCTTGGGGCGGCGTGGATTATTCCCCTTGGTCATCTCCGGCGATGGGGCCACCTTCCCGCGCAATCCCTTCCCCAACAGCAACCGCACGGCTAAGGGCGAGACGGCGCTGTCCAAGCGCGAGCGGCAAGCGTTTACTGCGGCCCTGCGGCAGGCAATCATGCCCATCTGGTCCGACGACACCCCCCTGACTAGTGAACTGCTGGTCTTCGCCCTGCTGGTCGTGGCGCTGCACACCGGACGTAATACCACGCCACTGTTAGAAATGACCCGCGACTGCCTGCGTCCTCATCCTAAGGACAATACTGTGTTCCTGGTGCTGTGGAAGCGACGCGGCTATCACACCAGCAAGGTGGCGCTGCGCGCCGAATCAGCAGCCGACCGGCTTCTGGAGTCCACTCCCAGTGTGAGAACCAATGTGGAACGCCTGATCCGCCGCGTGATGACCCTGACCGCCCCTTTGGATGCAGAAGCCCGGGACGATCTCAAGAATCGTGTGTGGCTCTATCGCGCTCGCGGTGGCAGGGATTTCGGTCACGTTACGGCATTGGATGTGAGTGCCCTGTTTGATGCTATACACCGCCTCATAGCCAAGTATGGTCTGACCGATAGCAACGGTGAGCCGTTGCGCATCAACATCTCACGCCTGCGCAAAACCTTCGCCAACCGCATCTTCGAGCTGACCGATGGCGATTTGGCGACCACCGCCGTAGCTCTCGGCAATACCCCTCAGGTGGCCGACCGAAACTACCTGGCGCCCGACGAAGATGCCCGCCGCAACTGGCAGTTCATGGGCGAGGTGATGGTGCAGGAGTTGCTATCTCGGACCATCGGGGCGACCTATAAGGAAACCCCCATGGGCCGATGCGCCGACCCGGTGAATGGCCAGTACGCCCCGAAGCGCGAGGGAGCAACTTGTATGAATTTCATGAACTGCCTGCGCTGCAAGCACTATGCAGTAACCGCCGAGGATCTGCACAAGCTCTTCAGTTTCTACTTCCGCGTCCTAGCCGAGCGCTCGCACATGGACAAGCGGCGCTGGACACGGGAATACGCCCACATTCCCCGATTGATCGACCACTACATCGTCGCCGAGGGACTACAGCGCGGCACCTTTAAACATGCAACCGTGGAAGCCGCCCGTGAGCGTGCCCGCATCCAACCGCACCCTTACTGGTCAGTCGATCTGGTCGAGAGCCTGGAGGTCTTTGCATGAGCGACAACACTCTGACGGCGCTACCCTGCCTCCCCCTTGATACCCAGCCCGACGACGTGCGTGCACTGCCCGAATCCGAGCGTGACGCCCTGATCATCAGCGCTGTTCAGGTCGAAGAGCAGTGGGTGATCCTCAGCCGCTACGGTGAAAATATCTGGCACATCGACGGTTTCCCCAGCAACGTGCCGACCAACAAAAGACGGCTGGATTTCGGCACCGTGCCGCCGGCGTTTCGGGCGGTAATGAAAGCGGTGATGTACCGTTACATACGGCGCGGGCGTCCTGGGTCGGTTCGACCTAAAGGCAGCATTGTGCGGCAATATTTCTCTAATGCATTGACATTTTTGCGACGACTGGAGGCGCTCAAACTCGACTGCCTGGGCGCGGTGACACCCCTGGTCTGCACGACTTACGAGGCCGCCTGCAAGGCATATCGGCAGCCCATTCGATCGAAGGGCAAGCCTCTGTCGCAGGAGGGACTTCGTAACCGTTTGAGGGCAGTCGAAGCGCTCTATGAACTGAGCCAATACACCGACGACCCAATGCCAGAGCATCCTTGGCCTGAGACTTCCTCGATGGCGATGGCGGGGCTTACCGGCAATGGCTCCCGCCGGAAGCAGGGCGGAAAGACGCCGCTGATACCCGATGACGTGTTCTGCACCCTTTTCCAGCAGGCCTACCAGCAGGTTGAAAGAGGCCAGCAGCTTCTTGACCATCGCGATGCGCTTGAAGCCATCGCAGTGGAGCGAAAGGGGCAGAGCCGCGGGGCTGTGATTGTAGCCAAGCGTCGCCATCTAGGCGACCGTGGACGAAAGGGGGGGCTGAACGAATTCAACAGGGCGCTGAACGACCTTCGCACAGCCTGCTATATCATTCTGGCCAGTACCTCTGGCTGTCGCCACCATGAGTTGGCCAACGTGCAATTGGGTGCGCACCACCGCACACAAGACGATGAAGGCACCGTCTACCACTGGATGCGCTCACGGTCGGACAAGACCGATGTCGGAATCCATAACTGGATGATACCCGAGGTCGCCGTACGTGCCTTACGCATCATGGAGCGCTGGTGCGCACCCTATCAGGCCATGATCGCCGCCGAGATGCTGCAGCGACGCCGCGCCAACCCCCATGATCCGCAGATCACCGAGGCGTACAAGCACCGCCATGCGCTCTTTCTCGGCATATATCCGAGAAAGGGCAACCAAGTGCGCACGCTAACCAATATGTCCTTAGGTATGCATCTCAAAGCATTCGCCAAGGACTGCGGGCTTAGCTGGGATCTCGCCAGCCACCAGTTCCGCCGCAAGTTCGCCAACTACGCCGCGCACAGCCGCTTCGGTGACCTGCGCTACCTCAAGGAGCATTTTGCACACTGGTCGATGGACATGACATTGGGCTACGCCATGGACGACAGCTGGGGACAGCATCTGGACCTTGAGCTGTACGCCGATATCCAAGGGGAATTGGAAGACATAAAACTTGGTGTCGTCGATAACTGGCTAAGTGACGCCCCCTTGGCCGGAGGCTATGGCCGCGCGCTCAAGCAGTGGCAGCGAGAGCCGCAAAACCTGCTGATCTTCAAGGATCACGCCACAATGCTGAAGTCCATTGCCGAGAGCACATCGATTCGCAGCAACGGCCATGCCTGGTGCACGGCGGACAATGACGGTTGCGTCGGCAATACCCTTGAGCGTACCCGCTGCGGCAATAATTGCAGCAACGCCGTGATCGGGCGCGGTCACGCGGGCATTTACCAAGGACTCTACGACGATCTGAAAGAGTTGGTGCTTTGCCCGGACATTGGTGAGGGCGGACGCCAGCGCGTTCTGCGCGACCTGAATCGCTGCCGTGTTGTACTTACAGAGTTGGGAATGGACCCGGAGACTTTTGTCGCATGAAGCCCAAGGAAAAGGCAACCAGCTACAAGTCGGCAGAGGATCGTGAAAAGGATCTGAAGCTCGCCCTCTACCGCATCCAGAAGGGCCGTGCCCGCACAGGGGAAACCAAGGTTACTATCGCCGCAGTAGCCCGAGAAGCAGGCGTATCGACGGCGCTAATACATAACCACTACCCACGAATTGCCGAGGCTATCCGAGAGGCTCAAGGTCGCTCCAGTCGCGCCATGCGTGATGTGAAACAACAAGACTTGATTGCAGAACGCAAGAAGTCCGCCGCCCACCGTCAGGAGATCGAGGAATTGCGTGCCAAGGTCGCCAAGCTTGCATCCGTCAATGAAGTGCTATTGGACGAAAACCGTGTGCTCAAGGCTAAGATAAGCGACCATAAGGTAGTCGACCTGCCTTCAAGGAAGCCGCATGGATAGGTCGATTTCACATCGCGAACGCAGCGATGCTTCCTGCCAGCGAAGAAGCATCATTCATCAACGCCAGTACTCTGGCGGTAGATGGTGGATTTATCGCACGCTGATTACAGATCCGGGCAGACTTTACATAACAGGTCTCGCATCTGCGTCACCGCTGGATCGTTGATACCGAGCTTCTCCAGCTGGTCATAAATACCAAAAACATAGTCAATGCATTTCCCGCTGGAGCCTGAGGCTTGGTGAACTGACTCGATAATCGTTTGCGTATCAGGAGATCGAATTAGGTTTTTCCCCGAGTACAAAGGGACCAATGCTTGCAGGGTCCCCGCCCCCATGACAACAACCTCTAGATAGGTGAGCTTGAAACTCCTACCTTCACGTCGAGCGAGGTAAGCCTCTACTTCGCCCCTCTGTGCTTCGGAAAACTCGAACGCAATCCCAATACAGCGTGCGTCTGCTTTAGGCACCAGGTTGAGGGTTGGACACGGACAATCGCGTGTCCCCCAGTTGGAGACAGAGGCTTTATTGAATGCGCGACGATATCCCTTTAAATCAGCTGTAACGCGCTGTATGCAGTCAAAGCTTTTCTCCCAACCATCGGTCATCAGCGATCCGAACCCGAAAACCCACATGGCAGCTTCCTTTTTTTGGCGTTTTATCGCTCAGATGAACACAGCCTTTGGCTTGGCCTTTTCCCAGTCCTTGCGAGCCCTGTTGTAGTCCGACTTAATGCTGTCGAATTGAGAAAATTCACTGGCCAAGACTTCAACCGTGAGTGGCACCTCATGGAAATCTTCGGAGTGTGAATGCGCATCAATGTAACGGGACAGTGCGACCATTCTCTCGTGCACACGGAGGGCAATCGCCTCATCAAAGAAAACTTGGTTCAACGTGAACGTTATATTCTCTCTCCACCGACGTACGACGTTGTTAAACAGCTTCTTCTGGATGAAATCTTCATAGCCGGTTCTCAGGCTTCCACAGGCTTTTTCCAAAGCATCTCGCTGCGGGTCGCCAGTCAGCGCGCGCGCGGCATCGTAGTGTTTTTTCGCTCGGTCATACGCAGCGCCTTCGTAATGCTCATGTGGAAAAGCCAATCGATCTATCGCGCCTGGGGCATCGTTGTCATCACGCCAAACTGTGCGCCCGGCAAATGACACACCTTTATCCTCCGCGGCAGTTGCGAGGTAGTTCGTAAACAGAATGTCATGAGTGAACACAATGACCTGACGGCGTGTGGCCTCATCCACTAGGCGTTGGGCGATTAGTTCCTTACGTACATGGTCCATGGATGTAACCGGATCATCGAAGATGACGCCGGCACACGTACCATTGAGTTCGATTTCCGTCAGAAAGTCTGCCAATGCCGCGGCGGTCTGCTCCCCCTCACTCAGCACACGGGAAGGGTCAACACCAGCCGTACCTGCGTTGCTGATCTCAATCTTTCGATCTGTGGTGCCTGCATCTCCGGCAAAGCGGAACTGCACGGGCAACTCCAGCTTTAACGCATCACAGTTCTCCGCAAATCGAGCGATAAAACCTTGCGCAACCAACGTCGTAGCAAGGGCTTTTTGCTTACTTGTCACATCACGCTGAATGGCTGAGAAACCCCGAATGCATGGCGTTGCCTTACTCACCCATTGGAGGCTCTCAACCGCTGCCGCAATCTCATCGTATTGGCCAGAAAGTCGATGGCGGTCATTCAGAAGTTGTTGCTCTAACAAAAGAGCATCAATCAAAGCCTTGGGATCACTTTCGCGCAGTTGTTCGTTGTCCCGTTTCAAGCGTTCGACCAAAGCGCTGATTCGCTCTGAGACAGCGTCATACTCCAGCAGGGAACACATCGGGTCGCAGACGTTTGTTACAGCCAGGTCCAAAGACTCAATGAGATGCCGGTAGCCTTCCACATGAGCCGCGATATCAGCTTCCAGCACCGCGTCGAGCTCCAGCAGCGCACGCCGCGCAGCGCTGTCCTGGGCAAAGAACGTAGTACTAACCGTGCTTATATCCGAGCCATGAACCTTCATTTCGTCTCGGGCGGTGGTCAGCTGCATTTCTACGTCGCTAGTGACCATCTTAAAGAATCGCCCCATACGATCTGCGCTCTCCACATCAAGCACCTGCTGACACAACACGCAGCGCGCGCCCTCGGCTTGGGGAGGGAATGCATCACCTGGATAGGCTTCGACGTTGTATGCGATCGCAGCGGATAAAAGATCTCGCCACGCCGTAGTCCCTATGGGCTGTATAGGCTCTTCGCCGAACTGAGCTGCGGACAATGCCGCTCCCTTTTCGATGAGCTCACCAATCTGCTTAGCTGTTTCGCCAATTTTCGTCACCGAGGCCGGTTTTACACCGACAGCCAACGCAGCAATACTCGCTTTGACAGTGTCCAGATCAACAATCCGTTGCTCGTTTTTTTTGACGATTTCCTTGGGGTCCGTTGTCCTAAGCTCAGTCAATTGCGGCTCGATAGCCAGTAATCTAGCGGCTTCGACATCGCCAAACACCGCAAGCGCTTTCAGCTGGATCAAATCCGTTTGCGCGGTAAGCGTCGCCAAGGCATTGGCTACATCTGACGTGCTGTCCTGGATGGCGAATTTATCCAGCACCGGCGTCCGATTGGTGATTTCGTCGCGAAGTTTTGTTTGTAATTTGCCAAACGCTGTAACCATTCGAGGGAAAACGTCGAACAGGTACGGCATGACTTGAAAGACGTTACGATCATCAAGGTGCACGCGAACGCAGGTCGAATCGAAAACGGAAAAACCATCACGCAATCGAGGGCATGCCTCTTGATGTACGAAGTTGACGTTTGACCCATCATCAAAATGGAAGGTCGCCGTAGGTTTCGGATGTGTGCCCTTCGCTAGCCTGACGTCACCTAGGATCCCTGTGTCTTTGGATCGAGTGAAGCATGCAGACTTCAGTACACGAGCATAACCAGACTTCCCGGCGCCATTGGGACCATAGATCACAGTAAGCTTTGGTCCGAAGCTCAGTGTTTCGCCAGCAGCTAGCGCATTGACGCCTGTCACCGACTCGATGGAGTTCAAGGTGCTGACCGCCTTCGACGTGTCGACCTCGAACTGCGGAAGCGTCATGTCCCAGGTGGCACGAACTGCCGTTGGCACACTAAGACCTTGGTCAATTAGGTATTCGGTAAAGACCTCATCCAGTGACTCATCGCTGAGCTCAGTTGATGCCACCAACTGGCTTAACAAAAAGCCCTGCCAGGGAGAAAGTGTTTTCCCCCAATCAGACAGCGCATCGAAGATATTGAAAACAGGCTGCGTCATAAGGCGTCTCTCGATAGCAAAACAGAGGTTAATGCTGCGAGGACTCTGTCTTATAGACACTCACGCGCGGCAACCCAAACGCTCACAGCATAGTTGAGCGAAAATGTTGCGACAGCCTAAATTCAGCAGAAGCGGGATCGGTTTTTAAGTACCTTACATTTGCGTTTTTTCGGCAGCGGAAGTCGTGAGGGGTCCGGCTGTCACTGCAAAAAAGACAGTGTGTGGCTCGGACTCATTGAAGCAACAGAAGTAATTAAGTCATCTTGTCCGAACACAGTCGATCGGAAGCATTTTTTAGGGGATACCGGACTGAGGCGTGGCCTGCCTCTTCCATGGGCTTCGGGTGAAGAGATCAGCGAGCACACCCCATGCCTCACCCGAGATTTCACAGCGCTTCGCCATCACAAAATTCCTTTCCTTAGATGGCTGGAAACTCTAGAAAAACTCAGCTCCCGAGGGATGGTTGGTATTCTCGAGATCGCATCCTTTCCACCAAAAAATGGCTGGGGTAGGGACGTGACGAGGAGATGTGTCTCAGTGATAGCCGTAAGTAAAGAAATATTGTCTTTAAGGCTGTTTTAAGCACTTAAAGGAAACATTTCTTTACCTTGCTGCCGGCATTTTTTGGGCAAGGGTAAAGCCCGACACAGTATTCCGCGAGTGGCTATGAACCATGACCCAGTCACGCTTCGAGACATATTATGAATTTTTGCATAATTGCGCATAAAGATAGTTTTATAGCACGCTTAGCCGATCACGACGCGTGAACTGACACAAAAATCTAATATTCCCTGTTTTCACACTACTTTGACGGATCACGGAACTGAGAGCCTAGACACATTGATGAATCAAAAATCAGGTCATGGCCATCAGACCGAGATGGATCAAGAGTTGGATCACCCACCAAGTAGCACTTACCACTGTCGACCTCGTAAAGGATGCCCTTCTTTCTTTTTTGGAAAAGAAGCTCAGCTTTGACTAGTGGTTCCATCAGAAGCCGTCCGCTGTTGTTAACCTCACTAGCGCTAACTAGCTGAACGTTGACTACTGCCAGGTGTTCAGACTGGCGGGCAATCAAAGACCGCAATGCGAATTCACCGCTAATCATGAGATTGAAACGACGCCATCTTGTGCGTTCACGCTCCTCAATCTGGACGTGAAACCAAACCCCGCCGACGTCGTACTCGACATATGTCCAAACGCGAAAATCATCCTCGAAAAGAGGTACTGAAATGGCTTCAGCCCAGTCATAAGTGCGGAACACGGTGCACCTCCGTCGCAATAATATCGCTATCGAGTATAGTCCTTTCCATGCTTGACCGGCTTCATCGTTCCTTTTGTGAGTCGTACAAATGGAACGGAAGATCGCGTTTGGGTTAGCGCTAAGAAAAAGTCGACTGCATAGGGGGTTGTCGCAGGAGACGTTAGCCCCCAGCCAAGCCTATGTAAGCGAGGTTGAGAATGGAAAGAAGAGCCCTTCAATCGAAAAGGTTGAAGACCTCGCGAAGGCCTTAGGCATCCACCCAATTACCCTTTTGGCAAAAAGTTACTTGTTGGAGGGAGAAGATTTATCCGCGCTTTTGAAGCGTGTTGAGTTGGAGCTGAATGACCTCGCTTCTAGCTGACCAGGGGTTTGGGATCATCACTGGCAGCATTCGACCTGCTGAATTCACAGTCAGAAGTGGCCACTCGAAGGCTTCTACTAGTCTAGGGCCGGTTCATACCGCGCCGAGCGCATCCAAATCACAGCGAAGGTTTTGCCATTCCGATGAGCTGATTACGGAAAAGCGGCGGCACTATAAAGACCCAAGCGATCCGGCCGATAGTGACGTTAAGGTTTCTGCCGCGACTCCGCTCCGGTAATAAACGGATGCGGTTTGTGTCTGTAACGAACATTTTGTGTTGATGGTTCGGCTATCAGCACTACGTCTAGTATGAGGGACACGATGAAAGTGATTTTTATGACGGTGCTACTGCTGGCTGTCAGCAATGCTCAAGCTATTGAAAACTCCACTCAACCCTCTGAGGAAGCTCGGGTCTGGACAGTGGCCGACCCTATCCCGGTTGGCAAAGGCTTGACCCTGACAGATGCCAAGGGGTGCGCTTGGTCGGTGGTGGAAGATAACCAGGGTCTGAAAGTGTTTCGTCCGCAAGATCCTAGCGGCCAACCGCTGTGTGTGAAAGATATTCCAGCCAAGAACGGCCTTAGCGAAGCACTGAAAGGCCTTTGATCCAGAGATTCAATGTAATGCAAGCCATTCCCCATGGGCTCAAATTTAGCGTCTTTGCGCTCGCAGTTACTTTGGCTCTGTCAGTTGGTGTTGGTGGACGGATGCATTGCAAATGACTGATTAAAACAAATGCAAACGGGTGGTCCCAAATCTAAACGGTGACGGTTCAAGGCCGCACGCGCGATTGCTGTCCCGCGCCTTACCCTTGTCCAAAAATGCCAGCAGTAAGGAAAAGAATATTTCCTTTAAGTGCTGAAAATAGCCATAAAGGCAATATTTCTTTACTTACGGCTATTGGCGGATTGCTGCCTGTCGTGAAGGGTAGTAATCGACCCAAATCTGACAGTGGCGACAGGCAGAAATCGCCCCATAGCTGCCCATCGCGGAATGCAGCAATCGGCCAGTAGCGGACGTTTCTGGGGGGAGAAGTCTGCCCCAAAAGAATTATGCCAATGCTGGCCTAAACGGATAGCGAACGGTGGGGAAAAGTGGACTTTAAAGAAGCATTCACCCTGGTAAATGATCTTGCCCAGGCCATGCCTGCGATATTCGACAGGGTCACAATAGAACTCGCCTTTGGTGACGCCAGTCCCGCCATCGGCGACTGGTCGGACCCAACCAACTCGGGAATGCTGGTCACCGGCGATGGTGTTGGGTGCAAGAGCGGCGTGTATTTTTTTGGTACCCCTGAAGGGCAAATCCTCTATATCGGCAAGGCAACCCGGAACAACCTGCACCATCGGGTCTGGGACCATGTTAAGACGCCCAGCATCCGAGAAGACTGTTGGCGAACCTTTCCCAACCATCGGTTCACAGGGTTTGCGAACGACAAAAATCCAGTGCCTCACGTTCAAGACGGTGAAGCACGGATTGCAGTCATTACGGTCTCTGACCCGGTGGTGGTATCCCTCATTGAGGTCTATCTACAGACGGCCCACATGAAACGGCACGGTACATTGCCAGCTTTCAACCGACAAATTGGCTAGTCAACTGACTGGCATTGCTTGTGGTTGCGTCGCACTGACACTTGCACACTGCAACTCAGGCTGGCCAGACAGCTCAGATTTGATCAGCTCGACAGTGCGCAGCACCTCCGTGACCAATGCCCCGGGATCAGACAAACAGTCCATTTTGCTGGCAACGTTGTCCTGGTAAAGGCATGAGTACCATTTGAACGCATTCCAATTCCGCCACATCAGGTACAAAGGCAATTGAGGCGTTTGCGCCAACAATCCTCCATCGCTCGCCAGTTTCCCGCTACTGACCGGCACCACGCCATAATGCAGCGCATCAGTAGCAACCTCGATTCGTAGCAGCATTCCCTCGACACCAATGTCGAAAAACTGCCCCACGTGCTTCAACCTCAATGCCTTGGGTAAGAACCACTTGCGGCAATTCGCCTCGCTACTTTCATGCCCGGTAAAGTCAATCGGCGATGACACGGGCGTACAACGTTCTGACAATGCGTGTCGCACAGCATCAAAGAAGCCGAACAATACTGTCCCCTTCGCATGGGGCAGTGCCTGGGCGATGGCCTCGGCAGCCTGCAAATTGTCGTCGACAATGAGAAGTTCGATCAGTGCATTTCGTGTGGTATGGGTCATGGCTCGCCCGGTGATTTTCTGGACCAGATTCTTGTACTGGATCAATGCATGCTGAAGTGCCGGCGTCGCGCTTGAGGTGCTGACGCACCGCTCAAGCCAGTCGAGGATGTGTTCCTGGTACGACAGTCGACGGTAGCTCACGCCGCAATGACTGCTTGCGTGCGCCTCCGTGCCTTTCTTTGTCAGGTACCACAACTGCCACTGCTTGCCAGAGGCCTTGCCAATATCGTCATAACGCTTGAGTTGTTGGTTGCCGTCGAGGGCGTCGATCTTGTTTTCGATCAGGATGAGGTGATCCCTCAGGTGAATCACCACATCCACACGACCGTACCCCGCGAAAATCTGCTCCTTTTGCACCCTGGCGTCGCTGAGGCTGCATTCGTGTTCGAAACCCATTGTCGACAGGAACAGTTCAAGGAAGTACACACCTTGACCGTGACGGCCCTCGGGGCTCAAGAGTTCTGCGATCATCGCCGAGTGAGTGTTGACCTCGGCCCGCTCGATTCGGGTGATGGAGAAGAGGTTGAACAGCTCACCGCTTGCTGCGAGTTTGGCGTTCGTCTCCCTCACCAGGCTGCCGGCCTGATTCAACAACAGTTGTACTTTCTCCATGCTCACTGTTTCCCCAGAATCGGATTCAGTATTTTTCGTAGTTCAGACTCGATTAACCCAACCCCGAAGTAAGATGTCGGCGGCGCCTCGAAACTCTGATAACTATATGTAATTTCCACATCACGAATTAAGTGCGGTCTTGCCCGAAGCTTAAGTGCATACGTTCCGGACTCCAGGAGCGATTCGACGTGATTTTTAATTCGATCAGCTATCGACTCTCGCTTCCCTAAATAAAATGGAATCGGTTTGCCTGCTGCCAATGCCGCTAAGTGATGCTTCACCCGACTCGGGTAATAACGAGGGATTTTTTCGTCATGCGCTTTGGCCCGTATTGTTCCCCATCGCTCACCAAATTCGCCAAGTTCCGCTGCTGTGGAAAACTTAAATTTCGCTTCGAAGTAATAAATCCCAGGCTTTTGAGGCAGGACAGGAAGCTCATCATCCTCACCGAGATCAAGCGTTTTTTGGGTTTCTCGCAAGTGTTGGGCAAGTGCAGTAATTGGCGCATGTTCAGTCAGTTTTGAATGAGCACTTACCAGGTGCTTCAAAGCCGCTTCAAGTCTTTCCAAAGGTCACTCCCAAGTTCTGAGCACAAAGAGGCACCCAAGAGTGCGTGTTCATGGTGGTGTCCTCCATGTGTGCTGGAGGGTACGGGTGTATCAGTCTCAGTGCTCCGTTGCCGCTACTCGCCCCGTAGCTACCGGTCACAGATCCTGCATATTCCATTGCAAATCAAAGCTTACGTCAGCGCATGACAAGTGCATGCAAGGTATGGAACAGGTGCTCGAGAATTTTTCCAGCGGATACATCTGTGTCAGGCTTCGAGGAGGCGGTCGTGAACGGCCTGTACCCCGGGTAAAACGTATCCTGCAAGCTCAGCGCTTGCACTTGCTGTAATCGCGTGGGCATGCAGGGTGCGGTGCTGGAAAGCACCAGGCAAAGGATCGCCGCCTCTCGCAATGCCCCCCTCGGCCTACCGTCATTCGATCTGGCCAATGCCTCAAACAACTTATGCAGGAAGCAAGACAGGTGAAACAGTTCGTCTTCGTCCAACTCAAGCACGTGGCGCCAAGAGACGTTGACGTGACAATTGAAGCGGTGCTGTTTGTCGATTTCGGGTAGAGCCCGTCCCAGAAAAAGACACTCGCTGGCTGCCACCAGCACATCCGGCTGTACGTCCTCGACGACAAAGGCAAAGCCCTCCAGTAGATGGGCTTCATCAGGATCTGCCGGGTTGTGATGCAACATCACCGATGGCAAAACAGGCTCTTTGGATGACGCGTCACACAACTCGGCCTTGATAAAAAAGCCGAGTGCGGCCAAGCCGTTCAGTGCCCGCAGAATGATCTCGACCAGTTGCTGACGGTAATCCCGGTTGAGTTGGCCTTGATGGTCGAAGATGTGACCATCAACTTCCTTGATCTCCCACAGGATGTTATGCAGATAACCGGTTGTTTCGTGATACCAGTATTTCAACCTCCGCGCGTCCTCGCCAACCGGCTCCATCAATGCCACAGGAGCTTTGGTTTGCCTCAGTTCCTGCAATTCGCCTTGCAACCGTATGACTTCCTGCTCGGACGCCTTGAGCCTAGCTTGCAACTGCCGCTCGCGAGACTTGAGGCTGGCGGCGAGGTCCTGCCCCACAGCGAGCTTGCCCAGTCGGATTTGCCCCGGAACTGGATTATCAAAACGCGCAACCGGAAGCCGCTCGCCCGGCCCCAGCAACTGGTCACACCAGTTAGCGAAGGTCAGGTCCTTCGACGCGCTCGCAGACAAGCGGCCCTTCAGGGCACGGTCAAGCACCACCTCTTCCACGTCAGTAAAGTCTGCCAATACACCATATTTGCTCAGAACACTCAGTTGAGCTGCCTTTGCCTTGCTCTCTAAACCCACAGTCGCTCTCCCTGGCTCAACACTGTCTACCGACAAATCGTCGAGAGCATGCCAGCAGGCTTGGCAAACTGCCACCATCGCGTGAGCTGGGTGTATTGGCCGATTAACTCTGCCATCCGTACTGGGAGATCTGAATAGGATTGAGTTTGCTGCTGAACGACAAACTTCTTATCACTCGCCACTGGATAAGTCGGACGCGACGTACTGACTTGCTCATCGCGACCAACCCCTGGATTCCAGATTCCAATTGCCTTGCGAGTCCTCTGGCGGCTAGCGCCCGGACCCACGACTAAATACTCGCCTTCACCGACACCATGAAATTACGCGGATTCTCATAGTATTTGCCAAACGTCTCAATGCCGATGGTCGAGTAATAGCGCTTACCGGCGAGCGTCAGCGTCTGTCCATCTGCCGCCTATCATCGCGGGCAGCTGTCGGCCAGAACGGGACATTGGCGTAGGAATAGCCGAGCGCTCACATCCCAATGTGGCCGCTATCGCACTCGCGAACAAAACCGCACGCATGGCTTGGGCGATGTTGCGCAACGACACTGATTACCAACCGGATCGGGCTGCGGCCTGATCTACCAAACCGACAAGTCTAACGAGTAAACAAACCGTCTACCCAGATTGCGAAGCAACCCGAACGATGGCAAACCGGTCGAACCGGCGTTGGCAAAACCCTCAAGTGTCCAGGTGCGTAAAGCACGTAGAAGCGATTGGGAGCCGACGCGCGAATAGCCCATCATGGCCCCGCATCGAATCGATGCCGAAGTCAGAGGCCGAATATACGTGCGCAGTCGGCACGGGCGCCAAAGCGAAGGAAGCTTGCAACGAGGAGGAGTCCATATACGGACGCTTGAGATCCGAAAATGCTCGACCAGAAGTGAATACTCACTCGCGGTGTCCCTTAGAAGTCCGCCCATCGTTTGTGCGACGGCCCGGCAAGGCTGTTCAACGACTCGTAACTGGAGGTAATGTCGATGTTCATGGCCTACGCGCCCACTCGTCACATCTCTTTCAAATTACGGGTGTTCATCGACTGAATCGTCGAGTTGATGACAGAGGGGGCATCGACGATGCCCCCTCCCGATCCGCGCTACGCTTTCGGCTGGCAGATGTAGTTGCCGCTTCGCAGGAAGGTTTCATGCTTGTTCGGCGAGTAGACGCTCAAGGTGCCCTGCTCGTTGGCCGCGAAGTGCTTCCAATTGCCTTCTTCGAGTACCAGTTCCGCAAAGTTTTCTCCTGTCTGGCTCACGTAGAGCGCCTCTCGCCCCCAGCGTGTCGTAAACAGACTGACGTCTCGCAGATGGGCGCTGGCATTGATGCGAATGTCTTTGGATTGAAGCTTCCACTCATAGCCTTTGTCGGACGTCATGACACGATCCGAGTAGAAACACATCACAGTCTGTCCCATACGCGTGATGAGCGGTGCATCGTAGCTGTCGTCTTCGCTCGCCCAGGTGCAGGTTCGCCAGCCTTTACCGGCAACGTAATAGCTGACGAACGAGGCCGCGTTGTTCTTCTTCTTCAGTGACTTGAATACCCAGTTGTACTTGCAGAATGCAAGTAAGCTGCTTCCATCGGGCAGCGGCTGGATGCTTTCTACTTCGATTCCCTCCGAGAAGTTTGGTGCGTCTTCCCAGCGCAGCCATGGGCCGTCGAGGTCGGCGGTGCAGAAGATGGCGACCTCGTCGTAGCTGCCGGTCTTTGTAGAGTCGAAAATCAGCCCTTTTTCGACGTAGGAGTACTCCTTGCGCTCCTTGAATCTCCATAGCCACAGGCCGTTGAACCGGATGACCTCTTCAGTTCGGGTGAACTCCCAGCCCTGCGCATCCGGGAAACTGGTCTGTTTCCAGTTCTGCGCATCGCGGGAGTAATAGAACCCGTCGTTGTAACCCGCTATGGCAATCCATATTCCACCCACGAAATACAGCTGGGAGATGGCGGGTGCGTTGTCGGTGGCGCTGAGACGCACGTTCTGCCAGTGCTCTCGATCTAGGCTGCGATACACCCGGTTGTCGTGGTCGACGATCAACCACGTGATGCCATCGGTCTTGATGTACTGGATTTTCTCGGGGTCGCAGGGAGGGTGCTGTACCTGACCCCACTCGATGCTGAACAAATGATCCCGGTCATCTTTTTCGATGACGACCGACTGTTTGGCCAGCTTTTCCTGCTGTTCCTGATGAAGTCGCTCGGCACGCTGCTTTGCTTTGCGCTCAACCACGGACTCGTCGAATCGACCTTCCATGAATTGCGCGAGCTGTTCGGCCACGTCCGCACAGGCATTTGAAAAGGCACTGAGTGTGTCGTCGAGCTGGCGTTCGAAGTGATTGAACTGGTCGTACCAGTCTCCGTTAGCTGCGGAGTTGTCCAGCTCGAAATCGGCATAGCCGGATTCGTCCTTGAAGGAGATCGTGGGCAGGCCCCAGCGCGCCAGCATGCGATTACCCTGGTTCAGCGTGCTGGAATGTCCGGAGATGAACTCGCTGATTTTCTTGCGCATCTCGTTCAGCGAGGACAGGCAGGAACCACGGCCAAGAGTGTAAGCCGTTCCCTCCACTTTGCTGCTGACCTTGCTCAGGAACGAGTCGTCCCATGCTTCCATGAAGAACGAATAATCAGAGGCTTTCAGGGTCGCTTTCGTCAGATCGAACGAAAGACTGCTGGCCTCATGACCGACCGTGCGCAGTCTGGCGCGAGCCTCGGTGAAGGTCTGCTCAAAACGCAGCTCGCGGTAGCGAACGATGTTTTTCCAGCCGTTGGTCTGCTGCTGCAACTTCTCGGCAGCCGCAAGCACGTGCTCTTCATCCTGTTCGGTACTGATCACCAGCCCACGGGCGAAGTTTTCCTTGAACTGTGCGGGCTTGAGCGCGTTCAGGATACGCAGCACATGAGGACCTTCGATCTGTTTCTGGCACAGCGTCAGCAGGTAGAACGCATCGAGCAGCCAGGTGTAGGTCTTGTCGTCGCCTTTGAGCAGATCCTGCAGGATCGGCAAGTAGTCCTGAACCTTGCGGGGGTTGTCCGCCAGTACTGCGATTTCAATTGGCGCCTGCGGGCACCCGGCCTTGTGCGCCAGCAACTCGAGAAACTCCCGGCCCTGTCTGTTCAATGACGCCGAGTTCTCGATGCACAGAGCGAACAGCAACAGGTAGTTGTGTCGGGCGTCAAGATCGTCAGTGGTGTCGAAGAAGGTGTGGGAGTGGATGTCCGGCAACGACGACACCAGTGCAACCGGCTCGGCTTGGGCATCTTCGGCGGGTTCGTCGGGCAAGGCGTTAAGACCGTGCTGATCCTTGTAAATCTCCAGAGTCAGCAGGCTGCCGCCGATGATTTCCTCTATCAGGTCGCGCATCCGGTATTGGGTATAAAGGCCGGAAAACGCCTTGCCAAAGAATCTGGAAATGATTCGCTCGCGCTTCTCGTCGCTGTCACAGACCTCGCCGTCCGAGATCATGTCGATGATGCGGTCGTACTCGTCGGAGAGGTAATACAGCGAGTTGAACGCCAAACCCGAGATGTTTTTCTGGACGAAGTACGAATCGGCGACGTGCTCTTCGAACGATAGCTCGATGACCGAGCGGTAGCGTTCGATGCTGGTGCTTTCGATCTGATCGATCAGGTCGATGATGAAACTCAACAGCTGGACTTCTTCGTCACAGTCCACGTCCAGCTTTTCCAGCGTGACGATCAGGTGGTTGATGTCTTGCGTGGTCAGCATGACGCCGGGGTGGCTGCGCATGAAGTCATACGCCAGGTTGAGCACCAGCAGACCCTTGGGCATCGATTTGTAGCGACGTTTGTTCGCTTCGATGTTCAGCGACCATTGGTGAAAATTGGTGTTGTTCTCAACCCGGATCAGGCGGCGATTGATCTTGTCGACCGCCACCAAGACGAAATTACGGGTTTCGATGATGTATTCGTTCATCGTGCCCAGGTTGTTGCGTATCACCGCAATACTCTGGGCGTTGATCAGGTTCTGCTGCTGCAGTTGCTTGAGGTAGTGCCATGCGAATTTCTGCATGTGCAGCGCGTCAACCTGGTTCTGCAACTGGTTCTGGCGATTCTTGCCGCTGAATGCACCGGCAAACCGCTTGAAGAATCCGCTCTCGGCTTGTTGTTTCAGGCGTTCCTCGCTGCACGTGACCAGCCGTGAAGCATCCACTGCCAGTTGCTGGGTCAGCGCTGCGTTGTTCTGGTGCTGGGCAACGAGTGCCTCAACCGCTTCCTGCTCCGAGGCGTTCAGCGGTTGATTGAAGATTTCCTGGGGTGCTGCTTCGACCGTTTCGCTCATTGAAAATATGCCTTAAAGATTATCGATCAGGTTCTTCAACTGTGTGCTTTGGGCTGCCATGGTCTTGACCTGGCCAGCAAAGTGGCGCTCGGACAAGTACAGGCCCTTGTGAAATTCGGCATAGAACGACTGCGACATCTGCAGGTATTCCAGCGAGTCATGCATGATCATTGCGTTACCCACCACGTGTTCGGTGGCGGTCAGCGTCAACCGGAAACTTTTCTCGATGTGGTTGTCGATAGCGATGCTCATGGCCATCGTGGTGATCAGGCCGCCGATAATGCCGCCCACCAGCGCACCGATCGGTCCACCGAGAGCGCCCACTGCAGCGCCCACCGAGCTGCCGACGACAGCTGCACCAGTCTGCAGTAAATTGTGGCCCGTTCGGGTTTCCAGCTCTTCGCTTGTGATCTTGCCCGCGGCAAACAGCACCACGTTCTGCACCACGTCCACGGCACATACCGCAGCAGCAGCCACACCATTGTTGGCGAAGGTGCGCTTGAACGCCGAGCCCGCGAACAGGGCAGGCAAGTTGCGTGCTGTGATGCTGACCGTCGCAGTCGCGATGCCTGCCTTCAGCGCGCTGTCACCGGCGGCGATTGCGGTGTTTTGGAGAATCTGGAAAGTCGCTTGCTCCACCGTGATTTCGCCGTCGCGGACTTGTTTGATCGACTGGAAAGTATTGATACTGCCCGCGATCACCGTAGTGATGACAGCTGCCGAACCTGCCGCGTGAAGGCTTTGTTGAACGGTGGCCTTGTTCAGGTGACCGTTCTGCATCTTTTCATGCAATTGCTTGCCTGCCTCGGTGCGGCTGCCCAGATGCTCGGCGTCCCGTTTGCCCAGAGGCGTTGACTGAACGCCCTCGACATCGAGGTTGCCCGTCGTCTTCTCGCGAACCTTTTCGGCGGCATTGGCCACTTCCGGCCGCGTTTGCTGGTTTCTCTGCATGTCTCGTTTGGCCGCTTCCTTGATCTGTTCGATCTGATCTGCAGGCCCGATGAATGCATCACTGTCCTGATACTGATGAATGCCGTCTTTCGTGGATCTGAATGCCTTCTGCGTGGCATCGCCATTCTTGAAATATTTCAATTGCGCTCCGAGCAGTTGCTCGTCGCCCTTCATGACCACGATATCGTGGGTGGTGTGATTCTTCGCTAACGGGGTGTTGGTGAAGTTGTCAGTGAAGGCGCGGACTTCCTTGTCCTTGAGGATCGCGTCCAGGTTGAATGATTCGGCGTGCCATGTCTCTGCGGCGAACCCACCTTTGATCGCGCTGTTTTGCGCGGTTCCGGCAATCTTGTTGATGATGGCGTTCGCGTGATTGATTTCGCCCAGCATGTGGCCAATCTTTTCCGACGCCTGGGTGGGCCAGATCGGGCAGAGGCTGACTGAGCTGTTCAATGCCTTTTTACGTTGGTTGTCCATGGAGCTTCCTTGGCATCATCTAGATACAGAGGGTTGATCGGCGCGCTGTCGGGCATCAGGTGCTTGTTGAGACGGCGTCGCAATAGAGGGTTCGCAAGTTGTTCAGCTTCTGGCTGATCTCATCGACCCAGACCTGTGGCGCATGGACCCGAATGTTGTCGTTGAGCCCAAAAATCCACCAAAGCGTGTCCCGGTCTAGCGACACTTGAGCGTGCAAGCGTTTCCAGCTGTGGTCAGGGAGGTCGCTGAGGCTCTGCACGCTGCTCAGCGGTGTCTCACTGAGCAGGGCGGCGATCTGCGGGTGAACGTCGGCGACCAGTTCGACCTGCGCATCGGCTTGTCGATGGTTGAAAATCCCTGTGTCGATGTAGTCGTCGACGTCGAACGTGGCGTGCAGCTCCGCCACTTCATCCAGCACCCTGACCTCGCGAATGCGATGCAGGGCGAACTGGCGAAGATCGTCGTAGCCGTCAACCGATGCCACCAAGTAGCTGATGGCGTGTCGCGACACCAGTCCGGCGGGGTGTAGACGGAACTGCTTGAGTTCGCTTTTGCTGCGGCTCTGATACGTCACTTCCAGTTTCCGGCGCTCCAGCAAGCCGGTTGAAACCTCACTCCAGACCTGGGGTGCAATGCTGGCAGGCAGCAAGGTTTTGCCGTTGGGAACCGTTCGGACCCGCTTTGCCCAATCCGCCAGGCCGTTGTTACCCAGATCGCCCAGAAAGTTTCGGGCGCGCCTGAATTGGGGGCCGAGTTGGTCCAGCACCGCTTGCGGGAGCAGGGTGGTCAGATGTCGTTCGGAGAGGTAGAGCGCCAGCGCTGTCGGGGTGTCCATGTCTTCCAGTTTCAGCGGCGCGTCGCGAGTGAAACTCCAGCGAAAGGGAGTTTCACTGTCGTTGCACTGCAGCGAGAAGGGAATGGACAACCGGCTCAGATCGCGCTGAACGGAGCGCAGCGTTACGGAAAAACCCTTGTCCCGGAGCTTTTCCAGCAGTGTCGATGTAGCAATGCGCTGCGGCTCCGTGGGTATCAGACGCAGCACTGCGAACAGCCGCAGCAGCGTATCCTTCGCTTGAGACATGGCAACTACCTTGTAAGTCTATTCAATGGATGGTCGCCATTTTGGCGCCAACTTAGCATCGATGCTACGAGATTGGATGGCTTAGTGCCATCTTTCTGTATTCCATAAAACTAAAGTCTCGACATGTGCAATTGTCTGCGCCTGCTCAACCGGGGGCACGCCGGCTCTGGGCATCGCGCTTGAGATCGCTGTATTCGCGATAGAACGCGTAGCCTTTCTGCAGAACGACAAATAATCCGATCACTGCAAGCAGGTTTTTCATAAGTGGCTCCTTGATTTGCAGTCATTGTCTTCAGTGGGGCGACAAGGTATGTCGCGCTCTATCTTGTTCAGGACCAGAAATTCTTCCAGACGCGCCTTGAGCACCTCTTTGTGGGTCGCCTCCCGGTATCCGAGCGGCAAGTCATGGCAAGCCGGGCAGCTTGTGGGAGGTGGTAAAACGCTCGGTCTTGAATCACAACAAGGCAAGACGGTCGTTTTCCAGAAGCATTCGGGACAGACAAAGGTGAGAGGGAGTGACATGAGCATGGCGACCACGTGCAATCTTCGGTGCTGCAAGATTGCTTTGCGGGAGCGACAGCATATGTCGCTCATCTGCAGGCGCTGAGTAGGAAAGGAGACGGAACGGACTATCTATATTGGGCCGACTTCTGCCCTTCCCAACAGGCAGAAAACGGCCAATAGCTGACGGAACACAGGGTGGCTCACGACCCGTGCTAAGCAAGCGCCTCGGCCAATGTCTTAAACTGCGGACAAGGCGCCCAATCCTTACGGTTGCCGATCACATAGACTCGCTGCTTGGCTCGGGTAACAGCGACGTTCAACAAATTGGGTTTCGATGATGCCCAATTGCGGCTGCCACTCCCCGCCTGGCGTGGAGCAGAGCCAAGCACAATAATCACGATCTCCGCCTCTTTGCCTTGAAAACGATGTACCGTTCCCCAATCCACCGGCCAGTCTTTCTTGTACATAGCCAGGCGTTTAAAGAGGATCGAGCATTCTTCAGCAACTTTCTTGAAGGGGGAAATAACGAATACCTTGGCACGTTCGTCATCCTTGGTCGTTGGCCAATTCGCTCGCAATTTGAGTAGTTGCGCTTCGAGACACTTCATCTCATCTGGCACGACTTGCCCGTTGCTTGCAGATGCAGGAACATCCAACCAGGCACTTTCGCCAAGCACACAGGTGAACGGCGCCGGTTCTGTGTTGGCCTGCACCATCTGTTCTGCGTAGGCGATTGTATTTGCCACACTGAACATCGGCTCAATACACCGCCGATGCGCGCGCAAGGGCATTCCCGTCCACACCCGCGCAGGGGAGTCAGGCTCGCCAATCCAGGCGCCTAAGCGCATCGTGCGGTCGGCCAGGGTTTGTGCGGACTCTTCGACGGGGGACCATTTCACATCCACGTCGTCACGTTTTCGCAGCTCCGCCACCAGGGCACGCGGAACAGTCATTACCGGTTCAATTTGCAGCGGATCACCAATAATCACGGCCCGCTTGCTGCGCCATAAAGCGCCCGCAACCGACTGGGGAGTTGCCTGTCCGGCCTCGTCGATCAGCAGCCAGCCCAGCGACTCACAGCCGAGGCCCGCGAACAATCGGTCGAAGGATGCCAAGGTG
>Ga0207655_1001249_pt1 | contig 24248 bp, 31 predicted proteins | sample KBSM44metaG_FD_184398 | JGI IMG/M metagenome (GOLD analysis project Ga0207655, IMG submission 184398) | Miscanthus rhizosphere microbial communities from Kellogg Biological Station, Michigan, USA - KBS M4-4 metaG (SPAdes) (version 2) | ecosystem: Host-associated > Plants > Roots > Rhizosphere >... | reverse complement strand
CATTTTGTAGTCACTGATGTAAAAAAAGGGGTTAGCCGATGGCTAACCCCTTGTTCTATATTAACTAGTAGATGTCGCGTTAGCGATACCTTAGTTAAGACGCTTTTAAGGATGGACATTGATTTATATATATTTTTATTATTTTTCAGCAAGTTAAATCAATACTTACCGCAATGAAATGCAGTGCTATGCAACCTTCGCCGCCACTTTGCCGCCATTTTTGAAAGCTAACGGATTCAAATTTATTGCCTCTTCCAGGTGGTCTGGAGCAAAGTGCGCATAGCGCATTGTTTCGCGAATATTGGCATGACCGAGTATGCGCTGTAGCACCAAAATATTGCCGCCATTCATCATGAAATGAGAGGCAAAAGTGTGTCGTAAGACATGCGTTTTTTGCCCTTCTGGTAATTCGATATCGGTCAGGGCTAGCGCCTTTTTAAACTCTTGATAGCATGGTTTGAACATCTTCCCCTGCATCACTTTTAGTTCATCATATAGCCAGTCTGCGATCGGGACGGTCCGGTTTTTCTTACCCTTGGTTTTAAAAAAAGTCAGTTTATTTGGTGATAATTGAGAACGGCTCAACCCTTCTGCCTCACTCCAGCGCGCTCCTGTTGCTAAGCAGATCTTGACAATACAAGTTAGGTTGTCTTTTCCATAGCGTTCACATGCTGCAATCAGTTCCTGGATCTGCACGTCTGTGAGCCAGGACATTTCCTTTTCTTCTTCTTTAAAGGTTCGCACGCCATCAAGAGGATTAGGTAGCGACCATTCACCTAATCGTTTTAGCTCGTTGAACATAGCATCAAGATACTGTTGCTCTCTGTTCACTGTTATCGGTTTGGCAATCCATTTCTCTGGATTCTCATGATAACCATTGCTGATCTCTCCACGCAGCCGTTTGCCGCGATATGTAGACCAGTCTTTTGCAGTTAACTGTGAGGCAATTGGATCCTTAAGGCCGTTACAAATAATACGTAACTTCCCCATGCGAGATTTGCCCGCAGAAAGCGTCTGCCCGTGAAGCTTATCCCAAAGCTCAATAAGCTCACTGAGTTTACGCCGATCCTCCTTCTCACCGAGCCACGGCTTATTTTTAGTTTCTTCTAGGGTGAAGGTTTCAAATGCTACAGCCTCCCCTTTGGTAGCAAAGGTTTTGCGCAGGCGCTTTTTGTCGCGCCCGTTTGGGTAGCTTTCAACTAGCCATTGTCCTGAGGGAAGTTTTCTTACGGTCATGCAGCACCTACATAAGAAATGATGTGATTAGCCATGCTCAAAAAATTAATACATGGCTAATTAGAGATGATTTAATTTTGAACGATACTGACGATGTCACCTGTATTTAAATCTACTCTCGCGGCAACTTGCTCCTTAACAACGGCCCCGTAGGCGTTCTTTCCTTTGAAAGTTGTTTTGACAATACCATGAGGATCCTTTCCTAAAACAATGCTGGATACCGTTTCAACATGCTTGTAAGAATCATCATCATTCATACTTTTCTTAATGAGTTTTTCAAGTGGGCGGTATGCCCCATTCCACCCGCTAAAATTAGCTTGAAATGCATCGAGATTTATACGTTTGGATAAGGCAGCAGGGTTTGTTTCATACTCACCCTCGCACCACCCTAAGACCGTGCTTAAAGGTAGGCTGCCATCTTTCAATAAACTATTTTCACTCATGCACGCATAGAATGAATCACCACTTTTAGTGTCAATTTTTTTAAACTTTACATAGTCGCCAATAATTTCATGTCGTGTCGCCTGAGCTTCGCGTCGATAATCGCTTAAAGATAAATCAGCGTATTCAAATTTAGCTGGTTCCGCGGCCTTCGGCTCATTTTTGGTATTGGTATCTACAGTGGTCTTAGGTGTTGGATCGAGCTTCGCACCAGCTACAGCAGCAACTATGAAGACAACTATATAAACCAAACTTGACCGTTTTCTATTTGGCATAAGAACAAGTTCAGGTTTAGCAAGCCCAACGAAAAAGGCGATGAATGCTGCAAATGAAATTAATGCTAGTAAAGTTCCCATTTAGATATCCTTAGTTAATAACTATCCCGTATTTATAAATACTCATACTTTAAAGTAATATTAAGTCCATTTATTTATCAGTCCTTAAACATGTATCTCTGTGGTCGCTACAATCAAACCAATAGCTTTTATATCATCAGAGGAGCATTGAAATTCAGTAGTATCATTTTTTACTTGTAACTTATTCCCAGGTAGCCTAGAAATACTATAAACATCAACATTATCGTCCAAATCGATAAGCCATTTTCCATTTGCAATGTTTTTAACTGCCATATCTGCAAGCCAAATAAAACGACCTGAATAAATATAGGCTGGCTTACTAATATTTGGTTGCAGTACTTTAGGGTCAGTGAGTACCTCACCAGACTCTTTCATTTGACCGGCGGATAATTGATATTTGCAAACGCTCAATAATTGAGATGATTTTGGTGTTTCACTGGTGTTAGCAATATTTTGGGTTTGTGCCAAATTTAGTACCAGTTGTTGACCGGTAGCTAACCAATACAAAGGCACACCTGTGTCTATTGCACATGTGACTACAACTTCACCGGGAAAGAAGTCACGCCGTATCCACGTACTGATCGTCCCCGAAGATAGCTCAAAGTAATCACCAAGTTCGGTCTGGGTTTTGAACCCGTACGAATCCATGATGCGACGAATTAAGGCCTTTCCGCCTGAGCCATTGAGAAGTTGTTGACGCAATTTGCTACCGCGAATTGGAGGTGGTTCAAACTCACCAATTCTTGCATCTGTGAACTTTCCAAAAACTAACCAAGATAGGTCGGCACCTGTATCTAGCGCGCAGTCAATGATTGCGTTGCCCGAAACGCTTCCCCTTTGCAACCAGTTACTAATACTATTTGATGCAATTCCGAGTTTTTCACTTAACTCTTTTTGAGTCGTAACCCCATAAGAAGAAAGAAGTCTTTCTAAAATCTCGGCAGCATTTCCCTTCTCTGAACGCATAAGCACCTCAATACGAACTCAAAAGAGGTTTACATAAACTCTTTTGAGAATTAAAGTGTCGTTCATCGACCAAGATGCGCAACACTGCACTAAAAACACACTTAACCGGAGATAATGCGATATGGCACCCCAAATTGCAACGCAGTCACCTGTTCAATTTCAAGAAATTCCATCATCAATTCCTCAGCTTAACCAGTTAGTTTCGTTGCTGGTTCCTGCGTTAGTAGAAGCTTTACTGCCAAACCTAGCTCGTTCTGTTGGTATCAATACCGCTGAATCTGTAACTGTTCGCGACTTTGCATCATCTGCTGGAATCAGTGAACGCCTTGTGTGGCAATGGCTTGAAGACGGCGTTCTATTGGCAGCCCCGACTAAAGACACATCAAAAAGCCGCTCAACCAAAAAAAGCGCGGTCACAAAATCACGCACTCTCATCAACATGACGGCCTGGCGTGCTAAGCAACATCAGCAGGCGAAGGATTGTAAGTACATTCGTTAATAATGCGTTTAGTTAATCTTGAGTATTCAAGAATTGCAGGAGAATGTCATGTTTGATTATCGGGTATCTAAACAACCTCATTTTGACACCGCATGTACAGCTTTCGTTAGAAAACATAATGTTGCAGGAATTGCTAAAGAGATGGGCATTAGCTCGCAGGTGCTTAGAAACAAGCTAAATCCTGAACAGCAACACAATTTAAGCTGTCAGGAACTTTTGATTCTTACAGATTTAACAGAAGACCCTACGCTGATCGATGGTCTGCTGGCTCAATTACATTGTATGCCAGCGGTTCCGGTTAATGAGTTAGCGGAGGACAACATTGCGGCCTATACGCTTCATGCAACTGCGGCTCTTGGTTCAGTAGCTGCATGCACAGTTTCAAAGGAACGGCACACACGCCAGGCTAAAAACGCAATTATGGAAAGCGTGAATGCTGGCATTCGCCATCTTTCGCTAATCGGTTTAGCGATGCAAGGGCGCGTAGAAGCATCACCCGCTCTGGCCTCCGTTGTTGGTGCTGTCGCAAGTGTTGCCACTAACGGGATGGTCTGAACATGGTGATCTCAATTGCTCCGCTACTAAAACAGCAAAGTCCTTCACGTAATTTCGGCCATGGTTGCATTGAGCTGCCAGGCGGGAAGCGCTGGAGTCCTTTAATGTCAAAAGCCACTGCCCCGCAGGCAGTGAGAAATACAAAGCCGCTTTTAAAGCGCCTTTTTAGTTGAGGTGATTATGTCCTTAATTAATGAAGAGCATATTCAAATAGGTAAAAAACATCTTTCGCGCATTAAAGAGATGTTTGATTTCAGAAAGAATGTAGCGCAGGAAACATTTGATACTCAGCCGCTGCATATGCGCAAAACAATCTGCTTTCACGCTGGCCTTAAAAACCGTCATGTTGAAATGAAGTTTGCAGAATTAACGCCGACTGAAAGGCATCAAGTAGTTGCGGCGCTAAATTCTTTACTGGGATTAACTGAGACCCTGCCGAAATTTATCAGTGAAGACGATTGCAGAATAAATATTAAGCACTAACCCGAATTCAAATTAATAGGCGTAAACCCGCCGGGCATTTTTTTGCCTAAAAACAGGAGTTTTATACATGAAAGAAATGATTAATAAATCCCGAATCGGCTTTGCTGGTTTACCTGTTGTCGGTTTTGATATGGGTTCGGCTGAGGGTGATTACACCGGTGAGCTGACCTTAATGCTCAATGCTGCACGTAATGAAGAACGTGGCAATCGTGCGCAGGTGTTTGCCTCCCGCCTGGAAGCTATCGCCTGTTTCATCATCCAAAAAGAAATGACCGGAATTGAAGCTGCCGAAGCATTACGCCAGGAAGCCACCCGCATTCAAAATGAAGCGGGAGACCTGCACTAATGATGAAACATGAAGAAGCCACGCCAGAAATGGCGGAAGCAATGGCAAAGCGCATTGATATCGATCTGGCGTTCACCATCATCCCTAAAAAGAACGGCGACCTGATTCTGGCTGAAATCAAGACAGATAAAGAAACCCGTACACAGTATTGCTCCACGCTGGCTGTGTTTCAGTTGAGGTTTTCCCTCGCTGCCGAATTCATCAACCGCTGTGTTGATCGCGCTATATGGGCTAAGAAAATCACCAGCGCGGCATCAATGCGCAATGAGTACAGCCGCGCTGCTGATCTGGTATTTGCTGCCCTGGTAAAACTGCAACAGCCGGAGGTGTCACATGGCTGATGTCATTGATACCGCCCAGGAACGCGCAGACCTGATTCTGGCTGCACAAATCCAAGCCGCCCGCGCCCCTGTTGCGGGCGTTTCCGCCATGTTCTGCCTTGACTGTGACCGCCCGATACCGGAGGAACGCCGTGCAGCTCTGCCAGGGGTTGAGCTTTGTGTCTGTTGCAAAGAACTCGCTGAGTTGAACGCCAGACATTACAGAGGCAATAAGTGATCGTTTTCTCAGTAGCGTTACTCATCCTGGCCGCTATCAATGCGGGCTATCTGGTCATTGATATCAAAGACGGCATGTAATGCAGGCCAGCCGCTTCACTCCGCAGATTGAAACGCACGAAGTCTGGGCGTTTCCCTGGAACAAACCACGCCAGGCCGTTTCTGGCCTGGAAAGACCGCTTACCCGTGATGAATACGATCAGGGGCAAGCTGTTTTAATCAGAGTAAAAAACCTCTCTACCGACCTGCGGGAAATATTCACAGGTCGCCATGCATATCTGCTGAAAACGCAGGGCATTCATGCCGCCAATAAATACCTGGTTTATACCCTTGGTCGCAGCATCCTTCCCCGTGTCGAAGCGGTCAATGCGACTCACGCGATGAACGTTAAAGCCTCCATGAAATTCATGTCTGAGGCAGACACCTATCACGGTCTGCCGAGTATGAGCGATAAACCGCTGCGCCGGTTCGCTCAGGACATCGCCGGACAACTGAAAGAAATCTATGAAGAACGTTGCGATCAGTTGCTTGCTCAGTACAACGGTGATAATTCGATTCTTTTTGAGCGTGATACCCAGTGCGAGCTGTACAGCGAAATTGCCGGTATGGCACAGGCTTTCAATGTCACGCCGATGTACTGGAAAAGGTATTGCAAAGACAAACTGGATGCCGTTTCCGCTATCGCTGCCATGTCACGCCTGGTTAATCCGGATTGGTGGTTACGCCAGCTGAAAGGCCAGCGCACCCGCTGGCGTGAATCTTTGCTGATCGCTATCGGCAAGGTAAACCGTGATGCTTCCCCGTATGCCAGTAAGCAGGCTATCCGTGAAGTACGTGCACGCCGTCTGTCGAATCTCGACTACCTGAAAAGCTGCGACCTGGAGAACATCGAAACCGGCGAGCGTTTCAGTCTGATCGACAAAGTGATGGCGAGTATTTCAAACCCTGAAATCCGCCGCATGGAGCTAATGAGCACGATCGCCGGCACAGAGAAATATGCTGCTGCAAATGGCGATGTCGGGATGTTTCTGACCATCACCACGCCTTCCAAATATCACCCGACCCGCATGGTTGGCAAGGGCGATAAAAAACGCGTTCAGCGCAATCACGCCTGGGACAAAGAAGCCTATACCCCGAAAGATGCGCAGCGCTATCTGTGCGGGATCTGGAGCAAAATGCGCACCGCGTTCAAGGATAGCGGTCTGTCTGTTTACGGGATGCGCGTTGTTGAACCTCACCACGACGCAACGCCGCACTGGCACATGATGTTATTCACTAAACCCGCCATGCGTCAGCGGGTGATCGATATCATGCGCAAATATGCCATGAAAGAAGACGGTGACGAACGCGGCGCAGCTAAAAACCGCTTTGACTGTAAACACCTGAACCGTGGCGGCGCGGCTGGCTACATCGCCAAATACATTGCAAAGAACATCGACGGTTACGCACTGGAAGGCGAGCGCGACCACGAAACCGGCGAGTTGCTGACAGACTCCGCTGCAGCTGTTACTGCCTGGGCTGCTACCTGGCGGATCCCCCAGTTTCATCCTATCGGCCTGCCTACCATGGGTTCATACCGTGAGTGCCGCCGTATCCGTTCCATCAGTCTGACGGAAACCTTTGACGAAGAAGTGGAAGCCGTCCGCGCTGCTGCTGATGCCGGTGATTTTATGGCGTACATGTTAGCCCAGGGCGGCGCAAATGTGCCTCGCGACAATCAGACTGTGCGTGTCGCCCGCCGCGTTGCTGACGAGCTAAACGCATACGATGAAGAAGTGAAAAAGGTTGTGGGCATTTTTGCGCCTCACCTGGGCGACTCCCGTGTTTATGAAACCCGTACAACTCAATGGCGCATCGTTTCTTCTGCCGTTGACGTTGAGGTTTTGACCTCAAAAAGCGCCTCCGGCGCGCCTCGGAGTCCTGTCAATAACTGTGGGTTAGGTGGAAAGAAACAGGCTGCAAATTGGCGCGATAGCAAGGCTGGGAGCGCGCCTACAGCGTCCACTTCTGACAACCTGCGAGTTATTGACTGGGCAGACACAGCCGCCGTGAGGGCGATTGTGGCACGCATACGGGAAGAAACGCCGAGAGTCAGCAAGGCGCAGCGAAGTTTTGACCCGACAAAAGGCCGTGATATTGCCCCGTCAGCAAGATTGACGACTGAAGAACGGGCGCGCCTGCCGCAAATTGAGAGCGAATTGAGGAAGCACAGCATCACGGCGGAACGTTGGGAACTGGAAGCGCTAAGCCGTGGGGAGAAAATCAGCTTTGGGGACCAGGTTATGAGTTTTGAACCGCTGCCGGATTGGGCTGAATTTGAGTGATAATAAAAGCCGCTCTATTCAGCGGCTAACATCTATTATTTAATATGATTAAAAAGTAAAGCAGTTGGCGAAGATTTAAATAAATTCTCAGAGGTTTGTAGATCCTTATATTTAGATCTGATGCTCATGAAAGTTGGCCCGCCAAACATACCAAAACCAGCTGCAATTTCGCCTAACGTAACGCTTTGAGTATAAGCAGCAGCTACAGCAATTGTTCCAACCGTAAGACAAGCAGGAATATCTATCCCATACAGTCGCAGTTTTTGATTTCTCGCATCAATGAGCTGTTTCTTATGTTTTTGGAAAGCTATATCCAGATTGCCTACAACTTTTTCGGCAGTGGCATAATAATTCGCGGGATTATTTTTAATCAATTCACTAATGCCAGTGCTAAGCAAAGCTCTTATCTCGTCTGCCTGCCCATTTGCTCGAAGCTTTAAAACCACCTCAGGAGGAACTTTTCCTAACCAAGCCAGGTCATTATCTATCTCAGAAGATAAAGCTCTTACTACATGAAGTCCTTTCATTTGGGCTTCAGAGTCATATCCCTCAGAGCCATACTCCATCATCCAACTGTAATACTTCCATGAGGCCTCAGCTTGGATATAAGGTGTGCCTCTGTATTCTATTGCATTTTCTCTGATACCATAAGCTTGTGAAATTCGTCCAAAACAGGTGGCTAAAATTTGGTTTCCTGCTGTACTTTTTTGTCCAAATATTGTTTTGTCGCTTTGAGAAATTGCTGTTTCAAGCTGGACCCTTGGATCACTCCCCCATTGTGCATCTATTAGTAGACGGTCTGGCCTTTTTAAGTGTTTCATTGCATCATCTACCGTTTCGATGCGCCCACAAAACTCCTTAAATTCTTCTATTGACTCAAACTTTCGAGCAAAAAGATAGCTGGCATGTTTTAATATAATTGGTTTTGATTCATTAACCAGATTTGATCGTTGTTCGAAAATTATATCCGCTGATGGTGGCTGGATTAGAATCAAATGGGGTTCAACGTCGGCTATAGCAAAATCCTTATATGTCATAGCTGTTAATACATGTTTTAAGAGTAATTTAATTACGGCATTCTCAGGGTGCACCCCATACAGCCTAGCAACCTTTAATACAGGACATGGAAGAGTGATGGTATCTATGTAAAGCCCTGCGATAGAAATAGGGTTTTCAGCATAATTAGGAAAAAGATCCCCAGAAAAAGGTGACTTTAACTGATTCCCATCCTGTAAGTGATAAGTTCCAACATCTGAACAACTTTTCCAAAACTCTTTAAAGAAGGCGAAAATATCTGGAAGAAGGCCTGACAACTGCCTCATAAAATCTGTATCTTTAGAAAAATATTCTGCTAACGCCCACGGATTTCCGTCTGCTTTAACCATAAATCTATACAAATCGCCAAAATACGTAAAAAGATGATTAAAGTAAGCTTCTTGTATGTCTGAAATGCTATATTTATTTTTTACATCTTCTCTTTCTTGAGTTATTTCTATGGCTAATGCAGTCGTTTTAATAATTCCATTAACACTTTCGGGAATAACCAAGCCTTCATCATTAAATCTAATTTCTGACAAGCTTTTTTTGAATATTTCTACCAAATGCGAGGGAACACGAATTTTTCCCTCATTGAGTTTCTGCTGCACTAAAAAAACTCTGTCTGTTAAATCCTGAATATATTCTTGAGTGTAATTATCTCCTGACATGCCTCTTATCCTTCATGTTTGATGTTTTGAAAGCCTTAGTTACTAGACGTTATTATTACTTACGCAAAGCTTCTAAAAGCCCGCTTTAGCCGTGAACCATCTAGATAGGAGCTTAACGATGGTTTTAGATTTTTATGGAAATTATTACAAGATAATTCTATATTACTGTATACATACACAGTAGTTATGATTCAGGAGTGAGTAATGGATTCCTCGCATAAGCTCAAGATTGCGTTGATAAAAATCCGGCTTATGGCTGATATCTCGCGTGATGCGCAATGTAAAACTAATGAACTCCACATGATTATGGAGATGATTTCTGAGCTTGCTGATCGCGTTTTAGAAGAAGATGAACAAGAGAGCTACGCGCACCAAAATCTCATTTCTGATGATGAAAATTAACCCCTCCCCTAGCAGGCATCAGCATCGAACACTTTGCATGCAGTGTGTGCATGTTTTTGCATGATCCCGTAAGGATCAAAAAAAGCCTGATCGCCCCTCTGGCTGGGCTTGGGGACGATCTGAGCCATGCATTAAAAACAGTGAATCAAGTCAGAAGCGGGCAGGCGGGTAACATTGCGCGCGTGGAGGTACTGCGTGGCGATAGTTATTTAAAGTAGGGTACGGTAGTGAGTGAGTGTAGAAAAAGAGATGACAAAATTGCTGGGGTTTGAACTGCTCATAATTTCACCGACGATGTAGGATATCAAAATGATATCATCACTTGACGGTGGGATATCATTTTGATATCCTGCTGTCTGTTTTAATTAATTATGAATTTCTACACTACCGTTCAATAGGAGGCGTAATGCGAAGATGAACATAACTTAAACAGAAAACATAGCTATCCCTGTGCGCAAAGCTGGGGAAGAGAGATTAGCGAATCTCATGGAAGCATGCTGTGCAATACGGCGGCTTAGTTCAGTGTTTGCGTTACTATCGGGCGTTTAACTCTTTTCCAACTGATAGTTAACTCACTGAAATATAAATAAAAGAGAACTTATAGGAATTAATTATGAATCTCACAACTGATAAACAAGCTACCAGCTTTTTATTCAGGCTGAGAAGCCAGGATACCCCGACCAGCGTCAGCGCCAATACCTTTGAGCGGCTGATAAAAGAAATGGGCCTGAGCAAAACCGATGTTCTGCATCTTGCGCTTAAGAAGCTGGCTGATGAATACCTGCCTGCGTACGAAGCGGACGACGCCGATCTAACCGACGCTCAAATCCAGTATTTACGCGAGACTAGTCCCGCTAAAGACATACCGGAGGAGCTATATATGAATCTTTACTAACAGGTGACCTAATGACAGCTAACGCTAACACAAACAGTTCAAGCAATACTCAGAAAACAATCAAATCCTACCCGTTACCAACACGCGGTAGTTTCGTTCTCTGTAAATTTCCTCATGAAGAACCAGCAGAACAACAAGCCACGTTACCTCCACCCAAGAAGCGCCCAGCTTTAGTGGTTGGTGTGGAGCCAGTTAGCAAAACTGTCAATGTCGTATACGGAACAACTCAAAATGTAGGAGATAGTGAAATCTATCCCAGTGAGTTAGTTATTCGTAAAACCGATCAAGATTTTTCATACACCGGTCTTTCTCACGATACTAAGTTCAAGTTAGAGCGTACCGTACAGTTGCCTTACAACTCGGAATACTTTGAGATACCGGCCGCACGTTATGGTAAACCAGTCCCAGTAGATCCAAAGATTGGCATTCTACCCTTTAGCTACGTGGACGCGCTTCAAATGGCCGCTAAAAACATAAAAAAATAATCAACAGGCCAGCTCCAAATCGGAGCTGGAGTTATTTATTTCAACAAATCAAATTTCATGACTTTTTCTTTATATATCAAATAATTGAACCTAGAGATATACAATTGAAATTGATTATGCACCGCGAAAGGCTTTAATGCTTGAATTAGCTGGTTAGCATATTACTCTCAAAATACTTTTAGAATTAGCAATATATAACTTAACAACAATTATCACCAAGTGATTAATGATGCTTATAGCCCAGAAAAAAATGGGCTCATCGTATTATTCCGGCGTTAGTTCATAAGATATAAATCTAATTACATCCTCCCCAAACCACGCATTCAACTCCTTAAACCGTTCCTGCAACGGTGTCAGCTCATTCCGGACAAACACCTGCGAGGCTTTCACCGAATCACCAAAGCCCCCGCTGTTCTCCGGAATAATGCCCATCATCTGAGGCGGCACGCGGTGCGCGCACAGCAAATCGTTCTGGCTGGCTTTCTTGATATTAAAGAAGTCGTCTTTCGTCGCGACTTCACTCAGCGGCAAAATCTTGATCCCGTCTGGCTTGCCGTTTGGCGCGTACATGAACAGGTTGCGGAAGTTGCCCAGCCCTTTCGTGTCCCGCATGGCTTTACGCATCTGCTCGATGTCGGAGCTGCTTTGTGCCGCGTCGGTCATGTAGAGGATGTATCCGGCGTGCGCGCCGTTCTGGTAATACTTGCGACGGAACAGCGTCGCTGCCTCATTTAGCCAGGCAGAATTCAGGGCGCTGAGATATTCCGGCAGGCCGTACAGCTCCTGATTAATGTCCGGCTCAATCAGATGAAATACGCTACCGGCTTCAAACTGGTGCGCGTCCTTCCACTGCTGCACAAACCAGTAAGTATCTGGCTCGACTCCGCGCCGCGCATATTTGGCGGGCACGGTTTTCATCACAACGGCGTCGTCGAGCTGGTTGCGAATGACTTCTAAAAACGCATTCCCGAATACCAGGTAATCCAGAGCAAAGCGGCTGAATTCCTGCTGTGATAACAGCGGATGCGGGACATAGGTCGAGGTGAGAATATTACGTTTCACATACAGCGACGAACTGTGGTGAACAGCAGCCCGCAGCGTGCGAGCCAGGCCGTCAAAGCTGACCGGCGGCTCGTACCACTGGCCGTTCCCCGTGCATTCGATGTAATCCAGGATTTCACGGCGGTCTAATACCGGCGTTGGGTCGCCAAAGCTGAACGCCTCCGCGCCGCCGGTCGGCTGTGCGGTTGCTGTGACGGTAGTTGATGCCGCCTTGCGGAATTTGCGCTTACTCATATTAATAAAACTCCAGAATGTTAGGGCTTTGGCCGCCGCTGGCGGCGGTCAGCGGTTCGTTGAGCAGGGCGTGCATAATTGCCCAGGCGACATCTGCGTGACTGGCTTCCTCGCTGCGGCTGGCCTCATAGGTTGAACGGCTTCCGCTGGCGGTCATGGTTTTGCGGATCGCCATGAATGACGACGTGATGTCTTTGTGGTTGGTGTCGTACTCCAGGCGTCCGGACGTGATGGTGTCCTTTGCTTTCAGCACCATTTTCGTTTTGGTTTCGGGGCTGTAGCGGATTTCCATCGCGGCGGGGAAGAACTGCCGGACAAGCTGGAAAACGCCCTGGCCGATGCCGGTGGCATCAATGCCGATATATTCCACGCAGTAGCGTTTTGTGAGTTCTTCAATACTTTTCGCCTGGGCGGCAAAGTCCATGCCTTTCCACTGGTGGCGTTCCAGTACGCGGAACTTGCCACCGTCTACCAGTGGCGGAGCCACCACGGCGCAGCCTGCACTGTCGCCGGTGTGCGACGGGTCGTAACCAATCCAGACGGCGCGATAGCCAAACGGACGCACGGCGAACGGGCTGAAATCCTGCCATTCCTCCGCGCTTTCCACCATGCAGCGCTGCAGCTCGGCGAACGGGAACACCGACGCCTGGTCGTCAACAAACTCACACATGAACAGGTTGCGGAAATCCTCCGCGCTGTTCTCCTGTTTCAGCGTGTCGATGTTGAACAGGTTGCAGCCACCGGCTAACGCGTCCTCAATGGTGACGATTTGCCGCCACTGACCATCTTCACAAAGCCGACCCTTTGCCAGAGCGTGATGGCCGATATCCAGCTCAATCCTGTCGTTCGGATTTTCCCGCCCCTTGTTGAACAACTCACCCGACCAGAACGGATAAGCGCCGTGCGTCAGCGCTGACGGGGTGGAAAAATACGTGGTGCGCAGATGTTCCTGCGACGCCATGCCGCTGGCGACTTTACGCAGCTTCTGGAAGTTCGGGATCCAAAAGATTTCGTCCACGTACAGGTCGCCGTTGTGGCTTTGTGCGGTGTTGGAGTTGGTACCTAAGAAAATCAGCTTTGCGCCGTTGTTGCCGATCACAATCGGGTCGCCGGTCAGCTCAACATCAACCTGGCGGGCAAACTGAATGATGTATTCACGAAACACGTAAGCCTGCGTTTTACTGGCTGACAGGAAAATTTGGTTGTGGCCGGTTGCCAGGGCGCGCAATAACGCCTCCCGTGCAAAGAAAAACGTTGCGCCAATCTGACGGGATTTCAGGATGTCGCGGATACGGTGTTTAAGCCCCGCGTCATACCACACACGCTGATACTGGAAGCACTGAGCCAGAAAAATATCCTCCAGTTTCTCCAGCGCTTCTTCACTGAAATAGTTCTTAGTCGGCTTCTTACGCTCCCCTTTGTTCCGGTTGGCAACGTTGGGATTTAAATCCACCTCATTTCCGCTTTGACCGTAGCGGTTCACCCTTGCCAGGCGTTCCATTAACCGTCCTAACGCCTCCATTTCCTTGTAATCGGCATTCCCTTTGACGTCTTTGGTCGTGAGCTGAATAAGACGCGCTTCCAGGCTGGATTCCACGCGGGCAATCGGCGCAACGTTGTCCCAGGCGTTGCGGGTTTTCCAGCTCTGCACCGTCGGTAACTTTTGATTCAGCATTTCCGCAATCTGGCGCACAGAAAACCCCTGCCAGTAAAGCAGAGCCGCCTGTCGCCGTGGGTCGCTGATGATGGTTGAGTTTGTCGTTTTCATGACTGCCACGTTAGCGGGCGGCACGCTGATTTTCCTGCTGCCCACGTTGTGCCATCAAGCATCAACCCGCATCGGCTGGCGATGTCAGGCGGGTGTCTGGAAACTGGGACTTCTCAGAAGTACACACCGACTGGAGTCATAAACATGGCAACAAAAGCGAAGCGTTTTCGCATCTGCACCGAAGGGGCAACCACCGACGGACGCGAAATTACCCGCGACTGGATTGAACAGATGGCGGCGACCTATGACCCGAAGGTCTACGGCGCACGCATCAACATGGAGCACATCAAGGGCTATTTCCCTGACAGTGCATTTCGCATGTACGGCGATGTCACAGGCGTCTATGCCGAAGAAGTGGCGGACGGTGCCCTGAAAGGCAAGCTGGCACTGTATGCGGATATCGACCCGACGCCAGATTTAGTGTCGATGGTGAAAGCCCGCCAGAAGGTTTACACCTCCATCGAAGTTAACCCCTCGTTTTCCGATACCGGTAAAGCCTACCTGATCGGCCTGGCCGTGACCGACAGCCCCGCCAGCCTCGGCACCGAGTACCTGCAATTCAGCGCGAAGGCGCAGCAAAACCCGCTGGCGAGCCGTAAGCAAAGTGCGGACAACCTCTTTACCGCCGCCGAAGAAACGGCGTTTGAGTTTGAGGAAGAGAAACCGGCTGCGCCGTCGCTGTTCTCCCGCGTGAAACAACTGCTCTCCAGCAAATCCACCTCGGATGACGCCCGTTTTAAAGACGTGCATGACGCCGTGGAAGTGGTGGTAGAACACGTCGAAACCGGCCTGAAAGCCACTGATGAAAAGCTGTCCGCGCTGCAAACTTCACTGACGGACCGCCTCAACACGCTGGAACAAACCGCGAAAGATGACCGCGAACAGTTCAGCACGCTGAAAGGCAAGCTGGAGAAGTCCGCGCCGCAGAACTACACGCAGCGCCCCGTTTCCAGCGGCGGCGGCAAGGGTGATGCAGCCCATTTCACCGACTGCTAATCAAAACGCTCGCGATTAACCCCTTAACAAATTTGGATAAAAACGCATGAAACAAACTACCCGTTTTCAATTTAACGCCTACCTGTCCCGCATTGCCGAACTGAACTCTGTGGACACCGGCGACCTGGATAAAAAATTCAGCGTGGAGCCGTCGGTGACGCAGACGCTGATGACCCGCGTGCAGGAATCTTCCGCCTTCCTGCAGATGATTAACATCATCCCCGTGGACGAAATGAAGGGTGAAAAGGTGGGCGTCGGCGTGTCCGGCTCCATTGCCAGCACGGCGGACACCTCCGGCGACGGTGAGCGCAAAACCGCTGACTTCAATACGCTGACCGCTGAGGGGTATGAGTGCCGCCAGACGAACTACGATTTCCATTTCCGCTACGCCACGCTTGATCTCTGGGCGCGCTATCAGGATTTCCAGGCGCGTTTACGTGACGCCATCGTGAAACGCCAGGCGCTGGATCGCATCACCATCGGTTTTAACGGCGTTGAGCGTGCGGCGACATCTAACCGCACCAAAAACCCGCTGTTGCAGGACGTGAACGTGGGCTGGCTGCAAAAGTACCGCAACAACGCGCCGGAGCGCGTGCTGAGCAAAATCCTTGATGATGATGATGTCGTGATTTCCGCCACTGTCCGCGTGGGTGCAGGCGGTGACTATGAGAACCTGGACGCGCTGGTGATGGATGCCACCAACGACATGATTGATCCGATTTATCAGGACGATACCGGCCTGATGGTGATCTGCGGCCGTCAACTGTTGGCGGACAAGTATTTCCCGCTGGTGAACAAGGCGCAGGAGAACTCGGAAAGCCTGGCGGCGGACATGATTATCAGCCAGAAGCGCATCGGTAACCTACCGGCGGTTCGCGTGCCGGGCTTCCCCGCTAATGCGCTCCTGATCACCCGCCTCGATAACCTGTCCATTTACTGGCAGGACGGCACGCACCGCCGTCATATCGAAGAAGTGCCAAAGCGTGACCGCATCGAAAACTACGAATCCATCAACGAGGATTTCGTGGTGGAGGACTATCGCGGCGGCTGCCTGGTCGAAAACATTCAGATCGGCACCTTTAAAGACGTTAAGCCGGAATCAGCGCCTGTTGCTGAGCCTGAATCAGCGGAATAAGGGGGACATAACATGATTAGCCCTTGCCGTCGTCACATGTTGCGACAGTCCGCCATCATCGCCGCACAGCAGGCCGCCGGTCAGTTGACCCACGCCACCGGCTACGAACTGCAAATGCAGCGACTCAATGCGGATAAACAGGCACTGCACAAGCTCCAGTCCTTCCAGGCGAAAGCGGAATTGAAACGCAAGCTGCTCCCTGAATACGCCCCGTGGGTGTCGGGCGTGCTGGCCGAAGGGAACGGCGCACAGGATGCCATCCTAATGACCGTCATGACCTGGCGGATTGATGCCGGTGACATTGCCGGTGCGCTGAACATTGCCCGCTACGCCTTTAAGCACCGGCTCGCGATGCCGTTCGGCACCCGCACGGCGGGCTGTGCCTTCACCGAGGAAGTGATCGATCAGGCCGCCCGTGCCCGCACTGCCGGTGAGGCGGTCAACATCGACCTGATGCTGGAGGTGCTGGCACTGACTGACAGTGAGGATATGCCCGATAAAGTGCGTGCGCAGTTGCACAAGATTATCGGCTATCTCTATCGCGACGGCGGCAAGGACACATTAGCCCTGGAGCGTCTGAAGAGTGCCTTAATTCTCGACGGCAAATCAGGCGTAAAAAAAGACATTGAGCGCCTGGAGTCTGCCATCAAAAAGGCATCCGGCTGCTAAAAAGCATGCGCCCCGCGCAGGGCGGCACGCCAGCCGAGACCGGTCTTTGACCGTGTTCAAGGCTGGCGTCCACCGCCCCCCATTCAGAGGTCATTATGTCTCTTGTTGTACCTGCACCGAAACCGGACGCCGCGACGGAACCCGCGATTAAAAATACCCACTTTTGGCCTGATGTGGATCCGGTTGAGCTGCGCGACACGCTGCGGCTTGAGGGCACCGTCACCGCGAAACGGCTGCGCGCCGCCGCGAAGTTCGCCATGACCGAAGTGAACGCCGAGCTGTTCAGCTTTCGCGATGCGCAGATTGCCCAGGGCTTTAAACGCCTGGCGGATGTACCGGCAGACCAGATTGATGATGAAAGCGTGAAGGTCTGCGCCTATCAGCGCGCCGTGGCGTCTATCGCGGCGGCCTTCCTGGCGGAGCGTTACCCGAATAACGACACCACCGATAAAGGCAGCAAAAAGGCCGAAATCGTGGAAAGCACGGTGGATGATTTATGGCGGGACGGACGCAACGCGATCAGCGACGTCGCCGGTGTGTCTCACTGCATTATCGGGCTGCTCTGATGAAAGTCACTGCCGAACAGGGCGACACCGTAGATTCGCTTTGCTGGCGGTACTACGGGCGCACGGGATCGGTCGTTGAAAAAGTTTACGCGGCTAACGTGGGTTTAGCCGCACAGGGGGCAATCCTGCCCCATGGCTACGCGGTGGAACTGCCGGACATAAGCCTGCCCGCAGTCAGTGAAACCGTCTCACTTTGGGACTGATGACCATGGAGCGCATCACCTCGTTTATCTGTTACTGCGTCGCGGCCTTTCTTGCCTGGCTCGGCGCAATGTCACCGCAGGATATCGCCTTTCTGGTGGGGGCAGGCGTCGGCGTCGCGACTTTCCTGGTGAACTGGTATTACCGGCGCAAAACCTACCGCCTGCTGAAAGCAATGGGCGTCAGGGGGGACATTAATGCCGCCATCAATCGTTAGGCGCTGCGCCGTCGCCGCTGTACTTGCGATTGCCGCGCTGCTGCCGCAAACGCCCACGTTGAAAACGTCCGCCGCCGGTCTGGCACTGATTGCCGATTTTGAGGGCTGCCGCCTGTCCGCCTATCAGTGCAGCGCGGGCGTCTGGACAAACGGCATCGGGCACACCGCAGGCGTGAAGCCTCAAATGCACATCAACGAACGGCAGGCCGCCGTTAACCTGGTGGAAGACGTGATGCGGGTGGAGAAAGGCATTGCGCGCTGCATGCCGGTTGCCATGCCGCAGCCGGTGTATGACGCCGTGGTGTCCTTTGCCTTTAACGTCGGGGTGACGGCGGCCTGCAAATCAACGCTGGCATTTTTCATCAACAAAGGCCAATGGCGGGACGCCTGCGAACAGTTGCCGCGCTGGGTGTTTGTGAACGGCGAGCGCGTCATCGGTCTGAAGCGCCGCCGCGCGAATGAGCTGGCCTACTGCCTGCGGGGTGTCTGATGCGCATTGTGATTATTTTATTGCTGGCAGCCTGCGCACTGGCGGGGCTGCAAACCTGGCGGATTGGTGGCCTGCATGATGAAGCCGACCAGGCGCAGCGCATCATCGGCACACTGTCCGCCGGTATTGAAAGCCGCGACAACGCCATTAATCGCCTGAATGATGAAGCACTGAGGCGGGAACGCCAGGAACAAAGCCTGCGCACCCAGATCGCACAGGCGGGTGAGCAGGCACGCGTCCGTGAAGTTCACATTCAAAGGTTACTTAATGAAAATCAGGAAATGCGCGACTGGTACAGCGCTCGTCTGCCTGACGGCATTAGCCGGATGCACGCGCGTCCCGCCTTTGCCAGCGCCGCAGATTATTTACGTTGGCTGTCCGGCGGTCACGAGCTGCCCGATACCAGCAAGCGCACCGGTCACTAACGGCGACTTAAGCACTGATGTCAGAAACCTGGAGGCGGCGCTGACGGCCTGCGGCCTCCAGGTGGAAGCAGTCAAACAATGCCAGGAGGAACACCGTGTTAAAACCCGCCCAACTGAGAAAAGCGTTAACTGATGCGGTGCCGGTGCTGCAAACCAGCCCCGACACATTGCGGATGTTTGTGGATAACGGGCGCATCGTTTCCACATTAGCCAGCTCGCTGTCGTTTGAATATCAGTACCAGGTCGAGCTGCTTATCACCAACTTTGCCCAGGACTGCGATCTGATTATTGTGCCTATCCTGGCGTGGCTGCGTGAGAACCAGCCGGACATCATGGCGACACCGGAAAAGCAGCAGACCGGCTTTAAGTTTAAGGCCGATATGCTCGATGATGGTTCCTACGATATCGCGATTGATGTGCAGCTCACCGAGCGCGTGATTGTGAAACAGATTGATGCCGGTCTGTACGTGGAGCATTTTCCTGAACCCCCGCTGCCGGAGCCGGTGGAAAAACCGCGTGAACTGTATCTGCACGGCGAGTTAGTGAGCCAGTGGCATGAGTGAACTGACCGCGTTTGATACCCGCCTGGCGGGATTGATTGCCGCGCTCTCACCACAAAGCCGGAAAGCGATGGCGGCGACCATTGCGAAGCGCCTGCGCAAACATCAGCAGCAGCGTATTAAGCAGCAGGTTGCGCCGGAAGGTCAGCCGTTCACACCGCGACGTCCGCAGCCATTGCGGGCAAAGAAAGGCCGCATTAAACGGGAGATGTTCGCCAAACTGCGCACGGCCAAATACATGAAAGCCAAAGGCACCGCTGACGACGCGGTGGTGGAATTCACCGGCCAGGTGCAACGGATGGCGAAGGTGCATCAGTACGGGCTGCGGGATCGCCCGTCTGTCCGGGCAAAAGAAATGCAGTATCCGTCGCGCCCGCTGTTAGGACTCATTCATGATGATCTTGAAATCATTGAGCAGACTTTTTTAAACATACTACGTAATAATATTGACTGATGTTACGCTAAAAAATATTTTAGCTCATAATGAGTAAAGCTATGGGGTTTTAATAATCGTCCCATAGCTTTCCTCTTGAAGAACTTTGTTCTGCTTGTGCTTTATAGACTAATGCATCCAAATCAAAAGCCAAAATGAAAGAGCTTATTCTTTGCATGCAAAAAATAACAATAAAATAAATAACTACATATACATAAATCAATTATTCTTATTGGATTTGTATAATGTTTATCTCATTTCCTACGCAAGAGCTAGTATCAATCCATACTTGATTTCCATCTCTGAAGGAGGTAGTTAATGCGCTATGACCAAAAATGAATTGCTCCGCCCCTTTGATTTTTCGGCCATCCCCTTTGATAGTCTTAAACAGTCTTTCCCGGTTCCAGCTCACCTTCCAGAGATCTACACTTTTTCCGAATTTATAATGGTTACTTGGATAATCAGCATGGCAAATAACATGCTTCCCATCCTTAACATTTGCTTCAATAATGAACGGTAAGCTTTGAATTTTTCTTATTAAAATGTCAACTTTTTTTCCATCTTCTAAATCCAGATTGAAGTACCAACTCCCCCCATGTGATTTCCAATATGCAACGTTAATACCCTCTATAGCATCAAGAGCCATTTCTTCATGATTGCCACGCACAGCGACAAACCAACTTTGCCCGATCAGTTCGAGGCAGTTAATGTTATCAGAGCCATAGTCTATTAAGTTCCCGACAGAAATAAGAAGATCCCTTTCTTTATTAAAGCCTATATTTAATAGTTCTTGATTAAGCTTGTGGAAGTTGGCGTGAATATCACCGACAACAAAAACCCTTTCATATTCCTTCCCATTTATCTTTCGATAAGTTCCTTTTGGTGACCGGCAAAGACCTAAAAAATAGAGTATCGACTTAATCATACATTCTCTCACTGCATACTTATTATTACTGCCGAAGTGTCAACGAGGCCAAGTTGGCATCGTTTCTAATGCTACCAACTATCCTGGAACGAGCTTTTATAGGATTCTTGAGTTTTGCTATACCTTTTAAGAACTATTTAACTTTATGATAATCCTATTGAAATCAAAAGTTAACAAAATTCACTCTGATTCAATAGGAATAATCTTAATAAACCAAAGTTTACTATTAGATTTCCTTTAGTATCTCTTTATGAGTACGTATGAAACCTTGTTTTGAATTTCTTAGCAAGAAGATAAAAAACCAATTAAAGTAGCCCCATAACTCCTTCCTCACAAGAAAGTAGCGGGTTGTTGACATCATTGTTCTTAGGAAACTAGCCTCCATTAACCTTGGGGACAAGGTATCTACTTTATTTTTTTTAAAGGAATGGACGATTCAGCTTATGTTTTGCATTGGCGAGCTTTTATAGATTCGGACGATGAAAAATAATTAGGGGTGGTAACTTCCATAATTAACGGACTCTCGGATCACATGTGGCGGAACACTAAAGGAAAATCCTCATGCATTTCTCTGCGAACCCGCATGAACGGGCAAAAACGAACTGACTTAGACACAGTGATTTAGGCTTAGGTAGGACGTTGTGCCACCTGCCATCAACCCGCCTCAAATTGTATGCCGCCTGACAGGGCGGCATTCTTTTATGCATGAATACATCCATCCCCAACAACGACATTCCGCGCCTGCTGCGCAATCTGATCCGCATTGGCACCGTTGCCGAGGTGGATTTAGAGGCGGCAACTTGTCGCGTCAATACCGGCGGCAACGTCACCGACTGGCTGCACTGGCTGACCTCCCGCGCAGGGCGCTCGCGTTCCTGGTGGGCACCGTCCGCGGGTGAGCAGGTTTTATTGTTTTGCCTGGGCGGTGAGCTGGATACCGCCTTTGTGATGCCAGGCGTTTTCTCTGATGAATTCCCTGCGCCGTCGGCGTCAGCCGATGCCGTGCACGTCACGTTTCCTGACGGCGCGGTGATCGAGTATGAACCAAAAACCGGCGCACTGCTGGCAACCGGTATCAAGTCCGCCACGGTAAACGCGTCGGATAAGGTGGCGGTGACTGCTCCGCTGATTACCTGCACGGCATCCACCCGCATCACGCTCGACACGCCGGAGGTGGTCTGCACGAAAAAGCTCACCACGGGCAGTCTGGAGGTGAAACAAGGCGGCACCCTAACCGGCAACCTCACACACAGCGGCGGCAGCCTGACATCAAACGGGGTTGTTGTTCACACCCATAAACACGGCGGCGTCCAGACGGGCGGCGGTCAGACGCAGGTGCCATCATGACGAACGCCAAATACATCGGCCTGGCCCGCGACACGGGGCGCAGCGTCGAAGACCTGGTGCATATTCAGCAGTCGGTCAGCGACATTCTGCGCACGCCCGTCGGTTCCCGCGTCATGCGCCGTGACTATGGTTCATTGCTATCGATACTGACCGACCGCCCGCAGAATGCGGCGCTGCGACTGCAAATCATGGCGGCCTGTTACAGCGCGATTTTGAAATGGGAGCCACGCGTCAGCCTGACCGGCATCACCTTTGAAACGACGTTCGACGGAAAAGCGGTGGTAGAACTCACCGGCACCCGCAAAGACACGTCCGCCGCCATTTCCTTAACCTTACCCGTGAGCTGAACTATGGCAACGATTGATCTCAGCCAGTTACCCGCCCCCGACGTGGTGGAGGTGCTGGATTACGAAACCCTGCTGGCGGAGCGTAAAGCCACGCTGGTCTCGCTGTACCCCGAAGACCAGCAGGCCGCCATCGCCCGCACGCTGACCCTGGAGTCTGAGCCGATGGTGAAGCTGCTGGAGGAGAACGCCTACCGCGAAGTGATCCTGCGTCAGCGGGTTAACGAGGCGGCGCAGGCGGTCATGCTGGCCTATGCCACCGGCACAGACCTGGACAATATCGCGGCGACGTTTAGCGTGGAACGCCTGACCATCACGCCTGCGGATACGGTCAGCGTGCCCGCCGTGGCGGCGGTGATGGAAAGCGATGCGGATTTGCGTATCCGTGCGCAGCAGGCGTTTGAAGGGCTGAGTGTAGCCGGTCCGGTGGGTTCCTATGAGTATCACGGGCGCTCGGCTGACGGGCGGGTGGCGGATATTTCGGTGATCAGTCCGTCGCCTGCCTGCGTGACGATTTCCGTGCTGGCACAGACCGGCAACGGCACCGCCCCCGCTGACCTGCTGGCGGTGGTGCAGGCCGCGCTCAATGACGAGAACGTGCGCCCGGTGGCTGACCGCGTGACCGTCCAGTCAGCTACGGTGGTGAATTACACCATTGACGCCGTGCTGTATCTGTTCCCAGGTCCCGAAGCCGAACCCATTCGCGAAGCCGCCGAAGCAAAACTGATTGCCTACACCACCGCACAGCACCGGTTAGGCCGCGACATCCGGCTGTCCGCCATTTATGCCGCGCTGCACGTTGAAGGCGTGCAGCGGGTGGAGCTGAAAAGCCCCGCCGCTGACATCGGGCTGGATAAAACGCAGGCGTCATTCTGCACCGCGTACACCCTGAAAGTGGGCGGCTACGATGAGTGATCGCCTGCTGCCCGTCGGTTCCTCGGCTCTTGAGGTTGCCGCCGCCGACGCCTGCGCCGCGCTTGAAAACGTGCCGGTGCCGCTGCGGCAGCTCTGGGATCCGCTGACCTGTCCGGCAAAATTTTTACCTTACCTGGCGTGGGCGCTGTCGGTTGACCGCTGGGATGAAAACTGGCCTGTCGCGACTAAGCGCCGCGTGATTCAGTCGGCCTGGTTCATTCACTGCCATAAAGGAACCATCGGAGCCATCCGGCGCGTGGTGGAGCCGCTCGGCTACCTGATTAACGTGACCGAGTGGTGGGAAACCAATGACGAACCCGGCACGTTTCGCCTGGATATCGGCGTGCTGGAAACCGGCATCACCGAAGACATGTATTTGGAGATGGAGCGGCTGATTGCCGACGCCAAACCGGCCAGCCGCCATCTGATTGGCCTGACCATCACCCAGGATATCAAAGGCGATGTTTACACCGGCGCGGTGCACTACCTTGGCGAACTACTGACCGTTTACCCCGCATAAGAGGACGATATGAGCACATTTAAATCCGTTGTCACCACGCTCGGCCAGTCGCGCATTGCGGCGGCCATTGCGGCGGGGACTGACATCAACATCACGCAGTTGGCCGTCGGTGACGGCAACGGCAAGGCGACCACGCCGGTTGCCACGCAGACAAAACTGGTTAAAGAGGTGTACCGCACGCCGCTCAACT
>Ga0207655_1001248_pt1 | contig 24268 bp, 26 predicted proteins | sample KBSM44metaG_FD_184398 | JGI IMG/M metagenome (GOLD analysis project Ga0207655, IMG submission 184398) | Miscanthus rhizosphere microbial communities from Kellogg Biological Station, Michigan, USA - KBS M4-4 metaG (SPAdes) (version 2) | ecosystem: Host-associated > Plants > Roots > Rhizosphere >... | reverse complement strand
CCCCGAGCTGATGCAGCGCCAGGGGCCGGTCCAGGCGCCGGCCGACCTGGCGCGGCTGCCGACGCTGGCGATGTCGGCCAACGGCGAGGGCCGCAGCGAATGGCGCCTCGAAGGCCCGAATGGCGAAATCCACCTGCATTCGCACACGCCGCGCTACGTGGCGGACGACATCGCGACCCTGCAGGCGGCCGCGCTCGCCGGCATCGGCGCCACGCTGCTGCCCGACTACATGTGCCGCCCCGATCTCGATGCGGGCCGGCTCGTGAAGGTGTTGTGCGACTGGGGGCCGTCGACGGTCATCGCGCACATGGTGTTTCCACCGCGGCGCGCGCTGGTGCCGGCAGTGCGGCGGCTGATCGATTTCCTCGTCGAGCATATGCAGGGCGTGGAGATGCGGATGTACTGAGGGGGCCGCGGCTTGCTGTGAAAAGATGAGCGCCAAATTCCCCCGCCATGTCTTCGTTATGCGGAAAACGCCATATCCAAACAAGCAGATATTCGTTTGGCATTGAAGCAATGGTTCGCACAATCCGAAGCTCCCATCCATCCCAGGAGCGACCATGGCGACTCTGCGACTCGGCGATACAGCCCCCAATTTCACCCAGGATTCCAGCGAAGGCCCCCTCGACTTCTACCAATGGGCCGGCGATTCGTGGGTGGTGTTCTTCTCGCACCCGGCCGACTTCACGCCCGTGTGCACCACCGAACTCGGCAAGACCGCGGCGCTGTCGGGCGAGTTCGCCAAGCGCGGCGTGAAGCCCATCGCGTTGAGCGTCGATCCGGCCGACAAGCACAAGGAATGGATCGGCGACATCAACGAGACGCAGAACACGACGGTCAACTTCCCGATCATTGCGGACGCAGACCGCAAGGTGGCCGACCTGTACGACCTGATCCACCCCAACGCCTCGGCCACGGCCACGGTGCGCAGCGTCTACATCATCGACCCGAAGAAGGTCATCCGCGCGACCATCACCTACCCGGCCTCGACCGGCCGCAACTTCGACGAGATCCTGCGCGTGATCGACTCGCTGCAACTCACCGACAGCCACAAGGTGGCCACGCCCGTGAACTGGAAAGACGGCGACGATGTGGTCATCATCCCGAGCATCCAGGACCCGGCCGAACTGGCCCAGCGCTTCCCCAAGGGCTTCAAGGCCGTCAAGCCTTACCTGCGCATCACGCCGCAGCCGAACAAGTAAGAGCGGAACAGCAGGCGGTGAAAGCATCGACGCTCCTTCGTGGAACACCGCGGAACCGGCTTTGCCGGGCCGCTGGTGTTGCCCCCGGCGAGGGGGGAGGCGAAGCGACACGAAGTGCGCGAAGCCTGGGGGAGTGCTCATGAACACCCGCGTCATCATCGTGCCAGGTTGGCGCGACTCCGGGCCCGGCCACTGGCAGAGCCTGTGGCAGGAGCGCATCCCCGGCGCGGCGCGGGTGGTGCAGGACGATTGGGCCTCGCCCAAGCGCGATGCATGGGTGTCGACGCTGGCGAAGCTGGTGCTCGACAGCCCCGGCCCGGTGGTGATCGCAGCGCACAGCCTGGGCTGCATCGCCACGGCGCACCTGCCGGCCGAAGCCGCTGGCCGCGTCCAGGGCGCGCTGCTGGTGGCGCCTGCGGACCCCGAACGCCGCGCCGTGCTGTCCGACTTCGCGCCCGTGCCGTACGCCGCGCTGCCGTACCGCAGCATCGTGGTGGCCAGCAGCAACGATCCGTACTGTCCGATCCGCCTGGCGGGCGCCTATTCGCGCGCCTGGGGCAGCGAGTTCGTGCGGATGCAGAATGCGGGCCACATCAACATCGATTCGGGGCACGGGGACTGGCCGCTGGGCCTTGCCTTGCTTCAGTCCTTGACCGACGAGCCCGCCGCCTGGTCGGCGGGCCGTGAATTTTCAGAAAACCTGGCAACCACATGACTTCCAGAATCAAGACCTTCGTCGCCGTGCTCGCGCTGGCGTCTTCCGCACTCGCCGGCAGCAGCGCCTTTGCCCAGGGCACCGGGCTGCTGAACGCCTCGTACGACGTGGCGCGCGAGTTCTACAAGGACTACAACGCGGCCTTCGTGGCGCACTACAAGAAGGCCACCGGCAAGGACGTGAAGATCGACCAGTCGCACGGCGGCTCCAGTGCGCAGGCCCGCGCGGTGGCCGACGGCCTCGACGCCGACGTGGTGACGATGAACACCTCTACCGACATCGACTTCCTCGCCAACGCCGGCGTGGTCGCGAAGGACTGGAACAAGAAATTCCCCGACAACGCATCGCCGACCACGTCGACCATGCTGTTCCTGGTGCGCAACGGCAACCCCAAGGGCATCAAGGACTGGGACGACCTGGTCAAGCCGGGCGTGCAGGTCGTGATCGTCAACCCCAAGACCGGCGGCAACGGCCGCTACGCTTACCTGGCCGCCTGGGGCTACATCAAGAAGAAGGGCGGCACCGACGCCCAGGCCGCCGAGTTCGTCGGCAAGCTGTTCAAGAACGTGCCGGTGCTGGCGCGCGGCGGCCGCGACGCGACCACCGCCTTCCTGCAGCGCAACATCGGCGATGCGCTGATCACCTTCGAATCGGAAGTGGTGTCCATCGACCGTGAATTCGGCACCGGCAAGGTCGACTCGGTATACCCGTCGATCAGCATCGTGGCCGAGAACCCGGTGGCCGTGGTGGAACGCACCGTCAACAAGAAGGGCACGGGCGAACTGGCCAAGGCTTATCTCGATTGGCTGTACTCCGACGAAGCGCAGGAAATCGCGGCCAAGCATGCGCTGCGCCCGCGCTCGCAGGCTGTGCTCAAGAAGTACGCATCGACCTTCAAGCCGCTGCAGCTGTTCACGGTGCAGGAATTGTTCGGCAGCCTCGGCGAAGCACAGAAGGTGCACTTCAACGACGGCGGCCAGTTCGACAAGTTGTACACCCCCGGCGGCAGGTAATGAGCGGCGCTGTTTCTTCGGCGCTCCCGTCAGCGGGAGCGCCTTTTTCGCGTGCTGGCAACCGTGCCGGGGGCGCCAAGCGCGTGCTGCCCGGTTTCCACATCACGCTCGGCTTCTCGATTCTTTACCTCAGCCTGATCGTGCTGATCCCGCTGTCGGCGCTGGTCTTCAAGACATTCACGCTGACCTGGGAGCAGTTCTGGGTGGCCGTGACCGCGCCGCGCGTGATGGCCTCGTACCGGCTGACCTTCGGCGCCTCGCTGATCGCGGCCATCGTGAACGCGGTGTTCGGCCTGCTGGTGGCCTGGGTGCTGGTGCGCTACAAGTTCCCGGGCAAGCGCATCGTCGATGCACTGGTCGACCTGCCGTTCGCGCTGCCGACGGCCGTGGCCGGCATCTCGCTGACCGCGCTGCTCGCGGGCAACGGCTGGGTCGGGCAACTGCTGGAGCCGCACGGCATCAAGCTGGCGTTCACGCCGGCGGGCATCGTGATCGCGCTGATCTTCATCGGGCTGCCGTTCGTGGTGCGCACGGTGCAGCCGGTGCTCGAAGACACCGAGAAGGAGCTGGAAGAAGCCGCCACCTCGCTGGGCGCGACGCGCCTGCAGACCTTCACCAAGGTGATCTTTCCGTCGATCGCGCCCGCGCTGCTCACCGGCTTTGCCATGGCTTTCGCACGGGCGATCGGCGAGTACGGCTCTGTGATCTTCATCGCCGGCAACATGCCGATGATCTCGGAGATCACGCCGCTCATCATCATCGGGAAGCTGGAGCAGTACGACTATGGGGGCGCCACGGCTGTTGCGCTCGTGATGCTGGTCATTTCGTTCCTCTTGCTGCTGGTCATCAACGGCCTGCAAGCCTGGCAGCGCCGCCGCGCGGGAGCATGAGATGAGCGCCCCTTCCAAAGTCATTCGCCGCGCGCAAGCCGGCACCACCGAGTCGCCCTGGGTGCGCTGGGTGCTGATTGGCCTCGCGCTGGTATTCATGTTCCTGTTCCTCGTGCTGCCTCTCGCGGCAGTGGCGACCGAGGCCTTGCGCAAAGGCGTTGGCGCTTATCTTGAAGCACTGAAGGAGCCCGATGCCTGGAGCGCGATCCGCCTCACGCTGATCACGGCCGCCATCGCGGTGCCGATGAACCTCGTGTTCGGCGTGGCGGCGGCCTGGGCCATCGCCAAGTTCGAGTTCCGCGGCAAGGCCTTCCTCACCACGCTGGTGGACCTGCCGTTCGCGGTGTCGCCGGTGGTGGCGGGCCTGATCTATGTGCTGGTGTTCGGCGCGCAGGGCTGGCTCGGTCCGTGGCTCGCCGAGCACGACATCAAGATCATCTTCGCCGTGCCCGGCATCGTGCTGGCGACCGTGTTCGTGACCTTCCCGTTCATCGCGCGCGAGCTCGTGCCGCTGATGCAGGCGCAGGGCACCGACGAGGAGCAGGCGGCCATCGTGCTCGGCGCGACCGGCTGGCAGACCTTCTGGCGCGTGACGCTGCCCAACATCAAGTGGGGCCTGCTGTACGGCGTGATCCTGTGCAACGCGCGTGCCATGGGCGAGTTCGGTGCGGTGTCGGTGGTGTCGGGCCACATCCGCGGGCAGACCAACACCATGCCGCTGCACGTGGAAGTGCTCTACAACGAATACCAGTCGGTGGCCGCCTTCGCCGTGGCCTCGCTGCTGGCGATCCTGGCGCTGGTCACGCTGGTGATCAAGTCGGTGATCGAATGGCGCCACGAGCGCGAGATGAAAGCCATTGCCGAGCTGCCCCCGGAACGCCCCCCTGAAGCCACCGCGGCCTGAGAGAGTGAGAGAGAAGAAATCATGAGCATCGAAATCCGCAACATCAGCAAGCAGTTCGGCGACTTCCGCGCACTGCGCGACGTGAGCCTCGACGTCGATTCGGGCGAACTGGTCGCGCTGCTCGGCCCCTCGGGCTGCGGCAAGACCACGCTGCTGCGCATCATCGCGGGGCTGGAGACGGCCGACGCGGGCAGCATTCTTTTCTCGGGCGAGGACACCACCGACGTGCACGTGCGCGAGCGGCAGGTGGGCTTCGTGTTCCAGCACTACGCGCTGTTCCGCCACATGACCGTGTTCGAGAACGTGGCCTTCGGCCTGCGCGTGAAGCCACGCAAGGAGCGCCCGAGCGACGCGCAGATCAAGGCCAAGGTGACCGAGCTGCTCAAGCTGGTGCAGCTCGACTGGCTGGCCGACCGCTACCCGTCGCAGCTCTCCGGCGGCCAGCGCCAGCGCATTGCGCTGGCCCGTGCGCTGGCGGTAGAGCCCAAGGTGCTGCTGCTCGACGAACCCTTCGGCGCACTCGACGCCAAGGTGCGCAAGGAACTGCGCCGCTGGCTGCGCCGGCTGCACGACGAGCTGCACGTCACTTCCATCTTCGTCACGCACGACCAGGAAGAGGCGCTCGAGGTGGCCGACCGCGTGGTGGTCATCAACAAGGGCCAGATCGAACAGGTCGGCTCGCCGCAGGACGTGTGGGACAAGCCCGCGAGCCCGTTCGTCTACGGCTTCCTGGGCGACGTGAACCTGTTCCATGGACGGGCCGACAACGGCCAGGTGCAGCTCGAAGGCATGCGCCTCGACTCGCCCGAGCACAGCGGCGCGCGCGACGCCAAGGCGCGCGCCTATGTGCGCCCGCATGACATCGACGTGACACGCTATGTGCCTGGCGCCTCCGGCATCGTCGCCACGCTGGCGCGCGCCATCGTGGTCGGGCCCATCGCGCGGCTGGAACTTGAACCCACCGAAACGAATCCAGATAATCCGGGCTCCGGAACCATCATCGAGGCGCAACTCCCTGCGCAACAGTTCCGGGAACTGGGCTTGAAGGAAGGCGACACCGTCGTCGCCAATCCGCGCAAGGCCAGGGTGTTCGTAGAAGAAGATTGGGTGTCTCCTTGATCGATTGGTACTTCGGCGCGCCGCGCCGCGCGTTCGCGCTGATCTGCCTGGCCTGCGTTCTCATGCTGGCCTTCGGGCTCTACCTGCAGCACGTGGTCGGGCTCGAGCCTTGTCCCATGTGCATCGTGCAGCGCTATGCGCTGGTGCTGGTGGCGCTGTTCACCGGGCTGGCCGGGGTGTTCCGCAACGTCGGCCTGCGTGTCGCGGGCGGAGTGCTGGCGCTGATCGCAGCAGTTGGCGGCGCCTACACGGCGGCCTCGCAAAGCTGGCTGCAGTGGTATCCGCCCGAGGTCGTCTCCTGCGGGCGCGACCTCTACGGGATGATCGAGACCTTCCCGCTGAAACGCGCACTGCCGATGATCTTCCGCGGCGGCGGTGACTGTTCCAAGGTCGACTGGACGCTGTTCGGCCTGACGCTGGCGAACTGGTCGTTCATTGCTTTCGTCGTTCTCTCGCTGCTGCTGGTCACGCTGCTGCTGCGTTCGCGCCGCGCGCGCTGAAGCTCTCACCCCCAACCCTCTCCCGCAGGGGGAGGGGACAAGACATCAGTCCTGGAACGGCGGCTTCTTCGCCAGCTTGCGCAACACCAGCGCAGGCAGCCGCAACACGAACTCGACCATCAGCCGTGCATGCATCCACGTCAGCAGCACGTTGTCGCGCCCATAGCGGAAGTGCGAGACTCCGCCTTCTTCGGCCGTCAGGTATTTCACGGGCGCATCGATGTTCACGGGCTTGACGCCGCGCCATGCCAGCCGCACGACGGCTTCGGTATCGAAGTCGAAGCGCCGCATCCACGGCTGGCGTGCCATCACGGCGATCAGGTCGGCCACCGGGTACACGCGGAATCCGTAGAGTGAATCGCCCACGCCGGCGAACAGCGTTTCCAGCTGCGTCCATCCGTTCGACACGCGCCGCCCGCGTACGCGCAGCAGCGGCGCGCTGGCGTCGAACACCGGGCGCCCGAGCACCATCGTCTCGGGTCGGGTCAGCGATGCCTTCATGAATGCCGGGATCAGGTCCGCCGGATGCTGCCCGTCGGAGTCCATCGTCAGCGCATGCGTGAAGCCCGCGTCCTTCGCGGCGCGCAGTCCGTGCAGCACGGCAGAACCCTTGCCCTGGTTCTGCGGCAGCACCCACACGCGCAGGCCAGGATCGCTGGCGGCCATCTGCTGCAGCCGCTCGCCCGTGCCGTCGTCGCTGCCGTCGACCACCACCCACACGGGGTTCCATTGCGCGCGCGCCGCCGCGACTGTCGAGAACAGGCGTTCGCCGGTGTTGTAGCTGGGGATCAGGACAAGGTGGGTGCGCGAGGCGTCTGGCATTCGGGGGACGCGTCGATGGCGCGCTGCTCCATGTTTTGGCGGAAGTATTGTTCGAGCTCGGCCTGCAGCACGTCGCTGTTCTGCGTGGGCGCAAAGCGTTTGCCGAGCCGCAAGGTGAAGACGATGGGCAATGGCGGCACGCGCCACAGCGGCCAGCCTTTGCTGAGGTAGGGCGAATCGGTGTCGATGAACACTGTTTGAATGGGCGCTTGCGCGAGCTTGGCGATCAGCGTGGTGCCGGGACGGAACGGGTTGAGCGGCGGCGTCACCGTGCGTGTGCCTTCTGGAAAGATCACCAGCTGGCCGCCGTTGCGCAGGTCGTTCACGGCCAGTCGCACCATCGTGCGCGCCGACCTGTTGCTGATGTAGCGCGCCAGCCGCGCACCCGCGCCCAGGAAGATGTTGCCCATCAGGTCGGCCTTCATGATGCAGGCGCTGCGCGGCAGGCGCGCCACCAGCAGCAGTGCATCGAGCATGGTCGGGTGGTTGGCCACGAAGATCACGCCGGGCTCCTTGCGCATCGGGTCGAGGCAGGTGGCGTCGATGCGCATCATGCCGGTCACCGATGCCAGCCACCAGAACATGCGATACGCAAAGGCGATGGTCATGCGGCCCAGAGCGCGTGCTGGCGCGGCCGGCATCACCGGGTGGATCAGCATGGCAACGAAGTTCCAGACCAACGAGATCAGGCCCAGGAACAGCAACAGCGCGTAGAGCATCAACGCGAGCGGAATCGACATGAGAAATCGCAGCACGCGAGTCATTGAATCAGTCAATCGGACGATGGGTGCCGGACAACGACCGGTCAGGCCCGCAGCTCGCCGGCCGCGACCGTGTGGGCCTCGATCTCGACCAGGAGGTCGCTGCGGCAGATGTCGGCTTCGAGGTACACCGCGTGGCGCGCCATCGGCGCGTCGGCGCCGAGCGTGTCCTCGATGATGCCGCGCACCGTCTCGGTGTCCGACGGATGCCGCACGTAGACCACGCAGTCGAGTTCGGCCAGCGAGAACTTCGCCGTGCCGCGCTCGTTGGCGGCCGCGATCACGGCCTGCAGGTTGCGCAGCGTTTCGCGCGTCTGCTCCGGCAGGTTGCCGCGGTGCACGGTCTCGTGGCCGACGATGCTCGCAGTGCCCGAGATGAAGAGCGCGATGTTCCCGTTGCCGATGTCTGCCAGCGCGGCGCGCGAGAAGGTTGGCGAGCGCGGGCCGTAGGTTTCGGGATAGCGGTAGGCCGAGACCTGCCGCGGGTTTTCGACCGGCAGCGGCGCCTGCTGGCCGGCCAGGAAACGGATCGACAGGGCGCCCTGGTGGATGCCCAGCGCGCAGGCCGCCGGCGCGCCTTCGAAGGCAGCACGGCCGGCTTCGAGAAACGCTTCCTGCCGGCCGAGGTTGAACTGGCGGTAGCGTTCCAGCCCGCCGCCATCGGCATTGATCTGCGGCAGGTAGTTCCAGATGCGCTGCAAGTGCGGTGTGCCGGCCTGGTCGAGCGTCTTGAAGAGATCGCGGTAGGCGCGGTGCGCGAGTTCGGCGAGGCCCTGCCTTTCTCCGGCCTCGTCGAGATCGATGGCGCCGAGCAGCCAGTGCCCGTCGGTGCGCCAGCGCGCAATGCCGGTGGTGCCCGACTCGATGCTCGGGCCGCTTGCATGCCACACGTCGGCCATGGCGCCGTTGGCAGACAGCACGCGCGCGTTGACCGTCGGCATCCAGGCCACGCCGTGCGGCGTTCCATAGCCGAGCGCCGCGAAGGGCGCCTTGCCGTCGGTGGCCAGCGCAAGGCTGGCCGGCAGAGACAAGCGCTCGACGCGCAGATGGGAAGAAGAAGTGTCGTCCTGAACTCGCACTGTCAGCTGGCCTCGGCGGGATGTTCGGGTTTGGTGGCGGTATAGGACGAGAAGACGCCGAGGCTCGCATGCCGGCGCACGTCGCAAAAGCCCGCGGTGGCCAGCGCCTGCATCACCCGCTCGGGGGGAATGCAGGCCTCGATCGTGTCCCAGTAGTAACGCCACAGTTCGGAAGTGTTGCGCTGGCGGCCGACCACGCGGGCGATCAGCGGCACGACGGCACGCATGTAGCCCTTGAGCAGCGCCGTGGCGACGCGGCCTTCGGGCTTGGTGATTTCGAGCACCGCCACGCGCCCGCCGGGGCGCAGCACGCGGTGGAATTCGCCGAAGGCCGCCGCCACGTCGCTGATGTGGCGCATGGCGTAGCCCATGCTCACGAAGTCGCAGCTGGCGTCGGGCCGGGGCAGGGCTTCGGCCACGCCGCGCACCAGCTCGACGCCGGGCAGCTTGACCTGGCTCATCATGCCGGCGCTGGGATCGACGCCCACGAGGTGGCCCATGGAGCCAATGAGCTTGAGCGCCTCCCGGGCCACGAGCCCGGTGCCGATGCCCACGTCCAGCACCTGCATGCCTGCCGAGAGTCCGGCCTGCTGCAGTGCCGCACGGCGGTACGACGGACCGGTGCCGAAGGCCAGCACGCTCTCGATGCGGTCGTAGTCCGCCGCCGTGCTGTCGAAGATGCGCAGCAGGAACGCCTGATGCTCGGCCTCGGTCTTGTAGTACAGCGGCAAAGGAGCGTGCGGCGGCAGGATGTCGGGATTCCCGGGCCCGACGGAAGGCGATGGCGTCATCGAACGATTATCACCAAAAGCCCTACCCCGAATTCCCGGCCCGCGACGGGCGTTGTGTGCGCCGGACAGTAAACTCGGAGCTTGCTTTGAAAACACAAGACAGCGAGATAGAAAGCCATGGCCGGACATAGCAAGTGGGCGAACATTCAGCACCGGAAGGGCCGCCAGGACGAGAAGCGGGGCAAGCTCTGGACCCGCGCCATTCGCGAAATCACGGTGGCCGCCCGCGCCGGCGGCGCCGACCTGGGCTCCAACCCCCGGCTGCGGCTGGCGGTGGAAAAGGCCAAGGCGGTGAACCTGCCGATCGACACCATCAAGCGCAACATCGACAAGGCCACGGGCAATCTCGAAGGCGTCAATTACGAAGAAATTCGTTACGAAGGGTACGGCATCGGCGGCGCGGCGATCATCGTCGACACCATGACCGACAACCGCGTGCGCACCGTGGCCGAAGTGCGCCACGCCTTCTCCAAGCACGGCGGCAACATGGGCACCGAAGGCTCGGTGGCCTTCCAGTTCAAGCACTGCGGCCAGTTCGTCTTTGCGCCGGGCACCAGTGAAGACAAGGTGATGGAAGTGGCGCTCGAAGCGGGCGCCGAGGACGTGGTTACCGACGACGACGGCGCCATCGAGGTAATCACCGCCGTGGCTGACTTCGAAGCAGTGAAGAACGCGCTCGAAGCCGCGGGCCTGAAGCCCGACGCGGCTGAAGTCACCATGCGCGCCGAGAACACCGTGGACGTGACCGGCGAGGACGCCGCAAGAATGCAGAAATTGCTCGACGTGCTCGAGGACCTGGACGACGTGCAGGACGTTTATCACAACGCCTCGCTGTCGGAATGAATGACTGTTTGTTTGTTGAATCACTGCGAGAAATGAAGGCCCGCGAATGAAGGTACTGGTAATTGGGGGCGGGGGCCGTGAACACGCTCTGGCATGGCGCCTGGCGCAAGCTGCCCGGGTGAGCCGCGTGTACGTGGCGCCGGGCAACGGCGGCACTGCGGGCGACGAACGCTACGACTGCATCGACATCACCGAGCCTGCCGCATTGCGCGAGTGGGCCATCAAGGAAAAGATCGCGCTGACCGTGGTCGGCCCGGAGGGGCCGCTCGCCGCGGGCGTGGTCGACGAGTTCCGTGCGCACGGCCTGCGCATCTTCGGCCCGACGCAGGCGGCCGCGCAGCTCGAAAGCTCGAAGGCGTTCTCCAAGGCGTTCATGCAGCGCCACAAAATACCGACGGCCGAATACGAGGCCTTCACCGACGCCGCCGCGGCACATGCGTACATCGATGCCAAGGGTGCACCCATCGTCGTCAAGGCCGACGGCCTGGCGGCAGGCAAGGGCGTGGTGGTGGCCATGACCGCGCAGGAAGCGCACGAGGCCGTCGACTTCATGCTGGTGGACAACAAGTTCGGGGTGTCGCACAACGAAGGCGGCGCGCGCGTCGTCATCGAAGAATTCCTGCAGGGAGAGGAAGCCAGCTTCATCGTACTGTGCGACGGCAAGAACGTGACCGCGCTGGCCACCAGCCAGGACCACAAGCGCCTGCTCGACAATGACGAAGGCCCCAACACCGGCGGCATGGGCGCGTACTCGCCCGCGCCGGTGGTCACGGCAGAGGTGCATGCGCGTGCCATGCGCGAAATCATCCTGCCGACCATCCGCGGCATGGAAAAAGACGGCATTCCGTTCACCGGCTTCCTCTATGCCGGCCTGATGATCGACGCCGCAGGCCATCCGAAGACGCTCGAATTCAACTGCCGCATGGGCGACCCCGAGACGCAGCCGATCATGATGCGTCTCAAGTCCGACCTCTTCGAAGTGTTCTGGCATGCCACCGACGGCACGCTCGACCAGGTCGAGCTCCAATGGGACCGGCGCGTGGCCCTGGGCGTGGTGATGGCCGCGCACGGCTACCCGCTGTCGCCGCGCAAGGGCGACCGCATCACCGGCATTCCGGCCGAGGCGCCCGACGCCGTGGTGTTCCACGCCGGCACGACGCTGCAGGACGGCGAGCTCAAGACCAGCGGCGGCCGCGTGCTCTGCGTGACCGTGCTGGCCGACAGCGTGAAGCAGGCGCAGCAACGGGCCTATGAGGTTGCGGCGCGTGTCAGCTTCGACGGCGCGCAATACCGCAAGGACATCGGATTCCGCGCGGTTCATGCGCGCAACCCTCACGGCGCCTGATGCTGCAAACCAACCCGGCAGCGGTCGGCGAATACCTTCGCGGGCTGCAGCAGTCGATCATCGCGGCGCTCGAGAAGGCCGATGGCGGTGCATGTGTGCGCGACGCCTGGCAGAAGGCTGCGGATGAGCCGCTGCGCGGCCACGGGCTGACTTGCATCCTCGAAGGCGGCGAACTCTTCGAGCGCGCGGGCTGCGGCTTCTCGCAGGTGCGCGGAGCGAAGCTGCCACCCTCGGCCACGCAGAACCGGCCCGAGTTGGCGGGCGCGCCTTTCGAGGCGATGGGTGTGTCGCTGGTGTTCCACCCGCGCAACCCCTACGTGCCCATCGTTCACATGAACGTGCGCATGCTGGCTGCCCTGCCCGAAGGCGGCGAGCCGGTCTGCTGGTTCGGCGGCGGCATGGACCTCACGCCTTGCTACGGTTTCCAGGAAGACGCGGTTCACTTCCACGCCGCGTGCCGCGATGCGCTTGCGCCCTTCGGCGACGATAAGTACCCGCGCTTCAAGACGTGGTGCGACGAGTATTTCTTCCTGAAGCACCGCAACGAGCAGCGCGGCATCGGCGGCATTTTCTTCGACGATTTTTCCGAGGGCGGTTTCGAGAACGGCTTCGCGCTGATCCGTTCGGTGGGCAACGGTTTCCTGCCGGCCTACCTGCCCATCGTGGAGCGCCGCCGCGCCACGCCCTACACCGAGCGCGAGCGCAACTTCCAGCTCTACCGGCGCGGCCGGTACGTGGAGTTCAACCTTGTGTGGGACCGCGGTACGCACTTCGGCCTCCAGTCGGGCGGACGCACCGAATCGATCCTGCTCTCGATGCCGCCGCTGGCAAGCTGGGCCTACCGGCAGCAGCCCGAACCGGGCAGCCCCGAAGCCGCGCTGTACAGCGACTTCATCGTGCGGCGCGACTGGTTGTGAACCCTTCCGGCAAAGCTCCCCGCATCGGCGTTTTCGGTGGCGCGTTCGACCCGCCGCACAACGCCCATGTGGCGCTTGCCGAAGCCGCGCTGGCTCAACTGGACCTTGCCGAACTGCATGTCATTCCCACCGGGCAGGCCTGGCACAAGAGCAGGGCGCTGACGCCGAAGGAAGACCGCCTCGCGATGACGCGCCTGGCCTTCTCCGGCCTGAAGGGCACCGTCGTCGTCGACAGCCGCGAAGTGCTGCGCGACGGCCCGACCTACACCCTCGACACGCTGAACGAACTGCAGCGGGAGCAGCCCGGCGCACAGCTGGTCCTGATCATGGGCGCCGACCAGGCGAGCGCATTGCCGACCTGGCACGGCTGGCAGGATATACTCGGCATTGCTATTGTTTCTGTAGCGTATCGCGCATTATCGACGGGCGACACTGCTCGTTTTGATCCGAAAATGCTGCCCGGCCTTCCGGCTGGCGCTCGTTTCGAGGCGCTCGAACTGCCACCCATGGACACCAGTGCCACCGAGATCCGGCGGTGCGCGGCGCTTGGCGTGGACATTTCCTCGCTGGTTCCGCCCACGGTTGCACGCTATATTGACCAACACCACCTCTACCGCTCTGCCTGATGACCACTGAAGCCGCCGCCAAGAAAGACACCCAGAAACTCCAGCGAGCCATCATCGATGGTCTCGAAGACGTCAAGGCGCAGGACATCCAGGTATTCGACACAGAACATCTTTCGCCGCTGTTCGAGCGCGTGATCGTCGCGTCGGGCACCTCCAATCGCCAGACCAAGGCGCTGGCCGCCAGCGTGCGCGATGCGGTGCGCGAAGCCGGTTTCGGCAAGCCGCGCATCGAGGGCGAAGACAACGGCGAGTGGATCATCGTCGACTGCGGCGCGGCCGTGGCCCACATCATGCAGCCCGCCATCCGCCAGTACTACCACCTCGAAGAGATCTGGGGCGACAAGCCGGTGCGCGCCAAGCTCGGCGGTGCCAAGCCTGCCATGGCGACCAGCTCGTCGGTCAAGGACGAACCCGAAGGCAAGAAGAAGGCCGCCGGCAAGGAGCCCACGCTGCGCCGCTCGAGCGCCTCCAAGACCGCGATCCGCGCAGCCGAGCAGGAAGCCAAGGCCGCTAAGGCCCCGGCCAGGAAAACGGCTGCGAAGAAGGTGCCTGCGAAGAAGGCGCCTGCCAAGAAGACAACCACCGCGCGCGTGCCGGTCAAGGTCGTCGGCAAGCCCGCCGCCAAGAAGCCCGCTGCGAAGAAGGCGGCGGCAGCCAAGAAGGCGCCAGCCCGCCGCGCATGAAGCTGCTGGTGGTCGCCGTCGGGCAACGCATGCCCGATTGGGCTCAGACTGCCTGGGACGACTACGCCAAGCGCTTCCCGCCCGAGCTCAAGCTCGAGCTGCGCGCCGTCAAGACCGAGCCGCGCGGCTCCAAGTCGCTGGAAACGCTGTATGCCGCCGAGCGCGAACGCATCGAGGGCGCCATTGCCAAAAGCTCGGCGCGCGGCATGCGCATCGTCGCGCTCGACGAACGCGGCACGGCACTGACCACCAAGGCGCTTGCTGCACGGCTGCAGGCCTGGCAGGGCGAGGGCGATGACGTGGCCCTGGTCATCGGCGGGCCCGACGGCCTCGACCCGGCCTTCAAGGCTGCAGCCCACGAGCGCATCCGGCTGTCCGACCTGACGCTGCCGCACGCGATGGCGCGGGTGCTGCTGGTCGAGCAGTTGTATCGGGCGTGGTCGGTCAACGCGGGTCATCCCTACCACCGCGAATGACCAGCACCGACGGGCGGGCCGCGCGGCTCGATGCCTCATCGGTGGCCTTGCAGTCCTTCACTTTCTTTTCGGACCCGGGCGGCCGCCGCTCGGCCCTTCAGGAGCACTGAGCCTTGTCGGATTTCATTTACCTCGCTTCACAAAGCCCCCGCCGCGCCCAACTGCTCGGCCAGCTCGGCGTTCGCCATGCATTGCTGCTGGCCGATGCAGGCGAAGACGCCGAATTGCTCGAAGCCGTGCTGCCCAATGAGGCCCCGGCGACTTACGTGCAGCGCGTCACGGCGCTGAAGCTCGATGCCGCCGTGGCCCGGCTCCGGAGCCGCGGACTGGCCGAGGCGCCGGTGCTCTGCGCGGACACCACGGTTACGCTCGGCCGCGCCATCCTCGGCAAGCCCGAGGACGAGAAGGATGCCGTGCGCATGTTGCGGATGCTGTCAGGAAGCACGCATCGCGTGCTGACGGCCGTGGCGCTGCAGCACGGCACGCAGCGCCATGCGGCGCTCAGCGTGTCGCGCGTGCGCTTCGCCGACATCACCGATGCGCAGATCGCCCGCTACGCCGACAGCGGCGAGCCGCTCGGCAAGGCCGGGGCCTATGCCATCCAGGGTGCGGCGGCCGCGTTCATCGAGCACATCAGCGGGTCCTATTCGGGCATCATGGGCCTCCCCATGTTCGAGACCGCGCAGCTGCTTCGAAGCGCCGGTTTCAATACCTGAGAATTCCATGCAAGACATCCTGATCAACTGGTCTCCGCAGGAGACCCGTGTGGCGCTGGTCGAGCACGGCGCGGTGCAAGAGCTGCACGTCGAGCGCACGCTCGAGCGCGGACTCGTCGGCAACATCTACCTCGGCAAGGTGTCGCGCGTGCTGCCGGGCATGCAGTCGGCCTTCATCGACATCGGCCTGGAGCGCACCGCCTTCCTGCACGTGGCCGACATCGTCTCGCCGTTCACGCCGGGCTCGCGGCCCAGCGCACCGGCGCCCGAGCGCGACCATCGCAACGGCGGCCCGATGGTGCCGATCGAGAAGCAGGTGTTCGAAGGCCAGTCGCTGCTGGTGCAGGTCATCAAGGACCCCATCGGCACCAAGGGCGCGCGGCTGTCGACGCAGATCAGCATTGCCGGTCGACTGCTGGTGTTCCTGCCGCAGGACAACCACATCGGCGTTTCGCAGAAGATTCCGTCGGACCAGCGCGAGTCGCTGCGCAACCGCATGCTCGCGCTGATCGAGGCGGCCGCGGCTGCCGACAGCGGCGGCGTGGTGCCCGTCAACACGGGCGGCTTCATCCTGCGCACCAACGGCGAAGATTCCAGCGACCCCGAACTGGCCGAAGACATCGCCTACCTGCGCAAGACCTGGTCGCGCATCCGCGAGGCATCGATGCGCATGCCGCCGATGTCGCTGCTGCACCAGGACCTGAGCCTGCTGCAGCGCGTGCTGCGCGACATGACCAGCGAGGAAACGCAGGCCATCCGCATCGATTCGCGCGAGCAGTTCGAGGTGCTGTTGAAGTTCGGCCTCGAGTTCATGCCCAAGGCGGCCGGCAAGCTGCAGCACTACAGGGGCGAGCGGCCGATCTTCGATCTGTATTCGGTCGACGAGGAAATCGCGAAGGCGCTGGGCCGGCGCGTCGAGCTCAAGTCGGGTGGCTACCTGGTGGTCGACCAGACCGAGGCGCTGACTACGGTGGACGTGAACACCGGCGGCTTCGTCGGCGCGCGCAACTTCGACGACACCATCTTCAAGACGAACCTCGAGGCGGCACAGGCCATCGCACGGCAGCTGCGGCTGCGCAACCTGGGCGGGATCATCATCGTCGACTTCATCGACATGGGCCGCGACGACCACCGCGAGCAGGTGCTGGCGGAATTCCGCAAGCAGCTTGCGCGCGACCGAGTGAAGACCACGGCCGGCGGTTTCTCGCAGCTCGGACTGGTCGAGATGACACGCAAGCGCACCCGCGAATCGCTGGCGCACATGCTGTGCGAGCCCTGCGTGGCCTGTGGCGGGCAGGGTATCGTGAAGACCGCACGCAGCGTGGCCTACGACGTGATGCGCGAAATCCTGCGCGAAGCGCGGCAGTTCACGCCGCGCGAGTTCCGCATCGTGTCGTCGCCGCAGGTGATCGAACTGTTCCTCGATGAGGAAAGCCAGCACCTGGCGGGGCTGAGCGACTTCATCGGCAAGCCCATTTCGCTGCAGTCCGAGCCCGCGATCGGGCAGGGGCAGTACGACATCGTGCTGCTTTAGAGCGTCGGATCCTGCCCCGGCGTGGCGCTGCGCACGGCCAGTGTCTGCAGCCGCGCATAGAGCCCGTCCAGCGCCATGAGCTGTGCGTGACTGCCTTGCTCCGCGATGCGGCCTTGCTCCATCACGATGATCCGGTCGGCGTGCTGGATGGTCGAGAGGCGGTGGGCCACGATCAGCGTCGTGCGGTTCTGCATCAGGCGCTGCAGGGCGTCCTGAACCAGCCGCTCGGACTCGGTGTCGAGGGCCGAGGTGGCTTCGTCGAGCAGCAGCACGGGGGCGTTCTTGTACAGCGCGCGGGCAATGGCGAGGCGCTGGCGCTGGCCGCCCGACAGCTGTGTGGCGTTGTGACCGAGCACCGTGTCCATGCCCTGGGGCAGGCTTTCGACGTGCGCACTGAGGTTGGCCGCCGCGATGCACTGCAGCACGCGCTCGCGGTCGATCTCTGCGCCCAGCGCCACGTTGGCGGCCAGCGTCTCGTTGAGCATCACGACGTCCTGGCTCACCATGGCGAACTGGGCGCGCAGGCTCTTCAGTTGCCATTCGCTGGTGTCGTGCCCATCGAGCAGCACCTGGCCGCCGCTGGGCTGCACGAAGCGGGGCAGCAGATTGACCAGCGTGGTCTTGCCCGAACCCGAGGGGCCGACGAATGCGACAACCTGGCCGGGCTCGATGGTCAGGCTCACGCCGTCGAGCGCGCGTTGTTCGTCTTCGCCTCGGTAGCTGACCTGCACGTTGCGCAGCTCGATGTGTCCTTCCGCATGTTCGACCTGGAACGTGCCCTGCGACTCCGATGCCACGTCGTCGATCAGGACCAGCCCGCGCTCCAGTGCGGCGAGGCCGCGCGTGATCGGGCCGGCCACTTCGGCGAGGCGCCGGATCGGCGCAATCAGCATCAGCATGGCCGTGATGTAGGCAACGAAGCCGCCCACCGTGAAGCCCTGCTTGCCGCTTTGCCAGAGCGCGATCATCACCACCACCGACAGCGCGAGAGACGCCATCATCTGCGTGAGCGGCGTGGTGGCCGCCTGCGCGATGGTCGACTTCACGGCCAGGCGGTTCAGTCGCTGGCTCAGCTGTTCGAAGCGGCGGCCTTGCGCGCCTTCCGCGCCGTGCAGGCGCACCACGCGGTGGGCGAGCACGTTCTCCTCGACCACGTAGGCCAGTTCGTCGGTGGCCTGCTGGCCTTGCTGGGTGAGGCGGTACAGCCGCTTGGAGAACACCTTCATGATCCAGGAGATGCTGGGCACGAGGAATGCGACGATCAGGGTGAGCTTCCAGTTCAGGTAAACCAGATAGCCGAGCAGCGCGATGAGCGTGAAGCCGTCGCGCGAAAGGCCGAGCAGCGCCTGCACCAGCAGCATTGCGCCGGTCTGCACTTCGTAGACCACCGTGTTCGACAGGGTGCTGGCCGATTGGCGCGCGAACAGCGCGAGTTCGGCGCCGAGCAGGTGCTCGAACAGCACCCGTCGCAGCTTCTGCATGCCTTCGTTGGCGATGCGCGACAGGGCGTACTGCGAGATGAACTGGGCGATGCCGCGCACCGCGAACAGCAGCAGCACGGCGGCAGGCACGAACCACAGGGGCATTTCGCCGCGCGTGAAGCCGCGATCGAGCAGTGGCTTCAACAGCGCGGCCATCAGCGGCTCGGTGATTGCAGCCAGCATCGCCCCGCTCAGTCCGAGGGCCCACCATTGGCGCGAACCGCCAAACCAGGTCATGAGTCGCGCCAGACGGCGCATCAGGGGAGGGCGGGCGTTCTCGCCGCCGGGGGATGCTTGCATGGCGGCGGATTCTACGGGGGGCCTCGTTCAGCGCTTGCCGCGGTTGCTTCTGTAGGACCGCGCCGCTCGATAAACGTTTTGTGACGGCCGCCCCAAGCCAGTGTGTAACATGTGGCCCGACAAAGCCGGGGAGAACTTTTTACCCGGAAACCTCTCCGAATCGCATGAACAAGCCGTTGCCAACTCCAATTCCAACTCCTTCTTCATCACTTTTTGCACGCCGCACTCTCATTGCGGCCCTCGCTGCCACCCCCATGATTCCTGCACTGGCCCAGTTCCGGGTCGAGGTGTCGGGCGTCGGGCTCACGCAGTTGCCGATCGCGCTCGTTCCTTTCAAGGGCCAGGAAGGCTCGCCCCAGAAGATCTCGGACATCGTCCAGGCCGACCTGGAACGCAGCGGCCAGTTCCGCGGCGTGGATGCCTCGGGCCAGGCGCTGGACGAAGCCTCCCGTCCCGACCTGTCGCTGTGGCGCCAGCGCACCGCCGACTCGCTCGTGGTGGGCAGCGTCACCCGGCTGGGCGACGGCCGCTTCGACGTGAAGTTCCGCCTGTGGGATGTGGTGAAGGGGCAGGATCTCGGTGGCCAGAGCTACACCGTGCCGCAAGGCGACCTGCGCCTTGCCTCGCACCGCATTGCCGACTACGTCTACGAGAAGCTGACCGGCGAAAAGGGCATCTTCTCGACCCGCATCGCTTACGTCACCAAGGGTGGCAGCCGCTACTCGCTGTGGGTGGCCGATGCCGACGGCGAGAACGCACAAGCCGCGCTCGCCAGCCCCGAACCCATCATCTCGCCCTGCTGGTCCTCCAATGGCCAACAGCTGGCATACGTGTCCTTCGAATCGCGCAAGCCGGTCGTGTACGTGCACAACGTGGCCAGCGGCCAGCGCCGGCTGCTTGCGAACTTCAAGGGTTCCAACAGCGCACCGGCCTGGGCGCCCGACGGCAATTCGCTCGCCGTCACGCTCAGCCGCGACGGCGGCTCGCAGCTGTTCTCCATCCCGGCCGGTGGCGGCGAACCGCGTCGCCTGACGCAAAGCGCAAGCATCGACACCGAGCCTGTGTACTCGGCCGACGGCGGCACCATCTATTTCGTGAGCGATCGCGGCGGTGCGCCCCAGATCTACAAGATGAGTGCCAGCGGCGGCAACCCGACGCGGGTGACCTTCAGCGGCACCTACAACATCTCTCCGTCTGTCAGCGGCGATGGCCGGTGGTTGGCCTACATCTCCCGCGTGGGCGGTGCCTTCAAACTCCATGTGATGGAGTTGGCAACCGGCAACGTCAGCGCGATCACCGACACCTCCGCGGACGAAAGTCCAAGCTTTGCCCCGAACAGCAAGCTGATCGTCTACGCAACGCACCTGCAAGGCCGCGAAGCGCTCATGACGACCACGCTCGATGGAAAAATAAAGGCACGGCTTGCGGGACAGGCGGGAGACATCAGGGAACCGGACTGGGGTCCGTTTCAAAAGCAATGACCAAGGTTTATTTGAGGAGTTTGAAAAAATGTTGAAACGTACGATTTATTCGCTGGCCATCGTGGCTCTCATCGCCGGTTGCTCGTCGGGCACCAAGCTCACCGACACGCCCGTGACCGACGGGCGCGGCACCGCGGGCCAGCAGGGCGGCGGCGCCAGCACCGTGACGCCAGTCAACGCCGATCAGAACGCCGGCACCGCGCAGGGTCCGGTTGGCGTGGCGCGCATCGTCTATTTCGACTATGACAGCTACACCGTCAAGCCCGAATTCCAGTCGCTGATCGACGGCCACGCCAGGTTCCTCAAGGCCAATCCGCAGCGCCGCGTCTCGATCGAAGGCCACACCGACGAACGTGGCGGGCGTGAATACAACCTGGCGCTCGGCCAGAAGCGTGCCGAAGCCGTCCGCCGCGCGCTGACCCTGCTGGGCGTGAGCGATGGCCAGATCGAGGCCGTGAGCTTCGGCAAGGAAAAGCCTGCCGTCCCGGGCTCGGGTGAGGAAGTATGGGCACAGAACCGCCGCGCCGAACTCCGCTACACCCGGTGATGCCACGCGCTCTCATGCGGGGCGCGGCGCTGGCCGCCGCCCTGCTTTGCGTCTCGATGGGGTCGCAGGCCGCACTGTTCGAGGATGACGAGGCTCGCCGCGCCATCCTCGATCTGCGCCAGCGCGTCGAGGCCATGCGCCAGCAGACCGACCAGCGGCTGACCGACGAGAACGGTCAGTTGCGCCGCAGCCTGCTCGACCTGCAGAACCAGATCGAGCAGATGCGTGGCGACCTCGCCCGCATGACCGGCCAGAACGAGCAGCTCACGCGCACGCTGAGCGAGATGCAGTCGCGCCAGAGCACCATCGACGACAAGCTCAAGCAGAGCGAGCCCTCGAAGGTATCGGTGGACGGCCGCGAGTTCACCGCCGATCCCAAGGAAAAGGCCGACTTCGACGCCGCCCTCGGCGTGTTCCGCTCGGGCCAGTTCGCGCAGGCGCAGACCGCGTTCGCCGAATTCGTCAAGCGCTACCCGCAGAGCGGCTACAACGCTTCTGCGCTGTTCTGGCTCGGCAATGCGCAGTACGCCACGCGCAACTACAACGAGGCCATCGCGAACTTCCGCTCCATGCTCTCGCTCGCGCCCGACCATGCCAAGGCCCCCGAGGCCGTGCTGTCGATCGCGAACTGCCAGATCGAGCTGAAGGACACGCGCGCCGCGCGCCGCACGTTGGAAGACCTGACCAAGGCCTATCCGCAGTCCGAAGCCGCGCAGGCCGGCCGCGAGCGCCTCTCGCGCCTGCGTTGATGCCGGCGGAGCCTTGCGCTTGAGTGCCATCGTCATCGACGCTTTCACCACTCCTCCCACCGCCGCGGATGTCCTCACCGACACCGCGGCGCCCGATCTTGCGCGCCGCTTCGGCGGACTCGAGCGGCTGTACGGCGTTGCCGGTGCCGCGCGCATCCGCAACGCGCATGTGCTGGTCGTCGGCATCGGCGGCGTGGGTTCGTGGGCGGTCGAGGCACTGGCGCGCAGCGGAGTGGGGCGGCTGACGATGATCGACCTCGACCACGTGTCGGAGTCGAACATCAACCGCCAGATCCATGCGCTCGATGCCACCGTGGGACAGGCCAAGGTCGAAGCCATGCGCGACCGCATCGCGCAGATCAACCCCGGATGCAAGGTGCAGGCGATCGACGATTTCGTCGAGCCCGGCACCTGGACATCGCTGCTCGATGCGGCGCAGGCCGCGAACGGGCCGGCAACGGCCGTCATCGATGCCTGCGACCAGGTGAAGGCCAAGGTGGCCATGGCCGCGTGGGCGCGTGCATCTTCTTCATCGCGCGCTGCGTTCGTCACGGTGGGCGCGGCGGGCGGCAAGCGGCAGGCGCACAAGGTCGACATCGACGACCTGTCGCTCGTCACGCACGACCCCTTGCTGGCGCAATTGCGCCAGCGCCTGCGCAAGGAACACGGCGCGCCGCGCGAAGGCCGCAAGATCGGCATTGCCTGCGTCTTCAGCCGCGAAAGCGTGGCGCCGCCCGACGCGTCATGCGCCATCGAAGGCGACGGCTCGCTCAACTGCCATGGCTACGGATCGGTGGTCAGCGTCACCGCGACCTTCGGTCAATGTGCAGCGGGTTGGGTTCTCGACCAAATCGCCTCGAACGCCACGCTATAATCTTAGGCTTTGCCGGATTCGATACCGGCTAGAAGAAAAAATGGTTCCGGGACGTTAGCTCAGTTGGTAGAGCAGCGGACTTTTAATCCGTTGGTCACTGGTTCGAATCCAGTACGTCCTACCAGAACCCTTCTCCTCTGAAAACACGTTGATCAAGGCCGCCTTCCAGCGGCCTTTTTCATTTGCGGCGTTCAAAGTTGCCCGGCGAGGTAACGCGAAGCGCACACACCTGGAACAACAAAAAAACAGCCCGCACGAAGGCGGGCTGGAAGGTGACCTGCTGGAGGAGGGAGGATCAGAGAATGCAGGCCACAGGGAGAGCCATGACTATCGCCTGTGAACCTGCATGGAAGCTGACCTTGATGGAATCTCGTTTCAACGGCCTCAGTCTTCGTCTTCCCATTTGCCGATGACGGTGCCGAGCACTGTGAAGGCTTGGCGCACCGGCTCGTGCGTCGGGTTCAACGGCAGCAGCCAGCGGCGCCCGTCGTCTTCCTTGAACACCTTGAAGGTGATCTCGCCGCTGTCGTCGAGTTTCGCGATGATGCGTTCGCCGTCATCGGGTGTCTTCAGTTGTGTGTCGACAAACACGATCGACTCCGCCGGATAGCTCTTCAGATGGCCGCTGGGCGCGGTCATGCTGTCGCCGCGCACGCGCAGCGCATAGGTATGAAGGCTGTGATGGGCGATGCAGGGGATCCAGCGCTCGGCGCTGGGCTGCTGCGAAACTTCGAGGCTGTCCCAGTTGGCGGCATCCGCCCACGCGATGAGCGGCACGGTACCGGGAGTGCGGGGATTGAACGAGGGGATCGACGGCGGAGTGCGCGTCACGCGATAGGGGCCAGGCGGTTCGTTGGCCTTGTCGCGGGCCTGGCGGATCTGGTCTTCGTCCCATGGAGCCGGCCCGTCGCCGGTGTCCAGCCAGTTGGGGTCGACACGGTAGGCGCGCGCCAGCGCGAGCACGCTCATCGACCGGCTGGTGTCTCCCCGCTCGATCTTGGAAATGCTGGACTGCTTGACGCCGGAAGCTGCCTCTGCCTGCTTCTGCGTCATCTTGGCGAATTTGCGCGCGGCCAAGGCGCGTGTGGCAATGGTCTCCATCGAGCGGGATTTAAGCTCAGATGAATATTCTTCCTGGACTTTAGAATATGAGAAAAAGGGAGAAAACCATGAAGCCACGCGAATTGGTCCTGGCGCTGAGGGCCATGGGGCTCACGCAGAAGCAGATCGAGCAGAGAACAGGCATTCCGCAGCCGACGATCAGCAAGATCGGCCTGGGACGGGTGAGCGACGTGATGTCGCGCCACTACATTGCGCTGCTGGCTGCCTACGAGCAGCAGGTACGGGAAGAGGCGCTCAAATCCGCTCCGCGGGCCTTGCGCCAACCGTCGGCCGATGAGTAAACCGTGCTCAGACGATGCCTGTCGGGCCTTTGGCTGGATCGCCTGCTGTGCGCGCTGCTGGCGCTGCTGTCCCTTGTGGGGCTGATCGTCGGGCTGATGGCGGCGCGCCCCGCCGTCGCGGGAGCCGGTTGCTTCGGACTGGTGTGTGCAGGCTGGGCGGCGCAGGTGCTGTTCGACCGCGAGTCGCTCAGGCGTTCGCGTGCGGTTCGGGCGGCGCGAGAGCGAGGGTCGTGCTGACGCGCACACAGTCCTTGATGTGCTGCTCGCCGAGCGCGCGCAGTGCCGCATAGCCGAGCGCGGCCGACACGATCTGCCCGGCGATGGGCACGTACTTGGTGGCCTGCTTGGCGGTAAGGCGCACGCCCGCGTGCCTGGCCAGCCGGATCAGCAGGTCGCGCGTGACGAGCCGGCCGACCAGCAGGGCGCCGACGGTGGTCGCCGCCTTCTGGATGCGCTCGCGCTGGTGCGGCGCGAGCTTTTCGACCTGAGTGACCGAG
>Ga0207655_1001247_pt1 | contig 24275 bp, 20 predicted proteins | sample KBSM44metaG_FD_184398 | JGI IMG/M metagenome (GOLD analysis project Ga0207655, IMG submission 184398) | Miscanthus rhizosphere microbial communities from Kellogg Biological Station, Michigan, USA - KBS M4-4 metaG (SPAdes) (version 2) | ecosystem: Host-associated > Plants > Roots > Rhizosphere >... | reverse complement strand
GTTTCAGTGCTGTAACCTGTTGTTAATTAAGGGTTATTTTTATAACTTTTAATTAACAATTGGTTAATAATTTGAGGGGGTCACGTTGACTACGCCATTGAAAAAGATAGTGATTGTAGGCGGTGGTGCTGGCGGGCTGGAGCTGGCGACACAGCTGGGCAAGAAGCTCGGTCGCGGTAAGAAAGCCAAAATTACGCTGGTGGATCGTAACCACAGCCACCTGTGGAAGCCGCTGCTGCACGAAGTGGCGACCGGATCTCTGGATGAAGGCGTGGATGCGCTGAGCTATCTGGCGCATGCGCGCAATCACCATTTCCAGTTCCAGCTGGGTTCCGTGGTGGACATCAACCGTGAAAGCAAAACCATTACCCTGGCCGAGCTGCGTGACGAAAAAGGCGAGCTGCTGGTGCCTGAACGCAAGCTGCCGTATGACACGCTGGTGATGGCGCTGGGCAGTACCTCTAACGACTTCAACACGCCGGGTGTGAAAGAGCATTGCATTTTCCTGGATAACCCGCACCAGGCGCGTCGTTTCCATCAGGAAATGCTGAACCTGTTCCTGAAGTACACCAGTAACATGGGCGCGAACGGCAAGGTGAACATTGCCATTGTCGGCGGTGGCGCGACGGGCGTGGAGCTGTCTGCCGAGCTGCACAATGCGGTAAAACAGCTGCACAGCTACGGTTACAAGGGCTTAACCAACGACGCGCTGAACGTGACGCTGGTGGAAGCGGGCGAGCGTATTCTGCCTGCACTGCCGCCGCGTATCTCTGGCGCAGCCCACAGCGAGCTGACCAAACTGGGCGTACGTGTTCTGACGCAAACCATGGTGACCAGCGCGGATGCCGGTGGCCTGCATACCAAAGATGGTGAGTACATCGAAGCAGACCTGATGGTCTGGGCGGCGGGTATTAAGGCACCTGACTTCATGAAGGATATCGGTGGCCTGGAAACGAACCGTATCAACCAGCTGGTGACCGAGCCGACGCTGCAAACCACGCGCGATCCGGACATTTACGCCATCGGCGACTGCGCGTCCTGCGCGCGTCCGGAAGGCGGATTTGTGCCTCCGCGCGCGCAGGCGGCGCACCAGATGGCAAGCCTCGTGCTGCACAACATTCTGGCGCAGAGCAAAGGCAAACCGATGAAGGCGTACGTCTATAAAGACCACGGCTCGCTGGTGTCGCTCTCTAACTTCTCCACCGTCGGCAGCCTGATGGGCAACCTGATGCGCGGATCGATGATGGTGGAAGGGCGCATCGCACGCTTTGTGTACATCTCACTGTACCGTATGCACCAGATCGCGCTGCACGGCTACTTTAAAACCGGCCTGATGATGCTGGTTGGCCGCATCAACCGCGTTATCCGCCCGCGCCTGAAGCTGCATTAATCCTCTCCCCCTCCGGGCTTCCGGAGGGGTTTTTAGCATATCGTGCTGCACATCGCCCATTGAGTGCTTAAGAGTTCTCTTAAATACAAATCCCCCCTCCGTTTTGATCCTTTATCTGATTGGCGAACACCGTCCTTCATTGCAAAATTGTTACCAATAGCAACAAAGGAGGAAGTCCCGTGAATAAATCAATGTTGGCGGGTATAGGGATTGGCGTCGCTGCTGCGTTAGGTGTGGCTGCCGTTGCCAGTCTCAACGTACTTGATCGTGGCCCGCAGTATGCGCAGGTTGTGTCCGCAACCCCGATTAAAGAAAGTGTTAAAACGCCGCGTCAGGAGTGCCGCAACGTTGCGGTGACGCACCGTCGTCCGGTTCAGGATGAAAACCGCATTGCCGGTTCTGTACTGGGTGCGGTAGCCGGTGGCGTCATTGGCCATCAGTTTGGCGGCGGCCGGGGTAAAGACGTTGCGACCGTGGTCGGCGCGCTGGGCGGCGGCTATGCCGGTAACCAGGTGCAGGGCGCGATGCAGGATAACGACACCTACACCACCACTCAGCAGCGCTGCAAAACCGTTTATGACAAGTCGGAAAAAATGCTGGGTTACGACGTAACTTACAAAATTGGCGACCAGCAGGGCAAAATCCGCATGGACAAAGACCCGGGCACCCAGATCCCGCTGGACAGCAACGGTCAGCTGATACTGAACAATAAAGTGTAAAAAAGCGGTTCTCTGAACTTAGCTCCTCAAGCGCTCAGGCTGAGGAGCTTTTTTTTTGCCGCTTAGAACGTCAGCGCGTAGTTCAGACCAAAGGTGCGGCCCCGGCCTTTATACTCATATAACGCTGCGTTGCCGTAGTTTGGGCTATACAACAGCGGCGCGCGCTGCCCCCACACGGTGGTGTACTGTTTATCCATCAGGTTTTCGATGCTGAACGACAGTTTGCCCAGCGGCAGCTGATAGCTGCTCAGGAAATCAACGGTGTTGTAGCCGTTGATTTTGTTCCCTGCCGCGTCGCTCAGATCGAAGGTCTGCTGAGTTTGCAGACGCAGGGTCCACGGCTCGGGCGCCCAGCCGACGTAGGCCGTCGCCTTCGACGGCGACGCCTGCGTCACGTCCCATTTTTCCCACGAGCCGTTGGTCTTAATCTCCGATTTCAGCACGTTAACGTTACCGCCAACGCTCCATACGCTATCAGGAATAAAGTAATCCACCGCGCCTTCCACGCCGTAGATCCGCCGTTCCTGCGGGTTAACGTCGATAGTCATATCGGCGCGGTTGATGTCGATAGACTTGTCAGAGAGGGAGTAGTAGGCCGCAATCTGGGTGCGCAGGTTATTGCCGGTAAAGCGCCAGCCCAGCTCGTAGGAATCCACCTTGATACCTTCGAGCTGCGCGTCGCCAGGATTCACGCTCTTGATTAACGCCAGGTGACCCTGGGCATCCGGTTTTGCATAGGAACCGTTACCGTAGTATTTGCCCGGGTCCGGCAGCTCAACGCCCTGTGAGAAATTAAACCAGACCTGCTGCTGCTCCGTGATATGCGCAAGGATCCCGGCGTTAAACAGCAGGTTATCATAATCGGTTTTGCCGCCCGGGATGGCGTCTGCCGACCTGGCCGTTCCGTTAGCGATTGCCTGCTGCTGTGAATAAGCAACAAAATCATCAACCCGATTTTCGGTCCACTGATAGCGAACGCCGCCGCTCAGGGTGAAAACATCATTGATGTCGTAGCTGTTTTGCAGGAATGGCGCAACGTTGGTGATGCTGTAGCCCGGGTAACGGCCAGTTGTGTATTTGGACGCGTTGTTCATCCCGCCTGACGGCACTGAGTTCGCCAGGTCAAAGAACATCTGGTTGGAATTAAAGGTTTCGTGGTCGGCATCAAGCCCCCAGGTCATCTGCCAGCCGTCCAGCGGCGTGCTGTTCAGCGTCAGCTTTGCGCCGTACTGATCGGTGTTTTGCTCCGAGGCCGAGAAGCTGGTGATGGTTTTTTTCTTTTGATCGACGGTCGGGAAGGGGTAAAAGCGCAGGGATTCGTCGCGATAGTAAATTTGCCCGACCAGCTCCTGCCCCCAGAAATCAGAGTCTGAATACTGCAGGCTGATCAGGTGGCGCTCGGTGCCCGGAATGCGGTCGGAGCTGAACCCGCTGCGGGTGCGCGCCGTTCCGTTCCCAAGCACCGCGCTCATGTTTTTATCCAGGTAAAGCCCGTAATCATCGTCGCCCTGGCTTTTATAGTACTGGGTCACGACCTGAAGCTGGCGCGTCTCGTCGATCTCGATCGTACCGGTTCCCATCACGTCCAGACGATCGGAGTGCTGTAAACCAGTCTGGGTATTGTCGAAGGTGAGGGCATCGCCGTTACCGTCGTACCATCCGCCAAAACGCTGATAGGCCACGGACAGGCGTCCCGAGGCGTGGTCATTTCCGCCGCTGACGGCTGCGGCAACGCGTTCGTCACGATCGTTACCGTTGTTAAAGCCGGTTTTGCCCCCCAGCTCCAGATCGACCTGCGTCTCTGGCTGCCCTTTTTTAGTCACGATATTGATCAGCCCGCCCGTACTGCCGCCGCCGTAGAGGGCTGTTGAACCGGAAATGACTTCAATATGATCGATGTTAAAGGGATCGATGGAATCGAGCTGGCGGCTGTCGGTTCTCGAGGAGTTAAGGCGTACGCCATCCACCAGCACGACGATCGCGCGGCCGCGCATATTCATGCCGTAGTTAGTTCGCCCCTGGCTGCTGACGTCCATCCCCGGGATCAATTGCCCAAGAATGTCCTTGAACTCTTTGCCGCCCTGAACCTGTTGTTCAATTTCCTGACGTTCAATCACCCACGTGGTTTGCGCCATCTCCGCCACGGTGCGGTGGCTGCGGTTGGCGCTGACGACCAGGTTTTCTTCAGTGGTTTGTTCAGCGTAAAGCGGCATTGCCATAGCCAGCAATACCGGATTGAGCACCCAGAGGCTCTTTTTCATCATCATTCCTTATTGAGCATTCGCTCTTTTATTGGCAGGTCGTAGAAAAGCAAACAAAAATATGCAAATGCGAATACTGCCGATAATAAAAAGCATTATCAACCTGAGAGAAATTAGGGGTTGCGAAAACTCAGTAGGGAAGAAGCAAAAAGGGCGGCAAGCCGCCCTGAGGATTAGATTTTGAGAAGCTCGGGCCACAGGCGCAGCGTGGTCCGGGTAATGCTTTGCAGTTTCTCCAGCGATGCGCCTTCACGAGCGCTGATCGACATACCCTGCAAAATACAGCTCAGGTATTGCGCCAGCTCCTGTGGACGGCAGTGCGCCGGAATTTCGCCGCGCTGCTGGCGCTGCGCCAGGAACGTGCTCAGCGTCTCTTCCTGCATGGCGTGGCGCGATTTCACCGTATTAGCGATCTCTTTAGAGGAGGCCGCAAGGGTGGCGGAGGTGTTAATCATAAAACAGCCCGCAGGCGTATCTTTGCTGGTAAAGCAGGCGGCGACGGCGCAGAAATAATCCTGCAGCGCCTGCTCGACGCTTTTTTCTTCACAGAAGAGCTGGGCTTCGTGTTTCGCCGCAAAGCGCGAAATGTACCGGTCCAGTACTGCCCTGAACAGCCCCTCTTTATTCGTAAATTCTGCATACAGCGTCGGCGCTTTGGCTCCGGTGGCTTCCACCAGATCGGAGAGCGAGGTCGCTTCATACCCATGTTGCCAGAAGAGTGTCATGGCCTTATCAAGCGCTGCATCCCTGTCGAACACTTTTGGTCGGCCACGGCTTTTCTTCGCGCAACTCGTGACGTCGGTTGTCATTTGCCGTTGGTCCTCTGTTGGTTTAGTGAATGACCATTATAAAAATAAACCACATTCGTAACCAGCGCTGTTTTCTTAAAAATAAATTAATCCTATGGTTATGAAAATTAACGAAATTAAAAATAAGTTAACGGTCGTTATAAAAACATGTTGACGTGTGACCTGGATCACATCTATCATTTACCTATCGATCGTTAAGTAAATAACTTGCGACCCCAAATTCATCTGCCTAAAGGTAAAAATCATGAAAAACGTAAAAACCCTGATCGCTGCCGCTGTACTGAGCTCAATGTCATTCGCAAGCTTTGCCGCTGTAGAAGTGCAATCTACGCCGGTTGACCAGCATAAAGTGGGTACCATCTCTGCAAGCGCAGGCACTAACCTGGGCTCACTGGAAGACCAGCTGGCTCAGAAAGCTGAAGCTATGGGTGCCAAATCGTTCCGCATCACCTCAGTGACCGGTCCGAACACCCTGCACGGTACTGCCGTCATCTACAAATAAGCGTAACGAAACCCTCCGCTACGTTTTATGCCACTGCAATAAAAAACGCCCTGCACATGCAGGGCGTTTTTCGCTGTCTCTTACATCGACTGTTGGGCAATATCGTGGTGCCTGGTGACATCCGTCGGCATACCGGAGCGCGCTTCCATCGCGCGTTCCATCACCGCGCCGTCGGTTGCGGCGTGCGTTTTGAAGTTCACCATGGCCGCATTCAGGTTAATCGGCAGGGTTTGCGGATCGTCACCGATGTTTTTCGATAACGGCTGATGGATCTCGACCAGGCGTACGCCGCCCGGCTCTTCAGATACCTTGATTGGCGTGTTGATGATATTTACCTTCGTGCCCGGGGTAATCACCTTGTAGAGCGTTTTGATATCGTCATCGCGCAGGCGAATACAGCCAGAGCTGACGCGCATCCCGATCCCGAAATCCGCATTGGTTCCGTGCAGAAGATAAACGCCACCGTAAGCGGCAAGGCGGATCGCGTGGTGCCCCATCGGGTTATCGGGCCCTGCCGGCACCACTGCCGGGAGGTCAATACCCTGCGCTTTATAACGCGCGCGTATGTTGGCCGTTGGTGTCCATGTCGGGTTGGCACGCTTATCGGATACCGTCGTTACCATCGTCGGCGTGAGCGTGTCGCCGCCCAGTTGACCAATACCGATAGGGTAGACGGTGACTTCGCTCTTGCCTGGCGGATAGTAATAAAGGCGCAGTTCTGCGAGATTAATGACGATCCCTTCGCGCGGCGCGGCGGGCAAAATGGTCTGCAGCGGAATGGTCAGTACGCTACCCGCGCGCGGGACATACGGATCAACGCCGGGATTGGCCTGCAGCAAGGCCAGGAACCCAACGTTATATTTTTTTGCAATCGCTTCCAGTGAACCACCGTTGTTTTCAACCACATGAAAACGATTTTGTCCGACGACGTTGCTGCCGGCAGGCGGAAGCGGCCAGGTATTTGCACGAGCCGGAAGCGCCATCGCGACGGTGGCAGCCAGCGCAAACAGGGTTATCCAGCGAGTAAAACGCGAAGAGGTCATCATCACCATAATCCATATAAATATTAAGGTTATTGTTTTATAAGGCGTTAATGATAATTATGGCGAATGTACGTGTCGGGAAGATCGGGTGAAATGCAAAGACTTTGTAAATTGTCACCCCCGGTAGCATGACGCTAGCGGGGGTGAAGGAGGATTACGCGATCGCGTTTTCTTCAAGCTGGCGCATAAAGTTCCGCACCCAGTCCATACGGGTCTTGCGCTCCGCCAGCTCCTGAGTGAACTTCAGGCGCGTTGGGCCGTCCAGGCGGAAATGCTGAGGTTGTTTTTGCAGCAGGCCAATCAGCCACATCGGGTCGACGTGGTTTTTCTCTGCAAACTCGATCGTGCCGCCTTTTTCGTTCCCCTCAAGCTTGCGAATACCCAGCTTCTGCGCCTGTTGCCGCAGCCGGGCGATATCCAGCAGATTTCTCGCCGCATCCGGCAGCAGCCCGAAGCGGTCGATCAGCTCCACCTTGATCTCTTCCAGCTCATTTTCCTTTTTTGCACTGGCGATACGCTTGTAGAACGACAGGCGAGTATTCACGTCAGGAATGAAATCATCCGGCAGCAGGGAAGGCATGCGCAATTCCACCTCCGTCTGCTGGCTGGTGAGATCTTCCAGCGACGGCTCGCGCCCCGCTTTCAGGGCATCGACGGCGTTTTCCAGCAGCTCCATGTACAGCGAGAAGCCGATGGTTTCCATCGAGCCGCTCTGGTCTTCGCCCAGCAGCTCTCCGGCGCCGCGGATCTCGAGATCGTGGGTCGCCAGCGCAAAGCCCGCACCGAGATCTTCCAGCGAGGCGATCGCTTCCAGACGCTTTTGTGCGTCGGTGGTCATCGCTTTCGGATGCGGGGTCAGCAGCCAGGCGTAGGCCTGATGGTGCGAACGTCCGACGCGGCCGCGAAGCTGATGAAGCTGCGCCAGACCAAAATGATCCGCGCGTTCGATAATGATGGTGTTCGCGGTCGGAATGTCGATACCGGTTTCGATGATGGTGGTACACACCAGCACGTTAAAGCGCTGGTGGTGGAAGTCGTTCATCACCCGCTCCAGCTCGCGCTCGCGCATCTGTCCGTGACCGATGGCGATCCGCGCTTCCGGCACCAGCTCCGCCAGCCTGTCTGCTGCTTTCTGGATATTTTCTACGTCGTTGTAGAGGTAATACACCTGGCCACCGCGCAGCACTTCGCGCAGGATCGCCTCGCGCACCACCAGATTGTCATACTCGCGGACGAAGGTTTTTACCGCCAGACGGCGGGCAGGCGGCGTGGCGATAATCGACAGATCGCGCATGCCGCTCATCGCCATGTTCAGCGTACGCGGAATTGGCGTAGCGGTCAGGGTCAGGATATCGACGTCGGCGCGCATGGCTTTGATACGCTCTTTATGGCGCACGCCGAAGCGGTGCTCTTCGTCGACGATCAGCAGCCCCAGATCCTTCCACTTCACGTCGCTTTGCAGCAGCTTGTGGGTGCCGATCAGAATGTCGATTTTGCCGTCAGCGGCCTGCTCCAGAATCTGCGTCTGCTCTTTGGCGCTGCGGAAACGCGAGAGCATCTCGATGCGCACCGGCCAGTTGGCGAAGCGGTCGCGGAAGTTGTCGAAGTGCTGCTGGGCAAGCAGGGTGGTCGGGACCAGCACCGCCACCTGCTTGTTATTCTCCACGGCCAGGAAGGCGGCGCGCATCGCCACTTCGGTTTTACCGAAGCCCACGTCACCGCACACTAATCGGTCCATCGCCAGCGGCTGGCACATGTCGCTCAGGACGGCATTGATGGCCTGAGCCTGATCCGGCGTGGTTTCAAACGGGAAGCTGTCGCAGAACAGCTGATACTGTTCTTTGTCGTGCTTAAAGGCGAAGCCCTCTTTCGCCGCGCGCTGGGCGTAGATGTCCAGCAGCTCCGCCGCCACGTCACGCACTTTTTCCGCCGCCTTCTGACGCGCGCGCGCCCAGGCGTCGCCGCCCAGCTTGTGCAGCGGGGCATTATCTTCTGCACCGCCCGCATACCGGCTGATCAGGTGCAGGGACGACACCGGCACGTAGAGTTTTGCGTCGTTGGCGTAGGTGAGCATCAGGTATTCGCCTTTGATGCCGCCCGCTTCCAGAGTGGTCATCCCCTGATAGCGCCCGACGCCGTGCTCAAGGTGTACGATCGGCTGGCCCGGGTGCAGTTCGGCCAGGTTGCGGATCAGCGTGTCCGGGTTAATGGTGCGGCGGCTGTCCTGACGACGGCGCGCGACGCGCTCGCCCAGCAGGTCGCTCTCGCAGATCAGGGCGATGTTATTGATCGTATCGATAAACCCGTGCTCGGCGGCACCGATCATCAGATAGCGGCCGTTACCGCTGGCCTCGCTCAGGCGCAGAATACGCTTCGGCGCGATTTTGATGCGCCCCAGCAGTTCACCCAACGCTTCACGGCGGCCTTCGCTCTCGACGGAGAACACAACCGGTCCGGTAAAGGACTCCAGGAACTTGCGCAAATTATCCAGCGGGGATTTTTGCTGCGCCTGTACGGCCAGGTCGGGCAGCGTCTGGAAGGCCAGGTTGGTATTGGCGGCTTTATCGGCCAGCGAGTCGGTTTTGAGCTGCATGCGCGGCCAGCGCTTCAGCTCCGCGTTCAGCTCGTCGGTGCGCAGCCACAGCGTTTCCGGCGGCAGCAGCGGGCGCATCGGGTCAACGCCCCGGTTCTCAAAGCGGGCGCGTGTTTCGCTTTCAAAGCGGCTGGCGCTGGCGTCGATATCCCCCGTATTCACAATCAGCGTATTGGCCGGGAAGTAGCTAAACAGGGCGGGCAGCGGCTCGTTAAAGAACAGCGGCTGCCAGTATTCGATCCCGGCAGGAAGCGTGCCTTTGCTGACCTGCTGATAGATATGTTCAGCATCGCGCTTGACGTCGAATTTATCGCGCCACTGGCTGCGGAACAGCTCAATGGCGGTTTTGTCCGTCGGGAATTCATGCGCGGGCAGTAAATTGATGGAGTCAACTTCCTCCAGCGTGCGCTGGGTGTCGGCGTCAAACACCCGCAGGCTGTCGATTTCATCATCGAAGAAATCCAGGCGATACGGCTGGTCGCTGCCCATCGGATAGAGATCGAGAAGCGCGCCGCGCGTGGCGTATTCGCCGTGCTCCATAACCTGATCGACGTGACGATAGCCAGCGCTGTCCAGCTGCGCGCGCAGGGCGTCACGGGACAAACGCTGGCCTTTTTTCATCACCAGGGCATGGCCGTGCAGATAGCTGTGCGGACACACGCGCTGCATCAGCGTGTTGACCGGCACAATCAGCACGCCGCGCTGCATGGTTGGAAGCTGATACAGCGTCGACAGGCGCGAGGAGATAATCTCCTGATGCGGGGAGAAACTGTCGTACGGCAGCGTTTCCCAGTCGGCCAGGCTGAACACCAGGCTATCGGTGAACTGGCGAATTTCATCGTGCAGGCGCAGGGCATTTTGCATGTCCGGCGCAACCAGTACGACCGGGCCCGGATGGCGCTCGGCAATTTCTGCCACCAGCGTGGCGCAGGCTGCGCCCGTGAGTTCGCCCAACTGGCGCTGATCGCCCGCTTTCACAGGCAAGGAATAACGATAGTGTTCAGGCATGGCTATGTCAGATTCTCTTATGGATATATCCACAGTATTGGGGCATATCTCTGATACGCAATGCCTTTATTATCCGCGATCGTTTTGCATTAGCAAATCGTAACCGCACGGGAAGAGATTTTGCCCCCGAAAGGGGGCAGGGAGGGTATTAGCGGGTAGCCGGAGCCGCGGAGAGGCGCGTTGGCGGCGAGAAAAAGAGATCGCCAAACAGCGCGGTAGAGAGCTTACGCGCGCCCAGGCCCACCAGCGTGCAGACAAGCAGGCTGACAAATGGATAGACCAGAATCAGCGTTAGCTCGGCCCACACCGGCCAGTACGCGGCGTTCATTTCACCGATCAGGATCAGGCTAAACGCCTCGATTAAGATGCGGTGGGTGGTATAAATCGCAATGGTATTTGACCCCACCACGTTGAGCAGGTTGCTGGGATGCACGGCATAACGCTGCTCGAGGCTGTAGAAGAGCTTCATGATCAGCACTATCGACAGCAGGGAGAGCAGGAGAGGAACATTCGCAAACCACAGCACCACGGACACCGCGCCAAACGCGAGCGTCGGCAGCCAGACGCGGCGCATGACCAGCCCCTTCATCCACGTCATCAGCTGTGCCCCGTACCAGGCGCCCATGCTGTAGTAGATCATATTGCGCACCACGCTGTTCATGCCCCACCACGGCAGCGGAAGGAAGTTAATCGCAACGCTGGCTAACGCCAGAATACCCAGCATCGGCAGCTTCCAGCGGCTCAGCAGTTTACACAGCGTGAAATAGACCACCAGCGCGTAGAGATACCACAGGCTGGTGCTGGCGGTAAGCATGCCGCGGAGAAAGCCGGTTATTGAATCGGCATAGGCGGCATTCGACGAGGTTGCCAGTTCACGCTCCGGCGCAAGCCAGGCGTTCAGGTGGCTCAGGGCCTGCCACTGTAAGATGCCCCACAGCGCCAGCACCCAGACGATGCTCCAGATCCGTTTGTCGAGGCTGGTGCGCCAGTCCACCTCGTCAATGTAACGACGGATAAGATAGCCAGAGATAAAGAAGAATACCGGCATGCGGAACGGGGCGAGATAGAGATTAAAATAGACCCAGCATTTGGCGAGCAGCCCGGACAGCGGGTGCTGCAGCCCGTCCAGATGAGGATAAAAGGTGATCACCGAGTGGTAAATCACCACCAGGCAGATGCACAGCCCTTTTATCTGGTTAATCCATAATGCTTTTTGTTTCATCGGTTACGAAGACCTGTTTTGCCATAAACGAAGGAGCAATTGTTGTAAAACCCAGCCCCGATGTAACGGGTAACAGTCTGTATCAGGACGCTTTTCGGAAAAGGTGGAGGCTGATTGAGTGGCGATTGACGAGTAGTATCCTGATTTATCTGATTTTTTCGGAAAAATGATTACCAAAGCTTACGGTTTCAGTCATTTACGCTTAGCGGATTCGCTTATATACTCGTGGGTCTGCTATCAGCAACCAGACGGATTTCATGTACCAACCTGTCGCACTTTTCATAGGCTTACGTTACATGCGTGGGCGCGCCGCGGACCGCTTCGGTCGCTTTGTCTCCTGGCTTTCGACTATTGGCATTACGCTTGGCGTGATGGCACTGGTGACGGTGCTTTCCGTCATGAACGGCTTCGAACGCGAGCTGCAAAACAACATCCTGGGGCTGATGCCGCAGGCCGTTCTCTCATCGAACAACGGTTCCGTTAACCCGCAACAGCTGCCGGAAAGCGCGGCGAAGTTGCAGGGCATCACGCGCGTTGCGCCGTTAACCACGGGTGACGTGGTGCTGCAAAGCGCGCGGAGCGTGGCGGTCGGCGTGATGCTGGGGATTGACCCGGCGCAAAATGACCCGCTGACGCCGTACCTGGTGAACGTCAAACAGACGGACCTCGAGCCTGGCAAATACAACGTGATCCTCGGCGAGCAGCTTGCCGGGCAGCTTGGCGTCAACCGTGGCGACCAGCTGCGTGTAATGGTGCCGTCTGCCAGCCAGTTTACGCCGATGGGCCGTCTGCCGAGCCAGCGTCTGTTTAACGTGATTGGCACCTTTGCCGCCAACAGCGAAGTCGATGGCTACCAGATGCTGGTCAACATTCAGGACGCCTCGCGCCTGATGCGCTACCCGGCGGGGAACATCACCGGCTGGCGACTGTGGCTCGACGCGCCGCTGAAGGTCGATACCCTCAGCCAGCAAAAACTGCCGGACGGCACTAAATGGCAGGACTGGCGCGACCGCAAAGGCGAGCTTTTCCAGGCCGTGCGCATGGAAAAGAACATGATGGGGCTGCTGCTGAGCCTGATCGTGGCGGTTGCCGCGTTTAACATCATTACCTCCCTTGGCCTGATGGTGATGGAAAAGCAGGGCGAAGTCGCCATTCTGCAAACCCAGGGGCTGACGCCGCGCCAGATTATGGCGGTGTTTATGGTTCAGGGCGCCAGCGCCGGGATCATCGGGGCGCTGCTCGGCGCCGTGCTGGGGGCGCTGCTTGCCAGCCAGCTCAACAACTTAATGCCGATTATCGGTGCACTGCTTGACGGCGCGGCGCTGCCGGTCGCCATTGAGCCGCTGCAGGTGGTCGGGATTGCGCTGGCCGCGATGGCCATTGCGCTGCTGTCTACGCTTTATCCTTCCTGGCGCGCCGCCGCCACTCAACCCGCAGAGGCTTTACGTTATGAATAAGATCCTGTTGCAATGCGACAACCTGTCCAAACGCTATCAGGAAGGCAATGTGCAGACCGACGTGCTGCACAATGTGAGCTTTAGCGTGGGTGAAGGCGAGATGATGGCGATTGTCGGCAGCTCGGGCTCCGGTAAAAGCACGCTGCTGCACCTGCTGGGCGGCCTTGATACGCCGACCGAAGGTGACGTGATTTTCTCCGGTCAGCCGATGAGCAAGATGTCCTCTGCGGCAAAAGCCGAACTGCGTAACCGCGAGCTGGGCTTTATCTACCAGTTCCACCATCTGCTGCCGGACTTCACGGCGCTGGAAAACGTGGCGATGCCGCTGCTGATCGGCAAAAAGAAACCGGCTGAAATTAACGCCCGCGCGACCGACATGCTGAAGGCGGTTGGGCTGGGCCACCGTGGGAACCACCGTCCCTCAGAGCTTTCCGGCGGCGAGCGCCAGCGTGTGGCGATTGCCCGTGCGCTGGTGAATAATCCGCGTCTGGTGCTGGCGGATGAACCTACCGGTAACCTGGACGCGCGCAATGCGGACAGTATTTTCCAGCTTTTAGGTGAACTGAACGCCTCGCAGGGCACCGCGTTTCTGGTGGTGACCCACGATCTGCAGCTGGCAAAACGGATGGGTCGCCAGCTTGAGATGCGCGACGGTCATTTGAACGCGGAACTGACCCTGATGGGGGCAGAGTAATGGCTTCACCGTTATCGTTACTCATCGGGTTACGCTTTAGCCGCGGTCGACGTCGCGGCGGCATGGTCTCGCTTATCTCCGTGATCTCCACCGTGGGTATCGCGCTGGGCGTGGCGGTGCTGATCGTGGGCCTTAGCGCCATGAACGGCTTTGAGCGTGAGCTGAACAACCGCATTCTTGCGGTAGTGCCGCACGGTGAAATCGAACCGGTTAACCAGCCGTGGGCCAACTGGAGCGATGCCCTGTCCAAAATGGAAAAAGTGCCGGGCATTGTAGCCGCTGCACCCTACATCAACTTTACCGGGCTGGTGGAGAGCGGCGTTAACCTGCGTGCCATTCAGGTGAAAGGGGTCAATCCCGCTCAGGAGGCGCGTCTTAGCGCGCTGCCAAACTATGTGCAGAACGGCGCATGGGCCAACTTTAAGGCCGGCGAGCAGCAGATCATCATGGGTAAAGGCGTTGCCGATGCCCTTAAGGTGAAGCAGGGCGACTGGGTGTCGATCATGATCCCGAACGCCAGCGCCGACCACAAGCTGCAGCAGCCTAAGCGCGTGCGCCTGCACGTCACCGGCATCCTGCAGCTGAGCGGCCAGCTTGACCACAGCTTTGCGATGGTGCCGATGGAAGATGCGCGACAGTACCTCGACATGGGCGATAGCGTGACGGGTATTGCCATTAAGGTGAACGACGTCTTTAACGCCAATAAGCTGGTGCGCGATGCGGGCGGCGTGACCAATAACTATGTCTACATCAAAAGCTGGATCGGCACTTACGGGTATATGTACCGTGATATCCAGATGATCCGCGCCATTATGTACCTGGCGATGGTGCTGGTGATTGGTGTCGCGTGCTTTAATATCGTTTCAACGCTGGTGATGGCGGTCAAGGACAAGAGCGGCGATATCGCCGTGCTGCGTACCCTCGGGGCGAAAGACGGTCTTATTCGCGCCATTTTCGTCTGGTACGGTCTGCTGGCGGGGCTGTTCGGCAGCCTCTGCGGCGTGGCGATCGGCGTGGTGGTTTCACTCCAGCTGACGCCAATTATCAACGGGATTGAAAAGCTTATCGGCCATCAGTTCCTGTCGGGCGATATCTATTTTATTGACTTCCTGCCGTCTGAACTGCACTGGCTGGACGTCTTTTACGTGCTGGTTACAGCACTTTTACTGAGTCTGCTGGCAAGCTGGTATCCGGCGCGTCGCGCAAGCCGAATTGATCCGGCGAGGGTACTAAGTGGCCAGTAATTACGTCATGGCGTAGCGGTCCCGGGGCCGCTATGTCAGAAAGAGGAATGCGTTATGTATTACGGATTTGATATTGGCGGCACCAAAATTGCGCTCGGCGCGTTTGATAACGATCTCAAACTGCAGTGGGAAACCCGCGTTCCCACGCCGCGCGAAAGCTACGACGCGTTTTTAACCACTATCGCCGCGCTGGTGGCGCAGGCGGATGAACGCTTTGGTGTCAAAGGCAGCGTCGGCATTGGGATCCCGGGTATGCCCGAAACCGATGACGGCACGCTGTACGCTGCCAACGTGCCTGCCGCCAGCGGCAAACCGCTGCGCGCCGATCTCTCTGCCCTCCTTGAACGCGACGTGCGTTTAGATAACGATGCCAACTGTTTCGCTCTCTCCGAGGCCTGGGACGATGAGTTTCGCCAGTACCCGCTGGTCATGGGGCTGATCCTCGGCACGGGAGTCGGCGGAGGGATTGTCATTAACGGTAAACCGATAACCGGTCGCAGCTATATCACCGGGGAATTCGGGCATATCCGCCTGCCGGTGGATGCGCTGGAGGTGGTGGGGCGTGATTTCCCGCTTACCCGCTGCGGCTGCGGCCAACACGGCTGCATCGAGAATTATCTCTCAGGACGTGGGTTTGCATGGCTTTACGAACACTTCTATCATCAGAAACTTGAGGCCCCCCAGATCATCACCCTGTGGGAACAAGGGGATGAACAGGCGCGCGAGCACGTTGAGCGCTATCTGGATCTGCTGGCGGTGTGTCTGGGCACTATCCTGACCATCGTCGATCCGGATCTGCTGGTGCTTGGCGGCGGGCTGTCAAACTTTACCGCGATTACGGAACGGTTGTCCGGGCGATTGCCCCGACATTTACTGCCGGTCGCCCGCGTGCCGCGTATCGAACGCGCGCGGCACGGGGACGCGGGAGGCATGCGCGGAGCCGCATTCCTTCATCTTACCGATTAGTCTTACGAGGTTACTATGCTGTCGCGTCGCCAGGGTCGACTCAGCCGTTTTCGCAAAAATAAACGCCGCCTGCGTGAGCGCTTGCGCCAGCGGATCTTTTTCAGAGACAGAATGATGCCAGAAGCGATGGATAAACCCAGAGTCGTGGTGTTGACCGGGGCGGGGATCTCCGCCGAGTCAGGAATTCGAACCTTCCGCGCGGCGGACGGGCTTTGGGAGGAGCACCGCGTTGAGGATGTGGCGACGCCGGAAGGTTTCGCCCGTGACCCGGACCTGGTGCAGGAATTCTATAATGCCCGCCGTCGCCAGCTTCAGCAGCCTGAGATTGCGCCTAACGCGGCGCATCTGGCGCTGGCAAAGCTGGAAGAGGCGCTGGGCGATCGTTTCCTTCTGGTCACGCAGAATATCGACAACCTGCACGAGCGGGCCGGCAACAAGAACATCATCCACATGCACGGTGAACTGCTCAAGGTGCGCTGCGCCTGGAGCGGTCAGGTGCTGGACTGGAAAGAGGACGTGCTGCCGGAAGACAAATGCCACTGCTGCCAGTTTCCTGCGCGTTTACGCCCGCACGTGGTGTGGTTCGGCGAAATGCCGCTGGGCATGGATGAGATCTACAGCGCGCTGGCAATGGCGGACGTGTTTATCGCCATCGGCACGTCAGGACACGTCTATCCGGCGGCGGGATTTGTCCACGAGGCCAAACTGCAGGGTGCGCACACCGTGGAGCTTAACCTTGAGCCGAGCCAGGTGGGCAGCGAGTTCGAAGAAAAGCACTATGGTCTGGCAAGTACGGTGGTACCCGAATTCGTTGATAAGCTGTTGAAAGGACTATAGCGGCTTTCCCTTAAAAAAAGCACTCTTACGGAGTGCTTTTTTATTTCCACACGCAAATCGTTTATTTAAATTAAATTTCCCTGACCGGAATCCGGTTAATTAGTGTGGATACTTTTTGTTTTGTGGATGAATTCAAAATAGATTTCAATAATGCTCGTTATCACTCAGAAAAAAGAGGATGCTACGCCATAAAGAATCGATAAGGAGGATGGGGAATGTATGCATTTATCGCGCGACAGCCCATTTTTAACACGGACATGAATACGGTTGCATATGAGCTGCTTTTCAGAGATGGAATGACGAACCGCTTTCCCGATGTGTCGGCAGAATACGCCACCTCCCGGATGATATCGGACCAGTTTTTATGCGTTCCGTCTCAGCGTATTGCGGGAACACACACCTCGTTTATCAACTTTCCTTCACGAATGGTAATCGACGGGAGCGGTGAAGCGCTGGACAAAGACAGCGTCGTGATTGAGATCCTTGAGGATGCGGTTCCCGGCGCCGAGCTTCTGCAGGCGGTTAAAGAGATGAGCGCTCGCGGATATCGCTTCGCGCTGGATGATTTTACCCTTGCACCGGAGTGGGATGTTTTTTTACCCTATATTTCGATACTGAAATTCGATGTACAAAATAATACCCTGGCGCAAATTCAAGGTTATCTGCAATCGCGTAAAGCTCAGACCGCTCACGTTCAGTATCTCGCTGAAAAAGTTGAGACTAAAGAGGAATTTAAAATATATCGCGATGCAGGTTTTACTCTTTTTCAGGGTTACTTCTTTTGTCGGCCCGAGGTAATAAAATATAAACGGCTGTCGCAGAACCAGCTTGCGATTTTCCGCCTGCAGATGGAGGTGGGGCGCAATAAACCCGATTTCAGGATCATCGAGTCGTTGATAAAAACCGATCTCACCTTGTCCTATAAAATCATGCGCTATATGAAGCATACCGCGTTTAAATATGGCGGCAGCATCAACTTCAGTAAGCTAACCCTGAGCGAAGTGCTTATGTATCTCGGTGAGAATCAGATCCGCAGATTTGTGGCGGTGGTGGTTCTGGCCTGCGCGGGCAATGATACCGTGAACGAGCTGTATCCCTTGAGCATGATGCGGGGTAAATTCTGCGAGCTGATTGCGCAGAAGATGGATAAGCCGCTGCTGGCTGAAAATGCTTTTATCTGCGGTTTGTTCTCGCTGCTTGATACTCTCCTGGATTTGCCGATGGTTGAGCTGATGAAGCAAATTGCGGTACCGCAGAGCGTGAGTAATGCGCTGTGTCACCAGGAGGGAGTGTTAGCCGATATCGTTACGCTGTGCCGCTACTATGAACAGCAGAACTGGGATGAGGCGCTCAGAATGGGTCAGGCTCTACACCTGTCCGAGGAGGACGTTGTCGAAGCGATGCGAATGGCAACGATCTGGGCAGGAGAGAATGCGGTGAGTTGACGCGTCCTCACGCCAAAGCGGCGTGAGGACGCGGGGGCTTAGCGGCCCGCTTTTAGCTTCTGATAATACTCTTCATAGAGGCGGCTCGCGTCGCCGACGTCGTTCTGCCATTCGCCTTTGCTGATGGTTTCGGCATCGGGATAGAGCGATTTATCGTTCGCGACTTCCGGGCTCAGCAGCTTACGCGCCGCGAGGTTTGGCGTGGGGTAGCCGATGGTTTCTGCTACCTGCTTCGCCACGTCAGGGCGCAGCAGGAAGTTAATCAGCTTCATCGCGCCCTCAACGTTCTTCGCATTGGCCGGGATCGCGAGGCTGTCCATCCAGAAGATACCGCCTTCTTTCGGCCATACCACCTCAAGCGGCGTACCGGCCTGACGCGCAACGTACGCCGAACCGTTCCACACCATCCCCAGATTGACTTCACCTTCCATATAAGGATTTGCCGGGTTATCGGAATTGAACGCCGCCACGTTAGGCATCAGCTTTTTCAGCTCGCTGTAGGCCGCTTCAATCTCTTTCGGGTCGGTGGTGTTGCCGGAATAGCCCAGCTTGCGCAGCGCGACCTGGAACACTTCGCGCGCGTCGTCGGTCATCAGCAGGCTGCTTTTGTATTCTGGTTTCCACAAATCGGCCCAGCTGGTCACCGTTTTAGGATCAAGCGCATCGCTGTTGACGCCAATCGCCGTCGCCCCCCAGATATACGGGATGGAGTAGTCGTTGTTCGGATCGAACGGCTTGTTGAGCATTTCCGGGTCGAGGTTGCCGAAGTTGGTGAGCTTCGTTTTATCGATCTTCTGGATCATGCCCTCTTTACGCATCTTGTCGACGAAATAGGTTGAGGGGACCACCAGATCGTACGCGCCGTCTTTGTAGGTTTTAAGCTTGGCGTACATGGTTTCATTCGACTCGTAGGTGGAATAGATAACCTTGATGCCCGTCTCTTTGGTGAACTGTTCCAGCAGGCCCGGCGGCACGTACTCGGTCCAGTTGTAGAAGTAGAGCGTTTTACCGTCATCAGCGTGCGCGGCACCCATGCCGAGCACCAGTGCCGCAGCGGCGAGCATTTTTTTCATTTCATTGTCCCCTGAGATTTTGTTTTATCACGAGCAATAACCTGGCTGGCGATCACCAGAATCAGCGAAAACACCAGCAGAATGGTCGCCAGCGCGTTCACCTCGGGCGACACGCCGACTTTTACCATCGAATAGATTTTCAACGGCAGAATTTCATAGCTTGGGCCGGTCACGAAGGAAGAGACCACCACGTCATCCATCGACAGCGTAAAGCTGAGCAGCCATCCGGCGGCGACGGCAGGCATCGCCAGCGGCAGGATGATTTTACGCAGGATGGTCATTTCGCTGGCACCCAGATCTTTTGCCGCCTCGAGCATGCGCACGTCAAACCCTTTCAGACGCGCGAAGACGGTCACCACCACAAACGGCAGGCAAAAGGTGATATGGGAAAACAGCAGCGACCAAAAGCCAAGCTGGACGCCCAGCAGCATAAACAGCACCAGCAGCGAAATCGCCATGACGATATCCGGCGACATCATCACCACAAACAGCATTCCGCTGACGAACGGCTACCGCGAAACCGATAGCGGTACAGCGCGACGGCGGTGAGTGAGCCAATCAGCGTGGCGAAGGTGGCGGAGAAGATCGCCATCGTCAGCGAGTGCTGGGCGGCCTGCAGCAGGCTGTCGTTGTTCATCAGCAGGCTGTACCAGTTGGTGGTAAACCCTTGCCAGCCGATCCCAAAGCGCGAGCTGTTAAACGAGTTCACGATCAAGATAACGATCGGGATATAGAGATAGGCGTAAATGGCGGTCATGAAACCGCCGCGAAGCAGTCGACCGATCATTCGAGTTCCACCTTCTTGTTGAGCAGGCGAGAAGCGCGCCAGTAGACCAGCAGCATGAGCCCCATCACCACCGTGAGCGTAATGCTGGTGGCCGAGCCAAACGGCCAGTCGCGGATGTTGAGGAACTGGCTTTTGATCACGTTACCGATCAGCAGGTTTTTCGCGCCGCCCATCAGGTCCGCTACGTAGAACAGCCCCATCGCTGGCAGCATCACCAGCAGACAGCCGGCGATAATACCGGGCATGGTCAGCGGAATAATGATGCGGATAAAGGTCTGCAGCTTGCTGGCACCCAGATCTTTTGCTGCTTCGAGCAGCGGTTTATCGAGCTTCTCGATGCTGGAGTAGAGCGGCATCACCATAAACGGCAGCAGGATATAGACCAGACCAATAATTACCGCGCTCGGGGTGAACATGATGCGGATCGGCGTATCAATCACGCCAAGCCACAGCAGAAACTCGTTCAAATACCCTTTGGTGCTGAGGAAAATCTTTAGCCCGTAGATGCGGATTAATGAGTTCGTCCAGAAGGGAACAATCAGCAAAAACAGCAGCAGCGGGCGCACCTTTTTCGGGAGACGCGCCAGAAACCATGCGAAGGGATACCCCAGCACCAGGCAGGCGACGGTGGCGATCAGCGCCATATTGAGCGAGTGCATCAGCACGTCGAAATAGAGCGGATCGAGCAGGCGCGCGTAGTTGTCCAGCGTAAAGACCAGCGAAACAAAGCTAGCGTCGTCGCGGGTCAGGAAGCTGGTGGCAACGATCATCAGGTTGGGGAGAAAGACGAACAGCACAAGCCAACCGACGATCGTGGCGATCACCACATTCTGGAATTTACTTGTGTTCTTCATCAGCCAGCACAACCTCCCAGCTTTCTACCCAGTTGATAACCATTTTCTGGTCGAGGGAGTGGTCAAAGTCCGGGTCGTCCTCGTTGAAGAACTCGCTGACCATTACCATTTTGCCGTTTTCCAGCTCAACCACCGATTCCAGCGTCATGCCTTTATAGTTACGTTCGCGGATATAGCCGATAAGCCCTTCAGCCTCGGCGCTGCCGTGGATTTCATCGACGCGCAGATCTTCCGGGCGCAGCAGGACGTTAAGCCGCTGTCCCTTTTCAGCCGGGAAGTTAACGGTAATAGGGCATTCCCGGCCCTCAACGTTAGCGAGCACGCGCTGCTCGTCCAAACGCTCGATGACCGTGGCGTTAAAGATATTGATCTCGCCGATGAAGCTGGCGACAAACAGGTTCTTCGGCTCTTCATAGATTTCACGCGGGGTGCCGTCCTGCTCGATTTTACCGTCGCGCATCACCACGATCCGATCGGACATGGTCAGCGCCTCTTCCTGATCGTGGGTCACAAAGACAAAGGTAATGCCGAGCTTACGCTGCAGCGCCTTAAGCTCGTTCTGCATCTGCTTGCGCAGCTTGTAGTCCAGCGCGGAGAGGGATTCGTCCAGCAAAAGTAACCGCGGCTTGTTCACGACGGCGCGCGCAATGGCGACGCGCTGCTGCTGGCCGCCGGAAAGCTGGTGCGGCTTGCGCTGGGCAAACTCTTCCAGCTGCACCATGCGCAGGGCTTCGGTGACGCGCGGCGGAATTTCGGCCGCAGGCGTTTTTTGCATCCGCAGCCCAAACGCCACGTTCTCAAACACGGTCATGTGCGGGAAGAGGGCATAGCTCTGGAAAACGGTATTAACGTGACGATCTTCGGCAGGAACCTGAGTTATGTCCTGATGTTCAAGGTGGATGTGGCCGTTATCGACGCTCTCAAGCCCGGCGATAAGGCGCAGTACGGTTGTCTTGCCGCAGCCAGAAGGGCCAAGCAGCGTGAGGAACTCACCGTCATTGATGGTCAGACTGAGGTCGGAAATAACGTCTTTACCATCAAAACTTTTACGAATTCGTTCCAGTTGCACCAGCGGTGAACGTGAACGGGGTTGTGTATTCAATTTTCGCGCTGTCCCATATAGACGCCTCAGGCAGCAGACTGAAGCGGGGTTTGTGTGTAACCACCTTGGTGACTCGTAATGAGGGCGGACATTCTACGGCAATACCTTTCAATCGCCAATCCTTGTCACTGATTCATAAGCTACATTTATAAACACACGATGACATAAACGAAAAAAGTTCTCGTTTGCGGGATAAAAGTGACCTGACGCAATATTTGCGTTTTGATGCTTATTGATAATGTTGTCACAAAAAGTGAGGGTGACTGCATGGATAAATTACTTGAGCGTTTTTTACAGTACGTTTCGCTGGATACCCAATCTAAGCCGGGTGTCCGACAGGTGCCAAGCACTGAAGGCCAGTGGAAGTTATTAAATCTGCTCAAAGAGCAGCTTGAGGCCATGGGGCTGGTCAACGTCACGTTAAGCGATAAAGGCACTGTGATGGGAACGCTGCCAGCCAACGTTAGCGGGGATATCCCGGCGATTGGCTTCATCTCCCATGTTGACACCTCTCCGGATTTTAGCGGAAAACATGTGAATCCGCAGATTGTGGAAAACTACCGCGGCGGCGACATTGCGCTGGGGATTGGCGATGAAGTGCTGTCGCCGGTGATGTTCCCGGTGCTGCACCAGCTGCTGGGGCAGACGCTGATCACCACCGACGGTAAAACGCTGCTGGGCGCGGATGACAAGGCGGGCGTCGCGGAGATCATGACGGCGCTGGCGGTGCTCAAAGGCAAAAACATTCCGCACGGTGATATTCGCGTCGCCTTCACGCCGGATGAAGAGGTGGGTAAAGGTGCGAAGCACTTTGACGTTGAGGCCTTTAACGCGCAGTGGGCCTACACCGTCGACGGCGGCGGTGTGGGGGAGCTGGAGTTTGAAAACTTTAACGCAGCCTCTGTCACGATCAAAATCGTCGGCAATAACGTTCATCCCGGCTCTGCAAAGGGCGTGATGGTCAACGCCCTTTCGCTGGCTTCGCGCATTCACGCCGAAGTGCCGGCTGAAGAGAGCCCGGAGCAGACGGAAGGCTATGAAGGTTTCTATCACCTGACCAGCATTAAGGGCACCGTTGACAGCGCGCAGATGCACTACATCGTCCGCGATTTTGACCGCAAAAACTTTGAAGCGCGCAAACGCAAGATGATGGAGATTGCCAAGAAGGTCGGCAAGGGGCTGCACCCGGATTGCTACATTGAGCTGATCATCGAAGACAGCTACTACAACATGCGCGACAAGGTGATGGCGCATCCGCATATCCTCGACATCGCCCAGCAGGCGATGCGCGACTGCGATATCGAACCGCTGATGAAACCGATTCGCGGCGGTACCGACGGTTCGCAGCTGTCGTTCATGGGCTTACCTTGCCCAAACCTGTTTACCGGCGGATACAACTACCACGGCAAGCATGAGTTCGTGACCCTGGAAGGGATGGAAAAAGCGGTGAAGGTGATTGTGCGGATAGCGGAGTTGACCGCGAAGCGGTAGCCGCTTTAAGCCGGGTGGCGGCTGCGCCTTACCCGGCCTACGTTCGGATTGTAGGCCCGGTAAGCGAAGCGCCACCGGGCAGAAAGGCAAGGAGCGCTATGTCAAACTACCGTCGCCATTACGTCCCAGGTGGAACCTGGTTTTTCACCGTTAATCTGCAAAACCGCCAAAGCGATTTGCTTACCCGTCACATTGATAGCCTGCGTGCTGCCACCTCAATGGTTAAACGCTCAAAACCTTTTACCATTAATGCCTGGGTTATCCTGCCCGAACATATGCACTGCATCTGGACCCTACCGGACGGCGACAGTGATTTTTCGGCCCGCTGGCGGGATATCAAAAAAACGTTTAGTCGTAACATCGACATGCGCTACATATGGCAGCCGCGATTCTGGGAACACACCATCCGTAACGAAGAGGACTACCGTCGCCATATGGATTACGTCTACATCAATCCGCTAAAGCATGGCTACGTCAGTAAGGTTAGCGACTGGCCGTATTCAACGTTTCATCGGGACGTACGGGAAGGGTTATATCCGATGGATTGGGCCGGAGAGATCGAGGATTTTGCGGCGGGGGAGCGGAAGTAAAAAGCCGGGTGGCGGCTACGCCTTACCCGGCCTACATACGGATCGTAGGCCCGGTAAGCGAAGGGTATGAACCGGAAACATGGGTAACACTTTAGACCGGACACATGGGTAACAGTTATAACTGGCATAGAAGAGGAGACTCGCTATGCCCTGGACTGAGACCCGACCTATGCAACGCCTTGATTTTA